>Ga0302175_10000220_pt1 | contig 22302 bp, 16 predicted proteins | sample I_Fen_N3_3_FD_198791 | JGI IMG/M metagenome (GOLD analysis project Ga0302175, IMG submission 198791) | Peat permafrost microbial communities from Stordalen Mire near Abisko, Sweden - I_Fen_N3_3 | ecosystem: Environmental > Terrestrial > Soil > Wetlands > Permafrost | place: Sweden: Abisko... | reverse complement strand
ATTTCCATGCTGATCACCCTGTGTTCTCCTGCTCGGAAAGTGAGCAGAAGCAGTTGAACACCTGGGTCAGTTTTCAGTCGGCAGAACAGCCTTTACTGGGTCAGTTTTCGGTCAGCGGCAACACTTGATATCTTCTTTACTCAAGTCCTGGCTATTGGCAAAGCGTTCAAGCTTATCCGAAAGATATTTGTAGAAGATAAAGCCGAGGATGTAGTCCTTGTATTCATTGGCTTCGATTTTCGAACGCATCTGGTTGGCGGATTCCCAGATTTTTGCCGCTAGTTTTTGCTTATTCACTGTGGGTCCTATTCAAGGAAATTTGAGTTTTCGATTGTAGGGTTGCTCAGGGCTTTTTGAATTGCCCCGGCTTGCCGCCTCGAGTCATGCTGCTGATGAGATTGTTGGCCTTTCGGCTCGGCCAACCAAGCGCAGTAGCCACGGGGACGCACGTGGAGACTCTGGCAAAAATGTCGTACCGGGTATACGCCAGCGGCTTCCTGAAGAAGGCGTACTTCCGCCGGACTCCTTGGCAAAGTACGCGGCAGCTTTTTTAGGATGTCGCACTCTTCGGGCTCTTGCGTGATCTCTTAAATCTTGAATTCTTCGGTAATGCTGGGTGCTCATGGCACCTCATAGCGGGCCTCATTATGAGGCTTGAAGGTGTCTACGAGATAGGGGCGATTCAGGGAATAGAGGTCGTTGATACCTAGGAAATGGCCGAGCAGACCGAGGTCTGACTATCCTCCACGACGGCTGGGGCTAGACAGTCGCTGTTCGATTCATGCCGGAAAGTCGCCATAGTCCACATTTGGCCGACTTCTGTCTGTCGCCATGCAGCTATGGTCGATTGCTGCCGATCAAGTACAGACAACCAGTGATTTTGAATGCATATGACTGGTCATTTGAAGTACGCGGCTGGACTGAAATCGATGGGCTTGCCACAAATTTGCCACACTCGCCCCGCTAACGAGGGCGAAAAACCGCTACCCCCAGCTACTACAACCCTTTGATTTCCCAGCTAACCCGCGCTAACGTATTGATTCTAAACGTCGACTTTTAGGACTCCGAAGGCAGGGGTCGTGGGTTCGAATCCCGCCTGGGCACCATATAGTAGAAACGAGAAAGCCTCAGGCCCTTAGGGACTGGGGCTTTTTTGTGGGTGCTGGTATCTCAGAGCAAGCGTTATGCTGGAAGATTCAGTTGTTCGGTTTAGCCGAATAACTGAATCTGACAAAAAAACCGCCTAAGCGGTTTTTTATCATTCAGTCGTCCAATCAAACTCGTCATATTCCTCATCGTCCTCGTCCCCCTCCTCCAACACCTCATCCTCAACGGTGTCTTCCTCGGGAACGCCTGCCTCCTGCTTATTCAGCAGAAACTCCTTACGACTCTCAATAATTCCGCGCCTCAGCTCTTCCCCCTTCTGCGGGCAGTTGAACATTTGGGCGATGCGATCGATTTTTTTCGCCACGGCTTGCTCCAACGCATCGGCTATGCCCCGATAGTGCGCGCTTTCGGGGGTTCTTGCCAAATAGGTGGAGGTCCGGGCCTCAGTTTTTCCTCAAGGTATTGAGTCGTGCAGTGAGGTTTTCATTGGGGAAACGCTTGTGTAGGGTTTTCAGCAGTTCATCGGCCGCTTGGATTTGTCCGGTGTTTTGCAGGCGAATCACTTCGTGTAACTGATCATCCAGCGATTTCACCGGAGCAGCCGCACGTTTGCTGACCTTCGCTTCATCAGCCATTTCAGCGTTGATCGATTCGCTCTGGGCGGGCGCGGCGAAATCGGCCATTGGCGCTGCGGGTGCAGGCGCAGATAAAGCGCCCGCCGGGGCGGACAACGAGCGCGCAGTCGGGGCCGGAGCTTCTTTCTTGGCAGCCGCAAAGGACGAGGTTTTAGGCGCCGGGGCAGTGTCGAACTGCGGTTCTTGCTCCGGCGTACGCTGCACCAACGCCAACATCAGCGCCACACCCACCACGCTGGCAAACGCAACCTGCCAACGAGGTTTCTGGCAGGCCTGAACCCAACGCTGCCAAACGTTCGGCTTACGCACAGGCGTTTCCCGATGTGCAGCGGCCAGGATGAAGGCATCCAGATGCGCCGGTGGGCCATCGCTGCTGTTGTCACGATAGTGCTTCACCACTTCGTCTTCTTTTGTAGAACGGGCGTCAGTCATGTCAGTACCTCCTCGGCCAGCAGCCGACGCAGTTTTTGCTGGGCGTAGCGCAAGCGGCTTTTGACGGTTTCCAGCGGTGTTTCGGTGAGGGCGGCGATCTGCGGCAGGTCGAGGTCGCCGTGGGCGCGCAGCAGGAAGACTTCGCGCTGGTCGGCGGGCAAGGTTTGCAGGGCGGTTTCGAGGCGCTGGGTGTCGCGGCTCAGGCTCAGCAGTTGTTCGGGGTCGGTGGCGTTGTCGATCACAGCGTGGGCCTGTTCGTCGTAGCTGTCGTGCAAAGGGTTGTGGATGCCATGCTTACGCCAGTGGTCGATCAGTCGGTTGCGGGCAATCTGGTAAAGCCATGTCCGAAAATTCGCCCGGCCTTGTGGCTGACTGGTGCTGCGGATCAGGCTCAGCCAGGTGTCTTGGTAGACCTCTTCGGCGAGTTCGGCTTTGCCGCTGAGGCCGAGGAGGAATCGGTAAAGGCCCTGGCGATGGCGGGCGTACAACGTTTCGAACGCCGGCCCATCGCCCGAGCGATAGCGCGCCAGCAGCGATTCGTCGCTGCTGGCCTCGGTGCTCATTTCTGGAGCCGTCATATCAGCGATGATCCTTTTCACTCGATGGGGTTGGCAGTGGACACCTGATTCGATGCCGTGGACGTGCGCAGGCTTTGCGCCAATTCAACCAATTGCACAAACTCCGCGCGCAAGCCAAAGCGGTCATCACCCCGAGCGCCACGGGCCAGGGCTTCGGTGTCCTTCAGGCTGAAATCACCGGTGTAACGCCCGTCCTTCAACTGCTGGGAAAACGCTGCCACGGCCGCCGCAAATCGTAGGTCATCACTCGCTTTAGCAGAACTGTTGCCAATAGGCCGTTCAATCAAGCGACTATTCCCACCTTCCGGCAGTTGATATCGCACACGCAGCATGGCCATTTCCCCGGGTTTTCCGGAAGAGACTGACGAAGAGTCACCATACCGCAACGGCTCCAACCAGCCCTTCTCGCCCTTCGGCACAATTTCATACAACGCCGTCACCGTATGCCCTGCGCCAATTTCCCCGGCATCCACTTTGTCGTTGTTGAAATCCTCACGCTTTAACGCACGGTTTTCATAGCCCAGCAGCCGATATTCACTGACCTGCGCCGGGTTGAATTCGACTTGCAGCTTCACGTTCTTGGCCACCACATCGAGGGTCGAGCCGAGTTGATCCACCAGCACTTTGCGCGCTTCACGCAGGTTGTCGATGTAGGCGTAGTTACCGTCGCCAGCGTCGGCCAGTTGTTCCATCAGGTGTTCATTGTAGTTATCCACACCAAAACCCAGGGTGGTCAGGGAAATACCGGTTTTGCGTTTATCCACAGCCATTTGCTTGAGGCTGTCGAAGTCGCTGATGCCGACGTTGAAGTCGCCGTCGGTGGCCAGCAGGATGCGGTTAATGCCTTTGGGGATAAACGCCTGTTGCGCCATCTGATAGGCCAGTTCGATGCCCGACGCCCCGGCGGTGGAGCCGCCCGCCGTCAGTTGGTCGATGGCTGTACGAATTTTCGCTTTGTCCCGTCCGGAAGTGGGCTTCAGAACGACTCGCGATTCGCCGGCATAAACCACTAGAGAAACTCGATCCTGTTCGCGCAATTGATCGACCAATAACTTCAACGTGCTTTTAACCAGCGGCAGGCCTTCGCGGCGATCCATCGAACCGGACACGTCCACCAGAAACACCAGATTCGCCGGGGCCAACGCTGCCACCGCGCGGTCCGAGGCCTTGATGCCGATGCGCAGCAACCGGGTGTGCGGGTTCCACGGCGACGGCGCCAGCTCAGTGGTCACGCCGAACGGCGAGCCATCGGTGGGCAAGGCGTAATCGTAAGGGAAGTAATTGACCATCTCCTCCAGCCGCACCGCGCCTTCCGGGGGCAGGCGCCCTTGGTTCAGCAAACGGCGGACGTTGGCGTAAGCGCCGGTATCGACGTCGGCGCTGAAAGTAGAAACCGGCGCCTCGGCGACGCTGTGGATCGGATTGTCCGCCAGCGCCTCATATTGCTCGCGCTGGTCATCTTGATAGCCCGGAGCGGGAGGCTCAGGCGCGTACATCGCCATCGGTGCCGCCCGCACACTGCGCTTGGCCATCGAAGCGTCCGCCATGACCGCCTCAGGTTGCACCCACGCTTCGGTTTTCAGCTCACCTTGAGCCGGTGCCGGTGACGGCGGTGCCACGACGGCGGAATCAGGTGTGGACGAAACACCGCAACCGGCAACCGCCAGTAGCAAGCCGATGGCGAAACCATGGGCGGCCGGACGCAGGAAATGTACAGGGAGGGACATGGGGGCTGACCTCAGGAGAAAATTGATCCATTCATCCTCTGAGACGGACCGCCCGCCAGGTTCGGGTTAAAGCGCTGAAAAAAGAATATTCAACGGTCCCTCGGCACAGACGGCCAGCCTTCAATCGGCCCGCGCCACTCCTCATAAGCCTTGGCACATTGCAGCAACCATTGATCGGCAAAACGCGGGGCAATCATTTGCAGGCCGATGGGCATGCCCTGGGCGGTGAAGCCGCAATTGATCGACAGCGCCGGTTGCTCGCCCATGTTCCACGGCACGGTGAATACGATGTGTTCGAACGGCTGGCGCGGGTCGTTGCCCGGCGAGGGCCATTCGGCCGGGAAACGGCTGACCTGGTTGGTGGGTGACAGCACCAGGTCCAGATCGCCGAATACACGGGCGCAGCGGCGGCGGATTTCGAAGGTCTGGTTGAAACCCTCGACCGCTTGCACCGCGCCCATCCCCGCCGCCGTGGCTGCCCAGTCTTCGATGTAGGGCAAGACCTTTCCCCGCTGCGCCGGGCTCAGGGTTTGCAACTGCGACAACTGACGAGCGCGCCAGAAATCATCGAGCCCGTCCAACAGTGGGCGATCCATCAACGGCCCGATCAACCGCACCTGCGCCCCATGGGCCGCGAACAGTTGCGCGGCATTGCGCACGGCGTCGCAGACCTCGTCTTCAGGCTGCAAGCCGCAGCCGGGGTCGAGCATCAAGCCGATTCTCAAGCCTGTTATCGAAGGTGTTTGCAGGTTCCAGTCCAGCGGCTGAGGCGCCAGGCTGGTGGCGTCGCGGGGGTCGGGTTGCGCCAGGTAACGCATCATCAAGGCGCAATCCTCGACGGTGCGGGTCATCGGCCCGGCGCAGCGGCCGGTGTAATACGGGTCGATGGGGATTCGCCCCAGGGTCGGCTTGAACCCGACCAGTGCGCACCAACCTGCCGGGAGCCGGACCGAACCCCCAATGTCGGTGCCCACGTGCAACGGACCATAACCGGCCGCCGCCGCAGCCGCCGCGCCGGAACTCGAACCGCCGGGGTTCTGGCTAACGTCCCAGGGGTTGCGGGTGATGCCGTGAAAACTCGACAGCCCCGACGACAACATGCCGAAATCCGGCACGGTGGTTTTCCCCAGAATGATCGCCCCGGCCTCACGCAGGCGCGCCGCTGGCGGTGCATCTTCGGTCGCCGGGACCAGCGTCGTGGCGGCGCTGCCCAGGGGAATGCAATCGCCTTGGGTGGCGATCAACTCCTTGATCGTCACCGGCACGCCGTCGAGCATCCCTTGCGGCACGCCTCTGTTCCAGCGCTCGGTCGAGGCCCGCGCCTGTTCGCGAATACGCTGCGGATTGAAGGCATACAGCGCACCGATGCGGGGCTCCCAGCGCTCGATGTGGGCCAGCAGGTGATCGTAATAGTCCAGCGGCGACAACTGGCGGCTGGCAAACAAGGCCAGCAGTTGTGCGGCGGGTAAATCATGTAATTGCGTCATCGAATAGCCGTCCGTGCCAGCCCCAAGTTGCTCACCCTGCAACGTTCTTGCCTTAACGCTCCGAAACCAATGCCTGACTTGCCTCTTTGGGCTCACGCCCGCCGAAGAACCCGGCGCAGCCAACACCGACCGCCCCCATCACCACGCAATACGCCACGCACACCCATGGGCTCCACGGCATCAGCGCGATCAGCAACAACGGCGTCGTGCTCGCCCACAGCGCATACGCAATGTTGTAGGTAAAGGAAATGCCCGACACGCGGATGCGCGCCGGAAACAGGCTGACCATCACCGACGGCACTGCGCCGACCACCCCGCAGCTCAAGCCGGCCAGCGCATAGGCCAGCCCCAGCCAGGCGCCGCCGCTGATCAGGCAGCCATAAAGCAGCGCGATGCCGACCGGCAGCAGCACGCTGTACAGCATGACCGTGCGCCACGCGCCGATCCGGTCGACGATCAACCCCGCCAGCACGCAACCGATGTTCAGGAATACGATGCCCAGGCTGCTCAGGGCAAAGGTATGGCTCGGGGTCATGCCGAAGCTCTTTTGCATGACCGTCGGGGTAATCACCACCAGCACCACCACGGCGGAGGTCAGCACGCAGGTCAGGATCATCGCCGGCAGCAAGCGATGCCGGTGTTCGCGCAGCACCGTGCGCAACGGCAATTCGGCGTCCGCTTCGCGCCGCGCGTGCATGGCCATGAACACTGGCGTTTCGCTCAGCCAGCGCCGCAACCAGACGCCGATCACCCCAAACACGCCCCCCAGCAGAAACGGCAGGCGCCAAGCGTAATCGAGGATTTCGGCGGCGGTAAACACTTGAGCCAGCAGCGTCGCGGTCAGCGCGCCGAGCAAGTAGCCGAACGTCAGCCCGGCCTGCAAAAACCCCAGGGCATAACCACGATGGCCGGCCGGCGCGTGCTCGGCCACGAACACCCACGCGCTCGGCACTTCTCCGCCCACGGCGGCGCCTTGCAGCACCCGCAGCACCAACAGCAACAACGGGGCGAAATAACCGATCTGTGCGTAGGTCGGCATGATGCCAATCAACAGGCACGGCAGCGCCATCATCAGGATGCTCAGACTGAACACCCGTTTACGGCCCAACTGGTCGGCAAAGTGCGCCATCAGGATGCCGCCCAGCGGCCGCGCCAGGTAACCGGTGACGAAGATGCCGAAGCTTTGCAGCAACCGCAGCCATTCCGGCATTTCAGGGGGGAAAAACAGTTGGCTGAGGGTCAGCGCAAAAAACACGAAGATGATGAAGTCGTAGATTTCCAGCGCGCCACCGAGGGCCGCCAGGCCGAGGGTCTTGTAGTCAGACTTGGAAAACTGACGGGCTCGCGAATCAGGGAGGGCAGTCATGGGCAAACTCTGAACAGACTATAAAGAACGACGCTGCCGTCACGGGAACCTGTGAAAACCTGCCCCTGCACGCGCCGTGTGGATCAATGTCAGCAGCGCATTATGGTCTACGCAAAAGCCCCCACGAACAACCCGAGTGTGGCGCTGTACTGGGTTTTAGCTGAAATCTGTACATTGCGCTTTCACCTGTTTGAACAATAATCGGGGCCCTCAGAACTCCCATAATATCTGGCCGATCATGGAAGAAAACGGGCTTAATTTCGCCGATTCTGCTCGACCAGACCCCGGAACTCAACAAGGAAGAGCGCCATGAGCCTGCATACCCGAACCCAACGCCTGACCGTTCCGCAATTGGTCGCAATGAAGGGCCACCAGAAAATCGTCTCCCTGACCGCATATACCCGCTCGTTCGCTCAGTTAATGGACCCCTTCGTCGACTTCATCCTGGTCGGGGATTCCACCGCCATGGTCGGCTACGGTCGCGCCTCCACCCTCGACATGAGCCTGGACGAAATCATCGCGCACACCCGCGCCGTGGTCGGCAGCACCCGACTGGCCTGTGTCATCGCCGATATGCCGTTTGGCAGCTACCAAGAGTCGCCGCAACAGGCATACCGCAACTGCGCGCAAGTGCTGGCGCGCAGCGGTTGCGATGCGCTCAAGCTTGAGGGCGGTGCAGTCCTCGCCGAGACGGTCGAGTTCCTGGTCCAACGCGGCATCCCGGTGATGGCGCACATCGGTCTGATGCCGCAATACGTCAATGCCATGGGTGGCTTCAAGGCCCAGGGCATGAACGAGGCCGCTGCCCTGGCTATCGAAGCCGATGCACGGGCGCACCTTCAGGCCGGAGCGTTCAGTTTGGTGCTCGAAGGCGTTGCCGAAGGGTTGGCGCGACGGGTGACGGACTTTTCGCCAATGCCGACCATCGGCATCGGCGCCTCACCGGCCTGCGACGGCCAAGTGCTGGTGACCGAAGACATGCTGGCGCTCGGCGGCGATCACGTGCCGCGCTTCGTCAAGCAATACGCCGATGTCGGCGCGCTGATCAGCCAGGCCTGCGAAGCGTTCGCCGCGCAGGTACGCGAAGGCACTTTCCCCGAGCCCAAGCACTGTTATGGCGTCAACTGAACGCCAATGACCCGGCTTTCATCCTGGAGGGCCTGACTCAGCAGCTTCAGCGCCTGGGCAATGTCTTTGCTCCAGTCGACGGTGTAGCTCAGGCGCAAATGATGCGGCCACGCGCCCTGCTAACTGAACAATTCGCCGGGCGCGATCACGATGTGTTTGGCCAACAAACGCTCGAACACCCGGCGCATGTTCACCGGGTACGTGGCTTCGATCCAGAACGTCGCGCCCCCCTGTGGCGCGACGACCTGCAACTGGCCTTCGGTGTGTTCATCCAGCAGGTCTTTCATGCAGTGCATTCGGTCGAGCAACAGACCTCGCAACGCCTGGATGTGTTGGTCGAGCCGGCGCGAGGTGAATAACCGGGCAATTGCCTTTTGCCGAATAGGCGACAGGCGAAAGGCGCGCTGCAAAAACAAACGGTGCAGCTCAGGCCCTAGAAACCGGCACAGGACATAGCCGTAGGGCGCCTCCGAGCCGATGATTTTGTCGAACGTCGAAAACACCAACAGGCGCTCGGGGTCGGCAAAATCGCGATAACGGGTGGCGTCGGGCGCGAAGCTGAACTCGCCATAACTGTCATTCTCGAACAGCCAGATCCGCCGCTGCGCCAACCAGCGACAGAGCAACTGCTTGTCTTGCGCCGGCATCAGCGTGCCCTGGGGAATACTCACCGTGGACGACAACACCGCCAGGCTGATCGGCTCTTGCGCCAACAACCTCTGGACGTGCGGCAGGTCGAAGCGCCCATCCTTGCCCAGCGGCATTTCGATCACGCGGATATTCGCCGCTTGCAACTGCCGCAGAATCGCCCAGGAACACGGGGATTCGACCAGCGCCACGGTGCCCGCCAGGTTCAATGCTTCGAGGGATATCTCCAGTACGCTGCGCAGATCAGCGCCGATGTACACATGTTCGGCGTGCCAGTAACACGTGGTCGAACGGGTATAGCGAGCGGCCAGGACGCTACGCAACTCGGTCTCGCCAAAGGGCTGATAAAGCGGTGCGTGGGCGCGTGGAATCTGGCGCGCCAGTTCGCGCTCCATCATCAGCAACGGCTTTTCCAGCGACCGCAACATCGCCGGCGCATCGCTGCACAGCGCCAACATGCCGGGTTTTCGGGCATTGACGAAGGCACTGTCGAGCAGCGAGCCTTCGTTGAGCGGCGCGCTGGGCATGGCCGTGGTGTAGTAGCCGAGTTTGGGCCGGGCGTAGATTCGCCCTTGGTCTTCCAGCAATGAATAGGCGTATTGAGTCGTGGACACCGAGACCTTCAACCGCTGCGCCAATTGGCGCAGTGAAGGCAGTTTCTGCTCGCCCTCTGCGCACGTGGCGTCGATCAGTTCGACCAGATAGCGGTAAACGGCTTGGTAGGCGAATGTCGAGTCTTGGCTTGGATTCATGCTCAATCGCGAGGCGGGAGGAAGCGTTTACCGGGGACTGGCCGACGCCTGTCGGTAACACGCGCCCCGAACGGGACGCGCGAGGTCGGGGCCGCAATCAGCGGTGATAACGGCGCACCACACTGCTGTTCTTCAGCACATGGTCTTTGATTTTTTCCAGCAATTGCGCACGGTTCAGGCCGGCGGGCAAGGCGTCTGGCGCCAGGTCCAGGGCGTAGATCTGAATGACGTAGTGGTGCGCACTGTCGCCGGTGGGCGGGCACGGGCCGACATACGTCGTGGTGCCTTTGGTGTTGGTGCCGCCGACACCTTCGAGGGCGTTTTTGGCGCCGACACCGGCCGGAATCTGGTGGGTGGTCGGTTTGATGCCGTAATGCACCCAGTGATCGACGCCCTGGCCTTTTGCGCCATCGGGGTCGTGCATGACGATGGCGTAACTGAGGGTGCCCGCCGGGCCAGCGTTCCAGTTCAGGGCCGGAGACTGGTTGTGGCCGCCACACCCCGGGGCGTCGCTGGCGGCAGCGGAGGTGAACAGTCGGTCGTCGGTAACCCCCGGGATGTTGAGGGTGAAACGTTCCTGGGCCTGCACGGGCAATTGCACGCAAAGGGCGACTGCAACGGCCGCCAGCCAAGGGTTCAGAGAGGTCAATCGGGTCATACCGGAGCACCTTGTGCGGGGTTGGGCCGTCGTCGGCTGGCAGACTATAGCCGTACCGTTCGCCCGGTGGCAGTGGCAATTGAGCTGAACCTCAGGATAAGGGCCAAACTCAATAGAGAAACCCCTGTCTGGAGAGCAATCATGGCACTGCACCGCGTCGCCCGTTTTGCCGATGTGCCGCAAGACCGGGGCCTTGAAGTCCGGATTGATGACACCAAAATCCTTTTGCTGCGGGTCGGCGATCAAATACGCGCCTTCCAGGGCGAATGCCCCCACGCCGGGGCACCGCTGGCCGATGGCGCGTTGTGCCACGGGCGGCTGATCTGTCCGTGGCACAAGGCAGCCTTCCGCATCGAAGACGGCGCGTTGTGCGAGCCGCCGGCCCTGGACAGCCTCAAGCGCTACCCGCTGGAGATTCGCGACGACGAGGTCTGGATCGACGACCAGCCGTTGGCCGACGCCCATACGCCGCCTGCGGACGATGAGCGAACCTTCGTGATCGTCGGCGCCGGGGCCGCCGGCACAGCTGCGGCCGCCGCGTTACGTGAGAAAGGCTTCGGCGGCCGGGTGTTGTTAATTGATCGGGAAGTCGATGCCGGCTACGACCGCACCGTGCTGAGCAAATTTGTGATCGCCGGGGAAATGCCCCTGGAAGACGTCCCGCCACTGCGCGAGGAAGGGTTTTATCGCGAACAACGCATCGAACGCCTGCACGGCGAAGTGGCGGGCCTGGACGCGCCGAGCAAAAACCTGCACCTGGCCGACGGCCAAACCCTGCATTACGACGCCGCATTGCTCGCCACGGGCGGCATCCCTAATCCGTTATCGCTGCCCGGCGCCGACCTGCCGCAGGTCTTTGTGCTGCGCTCCAAAGATCAGGCCCGACAGATTCTCGACGCGGCCAAACCCGGTCAGCGGGCGGTGATCATCGGTGACAGTTTCATTGCCCTGGAAGCGGCTTCGTCCCTGCGCACCTATGGCCTGGACGTAACCGTACTGGCCCGCCACGCCGTGCCCTTCGCCGCCCAATTCGGCGAAACCGTGGGCAAGGCGATCCGCGCCCGGCACGTCGCCCACGGCGTGGTGTTTCACACCGACGGCGAAGCCGCGTCCATCGAAGGCGCCGGCAAGGTTGAAGCGGTGATGCTGGATAATGGCCAACGCTTACCGGCGGATCTGGTGCTGGCCGGGATTGGCGTCAGCCCCGCGACCGCCGTGTTCGCCGACCTGCCCAAGGAAAAAGACCAGTCGCTGAAGGTCGATGGCGGCATGCGCGTCACTGATGGGCTCTGGGCGGTCGGCGATATCGCCACGTTTCCGCTCAACGGCCAGCCCCAGCGGATCGAGCACTGGCGCCTGGCGCAGCAACAGGCGCGGATTGCCGCTGCAAACATGTTGGGCGGCGATGAGCATTACCTCGACGTGCCGTTTTTCTGGACCTGGCACTTCGGCAAAAATTACGACTACCTGGGCCACGCCGAGAGCTGGGACGAGGTCGAATTCAAGGGCGATCCCTGCCATCCGCCGTTTATCGGGCTGTTCGGCAAGCACGGGGTCGTGGTGGCGGCGGTGGCCTGCGATGAAGAGCGGGCGATGGCGATGCTGGCGGAGCGGATGAAACAGCCGCTACCGATGGATGAAGCGTGGCGATTGGTCCGGGATGTCACCTGATCTTGCACTGCACCTGTAGGAGCTGCCGAAGGCTGCGATCTTTTGACCTTCAAGATCAAAAGATCAAAAGATCGCAGCCTTCGGCAGCTCCTACGGGGACATGCGTCAGGTTTGGAGAGGGTTCAGCGGCTCTCTGGCAAGCGAATTACCCGTGGATGCTCCAACGGCGCCAATGGCGACGATTGCTGCGCCCGATCAATCGGGAAGTAATGGGTGACGACATGGCTGACGTCGCCTTCCTGGTCGTTGTGAATGGTCATCGAGCCGGGGGTGCGCAGCTTCTCCAATCGGTCGCCGCTCAGTTTGAAGCTTTTGCGCAAGCCGTGATCATCCACCACCGGTGCCGGCAAGCGCCGCTGGGCGAAGCTCTTGCTTTTGCGATGCTGGTAACGCGCCCAGGCAATCAGAATTGCTGCGTTCAGCACCGCCACCCACAAATAAATCTGCAACGTGCCGAGTGCGTCGAACACCGAGGCATCAATGCGCGGGCCATCGTGGGTATCGATCAATGGCCATAAACCGCGCACCAGCAGGTAGAGCAAACCAATCCAGGCCAGCACGGTAAAGAAGGCATCGATCACGACCAGAAAGGGCCGCTGCCGGGTTCTGATGATTTTCATTTGATGACTTCCTCTTCATCGTCCAATGGCTTGATGCCCCGGTCCGGGCTGACCCAACGCGCACGTTTCTGATGTTGGCCGAACAGCACTTTGGGGAAACTGACCAGGGTGGTGAACAAACTGACCAACCAGAACACCAGCGGATACCAGACCACCCAGAACATGGTCTTGCCCAAACCCTTCTCATAACGTCGGTCGATCATGATGCTGACCGCGAACTGAAACAGACACACCATCGCCAGCAACAACCCGGTAAACGCCGGAGGCAGCAGGTGATCCACCGCAATCGCTGAGGGCATTTCGACAAACTTGCCCACCACCCAAAAGATCACCGACAGCAGAAAAGTAAATGCCCAACCGGTGGACAGGCAGTACTCGAACAGCAGCGGCCACAGGTAACGATGGCGGTACTGCCAGATCCCGCGAATGTTCTTGAACAGCACTTCGGCGCCGCCCTGGGCCCAGCGCAGTCGCTGCTTCCACAGGCCACCGAGGGTTTCCGGCATCAGAATCCAGCACAGCGCCCGGGGCTCGTAGAAGATGCTCCAGTGGTCCAGTTGCAGTTTCCAACTGATGTCGATGTCTTCGGTGATCATGTCCGGGCTCCAGTAGCCAACCCGATTCAGCGCCGTGCGGCGGAACGCGACGATCACCCCGGACACAGTAAAGATCCGCCCGAACACCCGTTGCGTGCGCTTGATCAAACCAATGATCGACGAGAATTCACCGACCTGAACCCGCCCCACCAACGTCGAGCGCGTGCGGATGCGCGGGTTGCCGGTGACGGCACCGAGGCGTGCGTTGTCGAGCATCGGCGCCACCAGATAGGCCGCCGTGTTGGGTGCCAGCAGCGCGTCACCGTCGATGCACACCAAATACTCGCTGCGCGCCGCGATGGCGCCCATGCGCAGGGCTACGGCTTTGCCCTGGTTTTCCGCCAGGTGCAGCACCCGCAAGCGCGGATCTTGCGCCGCCAAGGCGTCGAGCACGGCGGCGGTGTTGTCCTTGGAACCGTCGTTGATCGCGATCACTTCGATGTTCGGGTAATGCTGGGCCAGCGCCGCGTGGATGGTGTCGGCGGCGTTGTCACCTTCGTTGTAGCAAGGGATCAGGATCGAAATCAGCGGTTCGCCGGCCAGCGGTGGCGGCAAAGTATCGTCCTTCCATGGCCAGTGCCGCTCCCAGTGCAGCCAGAAATACAGGCCACCGGCGATCCACAGCCCGGACATGAACAGGGGATAAAAGAACACGAAGTCCATCAGGAATTGCCCGGTGACCAGGAAGATCAGCCCCAGGGGTATCCCCAGGACGATCGCCAGAACCAGCAGGGCCAGCAGTCTATCCAGCATGTTAAGGATTCCACTTGTTGGAGAGCGCGGGCCGTATGGTTTTCAGGTCCGGCTGGTTCTCGAGGAAATTGTCCGGGTAGTAGCCGAAACTGGTGGCGCCCTGACGCTTGAGGCGGCCCATCCAGTCGCTCAGCTGCGCGCCGTCGATGTCGGAATCGGTTTTTTTCGTCCAGTCCTTGGCCTGCAATTCGAACACCGTGCGCTCGAGCGCACCGGGCCGCGCCTTGACCGTGGCCACCAGCGCTTCGAGCCAAGGCCCGGATTGCGCCTGGGTCTGTTTTTCCATCAGCGGCATGGCCATCGGCGCGGTCCAGTCGTAGGCGCCGAGGAAGTCGTCGAGGTTCTGCGCAAACCAGGCTTCGCTCGGGGGATTGAGCATCGGCTCGGCAAAAATATTGCGCGCCGTCAGCACCTGCGGGCCGCGAATGGCGCGGACCTTGGCGGTGAGCTCGTTTGTGAAATCGATCAGGTAACGGCTCTTGAATCGCGTCCAGCGTTGCAGCGTGGCCGGGTCGTCACGCAGTGCCGCAATCGAGCCCGGCAAGCCGTTGGCGACGTAGGCCTTGAGCGCTTCGGGGCTGGCGTCTTCGAAATCCGAGAGCACCGCGTCGTCGTGATAGAGGATGCCGTCCACCGAGGTCAGGCGCGCCACGTCTTCGTAGATCTCACCGATGATGCGCCGCACGTTCGGGTCGAAGGGCGACAGGCGTTTGTACTGGTCCGGGTCCACCGACGTGGTGCCGGTTTTCGGGTCCCAACGCGTCACGCGCGGCAGCGTCGAATCCAGGGCAAAACTCAACACCGGCATCCAGGCGAAGACCTTGACGTGAGCCCGGGTGCGCAACTGCCAGGCCACGCGGTCAAAGATGTCGGCGCGCACTGGCAAATGCCGATTGGGGAAGTACAACGAGTGCACCAGGCCATCGCCCTTCGGATCGGCGAAGGCTTGCAGGAACACCGTGTTGGCGCCCATGTCGGCCATGCGCTGGATCAGTTTGCCGAGGTTGACTTCCTGCTGCGCCGGGTCCGCGTCGTAAACGTTATCCAGGTCCACATGCACCACGCGCATCGGTGATTCGGCCTGCACCGCGACGATGCTGTTGGCGAAATGCTCGCCGTCCGGGTCCGAAGCCACCAGGAAGCGCGGGCTGCTCATCAGGTTGTCGAGGGCATCGAGGCCGTCGTCCAGGGTCAGGGCCATTTGGTAGCCCTGCTCGTTCACCACTTGCAGCGTGCTGCCGTCCGCCGTGCCGTACGGCCAGACCCAGATGCGCGGTTTATAACCGGTGACCTTGCGTATTTTCTCGGTGATGGTCACGACGTCCGCACGCATCCGCGCCTGGAATTCGGCTTCGGTTTCATAGCGACCCGCGACGGCGTCGTAGCGACGGGTCGCGGCGGCTGGTTGCAGGTTGCCTTGGGGGTTGGCCAACACGCCTTTGTGGCTGGCATCCGTGTGGGCGGCGATTTCCACCAGCCCGGATTGGGAGATTTCCCGAATCTGGTCCCAGGTCAGGAAGTCCGAACGCTGGCGCGGTGTGCCGGCGAAATCCACCGGTTGGTTCAGCGGCGTATCGATCCACACCCCGACCGGCGCCAGCAACGCATGCCAGTTATAGGCGCGCAGCACCGGCAGGACGCGGGTGTAGAAGCTCGAATAACCGTCGTCGAAACTCAACAGAATCGCCTTCGGCGGCAATTCCGGCCCACCCTTGCGGGCGGCCATGATCTGGTCAACGGTGACGGGTTGGTAGTGGTTCTCCCTTAACCAGGCAAGCTGCTCGATCATGCGTTCGGTGCGCACGGCCACCACGGCTTGGTCCGGGTCACGGTCCTCAATGTCGTGGTAGGCAATCCCGAGTACGTGGTTTTTTGGCCACGGCTTTTCGTTGGCGGCCAGCGGGCGCTCGGAGGGCGGCGCGAACGCCGGGGCTTGCTGGGCGCAGGCGCTGACCAGCAGCGCTCCCAGCAAAAGGATGAAACGCGAGATAAAAGGCATCTTCAAACTCTTCTAGAAGCGGTAAGTGAGGTCGACGAGCAGGCGCAAATCGGTTTCGCGGTCGCCGTCATAGGGCCGGTTGATCACCGTCAGCAAGCCGCCCACCTCGAATACGTCGTTCCAGCTATAGCGCTGGCCGTAGCCCAACAGGCCGATGCCCCCGGTGCCGTGATCGCGTTGACTGTACGTACCCGCGCCGGCCTGGAATTGCTGGCTCCAGGACGTTTCGTAGCGGTGATACAGGACGTGATTGACGTTCACCGTCGGCAACACGCTGAAGTCGGATTTGGGGTTGAAGTACGGCACGTCCTCGGATTCGGAGTTGTGGCTGGTGCCCACTTCCAGGCCCAGATCCACTTGCACTTTTGGCGCGGTGTAGACGCCTTCGCGTCCGGTCAGCAAGGCTTCGACGCGGTTGTTGCCGTCGCTGAAATGCGAGGGGCTGACCGCCAGTTTCCATTCGCGGCTTTCATTGGCGCGCCAGCGGATAAAACCACTGCCGCCATTGGCGCTGACGTCGCTGTTCAGCGCTCGCAACGGGGTATCCGCCGAGAGGTAAGCGAAGCTGGCGCCGTACTGCCAGTGATCGTCGATGTCCCGGGCCATCGACAGGCGCGCGCCCTGTTTATCGCCATAGCCATAGTTGTGGTTGGAGACTTCCGCTTCCAGGGTCATGTCCCGGGTGCGGCGCTCCACGCCGAGCCGTTGCGTGCGGTCACGACCGGTGCCTTCCTGGAAATCCCCGGAGGCGTAACCGACCCCGGCGAATACGCGCCAGTCTTCGTCGATGGGCGGGCTGTAGAGCACGGTTTCAATGCCGAAATCCTTGCTGCCCGAAACTGCACCGGCCCCGCTGCTCCCGCCGCCATAACTCTTGCCGCCGTAGGTCTGAACCCGCAACTCGGCCATGTCATGCACTTCGCGCTGGCGCTGCAAACGCTGGACTTGGCGGTTGTCCGGGAATCGCGCGACCACGTCGTCGGTCAGCGCATCCATCTGCCGCCATTCCTGCAAATCCATGGCGGTGTGGGCCTGGGCGACTTCCAGCCCGACGTCACGGGGGACCATGCTCTCGGTTTCCTTGAGCTGCAGCTCCGCGCGGCGCGGCCAATCCCGCGCCAGGTACAAATCGGCCTGGGCCAGGCGCAAGCCGACGTTGCCCGGGGCCTGATCGACCAAGGTCTGCAAGCGCTGCTCGCCGGACGGCAGGTCGGAACCATACGTCCCGGCCTGGGCCGCGAGTTGTTGGGCGTCCATCCATTCATCGTTGGGGTTGCCCACCGGCAAGCCCTTGAGTTCGATCCGTGGCTTCTGGGTTTTCGCCAGGTCCTCGGCGACCTTGCGCGCCTCGTCGGCCTTGTCACTTTCCAGCAGCGAGTAATACAGCGCGGTGCTGTCTTCGAGGCGATCACCGACATCGGCGTCCGGCGCGACCAGCACTTGGCGATAGAGGTCGGTGGCGATTTCCGGCTGGCGTTGATCCAGGTAAGACGACGCCACCCAGCGCAGGGCGTAGGTCGGAATCTTCACACCTTCGCCGGTCAGTTTCTGGTACTCGCTGATCACATCAGCGGTGCGCGCCCGGGCCTTGAGGGCGCCCATGCGGTCGATGCGCCAACGGGTGACGTCCTCGTGGGCCGCCGGGTCCGGGGTCCAGGTGGCGAGCAATTTGTCGTAGTCGGCCAGCGCTCGATCGGCGATCACGTAACGTTCTTTTTCGCTGCGGGTGGCCAGTTCCGCCAGGCGCACGCGCTCGGCGGCGAGGTCACCTTCAATCCGGCGCAACGGCACCGGATCGATCAGCCCCGGCCGTTGCCGGGCCAGGCGCAGGGCCGGTTCCGGCAGGCGCGCGCGTTGCAGGGCAAACACGTATTCCCGGGCAACTTCCGGTTTGCTGCCGGCGCGGATGAACGCCTGGTCGTATTCGAACAGCGCATCGTATGTGTTGCCGGCGCGGGTCAAGGCATAGGCCAGCGCCAGGCGCCGGGACGGATCATCCGGTTTGGCGGCCACCAGGGCTTTGGTGCGGATGACGGCTTCGTCGGGTTGGCCGGCGTCGGCCTGGGTCATGGCCAGGCCGAGTTGCAGGTCCGGGTTCTGCGGCTCCAGCGCCAGGGCCTTGTTGTAGACCTGGGTCGCCGAATCCCAGCGCTTGAGGTTGCGGTAAGCCCGCGCCGTAGCGGTCAATGCCTGCACCGGCAACACCCGATTGCGTCCCTGGGTTTCGTAGACCTGCACCACTTCGGCGTCCAGCCCGGCCCACCCGGCAATCTGCAAATGATCGCTGACCTGACCGTTGGTGGCCTGATTCACCGGCACCTGGCGCAGCACCGTCAGCGCCGGCGCGTAATGGCCCGCACGGGCATCGCGGACCATTTGATCGTAAGGCGTGTCGGCAAACGCCAGCGTCGGCCAGAGCAATTGACTGCACAGCGCAACGCGGATCAAGGGGCGCAAACCACGATGATGAATAGAGGGACCAGCAAAACGCGGCATTCGTCAGCATCCTTACATGGCCAGCCGGGTCGCAGTGCCCTCCTTGCCCATTCGTAGCGGAAAGCCGGGTCGACAGGACCCAGCCAGCTTGTCGGGGCGCAGTCTTGCACGCGATGTTGCTCAACTATTGAGAACACAATAATTGTTCAGATTCGTCAGACGGCGTGCCGCTCGCCCCCGGCAATGCTCAAACCCCAGACAGCAAAACGCCCGGCGTCTGCGTTGCACAGAGGCCGGGCGTTTGGGCTAACCGTCAGGTTTTACTCAACCTGTTCGGCGCCACCGAGTTTGCCCATCACGAAGCCGACAAACTCTTCGACGGTCATTTTCTGGCCGTTGAATTCCACCTGATTGTTGGCGTAATGCAGTTTGCTCACGACGTTGGTGCCGTCCAGTTTGGCCAACTGGCTGCCCACCGCCATGGCGCTGAACATGTCGCTGGTGGCCGTCGCCTGATCGACGATGGTCTTGGCGTCGGTCTGGCCATCCGCTTGCGCCTGCAGGCTGAGCAGGTCGACGAGCATCGGCTTGGACACTTGCAGGTTGATGTCCAGCAACGCGATCAACTGACGGACCAATTGGTCGGGCGGCAGGTCCATGGACGCTGGTTTGGTCAGGTCGAGCACCAGGTTGGCGCGGCTTTCACCGTTGGCGGTGTTGAACGACAGGTTTTCCAGCGCCAACTGCGGACCGGCAGCCAGCAGTTTTTCCAGGCCAGCCTTGACCTGCGCATCTTCAGCCGGAGTCAGCTTCAGCTCGGGCGCCGGTTCACCGGCGGCAGTGGCTGCGGCAGCGGCTTGTTCATACGGTTGCAGTTTGGTCTGGTAAACCTCCATCAGCGACATCGTCGCCGGGATGTCGAGGTTCTTCAGGCTCATGGCCATTTGGGCCGAACCGATGGTTTTGCCATTGAACGTCAGCTCGCCGACTTTGTAATCGGCACGCCCGGAAGCGTTGGTGCCCGATTCTTCCGTCTGGTTCTTCATTTCGAATTTGTTGACGCCGACGATCGACTGCTTCGGACCGAACGTGGTCTTGCTGCTGGTCAGTTCGAGGGTGTTTTCGCCGGTGTAGTAGCCGTAGGTGCTTTTGACCAGGTTGCTGGCCAGGGTCAGGCCGTTCAGCTCAACAGTCACCGGAGCCTGATCTTCAGCCACGGTGGTCAGCTTCAGGCTGTCCATGTAGCCGTTGGCCTTGACCTTCTGCGCCTCGGCGCTGGCGGCGATGTCCATGTTCAGCCCGGAAAACTTCAGGCTCGACTTGTCATCCAGGGCCGCTTCCAGCGGCAGCAGCTCGAAAGTGCCGTTGGTGGAGTTGTCGTAACCAATGTTGACCACGCCTTTGAGCGGCGACAGGTCCTTGGTGGCGGCAAACCATTTGGCCGTGAGCGGAGTCTTTTCCAGTTCGTAGTGACTGGTGGCCATGACGGGCAGCCATTTCAGCGACACCAGGCGCGAGAACGGCAGCGGGCCGTGTTCGATATGGTCGACGAACAGCAATTCGACCGGTGCGCTGCCAAACATCTCGCCTTCGCCCTTGAGGCGATAATGGGCGGTGCTGCTGAAGACATTGCGCTCCAGGGACACCAGCTCCAGCGAGGCAGTGCCCTTGGAACCGACCATCGCCGCTTGCAGCTCTTTGTTGGCATTGCCGATGGCGGTGTTCAACACGCCTTCGATCTTAGTCCCGGTGTACCAGGCACCGCCGGCGCTGATAGCCCCGATGGCGACGACAATTCCAAGAAGCACGCCTGCTGATTTATTCATGAATGACCCGATCAATGTCCGTTGTTGAAAATGTGGTCGTCTTCCCTGAACCCATGGCGGGTTGCAGCTCGACTTCGCGAAAAGTGCGAAGGAGATTAGCATTTGCAGGGCGAGACGGCCCAATGATTAAAGGTGAAAGAGTGTCTATGAGCACACAGGATGTTGATCGTTCCCGGGCGAGAGCGGTGCCTTGAAAAGATCGCAGCCTTCGGCAGCTCCTACAGGTTTACGCGTTCGCTGTAGGAGCTGCCGAAGGCTGCGATCTTTTTGCGATCAGGAATACTGCACTTCAATCTCATCCAGTTGATGATCAAAGCTTTTGAGCCGTGCCGTCCACGTATAGACCAGCACTTCAAAATCCCGATTGATCACCGCCCCGCCCGTCACTTCCGCGCGCGGGTCGCAGAAGTCCAGTTGATAGCGTTCGCGGGCCATGGCGTTGGCGACGTCGGAGAGTTCGCGGGCGTTGTTGAGCCAGTGCCAGCCTTCTTCGGTGACTTGCTTGTCGAGGGCCAGGCATTGGGTTTTCAAGGCTTCGAGGCTTTTTTCCAGCGGCGTGCCGGTGAGTTCGCCCATGACTTCCTGGAACGTGCGCCCCGGCTGCCAGTAGCTGCCCCAGAAGTAGCGATCAAACACCGTTTCGACCCGGCGCAGCGCGACTTTGGTGTCCCAGATCAACACCAGGGTCTTGCCTTGTTCGAGGTGTCTTCGTTTGATCCGCGTGCCCTGGACCGACGCCCAGGCGACCACCACGATGGACATCACGGCAATCAGTGCCGAGGCACTGTCGAGGAACACCAGGGCCTTGTCGATCTGATGGGCCAGCATGATGCCGTAGAAATAGGTGGCCGACAGCAAGACCAATGCCGCAATAGCGCACCAGAAGCCGGGAGCATAAGGGTTTTTCATTATTAGAGTCCCCATGACCAACGCGAGCCTTGATTGACGGGTTCGCTGTGCGATCCCGTCAAATCAAAGCATAGCAACGGCCTCAGGGTTTGCCGGGCTGTGACGCTTGCGTTCGTCCGCTTTCCCAACCGCCGCCCAAGGCGAGGAACAAATCGATCTGGCTCATCGCGACCTGGGTGTTGGCCGACGCCAGTTGCGCGGTGACATCGGTGTAGGTGCGGGTGGCTTGCAGGTCGGCCAGGAACGACGCGCGGCCGGCCTGGAAGAAACGGTGAGTCTGATCCGCCGCCTGTTGCGCCGATTGCTCGGCATCGGCCAGGGCATCGCGGCGTTGCAGCAACGCGGAATACTGCGCCAGGCCGGTTTGGGTTTCGCGAATCGCGTTGAGTACCACGCCATCGAAGTGCGCCAGCGCGCCTTGGGTCGAGGCTTCGGCTTCGCGGATGCGCGCGCGGGAGCCGTTGGACGGCACGGTCCAGCTCAGCAACGGGCCGAAGCCCCAGCGATTGGTCTGCGGCTTGCCGAGATTTTCCAGGGTGCCGACGGTGCCGATGGATGCGCCGATGCTGATGTCCGGGTACAATTCGCCGGTGGCGATGCCGATGCCGGCGGTCGCAGCGGCCAACCGGCGTTCGGCCTGACGCACATCCGGGCGACGCTTGAGCAGCGTGGCGCCGTCACCCACTGGCAACAATTGCGCAATCTTCGGCAGCTCGGCGCAACTGGTGGTGCCGGCGGGCAGTTGATCCACCGGTTTGGCCAGCAACATCGACAAGCGGAACAACCCGGCCTGCCGCGACGCTTCATAGCGCGGCATGTCGGCGCGCAGGGATTTGAATTGGGTTTGCGAGCGGGTGACCTGGGTTTCGTCGCCACGCCCGGCGTCGCGCAGACGCTGGGTCAGGGTGGTGCTCTGGCCTTGCAGGTCGAGGGAATGCTGGGCGATTTCCCGCTCTTCGTTGGCCGCGCAGACT
>Ga0302175_10000217_pt1 | contig 22547 bp, 16 predicted proteins | sample I_Fen_N3_3_FD_198791 | JGI IMG/M metagenome (GOLD analysis project Ga0302175, IMG submission 198791) | Peat permafrost microbial communities from Stordalen Mire near Abisko, Sweden - I_Fen_N3_3 | ecosystem: Environmental > Terrestrial > Soil > Wetlands > Permafrost | place: Sweden: Abisko... | reverse complement strand
GTGACGACACGCCCAACTACGACCTGAATAAACCGGCGCCGAGCCCGCCGACGAAGGTCAACTGGCTGGGCACCGACGATCAGGCGCGGGATGTGCTGGCCCGGGTGATTTTCGGTGCGAGGGTGTCGATTCTGTTTGCCTTGATGCTGACGTTTGTCAGTGCGCTGATCGGCATCGCCGCTGGCGCCCTGCAAGGCTACTACGGCGGCTGGGTCGATTTGCTGGGCCAGCGCTTGCTGGAGGTCTGGTCCGGACTGCCAGTGCTGTACTTGCTGATCATTTTGTCGGGATTCGTCGAGCCGAACTTCTGGTGGTTGCTGGGGATCATGGCACTGTTTTCCTGGCTGGCCCTCGTAGACGTGGTGCGCGCCGAGTTTCTGCGCGGACGCAACCTGGAATACGTCAAAGCCGCCCGGGCACTGGGCCTGAGCGACCGTAAAGTGATCGTCCGGCACATCCTGCCCAATGCCATGAACGCGACCTTGAGCTACTTGCCGTTCATCCTCACCGGCGCCATTTCGACCCTGACGGCCCTCGATTTCCTCGGCTTCGGCATGCCGGCCGGCAGCGCCTCATTGGGCGAATTGATCGGCCAGGGCAAACAAAACCTGCAAGCGCCCTGGCTGGGCCTGACGGCGTTTTTCACCCTGGCGCTGATTCTTTCTTTACTGGTGTTCATCGGCGAGGCGTTGCGTGATGCCTTCGACCCTCGATCATGAAACGGACCGTAGATATGAGTGACAACCTGATCGAAATCCGTGACCTCAACGTGGCCTTCAGCGGCCAGACCGTGGTGCGCAACCTGTGCCTGGACATCCGCCCCGGCGAGTGCCTGGCGCTGGTGGGCGAGTCGGGTTCAGGCAAATCGGTGACGGCCCATTCGATCCTGCAACTGCTGCCCGAAAGCGGCACCGAAACCACCGGCAGCATTCGCTATCGCGGCCAGGAACTGGTCGGTGCCGATGCCAAGGTCTTGCGCCAGTTGCGCGGCGACCGCATCGCCATGATCTTCCAGGAGCCGATGACCTCGCTGAACCCGCTGCACAGCATCGAAAAGCAGATCGGTGAAACCCTGCTGCTGCACAAAGGCCTGGCCGGCAAAGCGGCGCAAGCACGAATTCTCGAACTGCTGGAACTGGTCGGCATCCAGAAACCCAAGGAACGGCTCAAGGCCTATCCTCACCAACTGTCCGGCGGCCAGCGGCAACGGGTGATGATTGCCATGGCCCTGGCCTGCGAGCCGGAGTTGCTGATCGCCGATGAGCCGACCACAGCGCTGGATGTGACGGTGCAGCGCAAGATCCTGTTGCTGCTCAAGTCCCTGCAACAGCGGCTCGGCATGTCGCTGCTGCTGATCAGCCATGACCTCAATCTGGTGCGCAGCATCGCCCAACGGGTGTGCGTAATGAAGGCTGGGGAAATCGTCGAACAGGCCTCCTGCGAAACACTGTTCACCGAACCGAAACACCCTTACAGCTGCGTATTGCTGAACGCCGAACCGGAGGGCGAAGCCTTGCCCCGGGACGAGCGCGAGAAGGTGCTGGAGGTCGAGAACCTGCGCGTACAGTTTGCCCTCGGCGGCGGTTTGTTTCAGCGCAAGACCTATCTGCACGCGGTGGATGGCATCAGCCTGAATGTCCAGCGTGGCAAGACCTTGGGCATCGTCGGTGAGTCCGGCTCGGGCAAGTCCACCCTCGGCCAGGCGATCCTGCGTTTACTCGACTCCGAAGGCAGTATTGGTTTTCAGGGGCAGGCGCTGGATGGCCTGACGCAGAAGCAACTGCGGCCCTGGCGCAAAAAGATGCAGGTGGTGTTCCAGGACCCCTTCGGCAGCCTGAGCCCGCGTATGTCGGTGTCGCAGATCATTAGCGAAGGCCTGGAGGTCCACAGCCAGTCGACGCCTCAGGAATGTGAGGCCCAGGTGATCCGGGCGCTGGAGGAAGTCGGTCTTGATCCCCTGAGCCGCCATCGCTACCCCCATGAATTCTCCGGTGGGCAGCGCCAGCGCATTGCCATCGCCCGGGCGCTGGTGCTCAAGCCGGCGCTGATCCTGCTGGACGAACCGACCTCGGCCCTGGACCGCACCGTACAGAAGCAAGTGGTCGCCCTGCTCCGCGATCTTCAGGAAAAGCATGGCCTGACCTACCTGTTTATCAGCCATGATCTGGCGGTGGTGCGCGCCCTGGCCCACGACATGATCGTGATCAAGGACGGCAAGGTGGTGGAAAGCGGCGCCAGCCATGATGTGTTCGATTCGCCGCAGCACCCGTACACCAAGGAACTGTTGGCGGCGGCACATCCGGGGTAAACCTCGAAACCGTGGTGCGGCGTTCGCGGGCAAGCCTCGCGCCTACGGATCACTTCGGCCTGTAGGAGCAAGGCTTGCCCGCGAAGACACCTGCACTGACAACACACTTTCTGGATAAGACCGACATGAACACCACCGAAGGCCTCAAGGACTACCAGCGCGTTCGCCTGCTGGCGATCCGTTCGTTGTTCGAGATCATCGAGCAATCGAGCGAAGGCACGGTGATTGTCGATCGTGACGCCAACATCGTCTGGATGAACGAACGCTATGCCCGCCGTTTCGGCCTGGAATCGGCCGAAGTGGCGATCGGCAAGGCCTGCGAAAGCGTGATCCCCGGCAGCCTGCTGCGCGAAGTGGTACGCACCGGTCGGCCGATCCTGCTGGACATGCAGGACACGCCCAAAGAACCGTTGGTGGTGATGCGCCTGCCGATCCATGACGATGCCGGCGCGGTGATCGGCGCCATCGGTTTTGCGTTGTTCGACGAATTGCGCAGCCTGTCGCCGATGCTCAAACGCTACCTGAGCATGCAGGAAGAACTGGCCTCCACCCGCTCGCTGCTGCGGGCACGGCAAACCAAATACAACTTCGCCCACTTCATTGGCACCAGCGCCGCCAGCCTGGAAGTCAAACGCCGGGCCCGACGCAGCGCCAGCGCCGAATCGCCCGTGTTGTTGCTCGGCGAAACCGGCACCGGCAAAGAGCTGCTGGCCCAGGCGATCCACGGCGCTTCACCACGGGCGCACAAGGCCTTTGTCAGCATCAACAGTGCGGCGATTCCTGAGGCATTGCTGGAAGCAGAGTTCTTCGGCACGGCCCCCGGCGCGTTTACCGGCGCTGACCGCAAGGGCCGGGTTGGCAAACTGCAGATCGCCCAGGGCGGCACATTGTTTCTCGATGAAATCGGCGACATGCCCCTGCCCCTGCAAAGCAAGTTGCTGCGGGTATTGCAGGAAAAAGAATTCGAACCGGTGGGCTCCAACGAGGTGATCCAGAGCGATGTGCGGGTGATTGCCGCTACCTCCACGGACCTGGAAGCGGCGATCAAGCGCGGCGAGTTTCGCGCCGATTTGTATTACCGCCTCAACGTCCTGCCGATCCAGGTGCCGCCGCTGCGCGACCGACTCGACGATATCCCGGCCCTGAGCGAAGCGATCCTTGAAGAGCTGCGCAGCCAGCATGAACTGAACCGTGAAGCGTTGGAGTTGCTGGGCCAACATGCCTGGCCGGGGAACATTCGGGAACTGCGCAACGTGCTGGAACGGGCGGCGTTGCTCAGTGATGACTTGATGTTGAATGCGGCGGATATCCGCGCAGCGATTGGTACGTTCACGCCTGTGGAGCGTGCGGTCAGCCCGGCTATCGAGTCGGTTGGCCATGAGACATTCAGCGCGGCTCGGGAGCGGTTTGATCGGCAGTTGATTGAGACCACCCTTGTGCAATGCGGGGGGAAGGTGATTGAAGCGGCGGCGCGGTTGGGGCTTGGGCGGTCGACGTTGTACAAGAAGATGGTGGCGTTGGGGATTGCTGAGTCTCAATAGGGAGATACAGGTCTTCAAAAAGAGAATCAACGTCAAGATCAACAGATCGCAGCCTTCGGCAGCTCCTACGAGGGGTTTAGCATCTCTCACGTAGGAGCTGCCGAAGGCTGCGATCTTTTAAAACAACAAAACCGTCTCCAACTTGAGACTAAAGTTAAATAAAATTCAAATATCTCCATATATTTCAACAACTTAGATATATGGCACGATTCCCGCTAAAGCCCTCTCCCACAAAAGATCCACCCTACAAAAATAACAATTCCAGGAGACACACCCATGAGTGTGATCATTGCCTTGGCAGCCCTCGCGCTGCTGATGCTGGCTGCTTACCGTGGCTACAGCGTTATCCTCTTCGCCCCGATTGCCGCCCTCGGCGCCGTCCTGCTCACCGACCCTTCTGCCGTCGCGCCTGCCTTCACCGGGGTGTTCATGGAGAAAATGGTCGGCTTCATCAAACTGTATTTCCCGGTATTCCTGCTCGGCGCGGTGTTCGGCAAGCTGATTGAGCTGTCGGGTTTCTCCCGCTCCATCGTGGCAGCGGCCATTCGTTTGCTCGGCACCCGTCAGGCGATGCTGGTGATCGTTCTGGTTTGCGCCCTGCTCACCTACGGTGGCGTGTCGCTGTTTGTGGTGGTGTTCGCGGTCTATCCGTTTGCGGCGGAGATGTTCCGCCAGAGCAACATCCCCAAGCGGCTGATCCCGGCAACCATCGCCCTCGGCGCGTTTTCCTTCACCATGGACGCCCTGCCCGGCACCCCGCAAATCCAGAACATCATCCCCAGCACCTTCTTCAACACCACCGCGTGGGCGGCGCCGTGGCTGGGTCTGATCGGGACGATTTTCGTCTTCTGTGCCGGCATGCTGTTCCTGCAGCGCCAACGCAACAAGGCCCAGCGCGCCGGCGAAGGCTATGGCACCGAACTGCGCAACGAGCCGGAAACCGCTGAAGACATCAAGCTGCCAAATCCGTGGATCGCGCTGTCGCCGCTGTTGATGGTCGGCATCATGAACCTGCTGTTCACCCACTGGATTCCGCTCTGGTACGGCAAGACCCACAGCCTCGCCCTGCCAGGCATGACCACGCCGGTGACCACTGAAATCGCCAAACTCACGGCGATCTGGGCGGTTCAAGCAGCGCTGCTGATCGGCATTCTCATGGTGCTGGCGTTCGGTTACCGAGCGATCAAAAGCAAATTGGCTGAAGGCAGTAAAAGTGCGGTCAGTGGTGCATTGCTGGCGGCGATGAACACCGCGTCGGAATACGGGTTTGGCGCGGTGATCGCCTCGCTGCCCGGCTTCCTGGTGTTGGCCGACTGGTTGAAAAGCATTCCCAACCCGTTGGTCAACGAAGCAATTACCGTGACCTTGCTGGCCGGCATCACCGGTTCTGCGTCCGGCGGCATGAGCATTGCGCTGGCGGCCATGGCCAATGACTTTATCGCCGCCGCCCACGCCGCCAACATTCCACTGGAAGTGCTGCACCGGGTGGCCGCCATGGCCAGCGGCGGCATGGACACCCTGCCGCACAACGGCGCGGTGATTACCTTGCTCGCGGTCACCGGCCTGACACACCGCGAAGCCTACAAAGACATTTTCTGTATTACGCTGATCAAGACCCTGGCGGTTTTTGTGGTGATCGGTACTTTCTACGCCACTGGCATTGTGTGAGGTATTCATGACGAATCTTACGGGCAAGACCGCACTGGTCACCGGCTCCACCAGCGGCATCGGCTTGGGCATCGCCCTCAGCCTGGCCAAGGCCGGGGCCAACGTAGTCCTCAATGGTTTCGGCGATGCGTCGACAGTGATTGCCGAAGTCCAACAGTTTGGCGGCAAGGTCGGCCATCACCCCGCCGACGTCAGCAACCCGGAGCAAATCGCCGAGATGATCGCTTACGCCGAGCGTGAGTTCGGCGGCATCGACATTCTGATCAACAACGCCGGCATCCAGCACGTGGCCGCCGTGGAAGACTTTCCGGTCGAACGCTGGGATTCGATTATCGCGATCAACCTGTCGTCGGTGTTTCACAGCACCCGCCTGTGCCTGCCGCGTATGCGCGCCAAAAATTGGGGGCGGATCATCAACATCGCTTCGGTCCACGGGCAGGTGGGCTCCGTGGGCAAAGCAGCTTACGTGGCAGCCAAGCATGGGGTGATCGGGTTGACCAAAGTGGTCGGCCTCGAAACCGCAACCACCCGGGTCACCTGCAACGCGATCTGCCCAGGCTGGGTGCTGACGCCGCTGGTGCAGAAGCAGATCGACGATCGGGCGGCCACCGGGATCGATCCGCAGCAGGCGCAACATGATTTGCTGGCCGAGAAACAACCGTCGCTGGAATTCGTGACCCCACCGCAACTGGGCGAACTGGTGCTGTTTTTGTGCAGCGAGGCCGGCAGCCAGGTGCGGGGCGCGGCGTGGAATATTGACGGTGGGTGGCTGGCGCAGTGATGAGTGGCTAACCCCTGGTGGGTGAAGGTTTCTGTGGCGAGGAGGCTCGCCACAGACGCTCACTCTATGAATAGCGTGTGTGTGCATATAAGAAAAAAGAGGCAAGCCATGTCCGACATCCTCTGGCAACCCAGCGCCGAGCGCATCGGCAAGACCCGCATGGAGGCCTTTCGGCGCTTCATCAATCAGCGGCATCACCTGAAGATCGACGACTACCCGGCCCTGCACCACTGGTCCATCGAGCAACGGGAAGCGTTCTGGCAGGCGATCGTCGACTTCTTCGACATCCGTTTCCACGATCAACCCGACGCGGTACTGCGTGAAGGCCCGCAGATGCCCAGCGCCGTGTGGTTCCCCGGTGCAACCCTGAATTTCGCCGAGCACTTGCTGCGCCGTCGCGACGACGCTGTGGCGGTGGTCGCGGTGGCCGAGAACGGTCAACGGGAACAACTGACCTGGGCCGAGCTGGCCAGCCACGTCGCCGGTTTCCAGAACAGCTTGAAAGCCGCCGGCGTCAGCCTCGGCGACCGGGTGGCGGCGTGTATGCCGAATACCTGGCAAACCCTGGTCGCCATGCTCGCCACTACCAGCCTCGGGGCGATCTGGTCCTGCTCTTCTCCGGATTTCGGCACCCAAGGGGTGATCGATCGTTTCGGCCAGATCGAGCCAAAAGTGCTGATCACTTGTGCCGGTTATCGCTATGCCGGCAAAGAGATCGATCAAACCCTCAAGGTCAACGAAATCCTCGAACGGCTGCCGTCCTTGCAGCAATTGATCATCGTGCCTTACGCCCGGCCGCGAGCGCACATCGCTGACTTCCACACCCACGCCAACGTAACGCTGTGGGATGACTTCTACGACATCGGCGGCGAACCGGATTTCGTTCCCGTACCGTTCGGCCATCCGCTGTACATCCTCTATTCCAGCGGCACCACCGGCGTCCCGAAATGCATCATCCACAGCACTGGCGGCGTGTTGCTGCAGCACGTCAAGGAACACGGCCTGCATTGCGATCTCGGCGCCGGCGACCGCTTGTTCTACTACACCACCTGCGGCTGGATGATGTGGAACTGGCTGGTCTCGGCCCTGGCGGTCGGCAGCGCCGTGGTGTTGTATGACGGTTCACCCTTCCACCCAGACCCGGAGCGCTTGATCGACCTGATCGACGACGAGCGAATCAACGTCTTCGGCACCAGCCCCAAATTCCTCGCAACGCTGGAAAACACTGGCCTCAAACCTCGCCAAAGCCATGACCTGAGTAGCCTGAAAACCCTGTTGTGCACCGGCTCGGCGCTGTCGCCGCAGAGTTACGATTTCGTCTATCGCGATCTAAAGCCGGATGTGTGCCTGGCCTCGATGTCGGGCGGCACTGACATCGTTTCGTGCTTCGTCAACGGCAACCCACTGTCGCCGGTACGCCGTAGCGAAATCATGGGCAAAAGCCTGGGCATGGCGGTCGAGGTGTGGAATGACGACGGTCAGCCAGTGGTCGGCGAAAAAGGCGAACTGGTCTGCACCCGGCACTTCCCCGCCATGCCCATTGGCTTGTGGAATGACCCGGCGGGCGAAAAACTCCATGCCTCGTATTTCAGCCAGTTTCCCGGGGTCTGGGCCCAGGGCGACTACGCCGAACAACTGCCCCACGGCGGGATGATGATTCATGGACGCTCCGACGCCGTGCTCAACCCCGGCGGCGTGCGAATCGGGACGGCGGAAATCTATCGCCAGGTGGAGAAAGTGCCACAGGTGCTGGACAGCGTGGCCATCGGTCAGCAATGGCAGGATGACGTGCGGGTGGTGCTGTTCGTTCGTCTGAAGGATGGCGTGCCCCTCGATGAACCCCTGCAACAGCAGATTCGCCAGGTCATCCGCGCCAACACGACGCCTCGGCATGTACCGGCGAAGATCGTTGCCGTCACCGACATTCCGCGCACCATCAGCGGCAAGGTGGTGGAGTTGGCGGTGAGGCATGTGGTGCACGGTCAACCGGTGAAAAACACCGATGCCCTGGCCAATCCCGAAGCGCTGGAGCAGTTTCGGAATCGGCCGGAGCTGGCGAGCTAGCGCCCATCAAAGGATCAGAGGCTGATCAGCACTTCTCCCACGATCGGGCCACCGCGACGTCCGTCTACTGCGGCGGACATCATCTGGGTGTTCTGCAGGAACTTGGCCCTGTCGGTCATCAGTTGGTTCAACAGTACAACTGCAAGACTGAAGGAATCGGCATTCTCCAGTGACTTGGCAGCGGCATATTTCTCTGCGGATGCGTCATCCGGGGAAATCGCCAGCTCGCCCAGGGCAAGGTTCAGCAACGGTGCGACATTCAACTGATAGTGATCCGGGTTCCTGGTCTGCGCCGCCAGTGCATGGCTCAGACCTGTCGCGCCGGGCGCGCCCCTGAACAGTTCATGCACTAGGTCGATGGCGATAACCTCGTAGTTGAGTGCTTCCCGATAAAAATGATCATTCAGGTTGTCACAGTACACCGTGATCACCGGCTGATCGGCTCCGGCGGCCGGGCCGGCATTTTTCCAGGCGCGGTATTCATCCGGCATGAGGGAAACGGTGGTGACGTCGTCTTTTATCCCGGCCAGCACGAAGTTCCTGCCGGACAAACCATCAAAATCCGTTTTCACCAGTTTCAGGAAAATCAGTGCCTGGTCTCGCCCCCGGGGGGTACTGCCGAACAGCAATCCGATTACTAGATTGGAATCCAGTGTGCGCGCAGGACTGCCCAACGCTGCCAACGCATTGGCGACGTTGCGCCGGGCAATCGGCAGGCTTTTGCGCAGAATCAGATGGGTATAGTCGCTCGGTAACGGTTTGTGAAACCTGGGCAAGCTGAGGGACTGCGTGAAGCCAAAATGTTTCAGTGTCGGGCCCCACGGCCTGCCCAAGCGATTCATTGCGTACCAACGCTCCTTCCGGGCAATCGCACATACGTTCACCGCATCGCCGCCGTGCTCCAGCGGACGCCACAGACCTTGGCCGATGTGTGGGTAATCGGCAGCGTTGATCAAATCGTAAGAGTGCGCCTTACCGGCAATCTTGCGTAACTGAAAAGTAGCGGTTTCAACGGTTTGAAGTACACCGGCACCTAACTTCAAGCCGCCCTTGTGAAGCAACTTCACGGCACCACGCCCAAGCGTTCCCACCCCATCCAGCGGATTGAACGTTGATACGCTGATCTTGATGGCAAACTTTGCCAGGCTGGCCATTTTGGATGTCAACGAAACGCTTCGGGCGGCGACACTCATGACTTTACTGGCGACGCCCACCGCTGTGCCGAACAGCGCAAGGGTGTCCATAATGCAGCCAAATGCGCCATCGGCGACGCGGTCCTTATCACCGGAAGTCAGGTCTTCGACGCAGCTTTTGAACGGCACGATCAGATTCAGCAAATAATCCGTTTGCGTCTTTCTAGTGAGGATCGTCTCCTCCATCCACGTTAACTCCGTGGCGATTTCCTTGAGTTCTTCGTAAGTCACCAGCGGCCGATTCTTCACGATAAACGTCGCGATCTTGTCAAATTGTGCGCTTGCGTAGTTGCTGTAGATGCTGTGCCCGCGAGGAACCCGTACCGCCGAACCCGCAACTTCACCGAGTTTTTCTATGACAGCCGTACTGTAGACCTTCATATTGCGATCAACGCCATGGGTGTAACTGCTGATATCAACAGGAATATTCGTGGTCACAGGGATTGCCCGTGTTTTCTCTGACATATCCCCGGAAAAGTCCACCCTGGATGCCGTGTGCATTTTTTGGGTTCTGCCAATCAACACGCCAAGTTCCTGATTCTTTTTACACTTGCCCTGCAGTATAAAAACCTCATAACACGTGATCTGATCCTTACCGTGAAAAGCGCACATCACGACACCGTAACGCCCCGTAGCCGCATCTTTCTCCGCTTGGGTTTCTGCCAAGTAATTACGACCCGGAGTGCTACTGCCGATCAAACCGGAAGTGACTGCCGGAATGTGGTTTTTGGCCACCGAAGGCCGCAGGGTAAAAAAACCGATTTTGCTGTTTTGAAAAATAATCCGGTCGGCATCCATCATGGCCGACATCGCCAGCTTCAAGGTCGTGATATGCGCCTTGTTCATGTTTGCGTAATGATCCCTGAGTGTTCGCTCAAATTGATCATCGACCTGGCCCAGTCCCGATATCCCCGGCCAGGTTCTAAAAATACTCTCACCCTCAAGCTTGTCCCAATTGCCCCCCACCAGATACCCGGCGATGTGCGCATCGAGCATCGAGAGGGGTTGCCCTGCCGGGCGGAAAACCGAGTTGGGTTTTTCATCCGGATGGGGGGAGCTGTTCAGCGTGTTGGCGGCTTCCTGGTAGAGCCGGTCCCTTCGGGTAAACAGCGAGCGTTGCTCAAGGTCGGCGCTGGGCGCGACGGCTTTCAATGCCTTCAGTGCGATTTGCTTTCGGGAAGGCATGGCCATCGAGAATGTCTCGGCCGCCTGCGCAATCGACGTCGCATAGGCTTAGTATGCGGTGACCGCCATGACCGACGCGTCTTTTTCGGATTCGTTTAGCTGCTCATGGGTAATCAGTTTATTGATCAGGCCCCAATCGGTAATGGACGGAATCGCCGCCAACCCCTGAAGTTTTTCGAGCGATGGACCAACAGGTTCGATCCCGGCGAATGCCATGACCTGGTCATAAGTCATCAATCGCGAGGTACCCGACGCCTTCAGTTCGAGCGTAGCCACCGCATGGCAAAAGCTGACCCAACCCGCCGAGCCCACCAGTAGTTGATTGGGAATATCCCTGACGAGAAACTCCGGTGCAGCCTTCGCCAACAATAGATGCATCGCCAGCGGCGCGAGATTCATGGAGACGAGCTGGTTGCTCAGTAGATAGCGCTCAAAATCATCAATAATCAGGAAATGCGGTAAATCGACATTCCCAGGCTGATAGAGGTCGTAGCCGCAGATGTGGTTTCGCCGAGTATCGCGGCCGGCACGCGTGTCAAGATCAACAAGGACGGCCGTTACGAGTACCTGGGCGAGTTCGTCGGCACTCACGTTTTCATCCGCACCCGCGCCATACCACTGCAACTCGCTGACGTACTTTTTCGCCAGGGCCTGGGACGCGGGGTGATTCAACAGTTCCTTGATCACCCGGCCTGCGCTCTGGCGGTCGCCCTGGCCAGGTAACGCTGTGTTGCTATCCGCGTGCAACTTCTCAAGCAGCCGTCCATTTTTGGGCACCGTCCTGGCTGTGAGCGACCGGACACGCTGTATCTCCTCATCGGTCAAAACCGCCGCTGACTCATCGTCAGCCAAGAGTTGCGCCCAATAGCTGCCCAAAGGCTCCGCATCCGGCAGCTCCAGTGACAGGAATGCGATCAGATTTTTAACCTGCGCAATCGTCTCAGGCACATACAAATCGTGGAACCGCAGCCATTGAGACAGCACAACTTCATCGGTATCCCAGACGAACCCGCCCGTCACCTTCGCAAACTCGGTCAATAGTTGAATTCGCTCGATGGCGTTTGGATCAGTGTCCAGCCATTGCGAAATATCGTGTTTTTCCTGCTCCACGAAAACAATCACTTCGCCACTGGCGGTGACACAAAACTCATCCGTCTCCTTAGTTCTGTACCGTGAATGCACGACAATCATCGATTTAAATTCAAGCATTTCCCCCAATAGAACTTTGGCGGGTGTATGTGCCTGATGCAACGAAGAACCGGCGCGCAGTACAAGTGGTTTATTATCCAAATCCAACTGCTGAGTATCGACACCTCCATGTTTCGCCACGAGCACCTGCAAGTCAGCCAGCACTTCTTGTTTCTCAAGCGCATCTTCATTCATGCGCAAGTTATGTGTTTCGGCAGCAGCGACATGAGAGGAGTTCGGTTTGTTTCTGGTTAGCATTGCGGATCTTCCTAGCAACTTATTAATGGTGCAATTGTTGAGAGCGGGATACTTACTCACAACAGGGAGACGCTCAAGCCAACTTCTATTAGATAACATTTCAACAAAAACCAGACAACTAACATCGCTACCGTTTAAGCACTATGCAAAGGACAACGCGCAGCGCCCCGGTCAAAACTTAAAACATATTACTTATTAATCCACCAAACCCCATTCTCCCGAAGAGCGTGATTGATCCGGTAATGTTTCAACATGCAGTTTCAAACGCAGCCGCAGATTGTTGACCGAATCCGCATGTTTCAACGCCTCTTCCTCGCTGATTGCCCCTTCCAGCACCAATGCGTACAGCGCCCCGTCGAACGTCTGCATCCCCAACTCCACGGACTTCTCCATGATTCCCTTGAGCTCATCAAACTCATTGCGCCGGATCAGGTCGCTGATAGTCGGCGTGCCCAGCATCACCTCGACCACCGCCCGGCGCTGACCATCAATGGAACGCACCAGCCGCTGAGACACGAACGCCTTGAGGTTGTTGGCCAAGTCATGCAGCAGTTGCTCGCGGCGCTCCTGGGGGAAGAAATTGAGGATGCGGTCCAGGGCCTGGTTGGCGTTGTGGGCATGCAGGGTGGAAATCACCAGATGGCCGGTATCGGCAAACGCCAGTGCGTGTTCCATGGTCTCGCGGTCGCGAATCTCGCCGATCAGCACCACATCCGGCGCCTGGCGCAGGGTGTTTTTCAGGGCGGCATGAAAACTGCGGGTATCGACGCCAACCTCTCGCTGGTTGATGATCGACTTTTTGTGGCGGTGGATGTATTCCACCGGGTCTTCGATAGTGATGATGTGACCGCTGCTATGACGGTTGCGGTAATCGATCAGCGCCGCCAGGGACGTGGACTTGCCCGAATCGGTCGCGCCGACGAACAGCATCAGGCCTTGCTTGAGCATCACGGTGTCGAGCAGCACCGCCGGCAGGTTGAGGTCTTCGAAACGCGGAATGTCGAGCTTGATGTTGCGCGCTACGATCGACACGTCGTTGCGCTGTTTGAAGACGTTGATCCGAAAGCGTCCGACTCCGGCCAGGGAGATGGCCAGGTTCATTTCCAGGTCTCGATCGAACTCCAGCCGCTGTTCGGCGTCCATGATGGAGTTGGCGATGGCCGCCACTTCCCCCGGTTTAAACCGCTGATCGGACAGCGGTTTGAGCACGCCGTCGAAGCGGGCGCTCGGCGGTGCACCGGTAGCGAGGTAAAGATCGGAGCCATCCTGACTCGCCAGTTGCCGCAACAACACATCAATTTCCATGGCAAAAAGCACCCGCGAAGCATTCAATGAACAGATATGGCCCCAAGCAGTGACGTATCGGGCCATCCAGCGTCTACGCCTGGCAAGGATAGTAGACGCAGCCACACCGACTGACATGCAGGACATCTTGATGAACGCATCACCGACCGGCAGCGATGCCCAGGCCCTGATCGCTCGACTGGACTGGAGCCGTAGCCCTTTGGGCGCCGCCAGCACTTGGCCGCAGAGCCTGCGCACGGCGGTGGACATCGTGATTCATTCGCCCATGCCCATGCTCTTGCTCTGGGGCCCGCAGCTCACGCAGATCTACAACGACGGCTTTGCCCTGCTGGCAGGCAACAAGCATCCGCAGGCTTTCGGACAGCCCACGCACCAGATCTGGCCAGAATTAAAAGACTTTACCGACCCGATTTACAGCGCCGTCCTACAAGGCCAGGTACGGACCTACACCGAACAGCGTTTTACCTTACAGCGCGACGGGCGGGATTCTGACTTCTGGCTGGATTTGACCTACAGCCCGATCCGCGATGAAAACACCGAGGTCGCCGGGATTCTGGTCACGGCCATCGAAACCAACGAACGCCGCCGCATCGCCCTCGAACTCGAACAGCGCTCGGCCGCCAGCCTCAAGGCCCAGCACGAAACCGAACAACGCCTGCAACTGGCCCTGGCCGCCACCGACGCGGTCGGCACCTGGGACTGGGACATTGGCGAAGACCGTTTCATCGCCGACGCCCATTTCGCGCAGCTGCACGGCATCGCCCCGGCCATGGCCAGCCAGTTGCCCATCAGCCAATACCTGCAAGGCGTACACCCCGAAGACCGGGGCATGGTGGCCCGCAGCATCAAGCATTGCATCACCCACGGCACCGAGTACGCCGAGGAATACCGTTTGCTGCAACCCGACGGCGAGCTGCGCTGGGTGTTTGCCCGGGGGCGCTGCTACAAGGATCACCATGGCCGGCCAATGCGTTTCCTCGGCGCCGCCCTGGACCTGACCGAACGCAAACACACCGAACAGGCGCTGCGACAAAGTCAGACCGAGCTGCAACTGATCATCAACGCGATGCCGATCCTGATCAGCTACGTGGACCGCGAAGAACGCTTTCGCCTGAACAATGCCGCTTACCTCGACTGGTATGGCCTGACACCCCAGGAGCTGTTCGGCAAAACCATCCATGAAGTGCTCGGCGACGAGGCCTATGCGCTGCGTGCCGAATACATCGCCGATGCGCTGGCGGGCAAGCCCTGCTGTTTCAGCATCAACACCCCGCACCGCGACGGCAGCACCCGGCATGCGCTGATGAACTACCTGCCGCGCCACGGTCCGGACGGCTCGGTCAACGGTTTCTACATCTTCGTGATCGATGAAACCGAGCGTAAACAGACCGAAGAAGCCCTGCGCAACCTCAATGAAACCCTTGAAGAGCGCGTGATCGCCCGCACCCAGCAACTGGCCGAGGCCAATCAGCGCCTGCAAAACGAGATGTTCGAGCGCGAGCGCGCCGAAGATGCGTTGCGCCACGCGCAGAAGATGGAAGCGGTCGGCCAACTCACTGGTGGCATCGCCCACGACTTCAATAACATGTTGACGGGGATCATCGGCAGCCTCGACCTGATGCAACGCTACATTGCCGATGGACGCACTGCCGAAATCGGCCGGTTCACCGAAGCGGCGGTGTCCTCGGCCAACCGCGCAGCGGCCCTGACCCACCGTTTGCTGGCGTTCTCCAGGCGTCAGTCGCTGGACCGCAAACCGCTGAATGCCAATGAACTGATCCAGTCCCTGGAAGACTTGCTCAGCCGGACCAAGGGCGATCACATCGAACTCAAGTTGCAATTGGCCGACGAGGTTTGGCCGGTCAGCACCGACGTCAGCCAATTGGAAAACGCCCTGCTCAACCTGGTGATCAACGCCCGGGACGCGATGCCCGATGGCGGCCGGTTGCTGATCGAAACCGCCAACGTCTACCTCGACGGCAGCGACATCACCACCCTGGAATCGGTCAAGGCCGGGGACTACCTGATGATTGCCGTCAGCGACAATGGCGCCGGCATGACGCCGTCGGTGCTGGCCAAGGCGTTCGATCCGTTTTTCACCACCAAACCCATTGGCCAGGGCACGGGGCTGGGTTTGTCGATGATCTACGGTTTTGCCCAGCAGTCGGGCGGTCACGTCAGCCTCGACAGCGTTCCGGATCAGGGCACTTGCGTGCGCCTGTACTTGCCGCGCCTGCACCTCGGCGCGCCGCAAGACACGCTGCCCCAGGGCAACGGCGAAGCGCCGTCGGCAATTGCCGGCGAAACCGTGGTGCTGGTCGAGGACGATCCGGCGGTGCGCATGCTGGTGCTCGATTTGCTCAATGAGCTGGGCTATCACGCCCATGAAGCCGAAGACGCGAGGTCGGCCCTGCCTTTGCTCGAATCCGATCTACGCGTGGATTTGCTGGTGACCGATGTCGGGCTGCCGGGGATGAATGGACGGCAACTGGCGGAAATCGCCCGGCAGCACCGCCCGAACCTCAAAGTGCTGTTCATGACCGGTTACGCCGAGAAAGCCGCCGAACGCCAGGGCTTTCTTGAGGAAGGCATGGACATGGTGGCCAAACCGTTTTCCATCGACCTGCTGGCCAACAAGATTCGCACGATGATCGGCCAACCCGAGTGAGTTAAGGCATAATCCCGCGCCCCGCTGTCACCACCGTTGCAAGGTACCTGCCCCATGAAAGCTCAAGCCCGCCATATCCTGGTGAAAACCTCGGAAGAAGCCGAGCAGCTCAAACAACGCATCGCCAAGGGCGAAGCCTTCGATGTGCTGGCCAAAAAGTACTCCACCTGCCCGTCCGGCAAGCGCGGCGGCGATTTGGGTGAAGTACGGCCGGGGCAAATGGTTGGAGTAATTGATGCAGTGATCTTCAAGAAGCCCCTGCGGGTGGTGCATGGGCCGATCAAGAGCAAATTTGGCTATCACCTGGTGCAGGTGTTTTATCGGGATTGAACAACCCGTAGGAGCTGCCGAAGGCTGCGATCTTTTGATCTTGATCTTAAAAAATCAACAACAAGATCAAAAGATCGCAGCCTTCGGCAGCTCCTACGGGGGGATTGTGTTTCAGGTTTCAGGTTTCAGGTTTCAGGTTTTAGGGATCAGGGCTCCAGGGACCTGGATGACTTGGCTTGCCAAGCGATGGCCCGCCTCTGCCGCCTCTACTGGGCTCCCGCCCTTGAGCCGACTGGCCAGGTACGCCGCACTGAACGAATCCCCCGCTGCCGTGGTGTCCACCACGCGCTCGACCTTCTGCGCCGGCACTTCGAACGATTCTGCGTCACAGCGAATCAAGCACGCCTCGGCCCCGCGCTTGAGCACCACTTCCGGCGTGCCGATTTGCGCGTAGGCGTCAAACACCGCGTCGCACCCGGAAAAATGAAACAACGCCTGCTCGTCATCGACGGTCAGCAGCGCCAGGTCGACGTAAGGCAAGACACTGCGATACGCCGCCCGGGCTTCTTCCACCGAGGCCCACAGGCGCGGCCGATAGTTGTTGTCGAAGACGATTCGCGCATCCCGCTGCCGGGCTTCGATCAAAGTTTCGAGCAACTTCTCCCGACCTTGCTCGCCGAGCACCGCCAAGGTGATGCCGCTGAAATACAGCACGTCGTAATCCGGCAGCGCCGCCAGGATCGGCGCGGCGGCCGGGGTGGTGAAGCAACTGCGCACGGCGGCTTCGTTACGCCAATAGAGGAAACGGCGCTCGCCCGCCGCGTCGGTCTGGATGCAATACAAACCCGGCAAGCGCCCGGGCAAACGCTGGACCATGCCCAGGCCGATGTGCTCCGACGCCCAGCTCTGGCACATGGTATCGCTGAAACTGTCGTCGCCCAACGCGGTGACGTAATCCACCGTGCCGCCCTCGCCCAGTTCCCGGGACAGGTAGACCGCCGTGTTCAGGGTGTCGCCGCCGAAACTTTGTTGCAGGCTGCCATCGGCGCGCTGCTGCAACTCGATCATGCATTCGCCGATCAGGGCGATGCGCGGGGTGTTGGGGCCCAGGGTGTTGATGGTGTTCATATTGTGGGGTCTCTGGGGGTGCGATGTTGTTTGGGAGGATGTCTTCGCGGGCAAGCCTTGCTCCTACGGATGTTGTGGTTGTCGATGGATCGGGGCTCGACACAAAACACGTAGGAGCAAGGCTTGCCCGCGAAGGCTGCGCCTCGGTATCAAGCCTTTCGATCAGGTCGGGGCCTAGAAACAGGTGTCCATGGTTTCAATCACCTGCAACTGCTCATCCACCAGACATCCCGTGCGCCATTTATCAAACGTCAGGCACGGGTGCGAAGTACCGAACGAAATAATGTCCCCCACCCGCAATTCAACCCCCGGTGCCACGGTCATGAACGCATGTTGGTCCATCACCGCCGTTACCTTACAGGCACTCACATCCACGCCCACCGCTGGCAGTACGCCGGCCTTGTAACGCAGCAACGGCACCGGCAAACCGGCGTCGTAGGCCACGTCGCGCTTGCCGAGGGCGATCACCGCAAATCCCGGTTCCGGCAACGACTGCACGTGAGCCCAGACTTCCAGCGCCGGGCGCAGGCCTTCATGCAGATCACTGCGACGGTCGAGCACGCAGCATTGCGCTTCTTTATAGATGCCATGGTCGTGGGCCACGTAACTGCCGGGACGCAGCACGCTGAGGAAACGTCCGCCGGCGTTCTGCGCTTCGAAGGATTCGGCGATCAAGTCGTACCAGGCCGAACCCGAGGCCGTGATGATCGGCTTGGCAATCGCGAACGCCCCGCTGTCCTGCAACTGCACTGCCAGGCTCACCAGCGACGCCGCAAAGGCCCGAATGCCACTGACGGCATGATCGCCGTGGATCACCCCTTCGTAGCCTTCGATGCCGGTCAGGGCCAGTGCCGGTTGCGCGGCGATGGCCTTGGCCAGTTCGATCACTTCCCGCTCGGAGCGGCAACCGCAACGCCCGCCGACCACGCCGTACTCGATCATCACGTTCAAGCGCACGCCGCGAGAGGCGAAGTATTCGCCCAGGTCCGCGACGTTATCCGGGTGATCGACCATGCAATGGAAGTCGAAAGTCGGGTCCGCCAGCAGATCGGCGATCAGCGCCATGTTCGGTGTGCCGACCAGTTGGTTGGCCATCAACACTCGACGCACGCCATGGGCATAGGCCGCACGGGTCTGGGTGGCGCTGGCCAGGGTGATGCCCCAGGCACCGGCGTCCAGTTGGCGGCGAAACAGCGCCGGGGTCATGCTGGTTTTGCCGTGGGGCGCCAGTTCCGCGCCGCTGCTGCTGACAAACGCCTGCATCCAGCGGATGTTGTGTTCCAGCGCTTTACGGTGCAACACCAGCGCCGGCAGGCTGACGTCACGCACCAGATGCGCGCCGATGGGTGCAAAGCCTTTCTCGACGGCGGCAGTGGATTCGGCAGAAGACATGGTCGAACTCCTTACATTCGCGGCCGCAGGCAGCCGCTGTTATTCGTTGATACGCCGGGCCAGGTTGTTGGCGCTGTCGATCAGCACCCGGCGATAGTCGTTGTAATTGTTCTTGGCATCGGCCCGTGGGGCGACGATGCACAGGGTCGCAATGGCCACGCCGTTGGGGTCTTTGACCGGGGCGGCGAAGCAATGGGTAAACGTGTCGGCGACGCTATCGAACGAGAAGAAACCGTCGATACCGGCCTGGCGGATTTCCTGGAGAAACTGTTCCAGTGGCAAACGTTCGCCGTTGGGCAGGATGAAGTCGTCGTGGTCGATCAGGGCGACGATTTCGTCATCGCTCAGGTGGGCCAACAGCAGTCGCCCGGATGCGGTCCAGGGAATCGGTGCGTTCTCTCCGATGTCCGAGGAAATGCGGAAATGCCGCTCGCCCTCCTTCATCAGCGCCACGGTGTATTTGCGCCCGTTGAGCAGGCACATCTGCGCGGTTTCCCGGGTCTGGCTGACGATTTCCTGCAAGGCGTGATCGGCCTCGCGGGTCAGGTCGAAATGGCGCAAATGCGCCTGCCCGAGGAAGTACAACTGACGGCCCAGGTAGACGTGACCGTCCTTGCCCACGGGCTCGAGGATGCGCCGTTCCAGCAGCGAGGCCACCAGTTCATAGACCGTGGATTTCGGGCTGCCGATGCCACTGGCGATTTCGTTCGGGCGCAGGGGCTGGCCGATTTCCTTGAGGAAATCGAGGATATCGAACGCCCGGTCCAGACCGCGTGCCCGGCGCTTGATGGTGTCTTCGGTCATGTCAGTGGTTCCCATACAATTTGCCCCGTAGGAGCTGCCGCAGGCTGCGATCTTTTGATCTTGCCCTTGGCGGCATCTCAAAAACGCCAAAAGATCGCAGCCTTCGGCAGCTCCTACAAGGGCCAACAGGGTTCAGGCCTTTTTCTTGTACGCGATGCAGTCAATCTCTACCTTGCAGTCGACCATCATGTGCGCCTGCACGCAGGCCCGGGCCGGGGCGTGTTCGGGTTTGAAGTACTCGGAGAAGACCTTGTTGAAACTCGTGAAATCCCGTGGGTCCTCCAGCCACACGCCCGCACGCACCACATCCTCCAGGCCATAACCGGCCTCTTCGAGAATCGCGATCAGGTTCTTCATGGTCTGGTGGGTCTGCTCGACGATGCCGCCAGTAATGATCTCGCCGTCCAGCGCCGGTACTTGCCCGGAAACGTGCAGCCAACCATCGGCTTCAACGGCGCGGGCGAAAGGACGAGGCTGACCGCCAGCGGCGGTGCTGCCGGTGCCGTAACGAGTAATGCTCATGAGTGTTTCTCCTGACTTGAAAATTAAAAACGCGTGTTCTTGAGAAATTCCGCAAGACGCGGTGATTTCGGGTGTTCGAACAATTCTTTCGGCGGCCCCTGCTCTTCGATCCGGCCCTGGTTCATGAACACGATTTTGTCCGAGACTTCGAAGGCAAAGCGCATTTCGTGGGTCACCAGCAGCATGGTCATGCCTTCATCGGCCAGGCCCTTGATCACGTTCAGCACTTCGCCCACCAGCTCCGGGTCGAGGGCCGAGGTGACTTCGTCGAACAGCATCAGGCTCGGGTTCATCGCAATCGCCCGGGCAATCGCCACCCGCTGTTGCTGACCGCCGGACAATTGGCCGGGGTAGTGATCGCGACGCTCGTATAGGCCGACCCGCTCCAGCCATTTCTCGGCCAGGGCCACGGCTTCGTCCTTGTGCAGCTTCTTGACCTTGAGCAACCCGAGGGTGACGTTCTGTAACGCGGTCAGGTGCGGAAACAGGTTGAATTGCTGGAACGCCATGCCGGTCATGGCGCGATGGCGGGCGATGACTTTTTCCGCGTGGCGCACACGCTTGCCGTTGACCTCGTCATAGCCGATGGATTCGCCGTCGAGCAAGATCTGCCCGCCCTGGAATTCTTCGAGCATGTTCACGCAGCGCAGCAGCGTGGTTTTGCCCGAGCCGCTGGAACCGATCAGCGTGACCACGTTGCCGCGCTGCATGGTCAGGTCGACGCCCTTGAGCACTTCAAGCTTGCCGTATTGTTTGTGCAGGCCGCGAATGTCCAGCAGGGCCTGGCCGTTGGGTGCAACAGAAGTCTGAGTCATGGCAAAGCCACCCGCTTTTCAATGTGCCGGCCGAGTAATTCGATGGCGTAGTTGATGACGAAAAAGAGGAAACCGGCGAACAGGTAGAACTCCAGGGTCATGAAGGTCCGGGCGATGATTTGTTGCGTGCTGAGCAGCAACTCGGCCACGCCGATCACCGACAACAGGGTCGAGGCCTTGACGATTTCGGTGGACGAGTTGACCCAGGTCGGCAGGATCTGCCGCAACGCCTGGGGCAACAACACGTAGCCCAGGGATTGATAAAACGTCAGGCCAATCGCCTTGCTCGCTTCCATCTGCCCGCGTGGCAATGCCTGCAACGCACCGCGCACGATCTCGGCGACGTGGGAGCCGCAAAACAGCGTCAGCCCCAGGGCTCCGGCCTGAAACGCGCTGATCTGCCAACCCAGCGCCGGCGCCATATAGAAGCAGGCCAGCACCAGCACAAACACCGGCGTGCCACGGATCAGGTCAACGTAGAACCGGAACGGCGCGCGCATCCAGACGTTGCCATAGGTCAGCACCAGACCGGCGACGATGCCGATCAAGGTACCGAGCAAAATCGCCAGGGCCGAGCACTGGACCGTGGTCAGAAAGCCTTGCCACAAGACTTCCCGCGCCACCCATAACTCATGCAACCAACTCGGGGATTCGTACATGGGAGGCTCCTATCGGCGGATCGCCAGACGCTGCTCGAGGTAACGCAGCATCATGGCAATGAGGTAACAAGCCGCAACATAGAGCGCTGTGGTGACCATCCAGGTTTCAATCACCCGGTAGCTCTCGACATTGATCTTGCGCGCGTAATAGGTCAGCTCCGGCACCGCGATTGCGGCCGCCAGTGAGGTGTCCTTGAACAGCGAAATGAAGTTGTTCGACAACGCCGGCAGCACGTTGCGCAGCATCACTGGCACGGTGACGTAGGCTTTCACCTGCCACTCGCCGAGACCAATCGCCAAACCGGCTTCGCGCTGCCCCTTGGGAATGCTCAACAGCCCGCCGCGGAACACTTCAGTCAGGTACGCCCCGGCATACAGCGACAGGGTGACGATGAACGAAGGGATCTTGTCCAGGCGAATGCCCAGGCTCGGCAGCGCAAAGTAGATCAACAGAATCAACACCAGAATCGGCGTGTTACGGATCACCGTCACGTACACCGACGCCAGCACCCGCAATGCACGGTGCTTTGAAAGCAAAGCAAACGCCATCATCAGGCCGATCACGCAGCCAATGGCGATCGACACCAGCGCCAGCTCCAGGCCCAGTCCGAGCCCCGCCAGCAAACTGGGAAAATCGCGCCACACGGCGGCAAAGTTCAACTGATAGTTCATGGTCAGCATTACCTTGAACGGGGCGCTGTGATAGCCGCCCCGCTCATCATTCAAGAAAATGGAAACGTCGCGAGCGAAGAAAAGACAAGGCGAAAACAGGCGAGAAAGCGGAGTTGGCTTTAGCCA
>Ga0302175_10000216_pt1 | contig 22564 bp, 19 predicted proteins | sample I_Fen_N3_3_FD_198791 | JGI IMG/M metagenome (GOLD analysis project Ga0302175, IMG submission 198791) | Peat permafrost microbial communities from Stordalen Mire near Abisko, Sweden - I_Fen_N3_3 | ecosystem: Environmental > Terrestrial > Soil > Wetlands > Permafrost | place: Sweden: Abisko... | reverse complement strand
TTGGTCCGCGTACGGCCACGGTCATAAAGTGCCTGCGGCAGATAGTCGAAACTCACACCCTTGGCGTGAATGTGCTGGCCTGCCGACGGGAAGACCACCAGTTTGCTGTCGTAGAATTCCACGTTGGAGACGGCGATAAGTGATTCATGTCGGCTGCGGTAGTGCCAGCGCAAATAGCGCTCCTGACTACCTGCCGCTTTGAACATACTGAGGATACTTTCGATGTCCGCAGTGACGTCGTTTTCGTCATCAGGCGCGATGTCGCGGCTAAACAAATCGCTGGGGGGCATCTGCTTGGTGTCACCCACCACAACTACTTGCTTGCCGCGTAGAATCGCGCCGAACGCGTCGACCGCTTTAACCTGAGAGGCTTCGTCGAACACAACAACGTCGAATGCCAGCTTACCTGGAGGGAGAAAGTTGGCGATGGACATCGGGCTCATCATGAACACCGGCTTGATTTGCTGAATTGCCCGTCCTGCCTTGTCGATCAATTGGCGAATGGGAATGTGCCGGCGCTTCTTGTTCAGCTCTGCGCGCAATATTGCCATTTCACCCGGCTGATTTACGTTCGGCATGTCCTCCCATACCTGACGCGCCAGGTACGTTTGAGCATGATTCAACGATGCTGCATCCAGCGCTTTGAACCTTGCGATTTGATGTTCGTGCTTGATGCGATCAAATTGTTGCAGTGCTGGCTTTTCAGCGTAGGCCTTCTGCACCAGGCCCGAGTACCACGAAAAATCGAGGATTGCGGGTATCTGTTCGGGCTTTTCGCTTCGCAGGGCGATGTTCAACAACTCGTCCAGATGTACTTGGCGCATTTCGTCCGACAGCACGTTGAGACGAGCAATCTGGTACAGCGCGCTCAAGCTTTCCTGCCACACCTGCAACCGTGCACTTAAAGCAGAAAGATCCAGGCTCTGAAGTGCTTGTGCGGTGCCATCTTGCATACCGATGACTTCAAGACCCGCTTGCAGTGACTTATCAAGTCCAGCGAGATGCTCCTCGATGTCGCTGACTGTTTCCCCGAGTCCACTGGCATCCGTATGCCCGGAAAGGAAAGCGATGATACCTTGTGGTACATGGCCATTCCCGAGGTCTTCGTAGAGCTGGACCACCCATGCACTGACACGTTCGAGTACAGCCCAGTCGGACTGCTGACGCTGCCATTGGGCTCCAAAAAGGGCGCCACCCAAGCCTTCGTGCTGTTGATAGACCTTCTGGCTTTGCTGATAGGTCAGCACCGAATCGATCAAAGTGAGTTGTTCAGCATTGCTAACAGGTAAACCGCCCTGCGCAAGCCCTTGCAAACGTGCTTTCGCCCCGCGATAACGTCCCGAAAACACCTTCCACCATTTGTCACCGTACGCCAGCAAATTCTGCCGAACTTCCAGCAAGTCCTGCTCCCATGCGGCCTCGATCAACTGACTGCCATGATTAGCCTTGCACGTGCTCATACGCTGACCGGCATCGAGTAATTCGCGAATGGCATCGCGGCGTAGCTGCCAATCACCTGTACTCAGCTCTACACCCTGTAAACGCGGCGCTTCGGCCGCCCGCCTCGCGGCACGGCAAATGACAGCAACGTCCGCAAGAGTGGCGGGCTGAGTCAACATCAGTCGAGATGATAATGCCTTGGCAGCTGCATCCAGAGCGGCTAAATGCGCACCTGCTTGTTGCAACGCATCATTAGCGTTGTTCTGTTCAATAGGAGAAAAGTAAGTTCGTTTACTTCCCCAAAACGGGTTCAAGTCGGGTCGGCCCATTTCCTTAAGATGAAGCGTCAGTTCTTCAACCAGCTCGCGGCGTTTTTGTTGGTCCGTCTGAGTCCATGACGCCATGGGTGCAAAGGCAATCGTTGGTAACACTCCGAAACTTCGCTTGAGTTTGAGATAACGACCCAGTACCTCGACAAAACCCAGCCCGCAAGCGGCAACATGCGCGCTTACTGCAGCGCAGTATTGGTTCAAGTTGCCTTGCAATTGCGCAAGGTTGGCAAGGTCATCATCACCCACCTTAGTCAGCGGCCGGCCCTGCTCAAGGGTGCGTCCAAGTTCTTTGAGCACGGAAGTTTTGGTGGATTTGTGGCTGTGCAACTCAAGCACCGCATCGCCTAAATGGCACTCGTCTAGTCGGCGTTTAACCACTTCCAGCGCGGCCATTTTTTCGGCGACGAACAAAACAGTTTTTTTCTGTGCAATCAGTTCCGCGATGATGTTAGTGATTGTCTGAGACTTACCCGTGCCCGGCGGTCCTTGGATTACAAGGTTGGCCCCTTCGCGTACTTCAAGAATTGCTTCGGTCTGGCTGCTGTCTGCATCTTTAACGAATCGCACTTCCCCTGGCTGTAGCACCGAATCGATGTTCACATCTTCGGCATAGGCCGGCCGCTGATCACCAAAGCCAGATCCCAGTAGACGATTAATTACTGGGTGGACGTCTGGTTGTTGGTCCTGCGGCCAGCTCTTAGGGTCCAGGTCCTTGAACATCAAAAATTTGCCAAAGGAGAAAAAACCGAGGGCCGCCTCGTTCATTGACACTTTCCAGCGGGGTTGCTTACTGACCAAGTCCCCCACCTCAGCATAAAAGCCGTCGAGGCTACCCTCCGCCGCATCAAATCGATCTTCACTGAACTCGCAGGCCGAGAGATCCAGACCAAAATCAGTCTTTAGCTTGGCGATCAAGGATAAGTTCGGCATCAATTCATCGCCGGAGTACTTGAGTTTGAACGCGTCCTTTGCTCCTCCCCGCTCAAGGGTGACCGGCAACAACATCAAGGGAGCCTTCCTCAGGTTCTCTGAGCTGTCCGCCTCGTACCAATGAAGGAATCCGAGAGCCAGAAACAGCGTATTAACTCCCTGTTCCTCAATAAAGGCACGCGCCTCAGAGTGAATCCTCAGTAGTTGCAGGAATAGGCGCTCCTCGTCCAGGGTGGTCTGCAATCGCGTATCGGTATGCCGCCGCGCCCGCCCCGCCTCGTCCACTCCATTTTCGACAAGATACGATTCGGCTAACCCATCGAGCTCATTCAACAGCAGCTCATCAGTAGCTGCGTCTTGAGCGTCGTCTTCGTCTGGCTCCTCGAACCTCGCCAGAGTCACCATCGTTTGGCGCGCCTTCGGCGAAAAAGTCATCGCCTTCTCCTGCCGATAAAGCAGGTGAAACACCGATTCAGACAGCTCATCGACTACCGCCAACGTTCTGGCTGACGAGCGAAAATTCAACATGGTGTTGCGAAGGCCGATATCAAGCAGTTCCTTGCGGCTGCCCTGCAGCTTTTGACTAATCCCTGAGCTCATGACAGTTCTCTTGAAGCGTGGTCGAGACGGAAACGATGAGGCCAGATGGCCATCTCTCAACGGCAAAGCTTAGGATCATGAACGACGATCATCGCTACCACAACGAACTAATGGCGTCTGTAAAAATTATTTTCCGTTAGGACGGTAGATGCTAGATCGCTAGTAACATCGCTGTCGGCGCACGCTCGCCGAGTGATGTTCAGCCGTTGCCATCGAGGCGCGTAGGGATAAGGGTGTGTAAGAGCAATGCTGTTCAGGACGAACTGAGCGAAGTCGTGCAGATGTTAGAACTCGCGGCCGCGAGCAATCTGATCGGCCCGCTGGCAAACGGGAGCATCTCTAGATACCAGTCATTTAGCCGTGGGACCGAACCTGTGGCGAGGGTGCTTGCCCCCGTTCGAGTGCGCCGCGCTCGCCTTTTTTGGGACCGCTTCGCGCTCCAACGGGGGCAAGCCCCCTCACCATAGGCAAGCCCCCTCGCCGATGGCTATTCAGGCTTACCGCGCCGCCCACGCATTAAAGCGTTCTTCCAGTTCCTCGCCATGATCCACCCAGAACTCCGCATCCACGGCTCGGGCCTTGGCCATGTTGGCTTCTGCCGTCGGCAATTGCTGCTGCACGGGCAGCGGCAGCAGCGCTAACGCCTGACGGTGAACCGGGCCGTACGGGATGTTTTCGGAGAACACTTTCTGAGTCTGTGGCTGGCTGGCAAATGCGATGAAACGCTCGGCCAAGGCCTTGTTCGGCGTGCCTTTGACGATGGCCCAGTATTCCGGGTCGTACAGGCTCTGTGGCCAGACGATGCTCAGCTTCATGCCCTCTTTCTGCGCGGCGGCGATACGCCCGTTGTACGCGGCGCTCATCACCACGTCACCGGCAATCAACCACTGCGCCGGTTGAGCGCCGGCCTCCCACCACTGGATATTCGATTTGATTTTGTCGAGCTTGGCAAAGGCCCGGCTTACACCCTCAGGGGTGCCCAGCACTTTGTAGAGTTGGTCCGGCGCGACACCGTCGGCCATTAGCGCGATTTCCAGGGTGTACTTGGCGCCCTTGCGCAGGCCGCGCTTGCCTGGGAAGTCGCTGACGTTCCAGAAATCCGCCCAGGAGCTGGGTGTCTTGGCCAGTTTGTTCTGGTCGAAGGCCATCACCATCGACCAGACATAAGTGGCCACGCCACACTCGGTAAACGTCCCCGGCACGTACTGGCTCTGATCGCCGAAACTGGCGGCGTCGAGTTTCTCGAACAGGCCGGCATCACAGCCGCGCAACAGCTCCGGACTCTCGACCTCGACCACGTCCCAACTGGTATGGCCGACATCGACCATGGCTTTGATTTTCGACAACTCGCCATTGTATTCACCGGCGACGATGCGTCCGGCGCCGCTGGCGTCGAAGGGTTGGAAGTAGGCCTTGTCCTGGGCCTGCTTGGTGACGCCGCCAAAAGAAATGACGGTCAAATCCTGCGGCGCGGCGAACACGCCGGTGCACAACAGGGCCAGGGAAAAAGGGACACAGGTACGCAAAGATAAAGACATGGAACGCTCCCACAGCTGTTTTTTTAAAATTAGGGTAAAGCCGGGCAGTGCTGGCCAGAGACCATTAACCGTTCAATCGTGGCGGGCTCTTGGGGCCGACATCGTTGTGTAGAAGACTTTCATCCTGGAAAGCCGTATCGCGCTTGGTGAGGCTCGATAGTGCGACATCCCTCTGCATAGGAAAATTAGTAAAAATATGCTTGGGAGCGATAAAAAAGCTCTCTAGCCGGGCCAGCCGACTGACGGTATCCAGTGCTTGCTGTCGCAGCACAAACCCCTCTGCGCCAAGGCTTTTAATCCTTTTCTGTGCGCGCATCCCGAGTAAAGCCAGGATTTTTTACGTCTCGTATTGATATGTTTATTTTCACTGTATTGATTTATGAAATATTACGTGTCATTTATAGCCCCACAAAATCGCCCCCCCCCAAGGAGTCAACAACATGAACAAGACAGCACTTCTAGGCGCCCTGGCCCTGTCCGTTGCAAGCTTTTTGGCTCACGCCGACGACGACAGCCTGCGCATCGGTATCGAAGCCGCTTACCCGCCCTTTTCCTACAAGACGCCGGAAGGCAATGTCAGTGGTTTCGACTACGACATCGGCAACGCGCTGTGCGAAGAAATGAAGGTCAAGTGCGAGTGGGTGATCCAGGAATTCGACGGCATGATTCCGTCGCTCAAAGTACGCAAGATCGATGCCGTGCTGTCATCGATGTCGATCACTGAAGACCGGATGAAATCGGTGGATTTCAGCGAAAAGTACTACCACACGCCGGGCAAGTTCGCGATGAAGGCCGGCAACGTGATCAACGATCCGCTGGTGGACCTCAAGGGCAAGAAAGTCGGCGTGCAGCGCTCCTCGACCTACGACCGTTTCGCCACCGAGCAGCTTGAAAAAGCCGGGGTCGATGTGGTGCGTTACGGCTCACAAAACGAAGCCTTTCTCGACCTGGCCTCGGGTCGTCTGGACGCCACCCTCGCCGACATCGTCAACACCAACGAGAGCTTTATCAAAACCCCGGCAGGCAACGGTTTTGCCCTGGTCGGGCCGGACATCAACGACCCGAAATACTTCGGTCGCGGCGCCGGGATCGCGGTGCGCAAAGGCGACAGCGTGAACGTTGCACGCCTCAACACCGCGATTGATGCGATCCGCGCCAACGGCAAGTACCAGCAAGTCATGGCCAAGTACTTCGCGTTCGATATCTACGGCGAGTAAACCCTTACCCGCAAGCCTGGCGCCCGCCTCTGGCAGGCGGCGCACCGGGTTGTCTCGCGCGTTTTTTGAGGAACTTCATCATGCTTCACGGCTACGGATCGAGCATTCTCGATGGCGCCTGGCTGACCATCAACCTGGCCCTGACCTCCATGGCCATGGCGATTGCCCTCGGCCTGATCGGCGCGGCCTTTCGCCTGTCGCCGCTCAAATGGCTGGCGATGCTCGGTGAAACGTACACCACACTGATTCGCGGGATTCCGGACCTGGTGCTGATCCTGCTGATCTTCTACGGCGGCCAGGACCTGGTGAACCGCATCGCCCTGGCGTTCGGTTACACCCACTACATCGACATCAATCCGTTCATTGCCGGCGTCTGCACCATGGGCTTCATTTTTGGCGCGTACCTGTCGGAAACCTTTCGCGGCGCGTTCATGGCGATCCCCAAGGGTCAGGCCGAGGCCGGCGCGGCGTATGGCATGAGCGGCGGGCAAGTGTTCTGGCGGATTCTGGTGCCGCAGATGATCCGTTTCGCCATTCCGGGGTTCACCAACAACTGGCTGGTGCTGACCAAATCCACCGCGCTGATTTCGGTGATCGGTCTGCAAGACATGATGTTCAAAGCCAAGAACGCCGCCGACGCGACCCACGAGCCGTTCACGTTTTTCCTCGCCGTCGCGGCGCTGTACCTGATGCTCACCAGTGTGTCGTTGCTGGTGCTGCGCTATCTGGAAAAACACTATTCGGTCGGCATCAAAGCCGCCGAATTGTGATCGGGAGCCAACACTGATGCTCGACTACAACCTGATCTGGGAAAACCTGCCGCTGTACCTCAACGGCGCCGTGTTGACCCTCAAAGTGCTGGCGATTTCCCTGGCGTTCGGCCTGATGCTGGCGATCCCGCTGGCGTTACTGCGCGTCTCCCGCTCACCGCTGCTCAGCTTCCCGGCGTGGCTCTACACCTACGTGATTCGCGGCACGCCGATGCTGGTGCAGTTGTTCCTGATCTATTACGGCCTGGCGCAATTCGCCGCCGTGCGTGAAAGCGTGCTCTGGCCGTACCTGTCCAGCGCGACCTTTTGCGCGTGCCTGGCGTTTGCGATCAATACCAGCGCCTACAGCGCGGAACTGCTGGCCGGCAGTCTGAAATCCACGGCCCACGGCGAGATCGAAGCGGCCAGAGCCATGGGCATGTCGCGCTTCACCTTGTACCGGCGGATTCTGCTGCCATCGGCATTGCGCCGGGCGCTGCCGCAGTACAGCAACGAAGTGTTGATGATGCTGCAAACCACCAGCCTGGCGTCGATTGTCACGCTGGTGGACATCACTGGTGCGGCGCGAACCGTCAGTTCGCGGTTCTACCTGCCGTTCGAGGCGTTCATCACCGCCGGCCTGATCTACCTGGCCCTGACTTTCATTCTGGTGCGCCTGTTCAAGCTGGCCGAGCGCCGCTGGCTGGCCTACCTGGCACCGCGCAAGCATTAAGGAGCGCTTATGGAACACATTGAATATTTGTTGCCGTGGAGTGCTTCTGGCACTGAACGGCGTCTGTCGTTGTTCCGGTTTGGCAGCGGGCCGCGCAAGGCTTACATCCAGGCGTCGCTGCATGCCGATGAGTTGCCGGGGATGCGCGTGGCGGTCGAACTCAAGCGCCGTCTGCGGGTGCTGGAGGAGCAAGGTCGGCTGAACGGCGTGATCGAGTTGGTGCCAATGGCCAATCCGATTGGCATCGCGCAGATGTTCCAGGCCACCCATCAGGGTCGTTTCGAGTTCAACAGCGGCAAGAATTTCAATCGGGATTTCCCGGAGCTCGCCGAAGCCGTGGCGGCGCTGGTGAAAGATCAACTGAGCGACGATGCCGACCTCAACACGCTGCTGATCCGCCGCGCCATGGTCGATGTCGTCGCCGACATGCCACCTGCGACCTCGGAACTCGACGGCCTGCGCCGCTTGCTGCTGCAACACGCCTGCGACGCCGATGTGGTGCTGGACCTGCACTGTGATTTCGAGTCGATCATGCTGCTTTACGCCATGCCGCAACACTGGCCGCGTCTGCGCTCATTGGCCGCGCGCCTGGGTGCCGACGCCGCGCTGCTGGCCGAAGATGCCGGCGGCAGCGCCTTCGATGAAGCCTGCGCGATCCCTTGGTTGCGTTTGGCCGAACTGTTCCCGGACGCCGCGATTCCCCTGGGCTGCGTGGCAACCACCATCGAATTGCGCGGCATGGCCGACACCGAGCGCGAGCAATGTGTCGACAGCGCCGAAGCGATCCTTGGCTACCTCGCCGACCAGGGCCTGATCAGCGGTGACTGGCCCGCCGCACCACCGAGCCGCTGTGAAGCAACACCCTTCGCCGGCGCGCAATACGCGTACGCGCCGCACCCCGGCGTGGTGAGTTTTTTGCAACCGTTGGGCGCCAAGGTTCGGGTCGGCGATCCACTGTTCGAAGTGCTCGATCCGCTGACCGACCGCCACAGCATCGTGCGCGCCAGCACCGACGGCATCCTCTATGCCCGGGAACGCCTGCGTTTCGCCCAGCCCGGTTTGTGGCTGGCGAAAGTCGCCGGCACCCGCCTTATTCGCCAGGGTCGCTTGCTCAGCGACTGACCCCAGAAGAGTGAACAGCATGTACAAACTTGAAATCCAGAACCTGCACAAAAGCTACGGTTCACACGAAGTCCTGAAGGGCGTGTCCCTGGAAGCGAAGGCCGGTGATGTGATCAGCATCATCGGCTCCAGCGGCTCCGGCAAAAGCACCTTTCTGCGCTGCATCAACCTGCTGGAGCAGCCCAACGCCGGCAACATCGTGCTCAACGGCGAACCGCTGAAACTGGTCTCCAATAAACTCGGCGGGCTCAAGGCTGCCGAGCCCAAACAGTTGCAGCGTATGCGTTCACGGCTGTCGATGGTGTTCCAGCATTTCAATCTTTGGTCGCACATGAGTGCTTTGGAAAATGTCATGGAAGCCCCGGTGCATGTGCTGGGCATCGGCAAAAAAGAGGCGCGGGAAAAGGCCGAGCATTACTTGAACAAAGTCGGCGTCGCTCATCGCAAGGATGCGTGGCCGGCGCACATGTCCGGCGGCGAACAGCAGCGCGTGGCGATTGCCCGGGCGCTGGCGATGGAGCCGGAAGTAATGCTGTTCGACGAACCAACCTCGGCACTCGACCCGGAACTGGTCGGTGAAGTGCTCAAGGTCATGCAGGACCTGGCCCTGGAAGGCCGGACAATGGTGGTCGTGACACACGAAATGGGTTTCGCCCGCGAGGTGTCGAACCAATTGGTGTTCCTGCACAAGGGCCAAGTCGAAGAACGTGGCGACCCGCGTGAAGTGCTGGTCAACCCGCAGTCCGAACGGCTCCAGCAGTTTCTGTCCGGGAGTTTGAAATAGTCAGTCAAACCCGCGCAGCGCACCGACGGTTGGCTTCGGATACACTCCAGCCAACCTTATGCCCTCAGGAACTGTTGAGCCGCACATGCCGAGCCCCTCGAAAAACACCACGGTCTATGCCGCGCCGGTCATGCGCAAACTCGCGGAAATCGTTGCCGATCTGCCGCCGTCATTGCGCAAGGTCGCGGACTTTATCCTGCGTCATCCCTTGCGAGCGGCGACGCTGACCATCGAAGAGATGGCCCACGAAACCTCGACCTCACCCGCGGCGGTCAACCGTTTGGCCAAGGCCATGGACCTGGGCGGCTACACCGGGATGAAGGCCGAACTGGTGGCGACATTGCAGCAAATGGTTTCGCCGGTGGACAAACTGCGCAACGAACTGGCCCATCGACCGGGCGGTGCGTTTGGCCTGCATGAACAAATCCAGAGCGCCAGCAGCAACCTCGCCACCGCAGCGACCAACAACCACGCCGACACCTTTGAAGCCTTCGTCACCCGACTGACCACCGCACGCAAAATCTACATCCTCGGCTTTGGCAACAGCGTCTACTTCGCCGGCCTCGCTGCCTCGACCCTGATGCCGTTCTGCGCCGACGCCACCGCCATCAGCATGGAGGGCGGCAACGAAAACGCCGCGTATCGCCTGGCCGCGATCACCGATCAGGACGTGTTGCTGGCGATTTCCCTGCCGCGCTATTCCCTCGACACCCTGCAACTGGCGCGCTTCGCCAACGAGCGCGGCGCCGCGGTATTGGCGATCACCGACTCCCCTGCCTCGCCGCTGACGAGCATCGCCGAACACACCCTGTTCGCCCCCGCCGACCACCCGGTGCTGACCAGTTCCAACATCGCCGTACTTGCGTTGATCGAAGGACTGGTCGCGGGCGTGATGGCGCGTAACAAAGAAGCGGTAAAACTGGCGACCGAGCTGACCGAAAGCGTGATGGCTTACCTGCATATTCCCAGCAGCGGCAAGGTGCCGAAAAAATGATGACCACCACTGCGCGATTGATTTTGAGGGCGCCGAAAGCTGAAGACCTGACTCGCCTGTTTGCGATCTACGGCGACCCGGCGACCCATCAGTTCAACCCCGCCGGACCGCTGACCGAGCTTCGTCAGGCCGAAACGCTGCTGGAGGGCTGGCTCAAACACTGGCGAGAGCACGGCTATGGGCAATGGGCGATTGCCACCCGTGAAGCGCCAGACCAGGTGATCGGTTTCGGCGGCATTGCGCTGTACCACTACCTCGACGACGAACGCCTTAACCTGGGTTATCGGTTTGATACGGCGGCGTGGGGCAAGGGTTATGCGACAGAGCTCGGCACTGCGGCGCTGGCATTCGCCTTTGCGGACCTGAATGCCGAGCAGGTGTTTGCGCTGGTCAGGCCCGCCCACTCGGCGTCCATTGGTGTGCTGGAAAAAATCGGCATGCAACGCTTCGACGTCCTGGATGACGTCCCGGGGCAACCCCAGAGCCTCGTGTATCTGGCCCGCCGCACCTGACACTGGAGGTCTCCCATGCACCCGTTTTGCAAGTTCATCCCGGCCCTGCTTCTCAGCCTCGTCGTACCGTGCCTGGCCAGTGCCGAACCACGTCCTGAGCACATGGTCTACTTGCGCTCGATCGACCCGAGCATCGAGCAAGACATCCGCTACGCCACGGCGCATAACTTCACCGGCCATCCCCTCGACGGTTACGAGGCGCCCGAGTGCCTGTTGTCCGTGGACGCGGCCAAGGCCCTCAGCCGGGTGCAAACCGCATTGCGGGCGCAAGGCTATGGGTTGAAGGTGTTCGACTGCTATCGACCGGCCCGCGCGGTCGCCGACATGGGCAACTTCGCCAAAGTTGCGGGCGATCCCACCAAGGCCGAATTCTATCCTCGGGTGGACAAACAAGACTTCTGGAAACTGGGTTACGTGGCGCGGGTCTCGGGGCATTCCAAAGGCAGCACGCTGGATCTGACGCTGACCGGGTCTGGCGCCCTCCCCGCCGCTATCTGGACGCCGTCGGCCAAACAAGTCGATTGCACCGCGCCTTATGGCCAGCGCTTTACGGACGGTGCGCTGGACATGGGGACCGGTTTTGACTGCTTCGACGAGCCGGCACACGCCGACAGCACGGCGATCAATGCGACCGCCAAAGCCAATCGCCAGCGACTCACCAGCGCTTTGGAAAAAGAAGGGTTTGTCGGCTATTCGAAAGAATGGTGGCACTTCACCTACAGCGGTAATCCGGCATTGAATCAGGTGATGGATTTCCCCATTACCCCGCTGGCGCTCAGTACCAGCAACCAGCTAATTATCGTCACTACCAAAAACTGGACCGACATCCAGGGCACCGCTCAGCGCTATGAACGGCACGGGCCAAACTTTCAAAAAATCGGCGAACCGTTTGCGGTGGTGGTCGGTAAAAGCGGACTGGCCTGGGGTAAGGGGCTGACGGTGGTTGACCCGCGCGACGGCCCCATTAAACGCGAGGGCGACGGCAAAGCCCCGGCCGGAGTTTTCAAACTGGGCACAGCCTTCGGCTACGACAAAACCGCCGACACCCAACTGCCTTACCAGTCACTGACCCCGACCATCGAGTGCGTGGATGACAGCCAGTCCAAACGCTACAACCAACTGGTCGACGGCGCGACCGTGCCCAAGGACTGGAACAGCTCCGAACGCATGCGCCGCGACGATGACATGTACCGCCAAGGCATTTTTATCGAGCACAACACCCCCGCATCTGCTGGTGCAGGCTCATGCATTTTCTTTCATATCTGGCGCGGGCCGGCGTCGGGGACGCTGGGCTGTACCGCCATGGCCCCTGCGGATATCGCGCGCCTGCTCAAATGGCTGGACCCGCGTCAGGGGCCATTGCTGGTGCAGTTGCCGGAGTCGGAATATGCGCAGTTGCAAGAGCGTTGGGGGCTGCCGCAGCGTTGATTTGTGCATCAGAGACTGACGTTCAACTCACGCTCTGATCGTGACGGGCATCCGCGTCGATCCCCCGCTGCACACACCAGGACAGCGGCAACGTCAGCAACAGGGTCGTAGCCAACAACATCACCGCGACGGGGACACCGGTGGCGTCACCCAGGCTGCCAAACAGCACCGGCGCCAGCGCACCGCCGCCGATGGTGCCGGTGTAAAACACCGCGAACGCCTGCTCGCGTTTGCCCGACCCTGCCAGGTCCGGCACCGCGCCATACAGCACCGACGACGTGCCATTAAGCGCCAGCCCCAGCAACGGCAACATCACCATCAGGCCGAAAAACGGCAGATATACCGCCATGACGATCAACACCGCTGTGGTGAACTCGGTCAGCCACACGGTTTTCACCATGCCGATGCGTGCGCCCAGATAGCCGCACAGCAACTTGCCGAATGCACCGCCGATAAACAGCATCGTCAGCGCCAGACCGATGCCAGCGGTCCCGGCACCTTTGTCTTTCAACAGGAAGGGCAAAAATGTGAGAAATCCCATGCGCACTGCACTGTCCAACGTTCCGGTCAGGATCAGCGCCCGCAACCCACTGGCAGAACCGCTGCCGGTGATCACCTTGGACGTCTTGCCGTGGGTGATTGCAGACTCGCAACGCGCCGGAATCAGCCACCACAGCAAGCCTGCTGCGGCCAATCCCAGGAAGCCCAACAGAGTGACGCTGGCACGCCAACTGATGACCGTCAGCAACAAACCGATCAACCCTGGAACCAGCGTTTTGCCGATATCTCCGGAAAAGTTGTACTGCGCCAACGCCTGCTTGACCCCGCCGCCCGCCTCATACGTATCGGTGATCAACGAAGACGCCAGCGGATGCTGGGTACTGGCGCCCAACCCGCCCAATAGCAGCGCCAGCAACAACACCGTCAACCCGCCGGCCTGCCCAGCCAGCAAATAGGCCAGGCCGACGAGTGCCGTTCCGCCCACCAGCAAGCGCTCGCGCCCCCAGCGCTTGGCGGCCCGACTCGCCAGCAGTTGAAAACCGGCCATCATCCCCGCATAGGCGCCGCGCAACAGCCCGATCTGGGCGAAACTCAAGCCGAACTGCGCCTGCCAGATCGGCAATAACACATAAATAACGTCGGTCAGCCCATCATGGATGGCGTGAGCACCGCAGCCAGCCACCAGGGCGCGGCGCCGGTCAGACGCCTCGGCAGAGGGCGATGGGTGAAGAGAAGAGAGATTGTCTTTCAGGTCGGTCATCGTATTGAAGGCTGAGTCGTCGGAAGTTTCTATTCAAGCAGGTTTTTAGGAAGACCTAGAAAAAACACACCGACTCGGGCCAGGCACGAACCCAACGATCAGCTGTGATCCACACCCGCACGCTTGAGCATCTTCTTGCAGCGCTCCGACAAGTGAAACACCTGCAGATGCTTGCCGACCTTTTCATAGCGTTCGCGCAAAGTCTTTAGCGCCGCGATGGCCGAGTAATCGACGAAGCTCAAATGACGACAATCGAGCGTCACTTGCGCCGGATCGTTGGCCGGATCGAACTGGTTGAGAAACGGCGCGGTCGAGGCGAAAAACAACGTGCCGTGCAGGCGATAGAGTTTGCTGCCGTCGGCTTCCACATAGGTGTCGGCGTACAACTCGCGGGCCTGCTGCCAGGCAAAGTTGAGCGCGGCGATGATGATCCCGCAGAGCACGGCGGTGGCCAGGTCGGTGAACACGGTGATGGTGGTCACGGCGATGATCACCAGCACATCGTTGAGCGGCACTTTATTAATCACCCGCAACGAAGCCCAGGCGAAGGTCTGCTGCGAGACCACGAACATCACGCCAACCAACGCCGCCAGTGGAATACGCTCGATCAGCGGCGACAGAAACAGCACGAACAGCAGAATCATCACCCCGGCCACCACGCCGGAGAGCCGACCACGACCGCCGGAACTGAGGTTGATCACGGTCTGGCCGATCATCGCGCAACCGCCCATGCCGCCGAACGCACCGGACACCATATTCGCCGCGCCCAGCGCCACGCATTCACGATCGGGGTAACCACGGCTTTCGGTGATTTCGTCGGTGAGGTTCAGGGTCAGCAGGGTTTCCAGCAGGCCCACCAGGGCCATCAAGATCGCGTAGGGAGCGACGATGCGCAGGGTGTCGAGGTTCCACGGAATATCCGGCCACGCAAAACCCGGCAAGCCGCCGGCGATGTGCGCCATGTCGCCCAATGTGCGCGTCGGCAGGCCCAGCAGGTACACCGCCAACCCGACGCCAAGAATCGCCACCAATGCCGGTGGCACCGCGCGAGTCAGGCGCGGCAACAGATAGACGATGGCCATCGTCAGCGCCACCAGCCCGCCCATCACGTAAAGCGGTGTGCCGCTGAGCCAGGTGTCGCCGCTCTTGAAGTGCTCCAACTGCGCCAACGCAATGATGATCGCCAAGCCGTTGACGAAACCCAGCATCACCGGGTGCGGCACCATGCGCACCAGTTTGCCCAGGCGCAGCAACCCGAACGCCATCATGATCACCCCGCCCAACAGCACCGTGGCAAGCAAGTACTGCACGCCGTGCTGCACCACCAACGCGACAATCACCACCGCCATCGACCCGGCAGCGCCGGACACCATCCCCGGCCGGCCGCCGAACAGCGCGGTCAAGGTGCAAATAATGAACGCGCCATACAGCCCCATCAGCGGATTGAGGTGCGCCACCAGGGCGAAGGCGATGCATTCGGGCAGTAGCGCAAAGGATGTGGTGAGCCCGGCCAGGGCATCGGCGCGCAGACGTTGTGGTTTCATGACTGACCTGAAAGGCGGGCCGATGGTGCCGGCCGCTGGGAGATGCGGAGAAAGAAGGTTGCGGATGTTACGGAATTGGGGACGGCAGGGCCAGCGACAGTGGCGACCACCGAACCGCAATCAATCCTGTAACAAGCGATCGGTGATCTTCCCCGAAAAAACCGCCTCGACCGGCCCGGTGAGAAAGACCGGCCCTGCGCCATCCCACTGAACCGTCACGGTGCCGCCATCACATTCAACCTCAACGCAATTGTCCAGCAGGCCACGACGAATCCCGTTAACCGCCGCGCCGCAGGCGCAGGAACCCGAACCGAGCGGGATGCCACCCCAGCGCTCCCAAATGCGCAGGCGAATGTGTTTACGATCAATGATCTGAACGAAGTGCACATTTGTTCTTAACGGGAACAAGGGATCGATTTCAAGGGTCGGCCCGAGTACCTCTATATCAACGGCGCTCAGGTCATCCACAAAATAGGTGCAGTGCGGATTGCCCATGCTGCACGCGGCCGGGCCGCCGGCCAGGGGCAGCACGGCGGTGTCCAGTTCTTGCGCCAGGGGGATATCCGACCAGCCGAACAGCGGCACGCCCATGTTGACGGAAATGGCACCGGTCGAGGTTCGCTCGCACGTGAGCAAGCCGCGATTGGTTCGCAGCGTTACCGAACGGGTATTGGATTCGCACATCAGCATCGCCGCGACGCCCCGGGTTGCGCTGCCACAGACATCCAGCGTCGAGCCATCGGCATTCCAGAACAGCAAACGCGCAGCGGCGTCAGCGCAATCGAGCATCACCGCGAGTTGATTGAAGCCAATGCCCCGGCGCCGATCCCCCATTCGCCGGGCGAGGGTACTGGTGATGGGATTGGCCGAATTTCGCGAGTCGACAATAACGAAGTCATCACCATTGGCGTGCATCTTGTGAAAACTCAGCGGCATACGGAGGTCCTGGCGGCGGCATCGAGTGGACTGATGTTTAAAGGCGATTGGGCTGTGAGTCAATTAAACGATCCGTTCGAGCGCGTACTCAAAAGCCGCTGTCAGGTATAACCTCCCCCGCATTGAGCAATGAACATGAGCCAGCGCCCCTTGATTCCAGCACCCGCCCTCACCGCCCGCGAAGTCTGCCAAATCCTGCGCGACGCCGCCCTGGAAGTCCGCCCCTTGCAGCGCCTTCATCAGCCGTACGAACCCGGCCAGGTCCAGGTCAATATCGAAGGCTGGCGCCTGACCCTGGACTTCGACGGCCAGCGCTTGCAGCACTGCCAACACTGCCTGAGCCCGGACGGTCGCGAGGGAACCCTCGACGCCTGGCGCTTTGGCACCGACCCGGTGAGTTTGCTGAGTACCTGGGAGTTGGCGCAGATTGAACGGCTCTTGAGCTGAGGCGATCAGCCCTGCTTCAAATCGAGGCAATAGGTGTAGTAACCCGTATCCCGCACGTACCCCACCGACTCATACAAGCGCTGCGCGCCGTAATTGTCGGTCGCCGTTTCCAGCATCAATCCCTTCGCCCCCGTCGACAGCGCAAAAGCGCGGGCGGTGTTCATCAGCAGCGTCCCGACCCCGCGTCCGCGTGCGGCGGGTGCGGTGAACAGGTCGCTGAGCAACCACGCGCGGTGGGCTTCGATGGAGGAGAACGTCGGGTACAACTGCACAAAACCCAATGCCTCGCCGTCGGCGTCCAGGGCCAGGAAAATCGCGGACTCATCCTTGGCGATGCGCTCGGCGATGAAGTCCCGGGACTGAGGCAGGTTCGAAGGTTGGCCGTAGAAACCACGGTAGGCGTCGAAGAGGTTGGCGGCTTGGTCGAGGTGGCTGGCGTCGGCGCGTTGGGCGTGGATGGCCATGGGGACTGTCTCCATACAGATTGAAAGAATGTATCGAATTCGCGGGGGCTGACTCTATTCTGTGGCGAGCGAGCCTGCCCCCTCGCCACAGCAAGCTCCTCGTCACAAGGAGTGTAAGCGCTCACTGAACGCCTGAGCGTCCGACTCGGTCCTGACGACGCAGCTTTTCAGGGGGCCATCTTGCTCGGCAGTATTATTTTTGTTGTTCAGCATTCAAAACGGCGACCGGAACCGATGGCCGATCCAGCCCCACGAACGGTGCCTTGGCCCACACCACTTTGCCGCCGACCATCGTCAGCAACACGTTATTACGCGCCAATTCCGCTTCGGGCACTTGCATGAAGTTCTTGTCCAGCACGATCAGGTCCGCAAACTTGCCAACCTCGACCGAACCCACCACCGCGTCCAGTTTCAACTGCTCGGCGGCATTCAGGGTGATGGTGCGCAGCACTTCGGCACGGGATAACGCCGGATCGGCGTTCAACCGGCCCGCGTACTGAGGGCCGTAACTGTGGGGGTTCAGCGGATCGCCCGAACGGGTGACACCGATTTTCAGCGCAAGAAACTCGTCGAGCGGGTCCACCGGCCAATCGCTGCCATAGGCCACCCGACCACCCGCCCGGGCGATGCTGCCCGACGGTTCCATCCGGGCGAACCGTGCGGCGCCGAGATGATCGCTGGTGCCATCCACCGTGGACGGCGCCTGCTGCGCCCACTGGAAGGACATGTTGGCGGTTACGTCCAGTGCCTTGAAGCGCGGATAGTCGGCGGGGTCCACGGACTCGTTGTGAGTAATCGTCGGACGGAAAGCCTTGCCCGGTAGTTGCTGGCGCACGTACTCGATGCCGTCCAACGAGTCACGCACCGCGCGGTCGCCGGTGGCGTGCAGGTGCGGATCAAAACCGGCCTCGACCGCTTTCAGCAACAGCGGATTGAGCACCTGCGGCGGGAAGTACAGTTCACCGAGGTTTTTGCCCGGTGCCCACTTCGGCGCCTTGTCGGTGCCCGTGTTGTGCAGGTAGGGCGTCAACATCGCGCCCGTGTCGGCCGGCGCATTGATGATGCCGTCCATGAACAGTTTGACGTGGCGCATGCTCACGCCCGGCGCGACTTTGGTTTCACCCTGATCGTAAGTGCTGGCGAGGGCCTTGGCCTCGGCGATGGTTTTGGTCGGGTCTGCCGCCGCAGCGGCCGGGTCCAGTTTGATTGCCAGCAAGGCCCGGGCGGTCAGTTCGCCGGATTGCTGCAAGGTGGTGAAGGCTTTGCCATTTTCCGGCCCCGACAAGGCGTCGAAGAAACTGGTGATGCCTTGCTGACGCATCGCGTCCAGCGCGGCGCGGATCTGGGTCAGTTTCTCGGCATCGGTCGCGGGCGGCACCACGGCGGCCATCGTATCCGCCGCGCCGTCCTCGCAAATACCGTTCGGGTTGCCGGCGCTGTCGCGCATGTACTTGCCGTCACTCGGGTTGGCGGTGTGCTTGTCGATGCCCGCCACTTCCAGGCCCCGGGAGTTGACCAACACCGTGTGGAAATCCGTGGAGCGAACCTGGATCGGACGTTGGGTCTTCAGCGCGTCCAGCGTCGATTTATCCGGATCGCCGTCGAGCCCGTCCATGCCCATGCGATCCCAACTGCCCACCTCCAGCCACACGTCCGGTCCCTTGTCCTTGTCGGCATCGAGGCACGCCTGAATGGTGTCCTGGAACACCTTGCGCGTCATCGTCTGGTATTTCAGATCGCACAAGGTCATGGCGCGGCCGCCGTCACCGGGGTGCATATGCCCGTCGATAAAACCCGGCATCAACATGCGACCGGCCAGATCGATCAGTTGTGTCTGTTTGCCGATGTAGGGCGCCACACCGTCATCGCCACCGACATAAACGATCTTGCCCCCGGTCACAGCGATCGCCTGCTGCACCGAATTCTTGCCGTCGACGGTATACACATAACCATTGCGCATCACCATATCCGCGCCGGTCGCCCCCTGGGTCTGACACCCCACCAGCGCCCCACCCGCCAATGCCGTCGTGGCCGCAACCGCGATAAAAAGCCTGGAAAATTTCAACGGAACCACCTCTGTTCTTATAGTTTTTGAAGTGCCCGAACGGACTGAAACGCAAACCCGTGGCAGGCAGGGCCTACCCTATAGGGTGCGGTGGGAATTCGGACCTCTGCAAATGAGGAGGGTTGGGGGATTAATGGGCCGGCGCGGCGAACCCATCGAGACCTACTGAAGGCCAATATTTTGTGCCTTCAGACGGGTTTGTATTTGCGACAGGAAATCGTCAGGAAGACTGACATTACTTAGCGAGAAACGTTGATTCGTCTCTTTCAGATCAATGATCAGCGACTTGAAAAACGGATTACGTCGAACCCGGACCGAGCGTATTTCTTCGCTCAGGATCAAGTCTTGACGATTGAAACCTAGGGCTTCGTCGCGAAAAATTAATCCCTCGGGGACTATGGAAATGCTGACTTTATGGTCGCGTCTTGCAAAGGCGCTGGTGACGATCAGGATTATGTTCGCCAGAATTGACAAGCTTATTAGCCAAAAACCAAAGTGATCTACAAATTGGAGGATAGGGAACATTAAGAGAAGCAAGGTTACGAGTCCGCTTGCGACGGTCAAACTCATGATTTCAAGACCGACTTTCAAATTAAAAATGGCTTGCACAAACTTTCCTTCTTTTAAGGTTTAGCGGGATAAAAAAATCATTGAAGTCTTTTAGTGTTCCAAATCTCCAAGTCGCGTAGTGGGACCATTGGCTTTCAGGCGATCAGTGACGATTTTTGGCCATAAGTTTCGGGAGCGGCGTTTGGCGAGGCTGTAGGTGAGTTCTTGAATGCGGCAGGTGGGATAGAAGCAAAGATCGAGTACTAAGCCCAGAACATCGATACTGCGCAGATAGTTTTTACCGCCGCTCTCTCGTTTTGCCTGTTTTATCCGCTCCAGTGTCTGTTTGAAGCTGTCGCTCATTCTGGGCCGCACTGATAACTGACTTTGAACAAAAGCATCCGACTCACTGTGATTACCGTGTTCGTCGAAATAAGGGCCGTTGTTCATGTAGGAACGGATGTATTCCCAAAAGCCTTTTTGCATCTCCAGTGATTTTCCGAAGGGTGAGCCGAGGCTGACCATTAGTGCGGTTTCAGGTTGCTTAAATTTCCAGACTCTAATTTCGAGCGAAGCGCTTCGCATGCCACCGATGTGGGGGCCGACTAGTTGAAATTCATTAGCCACCGCCGAAACCCCATCCCATGGAGCGTGGTAAAGATCACCATCGTGATCAAAGTACACTTCACCAGTGCGACGATTAAATAGTATAGGGAGGGGTAATGGACGCAAGGTTTCCCATAAAAAAGGAATTAAGAATAACGCTGCTGACATAATCAATCCGGTCATAAGCCCCTCCCATTTCCCGTTAAGTATTAACAGCAACTCCAGCCCAATACATGTGACCCCACCTACACCGCCCAACACTCCCGTCATCATACCTCGATAAGAATCACTTCCTACTTGTAACGCCAAGTAATGTTCCGTGTGCTCATCGGTAATAAACAATTCCATTGGCTGTTCGCCGCTAGTTTTATGCGCCTCAAGCATAATCGTCGTTGCAGCACTGCCTCGGGGTAGCTCCGGCTTATTCATATCCACGCTCGTTCCATGACTTTTATCGCAGGCAGCATCAGCCCCTGCGGTAGGGAGTTCATCAATTGACTTTCAACTAACTGCTGCTTTTTTCGCGCTCCAAATCGACAAGCCGAGCCGTGGGACCATTGGCTTTCAATCGTTCAGTGACTACTTTTGGCCAAAGATTACGGGAGCGGCGTTTGGCAAGACTGTAGGTGAGTTCTTGAATACGGCAGGTGGGGTAGAAGAAGAGATCGAGTACCAAGCCCACAACATCGATACTGCGCAGATAGTTTTTACCTCCGTTTTCTCGCTTTGCCTGTTTTATCCGCTCCAGTGTTTGTTTGAAGCTGTCGCTCATTCTGGGCCGTACGGATAACTGGTTTTTTACAAAGGCATCCGACTCACTGTTATTACCGTACTCGTCGAAATAGGGACCGTTGTTCATATAGGAACGGATGTACTCCCAAAAGCCTTTTTGCATTTCCAATGATTTGCCGAAGGGTGAGCCGAGGCTGACCATTAGTGCCGTATCCGGTTTTTCGAAACTCCAAACACGAATTTCCAGTGTTGCACTTTGCATACCGCCGATGTGGGGGCCGACTAATTGAAACTCATGAGCCGAAGCAGAAATATCATCCCACGGAGCGTGAAACAGTTCACCTTCGTGATCGAAATACACTTCGCGGATGCGGCGGTTAAAAAGGATGGGGAGAGGTAACGGGCGCAGTGTTTCCCATACAAGTGGTACCAAAAACAAAGGAATACCAATGGAAAACATCATATAGGTGATATCGAATTTACCTTGGATTGCTCCCATAAGTCCCAGCCCTATCGATGTGCAACCTCCGATGCCGCCTAAAACCCCAGTCCACAAGCCTCGACCGGAGTCACCGCCTGCTTGCAAAGCCAGGTAATGCTCAGTGTGTTCATCGGTAATAAAAAGCTCCATTGGCAGTTCGCCAGTGGGTTTATTCGCTTCAAGCGTTACTGTGAGTTTAGCGCTGAAGTGTTGGTGTTCTGGTGTATTCATATCCATGCTCGCTCCATGATTTTTACCGCTGGCAGCACCAGTCCTTCTTGCGGGGAATAGATCAACTCGCCCTCAATGCGCTTTAAGTCCCGCACTCCTTCTTCATGGTACACACGACGATAAGACGTGCTACCAGCAGGTACAGGAATGCGGCTGCCACTATGTAGAGCAAAGTCCTTACCCGTCCATTCGACACTTTTAGTTTGCTCGGGGTGATAACCGAGTGTGTCGCCCCACACTTCGATGCCTTTGAAGTGGATCATGTTATCCGTCAGCGAAACACTTTTTCCTGGCAGGTTCAGCATCAGGTAGGTGGAAGTTATTTGTCCTTGATAGGGGTGCATTTCTGCCAACCGGCGGGCATCAAAACTAATGGGAAACAAAATGGAGTAGAGCTTATCCATTGAAAGGGTATAACTACTTGACCAGTCGCCGTCCGGGCGGATGCCAAAACGGCTATTTTTCACCCACTGTTCCAACGGCGAGTCTGCTGTATAAAGCCGCGCAATAACTCCCGCGACAATCACCACAGTCAGGGCAAGTATTTTGATGGCAACATGCGGTGCAGCATTCATACCCGCTGCAATGACCGCAGCCTCACCGACCAATACTGCCGCTTGTGAGGCACGATAAACTCGGAAAAGTTTTACGTAGAGCACTATTCCGGCCAGTTCAGCGCTGGCGACGGCTAAACTCGTCGCCATGGTGTCAAAGTCACCCTTTTGGTAAGCCTCAAAGGCTTCTATTCCATAGACAACAACGTCGAAGGCCAGCACGGCTATCTGCGCTCCTGCAGCAATGGCTGCACGTCCCAAGGCTTTAACCAGAATGAGTCTTGAAGAGACTGAAAATCTTCCGGTTTGTCGGAC
>Ga0302175_10000215_pt1 | contig 22624 bp, 23 predicted proteins | sample I_Fen_N3_3_FD_198791 | JGI IMG/M metagenome (GOLD analysis project Ga0302175, IMG submission 198791) | Peat permafrost microbial communities from Stordalen Mire near Abisko, Sweden - I_Fen_N3_3 | ecosystem: Environmental > Terrestrial > Soil > Wetlands > Permafrost | place: Sweden: Abisko... | reverse complement strand
AGCGATACATCTGAATGTGCAGCGATCCAATGTGGGAGGGGGCTTGCTTGCGAAGGCGGTGTGTCATTCAACATTGATGTCGCCTGACACACCGTTTTCGCGAGCAAGCCCGCTCCCACAGGATGATTGCTGGTGTCAGTGGATGATCCAGCTCAGCAGCCAAAGCCCCAGCAACAACCAGATGATCCCCATGATGATTGACGCATTCATGAATGCCCGGATCGCCGACCACAACAGCATCAGCCCGAGAATCAACGCGACGATGCTGATGATCGAGGTGTCCATGCCCAACGCCCGGGACAGCCCTTCGACAAAATTGCCGCCGGCGTGGCTGAGGATATTGAACAGGCCGCTGAGGCCGTCGACGATAAAGCGGATGACCGAGCCGAGTGCCTGGCCGAGCCATTCGAAAAAACTTTCTACCTGCATGTGGGCGTCCTGATGAAAGTGGTGGCAAGGTTGCCGCGCCTGACTTGGGCCATGGATCGCGGTGCCGAGTTCCCTGATGCCGGGATCGGGTGAGTATGGCGCAAAGTATCCGGTCTGTTGATGAACCCTGTAGGAGCGAAGCTTGCTCGCGAAGGCGGCGTATCAGTCGACATCAATATTGAATGTATCGCCGCCATCGCGAGCAAGCTTTGCTCCTACAGGAGAAAACCCGAATCTCTGGCGCTTGCCTTCATTCGTTATCCCCCCGAAGCTATACGCCTTCAGGAGAGCCCGATGAACCTTGTTGAACTGACCGAACGCCTGCACGCCATCCGTGACCGCAATGACTGGCGGCAATTCCACAGCCCGAAGAACCTGGCCATGGCCGCGAGCGTGGAAATGTCCGAGCTGGTGGAAATTTTCCAGTGGCTGACCGAAGACCAGTCGCGGCAGTTGCCCGCAGACAAACTGGCCCACGCCGGGCAGGAAGTCGGTGACATCGTGCTCTATCTATTACTGCTGTGCAGCGAGCTGGGGTTGGACATGAACGAAGTGGTGCGCAGCAAACTCGCGGACAGCGAACGGCGGTTCAGCTGATGAGCGACCGTCATTTCGATCAGTTGGCGACCCGGTTCGCCGAAAAAATCTACGGTGGGGCCAAAGGCGCGATCCGTCTGGCGGTGCTGCAAGCCGACCTGGCTGAAACCCTGCCGGACCGACCGCTGCGAGTCCTCGATATCGGCGCCGGTCTTGGTCACATGTCGCTGTGGCTCGCTCAGCGCGGGCATGACGTGACCCTCGCCGAACCGGCCGCGCCGATGCTCGACGGCGCCCGCCAGCGCTTCGCCGACGCCGGGCAGAGCGCGACGTTCATTCAAGCCCCGTGGCAGGACTTGCTCGGTCAGCTCACCGAACCCTACGACCTGGTGCTGTGCCACGCGGTGCTGGAATGGCTGGCCGAACCTCACGCGATTCTGCCGGTGCTGCATCAACTCACTACCAAGGACGGCTGGTTGTCCCTGGCCTTCTACAATCGCGACGCGCTGATCTACCGCAACCTGCTCAAGGGCCACTTCCGCAAGATGCGCAAGAACGACATGGCCGGCGAGAAGCAGAGCCTGACCCCGCAGCAGCCCCTTGATCCGCGAGAACTGGCAGCGCAACTTGAAGGGATGTGGCAGGTCGAAACCCAGAGTGTGGTCCGGGTTTTTCACGATTACATGCCGGTGGAATTCCAGGCCCGCGCCGAACTGGTGGATTTACTCGAAATGGAATTGGCCCACCGTCGTCACCCAAGCTTTGCCGGGCTTGGGCGTTACTTGCACTGGATCTGCCGGCCGATCTGAGCGGAGAGTGAAATGAAAGCGCGTTCAGGGTTATTGCTGATGTGTCTGGGGTTGGCGGCCTGCCAGGGCAGCAACCCGTATGTCGCGACGTCCAACCCCTTGCCGCCGGCGCCGCCGCAAGCGGCAAACACCTTCGACCGCAGCGCCTACCCGGCGCCGCCTCGGGACTACGGGCGTTATCGCAGTTGGGCGTGGCTCAACGGGCGCCTGCCACCGGGCTCGGCCTGGGCGGATTCGGCGCAAGTGGCCGAGGCGGTGAGCAACGCCCTGGATCAACGGGGCTTGCGTCCACTGCATGACAATCGCCCGGCGGACCTGTTTGTCAGTGCCGACCTGCATCTGGAAACCCGCCTGCGCCAGGTTCAGGACGACGCCGGTTATTACGGCGGCGGTTATGGCGGCTACCACCGTTATGGCGGTGGCTACGGCATGTACGAGACCGTGCCGGTGGTTCGCACCTATCAGGAACAGGTTGTGGTGGTGCGCGTCGATCTGTTCGACGCCGTGACCGGTCAGCCGGTGTGGAGCGCCAGCGCTGAAACCGGCAATCAAGGCAATCAGAGCCAGCGCGCGGATGCGATACGGGAGGCTGTGGAAAAGGCCATGTCGGCGTATCCTCCCAGTTAGCTTCTTTGTAGATAAGAAGCATTACGCAGGTTCATGTCTTCAACCGGAGAACCATCATGTTCCGCCCTCTCGCTTTACTGGTCGTGGCCGTGCTGCTCAGTGCCTGCGCGGCCCACCAGGTCAATCATGACTTTGACGCCAGCCGCGATTTTGCTGCGTATCACAACTGGAGCTGGAAAGAACCCGCCCTGCAATACCGTCCCGATGACCCGCGCATCAAGAGCGACCTGACCGAACAGCGGATTCGTCAGGCCGTGGCCGATCAGCTCGATCAACGGGGCTTGCGGCCTGCCGCCGGGGGCCAGAAAGGTGACTTGAATGTGCAGGCCTACCTGATCGTCGAGGACCGTCAGCAACAAGTGACCACCAATTACGGCGGCGGCTGGGGTGGCCCGTGGAACGGTTACTGGGGTGCGCCGATGTACAACGAAACCCGCAACGTCAGCTACAAAGTGGCGACCATCCAGATCGACCTGCTCGACGGCAAGGACGGCAAACTGGTGTGGCGCGGCAGTGACGAGCAAATGCTCAGCAGCACCCCGAACCCGGCGGATCGCAGCAATGCGGTGCGTGAAACCGTGAGCCGAATCCTGGCCAACTACCCACCCAGATAAACCCCACAATCCCCTGTAGGAGCGAAGCTTGCTCGCGAAGACGGCTTACCAGTTGACATGGATATCGACTGACACGCCGCCATCGCGAGCAAGCTTCGCTCCTACAGGTTTTTTTGCTGGCTGCACTGGCGTGGTGCCAGCAGCCTAATCAACCCTTGTCTACACTGCATTTCACCAAAGGAGGCAGCACTCGGTAGTGCGCCGGCGAAGGAGTGCGCGATGTCGCAGTTTCGCGGCCCCACCCGGCAACGGGGGGCAATCGGTCTGATGGCGGCGGCGACCCTGGCCCTCGCGCTGATATTGATGCTGCTGGTGGTCGACACCGGCCGGCTCTACATGGAACAGCGCAAGTTGCAGCGCGTAGTCGATACCGCCGCGCTGGAAGCCGTCAGTCGCGGCGGGACCTGCCTGCCCGGGCTCACCGCCGCCAGTTACGCCGGCCAAAGCGCCACGCGCAACGGCTTCACCGTTGACGTTAACAACACACTCGCCACCACCTGCGGCTCATTACTGACCGGGGCCAACGGGTTACGCACCTTCACGGTGGATGCGACCCAGGCAGCGGCGGTCAAAGTCGTGGCCAGCCGCACCGTCACCACCAGTTTTGCCGGTGGCTTGCAGACGTTGGTCAGCGGCGGGGCGGTCAGTCTGAATACCCAGCTCAATGCGTCGGCGGTGGCGGCGGCCCCGTTGCCGCCGCTGGCCCAATTGACCATTCGCAGTACGCTACTCGACGTCAATTTATTGAACGGGATCAGTTCCTCGATAGGGGGCGTTCCAGTCAACTTAACCGTCGCCAGTTGGAACGGTTTACTCGGTGCCAATATCAACCTGCTCAACTTCATGGATCAGTTGGCCATTGATCTGCATGTCACGGCGGGCAATTACACCCAACTGCTGACTACCGATGCGACGGTCGGTCAATTGCTTCAGGCGGCCGCCACCGTGGCGCAACTCAATGGCGCTACGGCGGATGTACAAGCGGGTTTCAATGGGTTGATCAGCGCCGTGGTCAGTCCGACCAAAGTGCACTTGGGCGATATCTTGAACTTGCAGAGCGGCACCACGTCTTCCGCTCTCAACGCCAGTGTGAATGCACTTCAGTTAGTCCAGGCCTTTCTCGAACTGGGCAACAGCAAAAGCGCGGTAGCGGGCACCATTCCTGTGAATTTGCTGGGGTTGGGGCTCGGCGCTACCGCGAAGATCAAAGTTATCGAACCCGCGCAGTTTTCGGTGGTGGGCAACCCGGCACTGGCAAAAGTAGCGCCATTGGGGGCCAATCAAATTTATGTGCGCACTGCCCAAGTCCGGGTACTGGTCACCCTGGACTTGTCGTTGGTCACCAACCTGATCGGTGTCGTCACCAACACCTTGTCGGTTGTCACGGGGCTGTTGGGGCTCAATCTCTACGTATTGCCCAACCCCAATCTGGACATCAGCCTTGAAGCGGGTGGCGGCAACAGTTACGTCACCGATTACACCTGTGTCAGCGATACCAATAAAAGCCTGACCGCGAACACGACCACCACGGTGGCCGAATTGCGAGTTGGGCGGATCAATTCGGACTGGGCTTCATCCCTTTCGCCGATGACGGTCACCCCCGTGACGTTGCTCGACATCAGGAATGCCAACGTGCCGTTTTCGGGGGGCGGCGCAGAAATCAAGATCGACAGCCCCGCGTTGCAAACCAGCGCCACTTCAACGTTTATCAACCCGCCCAAAGTCGGATTAGATCCGTCCAATCCGCCTTATACACTGACCGCTTCCAACGCGATTGCGGGTATGTCGCAAGCCGTCAGCGGCGTGCAATTGATCGTCCACACACCCGCGTTCACGCCCAATCCCTTGTTGGCGATCGCTTTCGGTACGTTGAATACCTTGCTGACGGGCGTGCTGTCGCTGTTAACGACGACCCTCAATTCGATCCTCAGTCCGCTGCTGGACAACTTGCTCAACAATGTCCTGAAAACCCTGGGGATCGAAGTCGGGAAAATCCAGGTCGGCGCCAACCTCACCTGCGGCCAATCCGGCAAGGCCTACCTGGTGATCTGATCGTCCGTATAAATCGGCAGCTCAATACAAAACCGGGCGCCCTCCATCGAGTTGCTCACACTCAACCGTCCGCCCATGTTCTCGACAATCCCGTAGCTCACCGACAGCCCGAGCCCAGTGCCGACGCCCACCGGTTTGGTGGTGAAGAAAGGCTCGAAAATCCGTTCCAGCAACCGTGGGTCGATACCGCCGCCGTTGTCCTCGACCCACAGCCGCACCGACTGCGCATCGCGTTCGGCGTAGACCGAGATCCAGGGTTTGAACTCACGGTCGGCCTCGCGCTTGCTCAGCAGCGCGTCCCTGGCGTTGACGATCAGGTTGATCAGAACTTGTTCCAGTTGATCGACATAGCCGCGCACTTGCACGACAAAACCGGTCTCGCTGATGCGCAGCTCCACGCCTTTGCCGCGCATGCCTTCGGCCAGCAGCGACAGTGTGCCTTCGATGGCGTCGGCGGGATTGAACGGGTGCTGCTCGATCTCCGAACGACGGCCAAATACCCGCATGTGGTCGACCACCCGTGCGGCCCGCTGAACCTGAGCGTCGATGCGGTTGAGTTTGTCGGTGAGGTAGTCGATTTGCACATCGCCGTTGCCCAGGCGCTTGAGCACGTTGACGATGGCCATGCGCATCACGTTCAGCGGCTGATTGATCTCATGGGCCAGCCCGGTGGCCATTTCGCCGAGGGTGGCCATTTTTGCGCTTTGGGTCAGTTGCTGCTGGGAGCGTCGGACTTCGGTGTTGTCGCGGCCCACGGCCTGGACTTCCAGCAACCGGCCCTGATCGTCGAACACGCCGCGATCCGACCAGACCCACCAGGCATGTTCTCGCCCGGGCAATTGCAGGCTGATTTCGGCGCTGCTGACCGGGTTTTCCGGGGTGAGCAAGCTGAGCCGCAGCACAAAGGCTTCGCGCTGTTCGTCCGACATCCAACTGCCCAGGTTCACCCCCGGCAATTGCTCGGGCTCACACTCCAGGTAGTTCGCCAACGGACGATTGCCGAAACTGAGGCTCAGGTCCGGGCGGTAACGGCAGATCATCGCCGGGGAATCCTCCACCAGAATCCGATAACGCTCTTCGCTCTGTTTCACCTGCTCGGCGGCCAGGGTCGCTTCGGTGACGTCCAGCCACAGGCCCACGGCTTCCACCGGTAGCCCGAGGTCGTCACGCAGCAGTTTGGCTTCGTCGAGCAACCAGTGGTAATCGCCGCGACTGTCGCGCAGTCGATAACGGGCGCGCACCGAACCTTCACGCAACAGGTGCCGGGTGCGTTCGAAATAGCGGTCGCGGTCCTCGGGGTGAACCCGTTCGATCAGCGCGGCAGCGTCGCAGTCTTCAAGGCGCCAGCCCAGCAATGGCTGAAGGCTGGCGCTGAAAAATGTCGGGTGCAGCGCGCCTTCGACATAGCGCTGCACGTAGATCACCGCCGGCGAACTGGCGATCAGGTTGTCCAGCCGCGCATGGGCGGCGGCGGTGTGTTGTTGCTGGTTCTTGATGTCGCTGATGTCGAGCATGAAGCCCACCAGCCGACGCCCCTCGCCAGTGCCGATGGCTTGGCCCTGAAGCCGGTACCACAGCGGATGATGCTCCGCGTCGCCGCGATGCAGGCGCACGCACAGGGTCAGCGGCTCGTCGTGTTGCTGCAAGGCGTGCAGCCGACTGCGCAGTTCGTCGCGATCGGCGGGGTGGATCTGCGACAGCCAGTCTTCAAGCGTCAGCCGGGCGTTGTCCAGGTGCAGGGTGTCGGCCAGGGTCGGCGCCAACAGGATGTCATTGCTGGCGCCCAAGGCTTCCCACCAACCGGTGCCGAGCAAGGCTTGCAACGATTCCAGTCGCTCCAGTTGCAAGTGGTGCTGCTGCTCGCGCAAGCGGCTGAGCAAGGGGCCGGCCAGTGCGCTGAGCAAGAGCAGCCAGTCGCGATCACCCAGGTCTGGCGCGCGCTCGTGCGCCGGGTAAAAGCCGCACAGCAACCACGCGGCAACTCCCCGGTCATCGCTGTACGGCACGGCGAAGCCCTCGGCATTGCCGAACAGCGCCTGCAAGCGTGGGTGTTCACTGATCCCGTGGCTGAGGCCCAAGCGCTGGGGCGCCGAGCCGTTCAAGCTGTCGAGTACGGTGCCCAGGCGCTGATCGTTTTGCCACAGATCCGGCGCGTCATGGGCGCGGTAGTGGCGATGAATCTGCCAGCCTTCTTCCTGTTCATCGAGCAACGCCAGCGCCACACACGGCACGTGCCAACGCTGGGCGATGGTTTGCAGCTGTTCGCTGACGATTACCGGCAACCGCACCAGGCTGCACGCGCGCAGATGTTCGCTGATCTGTCCGGCCACGGCTTGGCATTCTTCCCGGCTGTGGGCCTGGTGGCGTTCGAGCAACAGGTCGCCGATGTCCATCAACTGCAATAACCAGCCGCCGGCCCAGGGTTGTGCCCAGCCACGCAGGTGCAGGGTCTGCTCGGCCACACCGAAGAAGTCCAGGTCCAGGCTTTGCCCTTGCCAGTCGCCGGGCTGACCTTCGATCACCAGGCTGCTATGGGTCAGCACGTAGCGGTGCAGCGGCAAAGGCTGGTCGTGGGGCGGTTGTGGGGCCAGTGAGTGGCGTAGCGGGCCAGCCATTTGCAGCACATGGCCGTGGTGATCCAGGTACAGATGCAGGCCCGGCGTTTGTGCGGCCAAAGTCTCGGGCAACTCACCGGCGGGGAGGATCGGGCGCTTGAGCAAGCGGGCGAAGAGTTTCTCACCGGACGTCAAAATTGCAGGCTCGAGGTGGCACTCAGGTTGGTCGGCAGGCTGGGCACTGTGCCCACGCCCGGCAGCACCAGAAACGGCATGACCTGATTCAGTTTGCTCACCGGGTAAGTCACGGTGACCGTGAGGATGCCTTTGCTGGTGTCGTACACGGCACTGGTGTCCACGCCGATCACCAGGTTCAGGGCGGGGGGCACCCAGGACAATTGTTGCTGCAGGGTGGCGGTCGCGGTGTTTTGCACCACCGTTTGATAGCCAGGTGTATTGGGGTCCACCGCCACGCTGCGGCGCACCGCTTCAGCGGTGGCCTGGTTGAACGATTGCATCAACACAAACGGCAGGCTGTAACTGACCAACCCGTAAAACACCGCGAAAAAGATCACGAACACCAAGGCGAATTCAATCGCCACGGCACCTTTTTGCTTACGAGGGAGGCCTGCTTTCATGAGTGCGTCTACCCTGACAGTCACTGCGTAATGTCAGCATAGAATCATTCAGCCAAAACGGACGATTTTTACCGGATGCAGAGCCTTGTCTTGATTATCTGGCTGACGCTGTGCGCGGCCCAGGATGCGCGCCACCGGCACATCGCCAATGGGCTGACCCTTGGCGCAGCCGTTGCGGCACTGGCCTATCTGCTGTGGACCGGCAACACCTGGCTGGGCGCCGACGCCGCGCAGGGCGGTTGGGCGTTTTTGCTGGCGCTGGCCTTCACCTTGCCGGGCTACGCGATGAAGCGCATGGGCGCCGGCGATGTGAAATTAATGACAGCTTTGGGGCTTGCGACGGACGGTATCCACATGCTCGGTGCGTTTATTGGCGCCGGTCTGGCGAGTGCGTTGTGGTTATTGCTTGCGCCAAGAGTCTGGCTCCATATGAGTCAAGGGCTTAGGGATCGTCTGCGATTTTTAGGCCCTGAAGTGTCAAAAAAGCAGCCATATGCGCCGTTCGTGTTGATCGGCCTAGTGTGCACGCTCCTTTGGACCCATTAGTCGCCAGCGCCACTAGTCCTATGTACATAGTCGGAAAGTGCGTCTACTTTCAAAACAGTAGTTGTACAGCCGCGGCTGCAAGTACAGGAACGGTCAGCTTTTGACCTGGGCATGGAGTGGCATGTGAACAAGCGAACGTCTGCGGTAAAAGTCCTGGTGGTCGACGATCAGCCGCTGATTGTCGAAGAACTGTGTGAATTCCTTGAAAGCAACGGTTATCGCTGTGTGCCTTGCGACTCGGGCACCCAAGCGGTCGTGCGTTTCATCGAGGACATCGAAATCGGTCTGGTGCTCTGTGACCTGCACATGCCGGACATGGATGGCATCCAGCTTGTACAAGAGTTGCAGCGACTGTCCGGCAAGCAGCGGGCGTTCGAGGCGATCATGCTCACCGGTCGCGCCGACAAGCAGGATGTGATCAAGGCCCTGCGCGCCGGGATCGCCGATTACTACCAAAAGCCGATCGATCTGGATGAACTGCTGGAGGGGTTGCAGCGTCAGGAAGCGGCGTTGCAAGAGCGGCAGAAGGATGTGCAACTGGGGCATTTGAATCAGAAGCTGCAATACCTTTCCGAGTCGATCGATGACCTTTATCAGGACCTGGACAAGGTTCGGCGCTCCCCGCGTTCGTCTGCGTTGCTGGGCACCGGGGATGGCGCGGTCAGTGAGGCGGATCAGGAAGAGATCCCGGCGATTTTCAATCAGCTCTCACCCCGGCAACTGGACGTGGCGCGGTTGGTCGGCAAGGGCCAGACCAATTACCAGATTGCCTGTGAATTGGGGATTACCGAGAACACGGTGAAGCTGTACGTGTCGCAGGTGTTGCGCTTGACCCACATGCATAACCGCACGCAATTGGCGTTGGCGTTGTCGCCGAGCAATTCGGGGATGCGCCAGAGAGTCACCGCTCACTGATTAGCACCCAGGCCCACCGTAGGAGCTGCCGAAGGCTGCGATCTTTTGATCCTGGCGGCCGGCGTCATTACCACCGAACCGCGTTATCGTTCTTCGTGGGCAAGCCTTGCTCCTACAGGCGTGAGGTTTGCTTGCAATGGCTGTTCACTTATTCACCTCAATCTTCCCGCCTGCATCCGGATCGTACAAATCCGGAATCTCATACCGGTACTTCTTCAGCCAGCGCTGCATCGCCTCTTCCCGTTCCGCTGCGCTGGCGGTTTGCGGTGTTCTGGACGCGACTTTGTTGCGGCTTTGCAGCACCAGCCAGTTTTCGGTTTCCTGTTGTTGCGGCGATGACGGCCCGGCGTCGAGGGCCATCGCGCTCAGCGGAACGATCAACAGGCTCAGGCAGCAAAACTTCTTCATGGCCAACTCCTATTTGAGCGCGGTTGGTTGCGCGTCCGTCACCGTGGCCACTTGATCGCCAGCTGCCGTTTTACCCTTGACCGGATGCTTGAGTTTTTCCGCGCGGGCCTGGGCGTCGGTGAATTGTTCCGGCGTCAGGTGCGAGCGGCTGACCACTTCGGCGGCTTGCTGCCAGTTGTCCTGATACAGCAACAGCGTCACCAGATTCGCTGCCGCGAGGTTGTCGTGTTGCTTGAGTTCGATGGCCGTGAGGAATTCAAAACGCGCGTCTTCGAGGCGCAACTGGTTGAGGTAGACGACGCCCAAATCGTTGCGGATTTTTTCGTCGGTCGGCGCCAGACGTGCGGCGCGTTGCAGGTGCGCCTGGGCCTGGCCGTAGTCGCCACGGGCGGCAAACAACTGGCCCAGGCCTTGTTCGGCGTCGGCCGACAGGCAGGTACCGAGCAGGCTGCGGTACAGCGGTTCGGCTTCGCTGCGGCCCAGCAGGCGATAGACCTTGGCCTTGCGCAGCCGCACTTCGCTGAGGTTATCGGGCAGGCTCTGCAAGTTGGCCAGGCTGGCGTGGAGTTTGCCGTCACTGACCAGGTCATCGGCCAGGTTCAGGGCCAGTTCCTGATCGGAGCTGAGCTTGCTGCAACTGGCCGGCGACATCATCGCCGACCACGGCGCCTGGCCGTCGGTGGCGCAGCCGGCGAGCATCAGCAGGCTTATTGCAGCAATCAATGCTTTCATCACGATCCCTCAAAAGGTGCGCCACTCAATTGGCAAACGCCCGGGTGATGGCGGTAAACCCGGGTCCGGCGAGGACGATCAACAGCGCCGGAAACAGGAACAGCATCATCACCACGGACATCTTGGCCGACATTTTCGAAATGTATTCTTGCTGTCGCGTCAGGCGCCGGTCGTCGAGCAATTGTTTGAGCGCCAGCAGCGACTTCATCGCGCCGCCGCCCTGATGAATCAACTGCTGCAAGATCACGCAGGTGTCGCTGAACTCGTCCACCGCCAATATCAACGCGGCTTTTTGCAGTTCCTGGCCGAGCTCCAGACCGGAGTCGACGCGGGTCAGGATCAGGCGCAACTCGCTGGTTAACTCGGGCAACAATTTTTGCCCTTCGGTGCTGAGGACCCGCAACGCTTGTTCGACCGCCATGCCCGATTCGAAGAGGATGCGCAGCAGCGGAATGAAGGTCGATATTTCCACGGCGATGGTTTTCTGCCGGCGTGCGGCGGCGTAGGCCAGCAGGCGTTTGGGCAGCAAATAGCCGAGGCCGGTGCCGAACAGTGGCAGCAGCCAGCCGTTGGCGGCGTGGGGGAAAAACACCTCTTGCAGAAACAGCCCCAGGCCCAGGGCCAACAACGGCGTGCCGATCTGGCTGGCCGCATACACCGCACGCTCATTGGCGCGGCGCCAGCCCAAGCGGCTGAGCAGGGTCTGGGTTTCGCTGTCGATGCTGACCGAGCGCTGACCGAATTTACTGTTGCCGAGCACCCGCAGCCAACTGCCGAAACGGCTTTCGCGCACCAGTTGTCCCTGCAGGCGCTGGTTCACCTGGCGCACGCGACGTCGCTCTTGCAGCAAGTGGTTGGCCACCAGCAGCAAGGCACCCAGAAACAACATGAGACTGGCCAGCAGGACCATTTCAAACACTCCGCAACATGCGCCACAGCGCCAGGCAGCCAAACACTTGCAGGACCACCGCGACAATCAACATCACCTGGCCGCCCGAGTCATGCCACATGCCGAGCATGTAACCGGGGTTGGTCAGCATGAAGTAACTCACCAGAATCATCGGCAGCGAGCCCAGCACCCACGCGGTCATGCGGGTTTCACCGGTCATCGCCCGCAGTTGGCGGGCCCCCTGGTCGCGTTCGCGAATCAGTTTGATCAGGTTCTCCAGCAGCTCGCTGGCGTTGCCGCCGTAGCGATGATTGACCTTCAGGCCCAAGGCAAACATGCGCAATTCATCCTGTTCATACAGCTCGGCGAAATCGCTGACGGCGTCCGGCAAATTGACCCCAAGCTGCACGTTGCGCTGCACCCGGCCCATGGCTTTTTTCAGTGGATCGTCACTGGCCTCGATCCCGCCCATCACCGCGTCGCTCAAGGTACGTCCGGATTTGAGGCTGCGCACGGTGTGGTCCAGCAACTGCGGCAATTGTTCGATCATGCGTTTGAGGCGGCGGTGGTACAGCCACGAGATGTACAGCCTCAAAACCAATGGCGGCGCGAGCAACAGCGTCAGCAAACCGACCCAGTCGGCGACCAGATAACCGAGCAGTAACGCCACGCCCCAAAGCGTCAGCCACAGCCCGAGACGTTCTGTGGGGCGGCCCAGACCTGCGCGTAAAAACATCCGTTCCAGACCGACCCACCGGGTGTTTTCCGCGATTCGCTGCGGCTGCCCCTGGGCCAATCGGCTGAGCACCCGTTCGTTGCCGGTCTTGCGAATGCCGTGCAAGAACAGCCACACCGAGAGCCCGAGCAGCATCACGCAAATCAGGCTGAGAATCATCGGTACGATCATGCCCAATGCTCCATGCCGTCAGCCCAGGCTCGACTCGTGCCGCAGCTTGTCACCCGCCGGGTTGATCGCCTCGCGCAGGAACCCGAAACCGCTGCGCCGGTCGAGCCGGAACAGGGTGTTGGTGACGTAGACGTCTTCGCGCACGCCGACCACTTCCACCACTTCGCTGACACAGCGGCGGCCATCGGGCATGCGCGTCAGTTGAATGATCACGTCCAGCGCGGCGCAGATCATCTGCCGCAGAGTGCGTTCGGCCACCGTGCGCCCGGTGAGGCCGACTAACGTTTCCAGGCGCAGCAGCGCATCCTGGGCGTTGTTGGCGTGCACGGTGCTCATCGAACCGTCGTGGCCGGTGTTCATGGCGGTGAGCACATCGAGCACTTCGACGCCGCGAATTTCGCCGAGGATGATCCGGTCCGGACGCATCCGCAGGGCGTTGCGGATCAGGTCGCTGGCCTTCACTTCGCCGTGGCCCTCGGCATTCGGCGGTCGGGTTTCCAGGCGCACCACGTGGGGATGGCCGAGTTGCAATTCGGCCACGTCTTCGATGGTCACCAACCGTTCGTGGGGGTTGATCAGTTGGCTGAGGATGTTCAGCAACGTGGTTTTACCGGTGCCGGTGCCGCCGCTGATGAGGATGTTGCAGCGCTTGCCGACGGCGTTTTGAAAGAACTCGAAAATCCCCTGGTCGATGGTTTGCATGGCCACCAGATCGCTGCTTTTGAGCATGTCCTTGCGAAACTTTCGAATCGACAGGCACGGCCCATCCAGCGCAATCGGCGGGATGATCGCGTTGACCCGACTGCCGTCCGGCATGCGCGCATCGACCATCGGCGAGGACTCATCAAGCCGCCGGCCCAGTGGCGCAAGAATCCGTTGCATGACGCGCTCCACATGGTGGGCGTCGATGAACCGCAGGTCGCTCAAGTGCAGCACACCGTCCCGTTCGATGAACACCCGGTGCGGGCCGTTGACCAGGATTTCGGTGACCGCCGGATCGCGCAGCAACACCTCCAGCGGCCCGAAACCGGTGAGCTCATCGACGATTTCCTCGGCCAGCCGCTCCATTTCATAACGGGAAATCGCCAGGTGCAGGCGGGCGATGTATTCGGCGACTTTGTCGATGACGAACTGCGACAACAGGGGCCGCGAACCTTCCAGCAGGTTTTTCCCGGACTCTTCGATGGCGTCGATGATGTAACGATGCAGCACCAGTTTCAGGCCTTCATGGTCGGTGTTGCCGACCGGGCCGCGCTGGGGCGCACCAAATAATTTCTCCCCGATCATGGTGTGCCCCTCAAGCGGTCGTACCAATGGGACTTGGGTTTGGCCAGGCTTTCGGAGCGCTTGGCCAGTCGTTCGCCGAGGACGCGCAGGCTATGGGTGAGTTTTTCCCGAGGGGCCAATTCGAACAGGGTCACGCCTTGGTTCTTCGCGTTCAGCCGTACTTCCGGGCTGTAGGCCAACACAGCGATCACTTCCAGGTTGAAGGTTTTGCCGAGGGTTTCCGAGTCCGGTGCGACGTGGCTCAAATAGCGGTCGATCAACAGGCGCCCGTGGTCGAGCTTCATGCCTTTTTCGCGCCACTGATTGAGTACCGCCAGGTTGCGCCGGCAGTCGAGGACGTTCTGGTCGCTGTACCACAGCAGCTTGTCGCAGTGGCTGACAAAGGTGCGCAACGCTTCGCTGTCCGGTTGGCCGGTGAGGTTCACCACGATGTGCTGGAAGTGTTGGCGCAAGGCGCTGAGCAGCATGTACAGCTCGGCGGCGCTGGTGCTTTCCAGCGGCTCATCGTTGCTGGCGTAGGCGAGAATCCGCAGCCCGGCTTCGGCACTGGTGAAGGCGCTGTCGATCAACGTGGCGTCGAGCCTTCGCAAGTGGCGCAAGGCATCGCCGAAGTGAAACGAACTCTCCAGCCCCAGCAACGCCAGGCTGTCGCCACGGGGCAGACCGAGGTCGAGCAGCAAGGTTTGTTGCCCGCTCTTTTGCACCACCAGCGCCAGGTGATTGGCCAGCAATGCGCCGTCGCCATGGCTCTGGGTGCCGTACATCACGGTGAGGCCGCCCAATTGAGTGTTCGTGGCCACCGGCGGCAGGCGTTTGCTCAGGCGCCGCACCAGCCCGGCGACTTCGCTGGAGCGCGAACCGTAGGCGACGAAATCCCGCGCCCCGGCGCGCATGGCATTGAGGACGAGTTGGTTGTCCATACCGTCGCCGAGGGCAACGATGGCCAGCATCGGTTTGGCCTCCAGCGCGCCTTCGATCAGCGCGCTTTGGGCTACCACGTGTTCGCGGTCGAGGCCGACGAACACCAAGCTGGCGAAGGTCACGTCCACCAGCGCGAGCAACTCGTCGAGGCTGCCGCCACCGGCGCTGACCACTTGGCCCAGCGGCGCCAGCGCGCCTTGCAGCCACTCAAGGTCGGTGCCGTTGCGGGTGATGGCGAGGAAGGTCTGGCTCAGGTTTTGGCTCTGGCTCATTGCGACAGTCCGCTGCGTTTGTCGAAGTTGCCGTTTTCCAGGAAGAACATGCGATAGAAATTCGGGTCGTAGTTGCGCAGTTTTTCCCCCGGCAGTGACGGCAGTTGTGCGTCGGCGGCCAAGGGTTGAACCAGGTGCGGAGTGACGATCATCAGCAGTTCGCGCTCTTCGCGATTGATCTGCGAGCTGCGGAAAAAGGCACCTAAAACCGGGATGTCACCCAGCCCCGGAAATTTGTTCACCTGGGAGCTGTTGGTGGTGCTGATCAAGCCGCTGATGACAAAACTTTCGCCGTCGGCCAGGGAAATACTGGTGTCGGTGCGACGGATGGTCAGGGCCGGCACGGTGGTGCCGGCAATGTTCACGGCGTTGCTGAAATCCAGCTCGCTGACTTCCGGCGCGACTTTCAGGGCGATGCGGTTGCGGCCGATGATGGTCGGCGTCAGGGTCAGGCGGATGCCGAATTCCTTGTACTCGATGGACACGTTATCGCTGCCGGCGCTGGGCACCGGGATCGGGATTTCACCCCCGGCGAGGAAGCTTGCGCTTTGCCCGCTGAGCGCCACCAGGCTTGGTCGTGCCAGGGTGTAGGCGAAACCGCTGCCCTCCAGCGCGTTGATGATCATCATGGTTTTGCCGCCGATCCAGGAGAAGTTGAACAGGCTGTTATCCACCGGCAGTTTCGGTGTCACCACGCCGTCGATGGCCGGCAAGGTGCCGGGGGCGCCGAACAGGAAATTGCCGCGCGTACCGATCAACGAGGCGGTGGCTTCCTTGAGTTTGGTGCGGCTGACTTCAACGAAGCGGATATCGGTCTGCACCTGTGACGGCAGCGCCGCGTCGTCGGACGGCAGCACGCTGGCGCTGGTCAGGGCGGCGGTGGCGCGGCCCTGGACGAACACCATGCTTTGCCGTGGCTCGCTGGCGCAGGCGGTCCAGACCATCAGGCTGGTGGCGCCGGGCGCCATGCCGGTCAACAGAAATGAGCTGCTGCCATTGGGATGCACGTCGGCAATTTTCGGATCGCCGATGGCCAGGCGTGTGATCGCCACTGGCGACTGCAAATCCTGTTGCAAGCCTTCGCCGATCTCGATCACCGGCGGCAAACGCCCCAGCGCGGCGCAATTACCGGTCACCGCGAAAGCGGATTCCATGGGCAGCGCCCCCAATATCAAAGCCCAGACCAGGGGTTTGAACGTCGGCATGGTACGACTCTGCATGCAGCAGCATCCTTGATCAGTCATGGGGTTTGTTGGGTGAGCTGATTGCCGCGAATCACTTCGATGGCGGGCCGTGCGGCCCCTGCGTGACTGCCACTGGCCGGCCCTTTGGGCGCGCCGCCGAGGGCCAGTTGGGTGAACTGGAAGAGCTGGCTGTTGGCGCTGTCGAGTTTGCCCGGCGTCTCGTTTTCACCGGCCCAGTATTTGGCCAGGCGTTGCTCTTCGCTGCTGCGCACGGCCAGGCGCAAGGTGCCGACCTGGGTCGCCAGCATCAGTCGACTCAACAGTTGTTCGGGCACGGCCAGCACCACGGTGCGCGCGGCGATGCGACGTTGGTCCTGTTTGAGTTTGTCGTCGGCGCTCAGGGCCGGGGTGGCCGGCTGACCGTCGTTGGTCAGGCCGTATTGATCACCCACGCCGAGTACGCGCATGGCCGGGACGACGATCTGCGCCGACTGCTGCAAGTTGCTGGCGTCCTGACGCAGAAACAACAGCACGTCCACGTAATCACCTGGCGTGAGTTGGCCGGCGGCGCCGATCACTTCGTCCACCGCCACGGCGAGTGCGCGTTCGTTGCTGCGAATCATCCGCGACAGCGTGCCGCCCGCTTCAAAGCTTTCATCGCTGAGCCAGGTGCCGGCGCTCAAGTGGCGCCACGGTGTGCGGCCGATGGCCTGGTCGAGGCTGCCGAGGCTGCCGGCGGGGGCACTGCGCAGTTTTTCCAGGGTCAGGTCGGCGGCGGTCAGCGGGGTGAACGGTGGGACGTCGTGGGTCAGTACGACCACGGGTTGGCGGGTCTGGTCTTCGGCGATGGCGACGGTTTTTTCCACGCTCACCACGGCGGTCGGCGGGGCGACAGGGGCGGCGACCGGTGCAGGCTGGCGACTGAGCACCAACCCCCAATAACCGACAAAAATCGCCCCGAGTAAAAGCAAGCCGGCAAGGCCCATGGTGACGCGACTGTTCATGACGGCTCTCCCTTTCCTGCTGCACTCACAGCCCGTATTTCCTAACGAGACAATTTCGCAATCAGGCAGCTATGAACATTCAACTATTTCGCTATTTCCACGCTAGTCGATCTAAATCAAAACGCCATTAGGGGCCCGAAAATAACTGGTTTAAGCCGCGAAATTGGCCAATTGACAGCTGTTTTTTGACGCCAGGATTCAATTAGTCCTTTGTGATTAATCCGTTCTTACAGTTGTTGGCCGGGGGTTTGTTGACAATGCTCTGATGGCACAGTGAAAGCCTGTCGCAGTACCGTTTCGTCGGCGCCAGAGGCGCGAAGGAGTAGAGACGTATGATTCTCGAATATCTGTTACTCAGAGCCCGGTTGTTCTTCAAAAGCACCGAAGGCGCTTCGGCCATCGAGTACGCGATTGTGGTGGCGATGGTGGCGGTGGTGGTCGTGGTGTTTGTGACGCCGATCAGCGCCAAGGTCTACAGCATTTTCAGCTCGGTGATCACAGCGCTCGGCGGCACCGCCCCTACCAAGCCAACGCCTTGATTCAGGTGAAGGAGAACTTCGATGCTCTTTGAATACCTGATGTTGCGGGCGCGTCTGTTTCTGGATGACACCGAGGCGGCTTCGGCCATCGAATACGCAATCGTTGTCGCCATGGTGGCGGTGGTTGTGGTGGTGTTTATAACGCCCATCGGTGGCAAGGTTTTCGCCATTTTCAACAGTTTGATCGTGGCTTTGGGCGGGAGCTCACAGACCTTGCCGACACAAACACCTTAAGCCCCGCGAACATCGCGCTCGGCTCATGACCCGCTACACTCGGTTCTACTTCCCGTCTTCAGGTACCGCCCATGAATGCCTCTTCGCCGCCACGCCAACAGTTGCTTCTGGTTGACGACGAAGAGGACGCGTTGCTGGAACTCGCGGAATTGCTGGAGGGTGAGGGCTTCAGTTGCTTTACCGCGACGTCGGTCAAACTTGCCCTGCATCATCTGACGCGCCATCCCGATATCGCCCTGGTGATCACCGACCTGCGCATGCCCGAGGAAAGCGGCATGTCGCTGATAAAGCGCCTGCGCGAACACACCTCGCGTCAGCATTTGCCGGTGATCGTCACGTCCGGGCACGCGGACATGGAAGACGTCAGCGACATGCTGCGCTTGCAGGTGCTCGACCTGTTTCGCAAGCCCATCTACCACGTGCGGTTGCTGGAGACGCTGAACAATCTGTTTCCGCAGCCGGCGGTGCTTGGGGAGTAAATCCCCCGAAGCCCCCACTGAACCTGTTGGAGCGGGCTTGCTCGCGAAGAGGTCGGCACCCTCAACATTTTTGTTGATTGATCCACCGCTTTCGCGAGCAAGCCCGCTCCCACAAGGACTGTACTGAACCTACAACTGATAACTGAAGCTGATGCTGTATCGCGGCCGGCGGTTGAACGTGTCCAGCGCTTCATCCGACATCGGTTTGGCCGCTTCCAGCGCGACGTTGTAGTACTTCGCATCGCCTAACCTCAACCCCAGCGCTGCCGAGGATAAGTTACTGCCTTGCACCGGCAATTGGTTGAACCAGGTTTTCGAGTGGTCCAGCACGGCATACGGTTGCAGGATTCGCACCCAGTTGCCGTCGCGGTTGAAGCTGTAGTTGACCTCATACGCCACACCCCAACCCTTGTCGCCAGACGCCTGATCATCGGGGTAGCCACGGCCGAAATTTTGCCCGCCGAACACCGCCCGTTCACTGTCGGGCAGGGTGTCGTCGCTCCAGTACAACGCGCCCGAGAGCACGCCTTGCCAGTTGTCGAAGAACTTGTCGCTCTGCACCCCCGATAGCCGCAAGCGCAGGAAATTCAGATCCAGATCGGCGTTGGTTTTTGCCCCCATGCCATCGATGCCCTGGTACAACCCGCCGCTGATAATCCGCAGTTGCCGGGCGTCGGCCTTGCGCCAGTCGCTCTCGAAGGCGAGGGCACGGATGTCGGTGCGAACTTCGACGCTGCGCGGGTCGTCGATCACGTCGTAGCGGGTTTTATCGTTGACCGCATACAGATGCGCCCCGGCACTCAGTTGTTCGTTCGGCGAGGCAATCAGCGGGTGGCTGAAGCCGATGGAGTAGCGATCGTTTTCCCGGTGTGGCTTGAGTTGCAGACCGTTGTCCAACAGCACATTAGTGCCGGGATCGGCGCGGTAGCGCGAGGCGGACAGGCTCAACTGCGTGCCTTCGGCGTTGAGGAACTGGCTGTAGTCCAAACGGTAGTAATGCTCTTTGTCGTCCCCCGGCGGGAACAACCCGCTGAGGCTCAATTGCTCGCCCATGGCCGTTTGCGAATTGCTGCTGACCCCGAGCAACGCCTGGGTGCCGTTGCGATTGTCCTCGGTGGTACTGAGGCTGCTGGTGAACGGTTTGCGGCTGGCCTGCACCGCCAGGTACGCCGCGCCGTCGGTGGTGCCCGGCGGCGGCACTTGTGCTTGCAAGGTCACGCCGGGAATGCGGCTCATCAGCGTGGTGTAGCGCTCGAAGGTCTTGCGGGTCAGCGGTCGTTCGGCCTGGAGTTTGGCCACCAGTTTATCCAGCAGACCCTTGACCCGTCCGAGGTCGCCCTGCAACTGGTAATCCTTGATGTAGCCCTCCACTAAAACGACCCGGGCCACGCCCTGGCTGAAATCCTGTTGCGGCAGGAAGGCGTAGGACAGCAAGTAGCCGTCCTGCTGATAACGGCGGGTGATGCCGCGAGTGGCTTCGATCAAATCGGCGAGGCTGGTTTCATGGCCCAGCAGCGGTTGATAGAGCGCGGCCAGTTCGTTGAGCGGATAGATCGTCCCGCCCTGGATCTGCACGGTTTTGATGGTCACCTGGGTGCCCATGGTCAACGGCTGGGCCTGGGCTGCGCCGGGTTCCGGCACTTGCAGCGGTGCCGTTTTCGGGCGATAGGCGTCGGCGGGCAGGTTCGGTACGGGGAGGTTGCGGATGGTGTCGTTACTGTTGAGGAAGCTGGGAAGGGTGTCGGCGAGTGCGAAGGAACTGACGGTCATGAACAGCAGGGAAGCCATAACGCGCATAGGACACTCCATGGTCGAATCGCAACATCCCGTGGCTCGTCAACTGACTGAACCGTAACCGCGAGGTGTCATGCTCCAAAAGAAAAAGCGGAAGACTCACTTGAATCTTCCGCCTCCAACCAAGCGTAGGCGCTGTAGGTCAGGCCGTCGAATCGGCCAGGTGCAATTCAGCGTTTGTTGCCGGTCAGGCCGCCCAGCAGGCCACCGAGACCACCGCTTGTGCCGGTGCCGCTGGTGCTGCCGCCCGTTGCGCTGGTGACCAATCCACCCACAGAGCCGACGGTGGCGCCGACGGTGGTGACGGTGTTGCCAACAGCGGCGACGACCGGGTTGGGTGCGGCTGCGGCGATGTTGCCACCAACGCCGCTGACCGCGCCGCCCACTTGTGTCACCAGGCCGTTGACCGGTGCACCAAGGCCGGTGGTGCCGCCGACTTGTTGAGTGAGACTGGTGACGCTGCTGGTCACCGGATTCAATGCTGCTCCGACGGTGCCACCGACGCTAGCCAGGGCCGTGGTCGGGGCGAGGTTCGGTGTGCTGGAACCGCCCAGCGCGCCGCCAACCGAAGCCACAGTGCCGCCTACTGCGCCCAGGTTCACCCCGGCGTTACTCACCACTGGATTGGTGTTGCCGGCATTCAACCCGCCGCCGACATTGGCCACGGCGCCGCCCACTGTTTGCAGTAAACCGGAGTTGCCCAGGCCGCCGAGTCCACCGGTACCGGTGCCGGTCCCCGAGTTTGCCACCAGGCCGCCGGCAGTTCCGGCGGTGGTCGCAACGTTGGTCAGCGCGGTACCGACCAGGCCCGTCACTGGATTGTCGCCGCCCGCCGCCGTCACTTTAGTGCCCAGGCCGCCGACGGCACTGGCGACGTTATTGACCAAACCATCGACTGGATTACCCAGGCCGGTGGCACTGCCGACTTTACCCGTCAGGCCTTCCGCCAGCGTCACCACCGGCACCAGCACCTTGTTGCCAACGCCATTGCTCAGAGAACCCAAAGGCCCGGTGCTGGTGGCAACGTTCAAGGTATCGCCGAGCATGGTGACTTTTTCACCGACACCGCCCAGTACCGGGGTGACTTTGCTGACCACGCCGCCGACCAGTGGAATGCTGCTGGTGGCCGTGGCCAGTTTGCCGCTGATGTCGGTGACGCCAGTACCCACATCCGACACCACGTTGCCAACGATAGCCGTGGTTTTGGTGACGGCTTGCGGGTTGGTGCCGAGTTGACCCACGCCACCGGTCAGCCCGCCGCCAATGCTGTCCACCACGTTGCCGGTGGTGGTGACGGCACTTTGCACGACGCCACCCACGACCGGTACGGTCGATGCGGTGTTGCCGATACCCGTCAGACCATCGCCGACGCCAGTGACGGTTTTACCCAGGTCGGAAACGACGGTGCTGGTGACCAGAGGGGGGACGGTTGTGCCGCCGGTTCCACCGGTTCCTCCTGTGGTGCCGCCAGTCCCGCCAGTCCCGCCAGTCCCACCGGTGGTGCCGCCAGTGCCACCCGTCCCACCTGTTCCTGCGGTGCCGCCAGTGGTACCGCCAGTGCCCCCGGTTCCACCGGTTCCGGCAGTGCCGCCAGTGCCGCCAGTGGTGCCGCCAGTGCCATCCGTGCCACCGGTTCCCGCCGTGCCGCCAGTCCCGGTTGTGTCTCCACCCGTGCCACCTGCTCCGGCAGTACCGCCGCTGCCCGAAGCGCCGCTGCCGGCACCCGCTGCGCCAGCGGCCGCATCGTCGGATGAGCTGCCGGATGTGCTGTGATGACCGCCACCGCCACTGCTGCAACCCGCCAGGCCGAGGGAGAGGATCAATGCCAATGCTGTTGCCGATTTGCACCACACTTGAGTTTTCATGAGCGAGATTCCTTGCACCTGTTACAACGTTCGTTGTCTTCGATGGCTGGCCGGTTCTGTCGCCGGCAATGCCTTCGTCCGTTGTGCACATCACAATCTCAGGGGCGCTTTCGCACCATTCTCAAGTTGGTATTAACCCCTTTATATAAGGGCGTGCGGGTACGGCCTAAGGACTAATACCTTGGGTTTAAGTCGGGTGGCTGGCTTGGGGGGAATTCGTTTTAAATCAACGGAGGGTGTTTTCAGGCGGGGGCTTGGCGCAGGGAAGAAAACTTAAGTTATATATTCACAATTAAACATGTTTTCAGGCTTTAAAAGATCGCAGCCTGCGGCAGCTCCTACGGGGACGCGGTGATCCGTAGGAGCTGCCGAAGGCTGCGATCTTTT
>Ga0302175_10000212_pt1 | contig 22772 bp, 24 predicted proteins | sample I_Fen_N3_3_FD_198791 | JGI IMG/M metagenome (GOLD analysis project Ga0302175, IMG submission 198791) | Peat permafrost microbial communities from Stordalen Mire near Abisko, Sweden - I_Fen_N3_3 | ecosystem: Environmental > Terrestrial > Soil > Wetlands > Permafrost | place: Sweden: Abisko... | reverse complement strand
ATCGAGTGAATCCATCATGAGTCTTTCTTCTCAACACGCCCCGCCGCTGCGCTCCATCGAAGCGGCCACTTTCGAAGCATTGCTGGAAACCCTCGGCGCACAACTTGGCGCCACCGCTCACGTCTATGACGAAAGCGGCGCGTTCCCCCACGACAATTTCAAGCTATTGCACGAGCATGGTCTGGTCGCGCTGACCGTGCCCAAAGCCCTCGGCGGTGGCGGCGCCAGTCTGGTTCAGGCACGCAAAGCGATCAGTGCAATCGCCAAAGGCGAGCCGTCAACGGCGTTAATCCTGGTGATGCAGTACATCCAGCATGCGCGGCTGCAAGAAAGCAAAAACTGGCCCGAAGCGCTGCGCCTGCAAGTCGCGCAGGAGGCCGTCGAACACGGCGCGTTGATCAACGCCCTGCGCGTCGAGCCTGACCTCGGCACCCCGGCGCGCGGTGGTTTGCCGGCGACCATCGCCCGCCGCACCGCCGCCGGTTGGCGGATCAGCGGGCGGAAAATCTATTCCACCGGCAGCCACGGCCTCACGTGGTTCAGCGTCTGGGCGCGCAGCACCGACGAAGACCCACTGGTCGGGGCCTGGCTGGTGCACAAGGACACGCCGGGCATCAGCATCATCGAGGACTGGGATCATCTGGGCATGCGCGCCACGTGCAGCCATGAAGTGGTGTTCGACAACGTACTGGTGCCGCTGGATCACGCGGTCAGCGTCAGCCCCTGGAGTGCGCCGCAACCCGAACTCGATGGCGACGGTTTGCTATGGATGTCGGTGTTGCTGTCATCGGTTTACGACGGCGTCGCCCAAGCGGCGCGAGACTGGCTGGTCGGCTGGCTGGAACAACGCAAGCCGTCCAACCTTGGCGCGGCGCTGTCGACCCTGCCGCGCTTTCAGGAAACCGTCGGGCATATCGACACGCTGCTATTCGCCAACCGCAGCCTGCTCGATTCCGCCGCTGAAGGACGCACGCCAGCGAGTAACGCCGCGCAACTGAAATACCTGGTGACCGGCAACGCCATCCGCGCAGTCGAATTGGCCATCGAGGCGTCCGGCAATCCCGGTTTGTCACGGCACAACCCACTGCAACGGCATTACCGCGATGTGTTGTGCAGTCGTGTTCATACCCCACAAAACGACGCGGTGCTGCAAGGCGTCGGCAAAGCGGTTTTCGCCCAGCGCCCGCCAAAGGACAGCCAATGAGCCAGCTCGTGATTGCCAGCCAACTGGATGAAGATTTCAATGAGGTGATCCGCCAGCGCCTCGCCCTCACCCATCCGGAGGCCAAAGTACTCGGCGTGCCAGCCGGCGTGCCCAGCGACCTGCCGGCCGAGGTCAGTATTCTGCTGGCACGGCCGATCAATGTTCGCGGCTATTTGGCGCCGGACACGCCGCCACCGGGCTGGCCCTACGGTTTGAAGTGGATTCAGGTGGTGTCTTCCGGCATCGACTTCTACCCCCGATGGCTATTCAACGGCCCGCCGGTGAGCACTTCGCGGGGCAGCGCCGCCGAGAACATCGCCGAATTCGCCCTGGCCGCGATCTTCGCCGCCGCCAAGCATCTGCCGGACATCTGGGTACATGACTCGAAATGGAATTTCACCCCGCTGACGCCGCTCAAGGGCACTACGTTGGGGATTCTCGGGTTCGGTGCGATTGGCCGCAGCCTGGCGAGCAAGGCTCATGCACTGGGCATCAAGGTGGTTGCGTTGCGCCAGAGCCAAACGCCGTTCGAGGTGGAAGGCGTCGAAGCGGCGAAGGATATCCATGACCTGTTTGCCCGCGCCGATCACTTGGTGCTGGCCGCCCCGCTGACCGAGGCCACGCGGCATATCGTCAACAGCGCGGTGCTCGCCAATGCCAAGCCGGGCCTGCACCTGATCAACATTGCTCGGGGTGGTTTGCTGGATCATGGCGCGTTGCTTGAAGCGCTGGACAGCGGCGCGATTGGCCTCGCCTCGCTGGACGTGACCGAACCGGAACCGCTGCCGGACGGGCACCCGCTGTATTCCCACCCGCGGGTTCGTCTGTCGCCGCATACCTCGGCGATTTCCAGCAACAGTCGGCATGAAATTGCGGACAGCTTCCTGGCCAATCTCGAGCGTTTCCTCAATGGGTTGGCCCCAGAGAACCTGGCGAACGTACAACGCGGATACTAAGCGCCCCTGCTGCCCCCTGTAGGAGCTGCCGCAGGCTGCGATCTTTTGACCTTGATCTTTTCAGCACTTTTGAAGATCAAAGTCAAAAGATCGCAGCCTGCGGCAGCTCCTACAGTTTGTTTAGGCAATCACCCCCGGCAAACATCAGCTTTACGCATCTCTACAGAATATTTAATGCCTGTTTTTTATAATTAACTTATAACTAATCGGACTTTTACAGCGCCGTATTATACAAATATTGTTACAACCATCACCGACCCCTGACCAGGTGGAGGCCCACGGAACTGCACGTTTTTCCGGCCGACACCACCCCACGGTCAACCGCTACACCTCAATCAAAAAACCGGCTAAAGCCCCCGCCGCCATGGCTCTCGACCCATGGCCCCGGCAACGCTTTGCCTAAAAAAACTGACAACGCCAACGCTGCACTTACACACCTGGGGCTCACCATGCACAACACCTTCACTGCAAACCGTCTGACGCTGGCCATCTCGCTGGCCCTGTTCGGCTTGTCGGCCCACGCCGACGAAAACACCAAGGAGGGTGCCCTCCCCGTTGTCACCGTGACGGCTGAACACCACAGCGAAGACCTGCAAAAAACCCCGCTGGCGATCTCGGCGTTCGACGAGAAGACCCTGGACGACAAGCAGATCAAAAGCATCCGCGACCTGTCCGGGCAAGTGCCGAACCTGACCCTCAGCCGTCAGTCGATCTCCTACAGCGCCCAGACCTACGGCATCCGTGGCATTGGCGAGACCGACCCGATTCAGGAATCCGCCGTCGCGGTGTACGCCGATGACCTGTACATCCCACGAGCGATTTCCTCAATGCTCGATTTCAACGACGTCGAGCGCGTCGAAGTGTTGCGCGGCCCCCAAGGCACGCTGTACGGCCGTAACAGCAGTGCCGGCGCGATCCGCGTGATCACCCGCGACCCTACCCAGGAAACCCGTGGTTTCTTCGAGCTCGGCGCCGGCAATTACAACGCGCAGAACGGCCGCTTCCTGATCAGCGGCCCGCTGGTGGACAACGCCTTATTTGGTAGTTTTTCGGCGATTCGCCTGACCCGCGACGGCACCGTCTCCGACCCGACGCGTGGCAAGGATGTGAACAACGTCGATATCCAGTCCTATCGCGGCAAGCTGCGTTTCAATCCGATTGATTCGCCGTGGGATGTGCAACTGACCCTGGCCGGCACCTTCGACCGTGGCGACACCACCAGCTACACGCCATTCGATGCCAACGGCCACTTCGACAAATTCAAAAGCTACAGCAGCCTCGACCCGAAGAACCGCCTCGACCAAGGCAGTTCGGTGTTGCGCGCCATCTATTCGATCAACGACAACCTGAACTTCAAATCGGTGACGGCGTATTCGGCGTTCAACCAACCGGTGGACTATGACAACTCCGGTCAAGCCGCGCTGATCCAGAACAACCTGATCACCTACAAGCAGGACTACGCCACCCAGGAATTCCAGCTCAACGGCGATTACGACAAATTCAGCTTCAGCACCGGCCTGTACCTGTACCGCGAGAAGTTCGAAGCCGACCGCGACAACCTCACCTATTCGGTGGCGCGTAACCGGGTGATCGGCCAGGGCCAATACAGCACGACCAACACCGAAAGCTACGCGTTGTATGGCCAGGGCAGCTACCAAATCACCCCGCAACTGTCGCTGATCGCCGGGCTGCGCTTTACCCGCGAGCACAAGAATTTCGATTACACCAACTACGCGATCAACACCAACCGGGAGATCACCGGGACCAACTTCACCGCCGAATCCAGCAAGTCCTGGCAGTCCACCAGCCCGAAAATCGGCTTCGAATACGCCTGGACGCCGCACCTGAATCAGTACGCCTACGTCGCCAAAGGCTTCAAGGCCGGCGGCTACGACAACCGCGCGCCGACCCAGGCCGCTGCCGAACAGGCGTTTTCGCCGGAAGACGTGACCACCTACGAAACCGGCTTCAAGGGTGACTTCTTCGACCAACGCCTGCGGGCCAACGTCGCGGTGTTCTACAACGACTACAAGGATTTGCAGACCAACGCCTACGACCCGGCACTCGGCGTAAGCCTGCGGACCAACGTCGGCCAGGCCCACACCTACGGCGTGGAGCTGGAAACCCTGACCGCCCTGACCCGCGACCTGCAATTGACCGCCAACCTCGGCTACCTGCAAAGCCAGTACGACGACTTCGAAAACGCCAGCGGCGCCGGAGTCGATGCCAACGGCAAGCAGTTGGTGTTCTCGCCGCGCTGGAACGCCAGCGTCGGCCTCAACTACACCATCCCGGCGGGGCTGCCCGGTACGTGGCTGGCGGGCACCGATGCGCAGTTCCAAACCAAGTCCTACGCCAACGCGCTGAACGACGACGTCCAGGAAATCCCGAAGCAAACCTTCTGGAACGCCAACACCCGCTACATCTCCAGCGACGGTCACTGGACCACCACATTGGCAGTGAAAAACCTGCTCGACCGCGCCTACCCGCAATCGGTCGGCTACGTGCCGTCCAGCGGCGCTCGCTACTACTCGATCAACGACCCGCGAACCCTGTTGTTGTCGCTGCGCTACGACCTCTGAACCCGAATCTTGATGGTCGCGCCCCCCTGCAGGAGCTGCCGAAGGCTGCGATCTTTTGACTTGGCTTCTTAAAAAACAAGATCAAAAGATCGCAGCCTTCGGCAGCTCCTACCGGTCGTCCGCGTCTGTTTGAGAGACCTACGAAAGCAAGTACTTCAAGGAGCTGAACGATGGCTTTTACCCGCAGAGAAATGATTTCCCGCATCGCCGCCGTCGGTGGCTACTCCGCCGCCGTGGGCGCCCTCGGCGCGCTGGGGCTGACGCCTCAGGCTGTGGCGGCGAGTTTCACGCCGCTGCAATTGGGCAGCAGCGGCAAAGGTAAACACGTGGTGGTGGTCGGCGCCGGGATCTCCGGACTGGTCAGTGCCTACGAGCTGCGCAAGGCCGGTTTCACCGTGACCATTCTGGAGGCCCGCGAACGGGTCGGCGGACGCAACTGGACCTTGCGTCGTGGCACCCAAGTCGATTTCGACGACGGCGTCAGCCAGACCGTCGACTTCGATGACGGGCACTTCTTCAACGCCGGCCCGGCGCGGATTCCCAGCCATCATCAGACGATCCTCGGCTATTGCCGCGAGTTGGGTGTGGAGTTGCAAGTGCTGGTCAACAGCAGCCGCAACGCACTGGCCCTGCCCGACCCGAGTAAACCGGCGTTCCAGTTGCGCCAAGCGGTCAACGATACGCGCGGTCAGTTATCAGAGTTGCTGGCAAGGACTGTCAGCCGCAAAGCCCTGGATCAGGACTTGAGCGTCGACGATCGCCAGGCCCTGCTGAATTTCCTCAAGGTCTATGGCGACCTGAATGCTGATTTCCACTACAAGGGCTCGGTGCGTTCCGGCTACACCCGCGTGCCCGGCGCTGGCGATCAAACCGGCGTGACCCGCGCACCGCTGGAGCTGCAAACCCTGCTCAATCCCAAGCTCTGGGGCGCACTGGTGTTCGATGAAATCCCGGAGTTTTCCTCGACCATGTTTCAACCGGTCGGCGGCATGGACCGGATTCCCTATGCGTTCTACGACAAGCTCAAGGATGCGGTGCGTTTCAACGCCGAGGTCAGCGATATCCAGACCGGCGAAAACGGCAGCCGCATCACCTACCGCGACCGCAAGACCGGCAAGACCCAGACCCTGACGGCCGATTACGCGGTGCTCACGGTGCCGTTGCCCTTGCTGGCCAAACTGCCAAGCAACTTCAGCCAGCCGTTCAAGCAAGCGATCCTCAGCGCCCAAAGCGACCAAGCCAACAAAGTCGCCTGGCAGTCGCCGCGCTTCTGGGAAACCGACTTCAACATCTACGGCGGACTCTCTTACCTGGACCATGAAGTCAAAGGTTTGTGGTATCCGAGCGATCGACTGAACAGCGCTCAGGGCATCCTGGTCGCGGCCTACAACACCAGCGAATCGGCCCAGGCCTTCAGCAAAAAATCCCTCGCCGAGCAGTTTGCCTCCTCACGGCAAGCCGTCGAACTGCTGCACCCCGACCACAGCGCCAAGCTGCAAAAACCGGTGGCGATCAACTGGGCCAAAGTGCCGTTCAGCAAAGGCCCGTGGATCGTCAACGACGAGGTTGGCGAGAGCGCCTATCAGATTCTCAACGAACCCCAGGGCCGTACGTATCTGGCCAGCGACGCCCTCGCCCATGGCGGTGTCGGCATCTGGCAGAACAGCGCCGCCGACTCCGCGCGACGCATCGTCGCGCTGATTGGCCGCCACGCCGAACGCACTCAATCGGGCGTTGCCGCCTGATGTGCCCCCTGTGGGAGCGGGTTTGCTCGCGAAGGCGGTACACCAGCCGCAATCAATGTCGCCTGACACACCGCCTTCGCGAGAAAGCCCGCTCCCACGGGTCATTTCTTCAATAAAAGGGATAAACGATGAAAGCCATTACGTTGTTCACAGGACTGCTCATGACCGCCACCGCCCTCACCAGCCACGCCGATGAGATCAAACGCATCGCCCTGCCCAACTCGAACTTTCCGATCTCATTGGCGGTGTCAGTGCCGGCGCAGACCGAGCTGCTGTTCGTCAGCGGTTTGCTCGCCGACCTGCACGACCCGAAAGCGCCGAAAGATTCCTTTGCCGCTTACGGCGATACCGCGACCCAGACCACGTCGATCCTGAACAAGCTCAAAGGTGTGCTGCAAAGCCAGGGCCTGGACCTCGGTGATGTGGTGCAACTGCGGGTGTTCCTGGCGGGTGATCCGGCCAAGGGCAACAAGCTCGATTTCGCCGGATTGCAGGAAGGCTATACGCCGTTCTTCGGCAGTGCCGCGCAACCGAACAAACCGGCGCGCACGGCGATTCAAGTTGTAGCCCTGCCGCTGCCCGGTGGCCTGGTGGAAATCGAAGCCGTCGCCGCTCGCAAGCAATGACACGGACAACACCCGAAATTCAGGAGCTTCACCTTTATGCGCAACTGCCCAGTCCCCGCTTATCGTCCTTTATTACTGCCGCTGTCGATTGCCTGCGGCCTCGCTTCGTTCAACCTCGAAGCCGCTGAAACCGGCTCGCCGACCCTCGACACCGTGGTGGTCACCGGCAACCGTGGCGCCGAACAACGCACCGTGACCACCAGCCCGACGCCTATCGATGTAGTAACCGGTGAACAACTGCGCTCCGTCGGCAAACCAAGCCTGCTGGAAGCGTTGAGCAAGTTCATCCCCTCGTTCAACCTGCCGGACCGCGCCGGTTGGGACGCCAGCGGCGTGGTGCGTTCGGCGACCCTGCGCGGGCTGACCGCGTCCCATGTGCTGGTGCTGGTCAACGGCAAGCGCCGGCACACCAGCGCCACGCTGAACATCAACGGGATCAACAGCGGCGCCGCGCCCAGCGACCTCGACTTGATCCCGGTGGCGTCCATCGACCATATCGAAGTGCTGCGCGACGGTGCGGCGGCGCAGTACGGTTCGGACGCGATTTCCGGGGTGATCAACATCATCCTCAAGCAGACCACCGGCGGCAGTTCCGACACCACCCTCGGCCAGGGTTACGACGGCAAACGCGGCACCGGCCAGGAAGCGCTCAATTATGGGTTTCAGGTCGGTGAGGCCGGGGTGCTCAACGTGTCCCTCGACACCCGCTATCAGGAGCGCGACAACAAGGCCGGCAGCAACGGCTACAGCGCCCATTACTACCCGCAGGCCGACGGCTCGCCCGACCCGCGCGAGGCCGACGCCAGCCACCACACCTACAAGGGTTATGGCTTGCCCCGCAGCCAATTGGCCGATGCGGGTTACAACCTCGATCTGCCGCTGAACGACGCGGTGACGCTGTATTCGTTCTCGACCCTGGCCACCCGCGAGAACAACGACGGCCAGAACTTCCGCCTGCCCAGCGGGCGCAACACCATCACCACCGGGCCTAACGGTTATCCCGACGGCTACAGCCCGTACTGGCTGGTCAACGAAACCGACTTCCAGTCCGCGTTCGGCGCCAAGGGCGACAACCTCGGCGGCTGGGCCTGGGACCTGAGCAGCACCTATGGCCGCAACTACGCCAAGCAACGGACCTACGACAACCAGAACCCGTCGCTCGGGGAAAACACCCCGAACAAATTCACCTCCGGCATCTACATCGCCGACCAACTCACCAGCAACCTCGACCTGAAAAAAAGCTACGAAATCGGCCTGGCCAAGCCCATGGACGTAGCCTTCGGTTTCGAGCATCGGCGCGAAAGCTACGAAACCCGCGCCGGCTCCGAGGCTTCCTACATCGACGGCGGCTACGTGTTCCCGGCCGACAGTCCGCGCGCCGGGCAACGTCCCGATCCGGGGGCGCAGGTCACCAATGGCATCACCCCGCAAGATGCGCAGAAAGTCAGCCGCAACAGCGTCGCCAGCTACATCGATTTGGGGTTCTATCCGGTCGAGCAGTGGTACGTCGGGGTCGCCGGGCGTTACGAGCATTACAACGAAGGCGTCGGCGGCACCCGCAGCGGCAAGCTCAGCACCCGCTACGAATTCAACCCGGTGTTCTCGGTGCGCGGCAGTGTCAGCAACGGCTTTCGCGCGCCGTCCCTGGCCAACCAGATTTTCACCGCACGCTCGACCGGGTTCGACACCATCAATGGCGTCTACCAGTCGTACAACTACGTGATCCTGCCGGTGGACTCGACCGGCGCCCAGGCATTGGGCGCCGAAGCCTTGAAACCCGAGCGCTCGACCAACTTCAGTCTCGGTTTTGCCCTGACGCCCAGCGAAGACCTGAGCCTGACCGTCGACGGCTACGTGATCAACCTGCGCGATCGGCTAGTACTCAGCGAACGCTTCCAGGGCCCCGGCATTGCCGCCCTGCTCGACAGCATCGGCGTGCCCGCCACTGCCGGCGCGCAGTACTTCACCAACGGCGCCAGCACCCGCACCTCCGGGGTCGATGTGGTGGGCAACTATCGGCAAAACCTGAACCGCTACGGCACGGTGAAATGGACTGCGGCCCTGAACTACAACCACACGCAGATCCTCAGCGTGAACGACACGCCGGCTCAACTCACCGCACTGGGCGGCAACTTTCAACTGATGGGGCGCCAGTCCCGGGCGTTGATCACCAAGACCTCGCCGAGCAGCAAGATGATTTTCGCCGCCGATTGGGGCATCGACGACTTCGACGTCAATCTGCGCCTGACCCGTTATGGCACCTACACCGAGGTCAACAGTTCGAGCGATCCGAGCCTGGACCGCGAGTACTCCGCCAAGTGGATCACCGACCTCGACGTGGCGTACTCACTGACCAAACAACTGACCGTGGCCGTGGGCGCGCAGAACCTGTTCGACAAATACCCCGACCACATCGGCGTACCGAACTCCTCGTTTGGCGATAACTGGGGCAGCTATTCGCCGTTCGGCTTCACCGGCGGTTATTACTACACCCGCCTGCAATACGCATTCTGAGGGGGGCAAATCCCGGGCAAAAAAAAATCCCAGGCAGCTGATGGACGCCTGGGACTTAAAAATGCATAAACCGTGGTGGTGAACGCGGGGCGATATTAACCTACTAAAACACTTTGAAACAATATTTTTCTGCGCACCGTTCGGTTAATTAAACGCGTAACCCCTTATATATCAACACTATTTGTACGGGCTTCGACACCTCACGCGATCGGAATCAGCGGGTCGGCAGCAGCCCATGCGGTTTCACGATTGGCCGCTGGCGGGTAGATCCACACGGTGTTGATCTGGGTTTTGAGCGCTTTGCCTTCCTGTTTGACCAGTTTGACCTGGCGATCCCAACCCTCGGTGTACACCGCGCCCCAAGCGCCTAAATCCAGGCACGTCACGTACTTCGGCTGACTGTACGGCGTCGGCTCCACCCCCAAAATCTGCGCCGCCACGTTGTTGCCGGCGTGACGCCCGAGGACGATGGCGTGCTGACAGGTCATCAACGCGTGATTGCCGATGTCATCGGAGGCGGCGTAAGCCACGTCGCCGGTGGCAAAGATATCGTCCTGACCAATGACTTTCAGGTGCGCGTCCACGTGCAGACGGCCGAGGCTGTCGCGTTCGCCGGGGATCTGCTCGGTCAGCGAGCTGGCCCGCACGCCAGTGGTCCAGATCACCGTGTTGGCTTCGAGGCGTTGGCCATCGGCCAGGGTCACACCGTTTGCATCAACCGCGACCACTGAGGATTTCAGTTGCCACTTCACGCCCAGTTCCGTACTGGCTTGGGCGATGGACTGGCTGATTTCAGCGCCCATGGATGCACCGACTTTTTCGCCGCGATCAACAATGATCACGTTGATGTTCGCCGCTTCACCGAGGATGGCGCGCAGACGAGCGGGCATTTCGGTCGCAGTTTCAATTCCGGTAAAGCCGCCGCCGGCTACAACGACGGTGTTGCGCGCCTGGCTTTCTGGCAGGTTGGCCAGGGACTTGAGGTGGTTCTCCAGGCGCACGGCTTGTTCGATCTGGTCCACGTCGAACGCGTATTCGACCACACCCGGCGTGCTCGACGACGCCAAACGGCTACCGGTGGCCAGAACGAGTTTGTCGTAGCTGACCACCTGTTTGGCACCCGAAGCGTCGATATAGCCGACGCGTTTTTGCTCGACGTCGATGGTTTCAGCGGCGCCCTTGATGAACTTCACACCCACCGCCTCGAACAACTCACCAATCGGCGCGGCCAGTTGATGAGCATTCGGTTCATAGAAGCGCGGACGCACACGCAGCTCGGCCTGAGGCGCCAAAACTGTGACTTTCACGGCATCATGTCCATGGATATCGAACAAACGCGTAGCACTCAACGCCGTCCACATGCCACCGAAACCCGCGCCAATAACCAGAATGTGCTGTTTCATTTTTTGCTCCGAGAGGGATAAAACCGGGTGATGAAAAGTATTGAGGGCCGCGTCTACCGCCGACCGATTAACTACGACTATATTGGTCGCCTTTACTCTTAACAAGTCAACATTCCCGATTATTCCAATCGTTTTTTAGATCTATAAAAAAACTGCTCTAGAGCGGTCTTTCCACGCCACACACTCGTTAGAAAATAAAATCCTGGACGGTCTAAAAGAGCGGCCGCGTTGTCACCCCTCTACTGCACTGCTAATATTTTCGACTAAATTAGTCGGAGATACACATGTCTCTTTACAGCGCAGGCGTCGAGTACGGCATTCATTGCCTGATTTTTCTGGTGGGCAATGGCGGCGACTCTCGCGAGGCCAGCGTGCGCGACCTTGCGGAGTTGCAAGGCGTGCCGCTGGACTACCTGGCCAAGATCTTCACCAAACTGGCCAAGGCCAAACTGGTGGTGGCCACCGAAGGTGTGCGCGGCGGCTTCAAACTGGCCAGGCCTTCGGATGAAATCACCCTGCTGGACATCGTCAACGCCATCGACGGCCAGAAGCTGATTTTCGATTGCCGCGAGATTCGCGGCCGCTGCGCGCTGTTTGAAGGTTCGGCGCCAGCCTGGGCGCTGGACGGCGGTTGCGCGGTGCACGGGGCGATGATGACCGCGCAGAAACGCATGGAAGACGCGCTGTCCCAGACCACCATCCTTGACCTGGCCCGCAAGGTCGGGCGCAAGGCCCCGCCGGAGTTCTCCGGCCAGGTGGATGAATGGTTGATTGAGCGTCGGGAAAAGAAAAGCGGCGCAGGCAGTGAGCAAAGCATTGCGCTGACCGATATCACTGAGTAATCCGCGCATAAAAAAGCCGAGACCGGAAAAAACCGGTCTCGGCGTTTGTCAAAATCGATAAACCCCTCGAGCCTTACAGGCAGTCCCGCACAGCCTTCCTCATCGCTGCCGATTTCGCCCACGGCGGCCCCTGATACAGCGACACCCGGCTGCCATCCTTCGATTTGACGATATCCAGAATTTCGTCAGCGGTAATGATGCTCGGCGCGTTCAGGCGGTAGCCGTTGGAAATACTGATCTGCGTCGTTTTCGGAATCTGTTCCTGCCACAGCGGCAACACGCACGCGAGGTACTCTTTGGGCGGTTTGGCGCTGTATTTGCTGACGTTGGGCTCACCGGGCACCAGGGACGTGGGCAATGAACAACCCGCCAACATAGCCACCGCTACCCCCGCTATCAACATCCGCATGACGCTTCCTCATCCCGAAAAACGGCGAATGTAACGCGTCGTTGCAAAGACATCCAGTAAACGATCGGCGAAAACGACAGAACCGACCCAGGCCCCGGCGAACGGTAGGCCCTGCGCGCCAATCGGGACTAATCTTTCGTAGCTAACCTTTAGAAGTGGGGATTTGCAGGAGGTCATCATGTTGCTTAACGAATTCGAACAGGAACTTCGGCGGGACTTGCAGAGCGTCGCCTCGGATCTGCGATGGTCGGCAGTCGAACTTTTGCGCCTGGCCGAACAGTTTCGCCAGGCCGGCAATGAGGTGGATGCACAAGCAGCCCTGCGGCTGTGCGAGGTGTTCCAGGGGGACGAGACACGATTGGCGGGCTACGCCGAGGAAGTGAAGGCGCGGGTCATCAGTCGCACGAAGGCTCACTAACGGGACCACTGCCATGAACAAGCCCCTGGCTGTACTGCTCGCCGCGCTGGCGGCGTCGAGCGGTTGCAGCTCCGATTCACAGGTCTACCGTAACCAGCCGCTGGTCGCCAAAGTCGAGAACGGCATGACCCGGGATCAAGTCCAGCAGATCGGCGGCAAGCCGCTGGCCATCACCGATCGTACCGTGGAGCCCGGCAGCTGTTTTGACTACACGCTGGTTCAGGCCGGACAACAGCAACGGTACAACGTCAGTTTCGACGGCAACGGCAAGGTCGATCACACCAGCTTCATGAGCTGCGCCGAATGGAGCAACGTCCAGCAAAAAGCCAGGGAACCCTCGCGCTCAGTGAGCGGTGGCGGCGGTTACTAAACGGCCGACAAAAGCCCCGGCACAGGCCGGGGCTACGTACAGATGTGGTTACTCGCTGCGCGCCGGTCGCTTTGACCGTGCCTTGTAAGCCGGCAAACATGCCGCGAAGGCCAGTGCCTCTTCGCGGCTGGCGAAAGCGCCCAACCGGTCACCTTTGGTGCATACCCGCCATGGTCCGTGGTTTACGCTGAGAACGTCATAGCCATTGATGTGCATTTTGGTCAGCATCGCAATGCTCATAGTCACCTCCTGTTGGGCCGTGAAAAAACCCGCCATTGACCGCCCTACCTTACACCCGCCCCTCGCCAGGGTGCCGACCAGACGTCGCGCCGCTCTGGCGACATCCGGTTGCACTTTTGAGTTGCGCGACGACTCAAACCCTTGAAACTACCGAGCCCCGGGCCTTGGCCCTGTTATTGCATTTTTATGACTGTTTTGTGACAGCCGGGCAATCAGGTAACACATGAAAGTACGCGCCACCGTAATTTGCGAACAAGATCGACACGTGCTCCTGGTGCGCAAGCCCAGGTGTCGCTGGACCCTGCCCGGCGGAAAGATCGAGCCCGGCGAGACCAAAGTGGACGCGGCCATGCGTGAACTGGCGGAAGAAACCGGCCTGGCGGTCGACGGCATGCTGTACCTGATGGAGCTGGAAGCCGACAGCACCCGGCACCACGTGTATGAGGCGTCAGTGGTCAACCTGCATGAGGTGCGCCCGCTCAATGAGATTATCGACTGCATGTGGCATCCGCTGGACGCCATCCATAACCTGAACATCAGCGAGGCAACGCTGCGGATCGTCAAAGCATTTCAGCGGCGCTTATAAGCCGCTGGCAAACGCCCGGCGGCCGGCGCGCATTTCGGTGCGAAGTTCGCCAATCAGGTTGGAAATTTCGCGAACACTGGTCAGTTGCACGGGCGAGACTCCGGTGATCAGCAGATCGATTCGCCCGGTCGCCGGCTCATAGACCTTGATCCGTAGAGAGCCGTCGGGGCTCACCGTGCAGTCGCAGGCGAGTGGCTGAAAACCGGACGCCATAATGCGACAAAGCTCTGGAACTGAAACCATGAGTGGGGCCTCCATGGCGATTGATCGGATTCAACCCGATCAGGATAGATGAGCTTTTGCCACGCCGCGCCCGCCAACATGAGCAATAAGTGTTATCGACGTCTCATTTCGGCCAGCCATCAGTGGGAATCGCCATCCCAAAACCAGTTCCAGATCCCCGGCAACCGCACCGGCTCGGCACTTTCAGTAACCGTGCGAGCCATGGCCGCTCGGAGCAATTGGCCTTGATCGTCGTAAAACGGCTTCTCTGCGGTTTTCACACCGGTGGCGCGAGCACTGTCGAGCAAGATTTGCAGGTACTCGCGGGTGTGCCGGGCGGTGTACCGGTTGATGTCATGGAAAGTCACCACCACCGGAGTCACCCCGTCCACCGTGGGCAGTTCACCTTGGGCGATGCGCTCGCGGACTTCCGATAACTGACGCAGCATGTTCGACCGCCGCCGGGGGCTGGCGTTGAAACCCCAGATTTTGCCGTCATTGGCGCTCAGGTCGGTCAGCAACACGTGCAGGCCATGCCGTTGATAAGCGGCGAAGGTTCGTTTGTCGTAATTCCAGAACGGCGGACGCAACAGGATCGGCGGCGCCCCGGTGATGGCCGCGATGTCGGCACAGCCCTTGGTCAGGGACTGCTCCAGGTCTTCGGGGCTCAACGAGCGATGATTGGTGTGCCAATGGGTGGCGGTGTGAAAACCGAGGATTTGCCCCTCGGCGTGCTCGCGATGCATGACCCGCCGACCGATGTCACTGTCGCCGGCCCGTGGCGCGCCGGTCTGGACGAAGAACACCGCTTTGATGTTTGGCTGTACCGGGTTTTGCGCGAGGCTGTCGAGCACCGTTTCGGTCGGGTTCCACAAGCTCGATGCGCTGGGGCCGTCGTCAAAGGTCAGCAGAAAACGGATCGGCGGCTGCGCTTGCAGACGCTGTTGGGTCTGGGTGGTCAACTCGATGGGCGACGCAATACAACCCGCCAGCCCGAGAGTCAGGGCGAGCGTCGATAGAACCTTGAACAGCTGTGTCATGTTTTGCCTTCGGCCAGACCTTTGCGGTCATCACGTTAATGGCAAAAACCCCTCGCCCGGTGATCCTCCAATCGGCCCGCCTGTCGCTGCGGGCCGAAGTTGGATAAGGGTACACAGTTTTGGTTCAAGTGCTCGTATCGAATGGATTACTCGGCCAACGCCTGCTGGAACGAGTTGTCGATGATCGGCGCTGTCGCCAATGCCGTCGGCAACGCCTTGACCTTGAACAGGAAGTCGGCGGTGCTCTGCAAATCAGCGGCGGCCTGCTGATCCACCGGGCCGACGGTCATGTGTGCCTGACGCAGCCAGTGACGCGAAACGTCTTGGTCGAGGTTGGCCTTTTTCGCCCAGAGGTCGGCGTATTCGTCAGTGTGGTGATCGACCCAGGCCCGGGCCTTTTTCAGGCGCCCAAGGAAATCAGCGATGGCTTCGCGCTTGCTGTCGATCGAGGGCGTCGAGGCGGCAATTGCGCTGAGGCCGGGCATCAAATTCTTGGCCGTGAGAATCGGGCGGGCGCCGGAAAACAGAATCTGTTGCGAGATGTACGGCTCCCAGACCGGGAACGCATCGATGCTGCCTTGGGGCAAGGCTGCGGCGGCGTCGATAGGCATCAGTTTGATGAAGTCAACGTAGTCCTCCGGCAAGTCGGCTTTCTCCAGGGCGCGCAAGGTCAGTTGCTGGCTCCAGGCGCCGGGCCAGTAGGCGACTTTCTTGCCCTTGAGGTCGGCGATGGTTTTGACCGGTGAATCCTTGGGCACCAACAAGGCGATGGTGTCCGGGTTCTGTCGCGACACGCCGATCAACTTCACCGGCGCCTGTTTCGCGGCGAGGAACAGAAAACCCGAATCACCGAGAAAGCCCAGGTCCAGCGCCCCGGTGTTCAACGCTTCCGCCAGCGGTGCGGCGGCCTGGAAGTGTTTCCAGTCAACGGTATAAGGCGCGCCTTCCAACACGCCTGACGCTTCGACCGAGGCGCGCACGTTGTAGTAATTCTGGTCGCCGACGTGCAGGACAACGGGTTCAGCGGCGTAGGCAAACGGTGCAGTAAACAGCGCGCCAGTCAGCAGGCTGCGCAGGAATCGGGACAGGTTCATCGGTGGCTCCGGGGGGTGTTATTCCGATAGACCATAACGTTCTTATATATACATTTTTAAATTCGATTTATGCATAAGCTAATGACCGACAACGATCAGTGTTTGCCCAGCAACAGCGGTGCAACAGTGCTGTTCTGGCACCGACATTGTTTGGGCCGACCACACCCCGCAAAGCCCGGAAAACCGTGATTTCGGCAACATGGCACAGAGCCTGCAATATTCCTTTTATGCAGGAAGCATTCATTCGTACCAACAATCAGGACATAAGAATCCCGTTGCCTTGCCGGAGTTGCATCCATGAGTTCCCTCTTCCGTTTTCCCAAAGCCAGGCACTTGATCAGCGCCGTTGCCATTGCCCTGAGCCTGCAACCCCTGGCCCAGGCCGCCGAAACAACACCAGCCGAAGTGCACCTGGATTACGCCTATTACTCGCCAGTGAGCCTGGTGCTCAAACACTTCGGCTTCCTGGAAAAAGCCTTGCCCCAGACCCAGGTCGGCTGGGTGTTGAGCCAGGGCAGCAACCGTTCGCTGGAATACCTCAACAGCGGCGGCGTCGATTTCGCCTCTTCCGCCAGCCTCGCCGCGGTGTTGAGCCGAGCGAATGGCAGCCCGATCAAATCGGTTTACGTCTACAGCCGCGCTGAATGGACCGCACTGGTGGTGCGCAAGGATTCGCCCTACAAGACCGTGGCCGACCTGAAAGGCAAGAAAATCGCTGCCACCAAAGGCACTGACCCGTACCTGTTTACCCTGCGCAGCCTGCAACAGGCCGGCCTGAGCAAGGACGATGTGGAACTGGTGCACTTGCAGCATCCGGACGGTCGCACCGCTTTGGAAAAAGGGGATGTCGACGCCTGGGCCGGGCTCGACCCGCACATGGCCGCGAGCCAGGTCCAGGCCGGTTCCCGTTTGCTTTACCGCAACACCCACTTCAACAGTTATGGCGTGGTCAGCGTCACCGACAGCTACGCCAAGGAACACCCGAAAACCATCGAAACCGTGCTCAATGCTTATGAACAGGCGCGGGAATGGGCGGTAAAAAATCCGGAAGAATTGGCAAAACTGCTAGCCACCGAATCCGGCCTGCCGCTGGAAGTGGCCAAGTTGCAACTGTCGCGTACCGACCTGAGCAGCCCGCAATTGACTGCCAAGGACGTGATTGCCTCCAAGGCTGCGGCGCCGATTCTGGTGTCTGAGGAACTGGTTCGCAAAGGGGTGAATGTCGATCAAGTGATCGATCAGTTGATTGACACCGGCTTCAAGGAAACCGTCGCCCGTCAATAAAAAGCAAAAGATCGCAGCCTTCGGCAACTCCAAAAGGCGCGTAGGAGCTGCCGCAGGCTGCGATCTTTTGATCTTCGCCCCGGAGAACCCCATGACCAGCAAAACCAAAAACCTCCCCGCCCAACTGACATTGCCCGCACCGAAACGCCTGAACACCGCATGGAAACTGCGCCTCAAGGGTCTGGCCCTGCCAGTGCTGATCATCCTGGTGCTGGAATTCGTCGTACGCATCGGCTGGCTACCGTCCTACCAGATGCCCGCCCCCAGCGAAGTGGCCCTGACCCTGCGCGACCTCGCCGAAGGCGCGTTGTGGAAACACATCAGCGCCAGCCTGCTACGAGTGCTGTTGGGCTTTGCCATCGGCGCGAGCCTGGCCCTGGTGTTTGCCGCGTGGGTCGGTTTGAGCCGGGAAGCCGAGGCCTATCTGGAGCCGACCTTCGCCGGCCTGCGCTCGATCCCGAGCCTGGCCTGGGTGCCACTGTTGCTACTGTGGCTGGGCATCGACGAAACCTCGAAAATCGTCCTGATCGCCATCGGCGCGTTCTTCCCGGTGTACCTCAACGGCGTCGCGGCGATCCGCGACATCGACCGCAAACTGATGGAAGTCGGGCAAATGTACGGTTTCAGCCGGGCGCGCCTGGTCCGGCGAATCCTGCTGCCCGCCGCCCTGCCCGGCCTGTTCACCGGACTGCGCAGCGGCATGAGCCTGGCCTGGATGTTTCTGGTGGCCGCCGAGCTGATCGCCGCGACCAAAGGCTTGGGCTATCTGCTCAGCGACGGTCGTGAAACCTCACGCCCGGACATCGTGCTCGCCGCGATCATCGTGCTGGCGGTGCTGGGCAAACTCAGCGACGGCATTCTCGCCAGCCTGGAGCAACGCTTCCTGGCCTGGCGCGACACCTTCAACGGCCAAAGCGCAGAGGATTGAGCCATGACCGAACACCTGCTGGACATTCGCGTGGCGCGCAAAACCTTCGCCACCACCACCGTACTCCACAACATCCACCTGCAATTGCAGCCTCGGGAAACCGTCAGTCTGCTGGGCCCCAGTGGTTGCGGAAAAAGCACCTTGCTGCGGATCGTTGCCGGCCTGGAAAAGGATTTTGAGGGCGCGTTGCACAATAACGCCGCGCAAGTGGCGTTTGTGTTCCAGGAGCCGCGCCTGATACCTTGGCTGACGGTGGAACAAAACATCGGTTTCAGCGACGACGGCCATTATGACAAGGCCTGGGTCGCGCAACTGATCGAAGAAGTCGGCCTCGGCGGTTTTTCCCAGGCACTGCCCAAAGCCTTGTCCGGCGGCATGGCGCAACGGGTGGCGATAGCGCGGGGTTTGTATTCACGCCCGCAAGTGCTGCTACTGGACGAACCGTTCAGCGCGGTGGACGCCTTTACCCGGATGAAACTCCAGGACCTGTTGCTGCAACTGGCCGAGCGCCACGCCATCGCCCTGCTGCTGGTGACCCACGATGTCGACGAAGCGCTGTACCTCAGCGACCGGGTGCTGGTGATGGACAATCGGCCCAGCAGCATTCGCCAGGAGCTGGCGGTGGACCTGGCCCACCCGCGGGATCGCCGCGATCCATTGCTCGCACAGCTCAAGGTCCTGTCATTGACCGAGTTGCAAAGAGCCCATGTCATCTAGGCAATCATCGCTCTGGATGAACTGCCCTGAAGTTCATTCAGAGCGCGTTGAGAACCCTTACAAAAAACTTGCCTAAACAATCAGGAATTTCAAACGTTACAGTAAGTGTTTCATGGGCGAGACACTTATATAAATGCGGCCGTTTGACGCATAACCGCTGGTCTGAGATTTCAGTCGTCATACATACATTTAACAAGACTACGGATAGCATGCGCGCCGCATTTCCAGAAGCATCGCCCAGTTGACCAAAGAGTCAACAACCCAAGGAAATCCCTACAACTTTTACATATCTTGCAGAGAAATAAGTTGCGCAACGATTTTGCAATCCATCAAGTCGATGGGCTGGCGTGTGTCTATCTTTCGATGACAGAACACTTGCAACTCGACTGCTTTATCGGCAATTACATAAAGACTCGAAACCTGCGCTCGGTGGCTGATATCAGCAACGTTTTACGCGCGACCTTGCAAAACTATCCGGGCAAACCGCCGGTGATGGTGAATGAACTTAACGCCTGGATCGACAAGACGCTCGGCTACCGAGCGGCCCATCCCGACTTTCCAACTCTGGAAGATGCCTAAGTCAGCGCTCTAGGGGCACTTCAGCAAAAGAACTGAACGAACCCGCCATCCACACACTCTATAACCACGAGGCCGACTTGGCCTCTTGAGTTTTCAGCCGCCCCTATTTCTGCATGATGCTTGCACCGCAGATCTCTCTGAGTTCCCTGTTCAACGTCTGAGCCTATGCCTTGTCTGGCTTCGGGAGGAATACATGAGCGAACTAATTCCTTATGCCGTGCATTACCTGCTCGACGGGGTGCGACAGCATTTTTTCAAACTGTCGGAGGGGTTTTCAGAAGTGGAAGCCATTCATTGGGCCTCAGCGCATGCCTATCCCGAATCCCGGCATGCGATTGTTTTATATGCAAATCTTGATACCGCGCGCGATAACGCTCAGCAATTGGGTATTACGCAAATACGCTGGAATGAAGCTATTTAACAGATCAAATGATCGCAGCCTTCGGCAGCGCCTACAAAGGCGCGTATACACCTGTAGGAGCTGCCGAAGGCTGCGATCTTTTGACCTTTAAGGTCTAAGCGGAATCTCTATATCCCTATCTGACAGTTCTTTACCATCGTCCGGATGCTTCCAGTCCGGCGTCGAACGCCGCTGACGCTCGATCTCTTCCTCGCTGGGTTCATCGGTGTCTTCATCCAGGTCCGGCTGTTTGGGTTCAGTTGCCATGTCCACCTCTCTTCCTGAAGGGAATCCGTTATCCCCTTAAGCGTAGAACAGATTCCCCGGCCCGACTCAAAGCCACCAGCGCAGCAAAAAGAAGAACCCCATGCTCAACAACATGCTGAGCAACGTATTACGGGTGTACAGCACCAGCCCCACCGCCACCAGCGAACTCAGCAGGTAAGGATTGTCCCACTGCAGGTTCAGTTGTTTGTCCGGCATAAACACAATCGGCCCGCAGATCGCGGTCAACATCCCTGGCACCGCAAACCCGAGAAACTGCCGCGCATTGCTGCTCAACCGCACCGGCAGTCGCGGTTCGAGAAACACGTAGCGGTTCAAAAACACCAACACGCCCATGCCGATAATCACTGCCCAAACCATCATGTGCGCCCCGAATAAAGTTTGTTGCAGATAAACCCGGCGGTCATGCCCGCCAGCCCCGACAGCACCAGGGCCGAGCCCCATTGCCAATAGCTGAACAGCACCGAACAGAACAGCGACACCGCCACACACACCACCGTCGGCACGTTGCGCACCACCGGAGTGATCAGGGCGATGAAGGTCGCGGCGATGGAGAAATCCAGGCCCAAGTGTTCAAGGCCCGGAATGCTGCTGCCGAGCACGATGCCGGCCAGGGTGAAGAGGTTCCAGGCGACGTAGAACGTCAGCCCCACGCCCAGTGCATACCAGCGATTGAACTGCTGCTTGTCATGTTGACTGGTCAGGGCGAACAATTCGTCGGTGAGCAAAAAGCCCAACCCGACCCGCCAGCGGCCCGGCAGCGGTGAAATCACCGAGCGCATGCTCATCCCGTACAGCAAGTGCTGGGAGGTCAGCAGCAGCGTGGTCAACAGGATCGAAAAGACCCCGGCCCCGCCCTTGAGCATGCCGATGGCCACCAGTTGCGCGGCCCCGGCAAACACAATGCTCGACAACCCCTGACCTTGCAGCGGCGTGAGATTGGCCTCGATGGCCATGGAGCCGGCCAGCAGCCCCCAGGGTGCGGTGGCCAAGGACAACGGCATGATCGCCGCCGCGCCTCGCAGAAAGGCACTGCGCGGCATGAGTGAGTTCGACATAACGCTCTACAACCAGGGAAAGACCATCGACTGTGCCATCCGTCGTCGCCGAAGGCTTGAACAATCTTGCGCACTTTCCCGCCCTGCACGCCGCGATGCCTTTCATCGGCTGCCCGCTTGATTCGTGGTGACAGTATCAACATGATGGCCCAGCACTTCTTCACGAGGCCGACCCTTATGAGTTCCGTCGACACCGACAGCGATGTCTACAAAACCCTGCTTGAGTCGACCAAGGCGATTCCTTGGCGGATCGACTGGAAGACCATGACCTTCAGCTACATCGGCCCGCAGATCGAACAGTTGCTGGGCTGGAAGCAGGACAGTTGGCTGTCGGTCAATGACTGGGTCGAGCGCATGCACCCGGATGACCGCGACTATGTCGTGGACTTCTGCGTTTCACAGTCGCGCGCCGGGGTCGACCACGAGGCCGACTATCGAGCCCTGACTGACAACGGCGACTACGTGTGGATTCGCGATGTGGTGCACGTGGTCCGCAAGGACGGCGAAGTGGAGGCGCTGGTGGGTTTCATGTTCGACATCAGCGAGCGCAAGAAAACCGAAGAACACTTGGTTCGCCTGCAAAAACAGCTTGAAGAATATTCATTCCAGGACGGCCTCACCGGCATCGCCAACCGACGCATGTTCGACACGGTGCTGGAGCGTGAATGGAGCAACGCCCAGCGCACCGGGCTGCCGCTGTCCTTGCTGATCCTGGATATCGATTACTTCAAGCAGTACAACGATCACTACGGGCACCTTCAGGGTGACGAATGCTTGCGGCGCGTGGCTCAAACCTTGTCCCTGGCCGCCAACCGGCCGAGGGATTTCATCGCCCGGATCGGCGGCGAAGAGTTCATCTGGCTGCTGCCGGAAACCGATGCCGAGTCTGCCGGACTGGTGGCCCGTAAATGCCTGCACTTGATTCGCCAGCAGCACATCCCCCATGAATGTTCGGCGGTTTCAGCGTTGATCACCCTAAGTCTGGGAGTGGGCACCACCGTGGTACATCTGGGGGATAGCGCACTGAACTTCGTCGAACAGGTAGACAAACTGCTGTACCTGGCCAAGCACAATGGACGGATGCGCGCCGAGTTCGCCGATTTTCGGGATTAAAAAGCCTGATTGACAAACACGTCCGCGCCTTTTAAAACTGAGCGCCTCATTCAGGGTGTAACGCAATATGTCCGCAACCTTCAACCTCAACACTGTCGTCATTGGCTTGAATGCCAAGGCGCAAGGTTGCGTTGCGCACGCCCTCAAATCGAAGAAA
>Ga0302175_10000211_pt1 | contig 22906 bp, 17 predicted proteins | sample I_Fen_N3_3_FD_198791 | JGI IMG/M metagenome (GOLD analysis project Ga0302175, IMG submission 198791) | Peat permafrost microbial communities from Stordalen Mire near Abisko, Sweden - I_Fen_N3_3 | ecosystem: Environmental > Terrestrial > Soil > Wetlands > Permafrost | place: Sweden: Abisko... | reverse complement strand
GCCCAGTACCGAGCGCGAAGCCGAGTTGCGTTTCACCCGAGCGTATCTGAAAAATCCGTTTGTATTGGTCAGCGCTACGACTGCGGGAGCACCCAAGACTGTGGACGATCTGGAGGGTAAGCGGCTGGCGATTTATCGCGGCCATCCGTTGTACGGATTCATCCAGGCTCGGGTGCCCGGTGTACGTTTAGTCGAGGTACAAAGCCCGGCCCAGGGTATGGAGTGGGTGCTCAAGGGCCAGGCGGATGCCGCGGTCAGTTCATTGATCGTGGCCCGTTATCTGATCGCCCGGCAATTCAGTGAGCGTTTGCATATCAGCAGTACCGTTGGCGACGAACCGGCCCGAATAGCGCTGGCCACGGATCGCGGCGCGCTGGAACTGCACTCGATCCTGAATAAGGCGTTGCTGAGCATCGCGCCCCAGGAAATGGACGAGTTGGTGGCGCGCTGGAGCAATGACGTGGTGATGGAGGACAGTTATTGGCTGCGTCATCGCCAAACTATTCTCCGAGGTTTCGCCGCTGCCGGCGTCTTGATGCTGCTGGCCCTGGTCTGGATCGGCTGGCAGCGCCGCCAGATCCAGCAGCGCCAGCAGTGGTTGCAGCAACTTCAGGCAGCCAAGGACGTCGCCGACGAGGCCAATCGGGCGAAAACCACCTTCCTGGCGACCATGAGCCATGAAATCCGCACACCGATGAATGCCTTGATCGGCATGCTCGAACTGGCCCTCAAACACTCCGAGGAGGGCGTCATTGACCGGTTCGCCATCGATGTGGCGTCCACGGCCGCGCAACAATTACTGGTGTTGATCGGCGACATTCTGGACATCGCGCGCATCGAGTCCGGACATTTGTCCCTGGCGCCGGAGCGGGCCAATTTGCGGGGGCTGACGGAATCGGTGTGCCGGGTGTTCGAAGGCCTGGCGCGGCAAAAGTCATTGGACTGGCGCGTCGAACTGGACGAGCACAGCGACTGCGATGTGCTGATTGACCCCACGCGTTTCAAGCAGGTGCTGTCGAATTTGTTGAGCAACGCCATCAAGTTCACCGAGGAAGGCGAAGTCAGCCTGACGCTGCGGGTGACGCCCGGCGTGCCCGGCCATTTGACGGTGAGCGTGGATGTTGAAGACAGCGGCATCGGCATCAGCGCTGCGGATTGCCAGCGACTGTTCAGCCCGTTTATCCAGGCCAGTAACAGCCCGCATTCCGGGCGCGGCGGTTCGGGGCTGGGGTTGGTGATCAGCCGTTCGCTGATCGAGATGATGGGCGGTCGGTTGCAGCTTCATAGCGATCCGGGGTGGGGCACGCAAGTGGAATTCAGTCTGGATCTGCCGGCGTTGCCGGCGCAGCCGTTTAATGACCTGTCGCCGAATGAGCTGCACGCGCCGACCCGACCGTTGACGATTCTGGTGGTTGACGATTACCCGGCCAACCGCCTGTTGCTGTCGCGTCAACTGGCTTATCTGGGGCATCAGGTGCTGGAGGCGCAGGAGGGCGCGCAAGGGCTGGAACTGTGGCGCACCCATACGTTCGATGTGCTGATCACCGACTGCAACATGCCGGTGCTCAGCGGTTATGAACTGGCCATGGCGATCCGTTCGCAAGAGAAGGCCCAAGGGTTACCCGCCACGCTGATCCTGGGGTTTACCGCCAATGCCCAACCCGAAGAAATCCAGCGCTGCCTGGAGGCCGGCATGGATGATTGCCTGTTCAAACCGATTCTTCTGGGGGACTTGAGTGCGTGGCTGGCGGCGCGGTTTCCCGGCGAGGCAGTCTCAGAGATCGACCTGAGTGGGCTGGAGCAGTACGTCGGTAGTGATCGCACGTTAATCGAGCGCTTGGTGCATGACTTGGCCGTGACCAACCGCGAGGACCGGCAACGTTTGCTGACGGCCCATGCCGAAGGCAATCGCCAGGCCCTGCAGGAGGTCGCGCACCGCATCAAGGGCGGTGCGCGGATGGTTCGGGCGCTGCGGGTGATCGAATGCTGCGAGCAATTGGAACAGGCCTGCGCCGAAGGTCGCGGGGCATTGATCGACGAAGCCGTCGAGCGTTTGCAGCAGACCATGACGCGCCTGGACAAGAGCCTTGGGCAGCGCTGACGATCAGTCCCAGTGCGGCGCAATACCTTTGGGGCTGGTCAAACGATGGCCGCGCTCCAGACCGGCGATCAGCGCCATGTCGGCCTCGCTCAAGGTCAGGGCGCAGGCGTGCAGGTTGCTTTCCAGGTTGGCGCGTTTGGTCGACGACGGGATCACCGCGTAACCCAGTTGCATGGCCCAGGCCAGGGTGACTTGCGCCGGTGTCGCGTGCAGGCGCTCGGCGATCTGCTGGATCACCGGGTCTTTCAGCACTTCGCCGTAGGCCAGGGTCATGTAGGAGGTGATCTGGATGCCTTGGCTTTGGGCGAACTCGACGGCCTTGCGGTTTTGCAGGTACGGGTGCAGTTCGATCTGGTTGGTGGCAATGTTTTCGGCACCGACGGTGGCGATGGCTTGTTTCATCAAGTCCACGGTGAAGTTCGACACGCCGATCTGGCGGGTCAGGCCCATGTGCTTGGCTTCAAGCAGGGCCCCCATGAACTCGGCGACCGGTACCTGGTCTTCCGGGGATGGCCAGTGGATCAGCGTCAGGTCCAGGTAATCGGTCTGCAAGTTGCGCAGGCTCTGCTTGAGGCTGTCGATCAGCCGGTCCTTGGCGAAGTTGGCGACCCAGATCTTGCTGGTGATGAACAACTCGTGACGAGGCACGCCGCTGTCGGCGATGGCCTGGCCGACGTCGGCTTCGTTCTCGTAGATTTGCGCGGTGTCGATGACCCGGTAGCCCAGTTCAAGACCGGTGCTCACCGAATCGATGACCACTTGACCTTGCAGGCGAAACGTACCAAGACCGAAGGCGGGAACAGACATTGAAGACTCCAGGGTTGCAGTGGGAATGGGCACGAGTATCCGCGCTGGCCTCCTTGAGAAAAACCGCTGGTGGGGCAAAGCAGTGTTGACCGCAAGTCATGAATCAACTTCAAAAGATCGCAGCCTTCGGCAGCTCCTACAGGGCATCGGTGTAGGCGCTGCCGAAGGCTGCGATCTTTTGATCTTCGCTTTACCCCCGCGCCTCAAGAATCATGCAAGTCGTCGACCCCGTCGCATACAACCGCCCATCCACGTCATAGATCCGCCCCTCGGCCAACGCCGTCGAACGCCCCAAATGCACCACCTTGCCCTCGGCCCGCACCGGTCCGCTGGCGCCGGTCAACGCCCGCACATAGCTGATGCGCAGATCCAGCGTGGTGTAACCCTGGCCTTTGTTCAACTGGGTGTGAATCGCACACCCCATGCATGAGTCCAGCAAGGTCGCCGCATAGCCGCCATGCACCGTGCCCAACGGGTTGTAATGCCGCGAGTCCGGGGTGCCCTGAAAGAGGAACAACCCGGCCGACCATTCAATCGGAATGAAATCCATCAACGTGCCAATTGGTGGCGAAGGCAATTCACCGTTGCCAATGCCCTCGAAAAACTCGGTCGGCGAAAGGGCGCTGACCTCGGCCATGGACAAACTGCCGGGGCCGGCGAGGCGGGCGCGCATGGTCTGTTCCTGGGCGATCCATTGGGCAAGGGTGGCTTCGCGGGTGGGGCTTTGCATGATCAGGTCCTCAGTCGAAGGCGGATATTATGGTTGTAATGTTTGTCGATATTATGTCCGAAATAAAATCCTGGCTACTGCCGTTTTATAGGAACAATGCAGCCATTGTCCTGCTGGCAGAACGCTAAGGCCGATTTTTGCCGTCTAGTGCTCGATTGGTATCAGATTTAAGCTGGGTTCATGTTTCACCCACCTGTTTCGGAGGCACCATGAAAAACATCATCGGTATCTACACCAGCCCACGGGCCCATTGGGTCGGTGACGGTTTTCCGGTTCGCACGTTGTTTTCCTACGACAACCTGGCCAAGCACATCAGCCCGTTTCTGCTGCTCGATCACGCTGGCCCCGCTGAATTCACCCCAACCACTGAACGACGTGGCGTTGGCCAGCATCCGCACCGCGGTTTTGAAACCGTGACCATCGTCTACGACGGCGAAGTGCAACACCGTGACTCCACCGGCAGCGGCGGCACGATCGGCCCTGGGGATGTGCAATGGATGACGGCTGCCTCGGGGATCATCCACGAGGAGTTCCATTCCGAAGCCTTCGCCAAAACCGGCGGCACTTTGGAAATGGTCCAGCTGTGGGTCAACCTGCCGGCCAAGGACAAAATGGCCGACGCCGGTTACCAGACGATTCTCGACCGCGACATCCCGAATATCGCGCTCAAGGATCAGGCCGGCAGCCTGCGCTTGATCGCCGGTGAGTTCGACGGCCATACCGGGCCATCACGCACCTTCACGCCGATTGATGTCTGGGACATTCGCTTGAACGCCGGCAAGTTGCTGACCCTGGACTTGCATCAAGGTCGCAACACCGCCCTGGTGGTGTTGCGCGGCACGGTGCAGGTCAATGGTCTGGAACGGGTGCGTCAGGGGCAGTTGGCGCTGTTCGAGCGTGATGGTCAGCAACTCAGCCTGGAAGCCGATGACGACGCAGTGGTGTTGTTGCTCAGCGGCGAGCCCATCGACGAGCCCATCGTCGGCCACGGCCCTTTTGTGATGAACAGCGAGCAAGAAATTCACCAGGCGTTTACTGATTTTCACTCGGGTCGGTTCGGGCGCATGAGCAGTTAAATTCCGCAACATCGCAAACCCACTGTAAAAGCTGGCGAAGGCCGCGATCGTTTGATCCGGCCTTTGATTTTCAGCGACTTCAATAAGATCACGATCAAAAGATCGCAGGCTTCGCCAGCTCCTACAATGTGTGAGATGTTTGCACCATTGGCCCTTGCTGGAGTTGCTTGATGCTGTCACTGCTCACCGATCACCCGCTGCTCGCCGCGCTGGTCCTGATCCTGATCGATCTGGGGTTATGGCGTTTGATCAGCACCAACGCCAGCAACTGGAAGCTGCTGGTGCGGCTGGTGATCTTCGCGTTGTTCAGCGCGGTGCTGTTCAACGAAGGCCTGAACCCGTTGGAAGTCGCGCCCTGGGCCGATAACGTGCCGTTGCACCTGGCGGCTACCGGTTTGCAGATCGGTTGGTGGCTGTTCGGCGCGCGAACCCTGACAGTGCTGATCGGCGCGGTGATGATGCAGCGGGTCGGGCACACCGGGCGCCTGCTCCAGGATTTGCTCGGCGCAGTGATTTTCCTGATCGCGATCATCGCGGCCATGGCCTATGTGCTGGACCTGCCGGTCAAGGGCGTGCTCGCCACTTCCGGCGCGGTGGCGATCATCGTCGGCCTGGCGCTGCAAAGTACCCTCAGCGATGTGTTCTCCGGGATCGTGCTGAACACCACCAAGCCTTATCAAATCGATGACTGGATCTCCATCGACGGCACCGAAGGCCGGGTCACCGACATTGACTGGCGCGCCACGCGCATGCAAACCGCCCAAGGCAGCCTGGCGGTGATTCCCAACTCGCTGGCGGCCAAGGCCAAAATCATCAACTTCAGCCGCCCGAGCGATATTTTTGGCGTTTCCATCAGCTTGGAACTGAGCCCCCACGCCCGGCCGCACACGGTGATCGAAGCGCTGGAACGCGCGATGCAGGGCTGCCGCTTTCTGCTCAACAAACCGGCGCCGTGCGTGGCGTTGAAAAGCTCCAGCAGCAGCGGCGTGGAGTATGAAATCAGCGGCTTCGTCGTCTCCATGGACCAGAAGCGCATGGTCCGCAATCAACTGTTCGACCTGGCGTACCGGCATTTGCAGGCGTCCGGTGTCAGCCTGTTGTCGAGCGTCGAATCCAATGCGCCGGCCAACCTCTCGCGACCACGGGCACTGCTGGACAGTTCGAGCATCTTCTCCACGCTGCGCCAGGAAGAAAAAGAAACCTTCAGCCAGAACATGAAACTGCAAACCTTCCGCGCCGGGGACATGATCCTGGCGGGCGGGGAGGTCAGCGATCACTTGTTTATCATCGAATCCGGTGTGGTCTCGGTAGCCTTGACCCGGGCCGGGGTCAAGTTCGAAGCCGGGCGCATGGGCCCGGGCGAGGTGATCGGCGAGGCCGGGATTCTCTCTGACGAATCAGTGCCTGCGGACTTTTCGGCCAAGACTTTTTGCTCGCTGTACCGCATCGAGAAGGAATACCTCAAACCGTGCCTCGATGCCCGTCACGACATCAGCGAAGCGATGAAGGCGTTGCTCGATTACCGTTTGCACACGGCCCAGGCATTGACTCAGGACGTGCCGAAAGCGGTGGAGAAGAAAGGGTTTTTGCAGTGGTTGCGTAAACGTGGCCAAGGATAGCGGGAGGCAGTGCTGGCCTCTTCGCGAGCAAGCCCACACACATTGGATCTGAACCGGATACAAATGCTGTATTCACGGCAGATGCAATGCGGGCGCGGGCTCGCTGCCAGGCCTGGGCACTGATCGCATTCCAGTGGCGCGGACCGAGCGCTGGCCATTGTCTTTTAAGCTGGCGCGACAATGGCCTCCTCGTCTTCCCGAATATTGGCTATTTGTCCCTGGGGCGAGCGGGCTTAACTTAACGCCACACCCACTTGTGACGGAGCCCCACCATGAAACCCCGTATCGATTTCTACACCGCTTCCCCAGACGCCCTCAAAGCCATGATCGCCCTGGAAACCGCCGTCTCGAAACTGCCGCTGGAAAAGAACCTGATCGAATTGGTCAAGCTGCGCACCTCGCAAATCAACGGCTGCGCGTTCTGCCTCGATATGCACAGCGCCGATGCCCGCAAGGGCGGTGAAGAAGAGCGTCGTCTGTACACCTTGTCGGCCTGGCGTGAAACGCCGTTCTTCTCCCCCCGTGAACGTGCGGCCCTGGCCTGGACCGAGTCCCTGACCCTGATCAGCCAGACCCACGCCTCGGACGAAGACTACGAACTGGCCGTTTCCGAGTTCAGCCCCAAGGAAATGGTCGACCTGACCGTGGCCATTACCACGATCAACGCCTGGAACCGCCTGGCGATCGGCTTCCGCAAAATGCCCCAAGCCTGATCAATGGGCATCGGCTGACGGCGCGGCCGGTGGTTGCACCTTGCGCATCAAGGGCACCATCAGCGTCGCGATGATGAAGCAGACCATGATCATCAAAAACGCGTCGCCATAGGTTTGCGTCTGGGCTTCGCGATAGGTCAGCAACCACAGCTGATGCAGGCTGGCGGTGACCCCCGCGTCACCGCTTTGGCCGAGGGCGGCAAAGTTGTTGCCGACCTGGGACAGCCACTGGTTCAGTGCTTCATTGGTGCTGTTCAAATGTTCGGCCAACCGCGTGAAGTGCAGGTTGGTGCGGTCATTGAGGATGGTGGCGCACGCGGCAATGCCGATGGCGCCGCCCAGGTTGCGCATCAGGTTGAACAGCCCCGACGCATGTTTGAGCCGCGCGGGCGCCAGCCCACCCAGGGTCAGCGTCACCGCCGGCGGCACCGCCAGTTGCTGGGCAATCCCGCGCAGGGCTTGGGGCAGCATCAATTCTTTGGCCCCCCAGTCATGGGTGATCGGGCTGAAATCCCACATCGACAACGCGAACAGCCCCAGGCCGGTCATCATGATCCAGCGCAGATCAACGCGGTTCGCCAGAAAGGCGTACAGCGGAATCGCCATGATCTGGAACACCCCGGTGGAGAAAACCGCCAGGCCAATGTCCAGCGCGCCATAGCCACGCACCCGACCGAGGAACAGCGGCGTCAGGTAAATCGTGGCGAACAGGCCGATCCCGGTGACGAATGAAAAGAAGCAGCCGAGGGCGAAGTTACGGTCCTTCAAGGCGCGCAGATCGACGATCGGATTGGCCACGTGCAGCGTCCGGCCGATGAAGGCCAGGCCGGCGAGGCCGCTGATCCAGGCGGTGGTCAGGATCGTGCTGTCACTGAACCAGTTCCAGCGCGGGCCTTCTTCGAGGGTGTATTCCAGGCAGCCGAGAAACAGCGCCATAAACACCATGCTGAGGTAATCGGCACCCTTGAGCAGGGACAATTCCGGCTGGTCGATCTTCACCAGCATCGGCACCGTCACGGCGACGAAAATCCCCGGTACCAGGTTGATGTAGAACAGCCAGTGCCAGGATGAAATGTCGGTAATCCAGCCCCCGATCACCGGCCCCAGGGTCGGCGCCAACGAAGCCACCGCGCCAATGGTCGCGGCGGCGATCACCCGTTGTTTGCCGGTGAAGAAAAAGAACGCGGTGGTGAACACCAGCGGGATCATCGAGCCACCGAGAAACCCTTGCAGGGCGCGGAAGGCGATCATGCTCTGGATGTTCCAGGCCGCGCCGCAGAGCAGGCTGGCCAGGGTGAAGCCGACCGCCGAGGCGCAGAACAGCCAACGGGTCGAGAACACTCGGGACAACCAGCCGGATAGCGGAATGACGATGATTTCGGCAATCAGGTAACTGGTCTGCACCCACGCGGTTTCGTCGGTGCCGGCCGAGAGTCCGCCGCCGATATCGCGCAGCGAGGCGGAGACGATCTGGATGTCCAGCAGCGCAATGAACATGCCGATGCACATGCTGGCGAAGGCGAAAACTTTGGTCGCCGTCGCCATGTCAGCGGCATTGAACGGTTGCGCCGGGACGGCGACGGCGCGGCTCATGGCGCGCTGGCCACGGCAGGGGTTTTGTCTTCGGCGCGGGTATCGACTTCAGCGGTGACCGACAGGCCCGGACGCAGATGACCGAGCACGCCGTCGGCTGGATCAAGCACGATGCGCACCGGCACGCGCTGGACGATTTTGGTGAAGTTGCCCGTGGCGTTTTCCGGCGGCAACACGCTGAACTGCGCGCCACTGGCCGGGGCGAGGCTGTCCAGATGACCGTGGAACACCTGGCCCGACAGCACGTCGGCACGGATGATCACCCGTTGCCCGGAGGTCATGCGCGCCAGTTGGTCTTCCTTGAAATTGGCATCGACCCACAACCCGCTGGACGGCACCACCGACAGCAGTTGCGAACCGGCCTGGGCATACGCGCCAACCCGCGCCCGGCGATTGCCGACAACGCCGTCCACCGGGGCTTTCAATTCGGTGTAGCCGACGTTCAATTGCGCCAGATCACGCTCGGCCTTGGCTTGCATCAATGCGGCGCGCGCTTGTTGTTTTTGGGTTTCGATCACATCCAACTGGCGCTGCGAAGCCAGCAATTCAGCTTGGGCCCGGGCGCTGATGGCCTGGGCGGTTTTGAACGTGGCGTTGGCGCGCTGGGCGCTTTCCACCGAGACGGCGTTGCTGCCGACCAGTTTTTTGTAACGTGCATCGTCATCCCGCGAGCGGGACGTTTCGGCACCGGCCGCATCGATCCCGGCGCGGGCCTGGCCGATCACCGCGTGTTGCAGTTGTTCGGTGGCATCGAGGTTGGCGAGCAGTGCCTCTTCAGCAGCCACCGCGCCTTCAGCCTTGGCCAGGTTGGCGCGGTAGTCGCGGGAATCGAGCCGCACCAGTACATCGCCGGCCTTGACCTTCTGGTTGTCGGTGACCAGCACTTCTTCGATGTACCCGGCGACTTTCGGCCCGATCACCGTGACGTCGCCGCCAATGTAGGCATCGTCGGTGGCTTCGAGAAAACGCCCGGCGGTCCACCAGTGGGCGCCGTACAACCCGATGCCGACCAGTGCTGCGATGGCCACGGTCAGCACGAGCAGACGTTTAAGCACGGGCGGCTTGGTGGTCACCGGGACAGCCAGGTCGGGTTCAACGGTGGGCATGCTGGTCATGGGGAATACCTGTGGGGATCGGGTGTTTATTACGCATGTAATATGACGCAGGTAATATATTGTGGCAATTTATTTTTGCTGCCGGTCGTCAGTTGCCTGGTTGAAAAATGTTGCCCGACACGCCGCCTTCGCGGGCAAGCCCGCTCCCACAAGGGCTCCGTCGTACACAAAAAAGATCCCCCGGTAGGAGCTGCCGAAGGCTGCGATCTTTTGACCTTGATCTTTTCTCTACTGCTAAAGATCAAGGTCAAAAGATCGCAGCCTTCGGCAGCTCCTACCGGGGGATTTGTGATTGGCAGTGGGGGGGTAACGTCAGTGAGTCAGGTTGGCACTGGCCACTTTCATCCCGTCGCGACCGTCCCGACTATTCACCCCCGCCAACCAGGTCTCCAACACCTGCGGATTCGCCTTCAACCACGCTTTCGCCGCCGCACGCGGTTTCTGATTCTGATTGAGTACCGCATCCATCAACTGGTTCTCCATCGCCAGGCTGAACTCCATGTTCTGCAGCAACTTGCCGACATTGCTGCACTCCGTGAGGTAGTCCTTGCGCACGTTGGTGTAGACCGTCGCCTGGCCGAAATTCGGGCCGAAATATTCATCACCACCGCTGAGGTACTTCATCTTGTTGCGGGTGTTCATCGGGTGCGGTTCCCAACCGAGAAAGACCATCCATTCGTTCTTGCGGGTAGCGCGTTTGAGTTGCGAGAGCATCGCCGCTTCGCTGGATTCGACGACTTTGAAATCCTTGAGGCCGAAGGCATCCTTGTCGATCATGCTCTGGATCAACCGATTGCCGTCGTTGCCCGGTTCGATGCCGTAGAGCTGGCCGTTGAGTTTGTCCTTGAATCTGGCGATGTCGGCAAAGTCGTGCAGCCCGGCGTCGTACACGTAATCCGGCACCGCCAGGGTGTATTTGGCGCCGTGCAGGTTGGCGCGCACGGTTTCCACGGTGCCGGCGTCGCGGAACGGTTTGATGTCGTTTTCGGTGGTGGGCATCCAGTTGCCGAGGAACACATCCAGATCCTTGCCCGAGGCCAGTGCGCGGTAGGTCACGGGGATCGACAGCAGGGTGGTTTTGGTGGTGTAGCCGAGGGACTCCAGCACTTCGCTGGTGATGGCGGTGGTGACGGTGATGTCGGTCCAGCCAACATCGGAAAAACGCACCGTGGCGCAGGACTCGGGTTCCGCCGCCTGGGCCAGAAGCGGCAGGGTCAGGGTTGCAAGCAAGAGCAAGGCTTTCATGGGATCAACTCCTCAAAGGGAACGTCGGCAGCGGTTTGGGGTGGGGCGATTTTGTTTTTATGGGTGATGCAAAAACCTGCCTGTGGTGAGGGTTTCAGCCTGTCTGATCAACCCCAAACCAATTCAACGGCGCCGGTTCGGTGTTGAGGTAGATGTGTTTGAGCTCAGTGAACTCATCGAGCCCGGCGCGGGACAGTTCGCGACCGATGCCGCTGGACTTGAACCCGCCCCACGGCGCCTGGGGGAACGCGGCGTTGTAGTCGTTGATCCACAGCGTGCCGACCCGCAGTCGCTTGGCCATTCGCCAGGCCTTGCCCAGATCCTGGGTCCAGACCCCGGCGGCCAGGCCGTACGGCGTGTCGTTGGCCAATTGCAGCGCCTGGGCTTCACCGCTGAAACGCTCGACGGTGATCACCGGGCCGAACACTTCTTCCCGGGCGATGCGCATGTCCGCGCGAACATCGCCAAGCAAGGTCGGGCGCAGCCAGAAGCCCCGCTCGAACTGCTCGGGAATCGTGCCGCCGGCCAACAAGGTCGCGCCTTGTTCGACGGCACCGGCAATCATCGTCAGGATCTGATCGCGCTGGCCGGCGGAAATCAGCGGGCCCATTTGCGTCAATGGATCGAGACCATCGCCGAGGCGAATTTTCATAATCCTTTTCTGTAACGCCTCGACAAATTGATCGTGAATCCCGTCTTCCACTAACAACCGTGAACCGGCGGAACAGATTTGCCCGGCATTGAAAAACACCGCGTTCAATGCCTGATCCAGCGCCACGCCGAAGTCGGCATCGGCGAACACGATATTCGGATTCTTGCCGCCCAACTCCAGTGCCACGCGCTTGAAGTTGCCGCTGGCGGCGCGCATCACCTTGCCGCCCGCCCCGGCGCCACCGGTCAGCGACACCAGGTCCACGTCATCACTGGCGGCGAGCAGTTCCCCGACCTCGCCGGGACCGCACAGCAGGTTAAACACCCCCGCCGGCAACCCCGCCTCAGCGAGCAGTTCAGTCAAACGGTGGGCGGTCATTGGCGTCAAACTGCTGGGCTTGAACACCACGGTGTTGCCGGCGGCCAGGGCCGGGGCGATCTTCCACACCGCTTGCAGCAGCGGGTAGTTCCACGGCGCGATCAAGGCGCAAACGCCCACCGGTTCTCGCTGGTTGAAGCTGATGACATGGGCAGGCGCATGGCTGTTGACGCTGGCGTTTTCGGTTTCCAGCAGCGCGGCGTAGAAGCGAAACGTGGCGACCACATTGCCGACATCGCCCAGGCTCTCGCCCAGGGTCTTGCCGGCGTTGAGGGTTTCAAGGCGAGCCAAATGCTCGGCATCCCGCTCGATCAACCCCGCGATCCGTTGCATGAGTTGGGCGCGTTCGGTGACGGCCATCGTCGGCCAGGGACCTTGATCAAATGCCCGGCGCGCGGCACTGATCGCCAATTGCGCATCAACCGGCCCGGCCACCGCCACTTCGGCCAACACCTCTTCATTCGCCGGGTTGATCACCGCCCGGTAACGCGCCTGCTGCGGCGCTTGCCAAACACCTGCAATAAACAACGGAATCTGCGACATCGGTGTCTCCAGCCAAGTGGGTCGTGGCGATCACTATGGCGGTGCCGGCAGGGCGGCTCTTGATCAAACGCGGCATAAGCACGCCGTTTTTTCACGGCGCCAACACCGGGAAATAACGGCAGCCAATGTCGTTTCCCATCAAGTGCCGGCGTGGCGTCGCTCTACACTGCGCAAAAGCCGAACCACCACGCCGAGGGCACCCGATGAATCCATCTGTCGAGCAACTGAGCATCCGCCTGGCCTGCGCCTTCCGCTGGGCGGCGCGGCTGAACCTGCACGAGTCCATTGCCAACCACTTCAGCGTCGCAGTGTCGGGGGACGGTCGGGAATTTCTGATCAACCCATATGGCAAACACTTCTCGCGGATCAAGGCCAGCGACTTGCTGTTGATCAACGCCGATGCGCCGGCCAGCCTCGACCGTCCGGACGCGCCGGACATCACCGCCATGGCTTTGCACAGCGCCTTGCACCGCAACCAGCCCCACGCCCGGTGCATCCTGCACACCCACTCCAAATACGCGACCGCGCTGGCCTGCCTGACGGATTCGCGGCTGCCGCCGATCGAGCAAAACGCCATGCGGTTTTTCGAGCGGGTGGTGATCGACGACGGCTTTGATGGCATGGGCCTGGGTGAGGAGGCCGAGCGCGTCAGCCGCTTGCTGGGGGACAAACCGATCTTGCTGATGGGCAACCATGGCCTGCTGGTGGCGGCGCCGACCATCGCCCAGGCCTTCGATGATTTGTACTACTTCGAACGCGCTTGCGAGACCTACATCACCGCGCTCGCGACGGGTCGTGAACTGCGGATCGCCAGTGATGAAATAGCCCGCAAGACCTGCCGGCAATGGCTGGATTACCCAGGCTTCGCCGACAAACACTTCAATGCGTTGATGGGGATTCTGGACGAGGAAGAACCGGGCTATCGGCAGTGAATATCAGTCCGCCTCGGCCGGGCGCCGTTCCTTGCTCAAGGGCTGGCGCATCACCGGGGCGGTAAACACCTGGCTGCGGTCTTCGCTCGGTGGGCAGCCGAAACGGGCGCGGTAGGTGCGGGAGAAATGCTCCAGCGAACCAAACCCCGAACACGCCGCCACTTGCGCCACGCTCAGGCGCGTCTGCTGCAACAAACTGTGGGCCTTGGCCAGCCGCAAGGTGATGTAGTACTTGAGCGGCGACAGGCCGGTTTGATGTTTGAACTGGCGCTCCAGTTGCCGCCGCGACAACCCGACCTGACTGGCAATCGCCTCGCAATCCAGCGGTTCTTCCAGGGCTTTTTCCATCAACTGCACGGCACGGCGGATTTTGCTGCCGTACATCCCGGTGTGGCCCGGGCCGCCATCGAGTTGATTGTCCGCCGGCGCGCGCACCTGGCCCATCAACAGGTGCATGGCGATTTCCCGGGACAAGTCGCTGTCGACACTTTGGCCGATCCAGCCAAGCAGCATGTCCAGGGTTGTGGTGGCGCCGGCGCAGGTCATGCGCTGGCGTTCCAGGGTATAGAGCTGCGGCTTGGCGTGAACCCGTGGATAGCTTTCCTGAAACCCTTGCAGATTGTCCCAGTGCACCGCCGCTTCATAACCGTCCAGCACGCCAGCGGCGGCCAGCAGTTCGGTGCCGGTTTCGATGCCCATCAGCACGGCACCGAACAACGCCTGTTTGCGCAACCAGCTCTTGAGCGCCAGGTTGCGGCTGTGTTTGTGCACATCGAAACTGGCGATCACCAGGCACACATCAAAACCCTGATCGGCGCGCAGCCCGTCATTGGCCACAGTGCTCAGGCCATTGCTGGCCTGCACCGGTTCGCCGTCCAGGGACAACAGCGTCCATTCGAACAACTGCCGTTGGGTCAGCCAATTGGCAATCGCCAACGGTTCGAGCACCGCCGCCAGGCCGAAGTTGGAAAACGACGGCAGCAGCAACACCGCGACCCGCAACGGCGCGACCTCGCCGCGCTGCCAGGTGAAGCGGCTTTGCGGGCTGTTGGACGGCTGATTTGTCATGAGTGATCTCTATCGTTGTCGAGTCTGCCACTGCGGATGAATCCAGACCGGTGCATCAGCGACCGGCAGCGCTGGCAGGCCCCGAATCAGGTCGCTGGCCTTTTCCGCGATCATCACCGTCGGCGCGTTGGTGTTGCCGCTGACGATGATGGGTGTGATCGAGGCGTCCACCACTCGCAAGCCTGTGAGGCCGTGCACTCGCAGTTGTGGATCAACCACCGCTTGCGGGTCGCCGACCGGGCCCATCTTGCAGGTGCCGCTGGCATGGTAGCCGGTTTCCGTCACGTTCCTGGCCCACGTATCCAGCGCTTCATCGCTTTGGGCGTGAGCGCCGGGCACCAGTTCTGCGCCCTTGAACGCCGCCATCGCCGGTTGCCCGATGATCTCGCGCACCAGCCGTGCACCGGCGCGCATGTCCGCTCGATCCTGCTCGGTTTTCAGGTAATTGAACAGGATGCGCGGCGGCTGTCGAGGGTCGGCGCTTTTCAGGGTGACGCTGCCCAGGCTGGTGGGGCGCATCAGGTCGATGTGGATCTGGAACGCATGCTCGGGCACCAGATCGACGCTGCCCGGTTGCACCGCCAGGGGCATAAAGGTCAGTTGCAAGTCGGGATGCTCGACCCCGGCTCGCGAGCGGATAAACGCCCCGGCCTCGAAATGATTGCTTGCCGCCAGTCCATCGTGGGTGACGAACCAGCGGGCACCGATCCACCACTTGCCGGGTGCGGTGGTCCAGGGGTAGAGCGACACCGGTTTTTTGCACAGGTATTGCACGACCGTGTCCGGGTGGTCGTTGAGTCGCCGGCCGACGCCGGGCAAATCGTGAAGCACCGTGATGCCGAGGTCCCGTAATTCTGCCGCCGGACCAATGCCCGACAGCAGCAACAACTGCGGCGAATTGATCGCCCCGGCGGTCAGCAGCACTTCGCGACGGGCGTGGGCCTGGTGAGCCTCGCCGTTTTGCTCGTATTCGATCCCTATGGCGCACCGGCCGTCGAAGAGAATGCGCAACGCCAGCGTGTCGGTGAACACCTGAACGTTGCCGCGAGCCAAGGCCTCGCTCAAATACCCACGCGACGTACTCCAGCGCCGGCCGTTGCGGGTGGTGCGATCCACCGGCCCGAACGCTTCCTGACGGTAGCCATTCAAATCGCTGCTCAAGCCATAGCCGGCCTCGGCACCGGCCGCCAGAAACGCCGCGCACAACGGCGTTTGCGTATCGCCGGGGGTGACGTGCAGATGGCCGCTCGCGCCTCGATAATCGTCGGCGCCGTCGGCATGGGTTTGTGCCCGTTTGAAGTACGGCAGCACCTCTTGATAACTCCAGCCTGTGCAACCTTGCTCGGCCCAGGCGTCGTAGTCCCGGGCATGGCCACGGATGTAGACCATGCCGTTGATCGACGACGAACCGCCCAGGGTCCGGCCGCGCGGCGTACCAATCTGGCGTCCGTCCAGATACGGTTCCGGCTCGGAGGTGTAGCTCCAGTTATAACGTGTGCCGCCCACCACGATCCCGACGGCCGAGGGCATGTCGATGGTCCAGCTCTTGTCCGCAGGTCCGGCCTCCAGCAGCAGAATCCGCACGGCGGGGTCTTCGCCCAAACGGTTGGCCAATACGCAACCCGCTGACCCTGCGCCCACAATCAGGTAATCAAACTCATGATCGGCCATGGTTTGCTGTGCTCCATTAACTAAAAATCACGACACTGAAACCTGTGGGAGCGGGTTTGCTCGCGAATGCATTTGATCATTCAACATTGATGTTGACTGACACACCGCTTTCGCGAGCAAGCCCGCTCCCACAGGGACGGTGTTGGCTCAAACAGAAGAAGGACCATGAATCCCGTTGAACACCAGCCGATGAAAGTGATGCACCAGGTGCTCGCTTTCATTGCTGCGCTGGGCGTCGATCATGTAGCGGCCCTGGTCGTAACCCAGTGAATGCAGGCCTTTCTGCACCGAGATGTTCAGCGCAATGTCTTCCGGCCCCAACTCGTCGTTCATCCACTTCATGCACGAGGTGCTGACCGCCGCCGTTTCGGCATTGTTGGAGTAGTAACCGAAGCGCAGCAGCGAACGCTCGGCGTCCAGCGGGATCATGATGAACGAGCCCAGAAACTCCGAGAACGGGAAGGTGTAGAAGGTGTTGTTCGGCCACATGCCGATGTTGAAAAAGCACTCGTCGGGGTTTACCTCGGGCTTGAGCGGTACGCCGTAAGCTTCGGTCACCGAGAGGTTGGCCGGGGCGATGTAGGTCCACCAGTTGTCGCGTTTGGTCAACTGATAGCCTTTGAAATCGATGAGTTTCGCCAGGTCGATATGGCACGGCCCCGACAACTTGAAGTGATAGCCCTCGATGGAGTTGTCCATGATCACCTTCCAGTTGGCCGGCACGATCACGTCCTGCTCCTCGATCAGGCGCATGTTCGCCAGGTCCGGAAACACCCGATGCATTTCCTCGTCGGCACCGGGGAACAAATCCAGCAATGACGGCGCCGCCGGGTCGAGGTTGAAGTAGATAAACCCGCCCAGTTCTTCAGTGCGAATCTGCGGAATGTTGAACTGCTGCAATTCGAAGTTCTTCATCTTCTCGCAACGCGGCGCACTGCGCAGGCTGCCGTCCATTTCGTAGCACCACGAGTGATAGGCGCAGCGCACCACGCCACCGGTGGTGCCGCGACGTTCTTCGAGCAAGCGGTTGCCGCGATGCTGGCAAACGTTGTGGAACGCGTGAATCTGGCCCTGACGATTCTTCGCCACCACCACGCTCTGATCGAACAGATCGGTCACTACGTACTGCCCTGGCTCAGCGAACTCACTGACATGCCCGGCCACGTGCCAGGCGTGCATGAAAATATTGTCGCGCTCAGCCTTGAACAGCGTCTCGTCGAAGAAATAACGCGAGGGCAGGGTGAAGGCTTCTTCCGGGTCCTGATGGTCCCAACCCTCGACGGGGCTTTGTTGTTTGCGGGTCTGGAAATTTTGCATGGGGTGATCTCCACAGGGACTGGCCGCACGGCACGGCTGCTTGTTCTGGGAGTTAATTTAGGGTGCGGGGCAGGGTGGGGATTGATGGATTGCGACGAGTTGGGTGGGGGAATGATCAAGCAATGTGCAACCGTAATTGGATGCGCTGCCGGGTGCGCCGACTGACGCTCTAATTTCGTCCACACCCGCCTGGTTATAACCTTGTCAATTTAGTTTTTGGCTGTTGACAGGTTCAAGAACAAGTGTGAACGTGCGGGATCTGAGTCAGGATCGTACTCGGTGCCGTTAATAAAACTAAATCGCTCAAGGGATTGGCATGTTTCATACCACAGCTATTAATACGTTTTTTTCTTCGCTTATCTTTTTCTAAACGTTGACTCTATGGCATGACGGTCAGTTACGTGCATAACTGTCCGTCGTTTCTGAAGCGCTCGAATAATGTTATAGGCCAACCTAAATCCATATCGATACATTGAGTATGCGCGGGCCGTGGAGCAAAAAAACAACGAGCGTGGTTTAAGGCTGATGGGGTTGTCGTTCAGCCAGTTGAAGGCGCGCGAGCCCATGGCTAATGAATAATCGCGGTTCACATATTATTGAAGGCATTGAAAGTGAAAATATCATTCATCGCGTTACTAGTGTTTTTATCGCTCATTCAACCGTCTCTGTCCTTTGCGGATAATCTCAATGGAAAAAATCTCTATACACAGAGATGTGCCGTGTGCCATGGAGCAGATATTAAAGGAACAGGACCGTTGGCTAATAAAAGTAATCCTCCAACACCTGATCTTACAACTTCCGCTTTTAAGCGGCGACTCAATGATTATCCGGGCGTTATTGTGTCATCGGTCATACTTCGCCCCAATGGAAACTTGATTCCAAAAACATTGCGAGAGAACGGGGTAAAGATACCGCCGCACGCTTGGAGCGTTGATGATCTGCGCGATCTTCATCAATACATGAGCAGTGTGATTTCGAAAAAATCATGATCCGGTATAAGCGGTGGGCACAGCGATTCTCATTTTGTTGAGAACCTACGTTCATCAGCCCCTTCGAGGAATGATTTGCCGGAGTTAATAGGAAGCATTACTATTCGCGCCTCCTCCCCACAGCACACCGCAATGACCCCCAAGCTGCCCCGCACCCACGGCTTTTTCGAGCATTACGAAGAGTTGATTGGCACCTGGACCCGCCGCCTGAGAAATCGTCAGCAGGCCGAGGACTTGGCCCATGACACCTTCGTGCGGGTGCTTGAGTCCGATTCAGCGGCGGTGGAGCAGCCTCGGGCGTATTTGCACCAGACCGCGCGCAACATTGCGGTGGATGGCTATCGGCGTGAGGATCGGCGGGGCGCCATGGAGTCCGAGGCGATTGATCACAGTGTGTCGTCGTCCGGCGACCCGGAGCATTTCATGCATGCGATCCAGTTGGCCGATTCCATCGAACAGGCGCTCACCGAGTTGCCGATCAACTGTCGCAAAGTGTTTGTCTGGCAGAAGATCGAAGGCCTGACCCAGGCGGAAATCGCCGAGCGGTTGGGCTTGTCCAAGAACATGGTGGAAAAGTATATGATCCGCACCCTGCGGCATCTGCGCGATCGTCTGGATGGGGCGCAGTCATGAGTTGCGGTGTCTTGGAAAAGATCGCAGCCTTCGGCAGCTCCTACAGGGAGTTGTGTCGTCATCTCACTCTTACACCCCCGGCCAAACAGGAATTTCCATGATGGATACTCGTGATTGTGCGTGCGGGCAAACAGCGGTTCGCGACGAGGCGGCACGGTGGTTTGTGCGTTTGCAGGAGCCGGCCGTGGACGTCGAAGCACATCGGCGCTTCGAGGACTGGCTGGCTGAGCACCCCCAGCATGTCGATGAGTTTCAATTGCTCCAGGGCTTGTGGACGGCGGCTGATCTGTTACCCGCCAATCGACTGCAAGCCTTGTGTGAAGCACCACCGGCGCGTCGAAAACGCCGCCCGCTGGTGCGTTACGCGGTGGCCGCCAGTGTGTTGGCGGTGGCGCTCGGCCTGGGCTTGTTCAGCGGTGTATATCACCCGGCAACCTACACGGCGGAATTTTCCACCGCCCTGGGCGAACGCCAGCACGTGGCGTTGCCGGACGGTTCGATCATCGACCTGAACAGCCGCAGCCGGGTGCAGGTGCGTTTTGAAAAGAACCTGCGCCGCATCGAACTGGCGGAAGGCGAGGCGATGTTCAGTGTCGAGCACGACACCCGTCGGCCGTTCGTGGTCGAGACCGGCAACGGCCAGGTCACGGTCACCGGCACTCGCTTCGACGTGCGCCGGGACCTGACGCAAACCAAGGTCGCGGTGGAGCAGGGCACGGTCAAGGTTCAGGGTTATGGCGCTGATTTCATCAGCCTGACCGCCGGCCTCGGTACGCATATCGATGCCCACGGCAAGGTGGTCGCTGCCTACGCGGTCAACCCGCAGGAATTGACCGCATGGCGCGGCGGCAAACTGGTGTTCAACAACGCCAGCCTGGCCGAAGTTGCCGCCGAAGTGTCGCGTTATCGGGACAAACCGCTCACGGTCGGCAACGACACAGTGGGCAATCTGCGCCTGACCAGCGTGTTCAAGTCCGACAACACCGACGCACTGCTCAAGGCCTTGCCGAGTATTTTGCCGGTGGCCGTGCGCACGTTGCCTGATGGCAGTCAGGAAATAATTGCGCGATAGATTCAGGTTTTTTTCGAGTTCTTCGTCTTCTTGTCCAACTGCAACTGGTTTGCATTAACAACCGCGTATTCTTGCGATCCACAGGACAACGTTCGACGTGAAAAAAACCACCGCAAAAAACAACAAATCCCCTTGGTTGCCACTCGCCCTGGCGTTGGCTGTCAGCGCCGCGCTGCCTCAGGCGTTCGCCGCCGATGCGATTCACATTCAGGCGCAGCCGCTGGGCCAGGCTCTGAGTCAGCTCGGCCAGCAAACCTCGCTACAGGTTTTTTTCAGCCCGGAACTGGTCGCCGGCAAACAGGCTCCGGCGGTGGACGGCAACTTGTCCCCGGAACAGGCCTTGCGTCAATTGCTGCAGGGCAGCGGTCTGGAATACCAGATCGATGAAGGCTCTGTCACCCTGACCCCGGCACCCAATGCTGCGTCCAACGGTCCGCTGGAGCTCGGCGTGACCGACATCAAAGTGGTCGGCGACTGGCTCGGCGATGCGGATGCCGCTGTGGTGCAGAACCACCCCGGCGCGCGGACCGTGATCCGTCGCGAAGCGATGGTTGAACAGGGCGCCATGAACGTCGGCGACGTGCTGCGGCGCGTCCCGGGCGTGCAAGTGCAGGACGCCAACGGCACCGGCGGCAGCGACATCGCTCTCAACGTCGGTGTGCGTGGCCTGACCTCGCGCCTGTCGCCGCGCTCCACGGTGCTGATCGACGGCGTACCGGCCGCGTTCGCCCCGTATGGCCAGCCGCAACTGTCGATGGCGCCGATCTCTGCCGGCAACCTCGACAGCATCGACGTGGTACGCGGCGCAGGCTCGGTGCGCTACGGGCCACAGAACGTCGGCGGGGTGATCAACTTCGTTACCCGGGCGATCCCGGAAAAAGCCACCGGTGAAATCGGCACCACCCTGGAAACCTCCCAGCACGGCGGCTGGAAGCACGTCGACACCGCGTTTGTCGGCGGCACCGCCGACAACGGCATGGGCGTGGCGCTGTTGTACACCGGGGTGAACGGCAACGGTTACCGCGAAAGCAACAACGGCAACGACATCGACGACGTGATCCTCAAGACCCATTGGGCGCCGACGGATGTTGATGATTTCAGCCTGAATTTCCATTACTACGACGCCAGCGCCGACATGCCCGGCGGCCTGACGCAAAAGCAGTACGACGCCAACCCGTTCCAATCGGACCGCGACTACGACAACTTCACCGGCCGTCGCAAGGACGTCTCGTTCAAGTGGGCGCGGCAGATCGACGACCGCACCCAGGCCGAAGTGCTGACCTACTACACCGACAGTTTCCGTGGCAGTAACATCGCCGCCCGTGACCAGAAAACCCTGAGCTCTTATCCGCGTTCTTACTACACCTTGGGCGTCGAGCCACGGGTGTCCCATGTGTTCGATGTCGGCCCGACCACCCAGGAAGTCAGCGTCGGTTATCGCTACCTCAAGGAAGCGATGCACGAGCAGGCAAGCCGCGTGGCGCTGGTGAACAACCAACCGGTGATCACCCCGACGTCTGACGGCCATGTGTACCAGGACCGTACCGGCGGCACTGAGGCGAACTCGGTTTACATCGATAACAAAATCGATGTCGGCAACTGGACCATCACCCCAGGCGTGCGCTTCGAACACATCAGCACCGACTGGCACGACCGCGCCGTTCTCGACACCGCCGGCAAACGGGTCCCCGAGAAAAACCGCAGCATCGAAAGCAACGAACCGCTGCCGGCCCTGAGCGTGATGTATCACCTGTCCGACGCCTGGAAGCTGTTCGCCAACTACGAAACGTCGTTCGGCAGCTTGCAATACTTCCAGCTCGGCCAGGGTGGTACGGGTGACAGCACCGCCAACGGCTTGAGCCCGGAAAAGGCCAAAACTTACGAGATCGGCACGCGCTACAACGATGACGTGTGGGGCGGGGAAGTGACGCTGTTCTACATCGACTTCGATGACGAACTGCAATACATCAGCAACGACGTGGGCTGGACCAACCTCGGCGCGACCAAGCACCAGGGGCTTGAAGCCTCGGTGCATTACGATATGTCGGCGCTCGACCCACGGCTCGACGGCCTCACCGCCAACGCCGGTTTCACCTACACCCGCGCCACTTACGAGGGTGAGATCCCGGGCTTCAAGGGGCGTGACTTGCCGTTCTATTCCCGTCAGGTGGCCACGGTCGGTTTGCGTTACGACGTCAATCGCTGGACTTACAACATCGACGGTTTCGCCCAGTCCAAGCAGCACTCGCCGGGCACTGGGGTGAACGCCGATGGCAGCTTCACCGGCAACTACATCACCGATGGCAGCGCCGATGGGCAGTACGGTGACATGCCGGGCTACGTGACCTGGAACGTGCGCGGGGGCTATGACTTCGGTGCGCAACTGTCGAACCTGAAACTCGGCGCCGGGGTGAAGAACGTGTTCGATCACCAGTACTTCACCCGTTCCAGCGACAACAACTCGGGGATCTACGTCGGCGCGCCGCGTACGTTCTTTGTGCAGGCCAGCGTCGGGTTCTGATAGACCGGGGTGACCTCATTCGCGAGCAAGCCCGCTCCCACATTTGATCGCTGGCGGACACAGCCTCTGTGTTCACCGAAGATCCCCCCTGTGGGAGCGGGCTTGCTCGCGAAGACGGCAGCACCTCCAGC
>Ga0302175_10000209_pt1 | contig 23084 bp, 25 predicted proteins | sample I_Fen_N3_3_FD_198791 | JGI IMG/M metagenome (GOLD analysis project Ga0302175, IMG submission 198791) | Peat permafrost microbial communities from Stordalen Mire near Abisko, Sweden - I_Fen_N3_3 | ecosystem: Environmental > Terrestrial > Soil > Wetlands > Permafrost | place: Sweden: Abisko... | reverse complement strand
GTGCGCGCGCCTTTGGCCTGGGCGGTGATCTGGCGCTGATAGAGGCCGTGGGGCGTGCCCAGGTTAAACGCCAGTACGGCGCAGACCAATGCCGCGGCGATGGCCAGCGCCGGGCGCCAGGCATTGGGCTTGCGCCGCACGGTGATCGGCACCGGTTTGTTCTGTTGCTGGAGTTCGGCCAGGTCCGCCCACAGCTGTTCGAACGCGTGGTAGGCCTTGGCATGCTCGGGCACGCTCACCCACTGCTCGAACGCCCGGCGCTCGCCACTGTTGTGATCCTGGCGATTGCGCACAAACCAGCTCGCGGCCTCGGCATCGATGCCGTCGTCCTGGTCAGTGTCAATGTCGCGATGGCGGGTCATTCTGGCTGCTCCATGCCGTTCTCGTGGTCCAGGCGTCGCTTGCAATGCAAGAGGGCGAAGGCGATGTGTTTCTCCACCATGCTCAGGGAAATGCCCATGCGCTCGGCGATCTGCGCCTGACTCAGGCCTTCAAAGCGGTGCAGCATAAGGGCTTCTCGACGGCGCGGCGAGAGTTCAGCGAGAACCCCCTTGAGTTGTTCCAGGCGTTGCAGGCGTTGAGCGCCCGCCATCGGGTCGTGCTGGTCGTCGGTGACGGGCTCCAGGCCTGTCTCCTGATTGGGCTGCACGATGTGCCGCACCTTCTGCCGACGCCAATGATCACGCAGCAGGTTGCGTGCCATCTGAAACAGAAATGCCCGAGGCTGTTCGACTTTGGCCCGGTCGCCGTAGTCCAGCCATTGGGTGAAGACGTCCTGGGTCATGTCCGCCGCGTCGCTGGGGTTATCCGTGCGTTTTCGCAGGTAATGCAGGATGTCCCCGTAGAACCGGCGAAAAGAGTCAGCCGACAGTGGGTCGGGCTTGAGACGAGACATGGATATCCTTCTTGGAACGCGAGGTGCCGAAAAGTCGCGAATGATATCGAGAATTATTGCTATTTGTCTCTCGCCGTGTGATGTCCAGTGCGCAGCAGTGGATAAACCGTGGGGAGGGTCTTTACTGTCAGGCATCTCTGGTTGGATGAATCGAGGGGAGAAGCACCATGTCTGGATGGTATGAATTGAGCAAAACCAGCATCGGGCAGTTTCGGTTTGTGTTGAAAGCGGCCAATGCCGAAACCATTTTAAACAGCGAGCACTACACCACCCGCAGCGCCGCCGAAAACGGCATTGCCTCGGTGCAGACCAACAGTGCGCTGGATGAACGCTACGAGAAAAAGACCACCAAGGATGGCCATCCGTACTTCAACCTCAAGGCGGGTAATCACGAGATTATTGGCAGCAGCGAGGCTTACGCCTCCGATGCGGCGCGGGAGAAAGGCATCGCCAGTGTGAAGGCGAATGGGGCGACGAAAGTGATCAAGGACAAGACATTGCCGGTGCTTTAACAGTCAAAAGATCGCAGCCCTCGGCAGCGCCCAAAGGCGCGTAGGAGCTGCCGAAGGCTGCGATCTGTTGATCCTGCTATTGATCTAAACCTCGACCGGAACCGTCAACTTCGGGCTACCCAACGCATGGGTCTTGGAATCAAAAAACCGCAACTCAACGCCCGTCCCCTCGAACACCTTCGCGTAATGCCGCTTCTGATGCTGGATGAACGCCTTGCTGCGCGGATAAATCGACACCGCCACCACATTCGGCTTGGCCTGGCGCAACGCGTGGATGATGTGGCTGTCCTGCTCGCCCAACGCATGCCCGAAAATGCACAACCCGTCGCCATGCCCCAGTAACTGGTCATAGCAGAACGACAAATAGTCCGAACTGCGAATGGTCTTGAGCTTGTCCTGGGCCGGGCCTTCGTTAACAAACAGTGGCACATCGTCCAGGGTCTTGATCGTGTTGTTGATCGCGAAACTGCCGAGCAACGTGCCCTCGGTCGACATCAATTTACGCGCCGTGCCGTCCTGATTGCGCACCAGGTGCAAACCGCCGTGCAGGTACAACAAACGGGGTTTGTCGGTGGTGCTGGCGCTCAAGTCGAAGCTCGGCTCGGTGCCGTGGAACAGGTCGGTGATGACGTCAGGTTTATGCTGGATCGCCCAGTTGTTCAGCAAGTCATAGTTGGTGCTGAACACCGTCCGGTAGTTGCCCAGTTCCTGATTGATCGTCGCCAGGGTCGCCGGCACCACCAGCCGCCACGGAATGTGCACCGCGTGCACGGTGTTGATCAGCGCTTCCTTGATCGCGTAGTAGCGATTGCGCGGCGCGGCGGAGCTGACGGCCAGGGCTTTGTTGACGCGGCTGGTGATTTTCAGCGCGCTCAGGGCCTGCTCGAAGCTGCGGGTTTGCAGAGCGTCGAACACGCTCAACTCGGACTGGCTCAGGGGCTTTTCTTCGACGGTGCGCGCATTGTCGAACAGCGAGTCATAGCCGAAATCGTCCCACACCGCGCGGCTGGCGCCGTTGCCCAGCAGCAGGCCGCTGAACGAAGCGCTGGTGCGCAAGGCGTTCCAGTCTTCAAGTTGGGCGTCGACATCCAGGAAATCGGTCATTGCGTTGGTCGTCTCAAAAAGCGAAAGGTCTGATGGGCGGCGACTTTATCACGGCCGGGACTTGAGCCAGATCAAGATGCGCCGTGACCGATCGGTCGATCCTGTGGCTGTCCGCCGAATCGGAGCTGTCGATTCGGCCCCCCGCCAGGAGATTCGCTCATGAGCAGCACGTTTTTCATCCCCGCCGTCAACATCATGGGCAGCGGTTGCCTCGACGAAGCCATGGACGCCATTCGCAAGTACGGTTTTCGCAAGGCGTTGATCGTTACCGACGCCGGGCTGGCCAAGGCTGGCGTGGCGACGATGATTGCCGAGAAACTGGCGCTGCAGGATATCGACTCGGTTATTTTCGACGGTGCCAAGCCGAACCCGAGCATCGCCAACGTCGAGCGTGGCTTGGGCTTGCTCAAGGAAAGTCGCTGCGATTTCGTGGTGTCCCTGGGCGGTGGTTCGCCCCACGACTGCGCCAAAGGCATCGCTCTGTGCGCGACCAACGGCGGGCAGATCCGTGACTATGAGGGCGTCGATCAATCCGAGAAGCCGCAACTGCCGCTGATCGCCATCAACACCACCGCCGGCACCGCCAGCGAGATTACCCGTTTCTGTATCATCACCGACGAATCGCGCCACGTGAAAATGGCCATCGTCGACCGCAACGTCACGCCGCTGCTGTCGGTCAACGACCCGGCGCTGATGGTTGCCATGCCCAAGAGCCTGACCGCCGCCACCGGCATGGACGCACTGACCCATGCCATCGAAGCCTACGTATCCACGGCCGCCAATCCGATCACCGACGCCTGCGCGTTGAAAGCCATCACCCTGATCAGCAACAACCTGCGCCTGGCCGTGCGCGACGGCAGCGACATGGCGGCCCGGGAAAACATGGCGTACGCGCAGTTCCTCGCCGGCATGGCGTTCAACAACGCCTCCCTGGGTTACGTCCACGCCATGGCCCACCAGTTGGGCGGTTTCTACGACTTGCCCCATGGCGTGTGCAACGCCGTACTGCTGCCCCATGTGCAGAGCTTCAATGCACTCGTCTGCGCTGATCGCCTGAGCGACGTGGCCCACGCCATGGGCGGCGACGTTCGCGGCCTCAGCCCGGAAGAAGGCGCACAAGCGGCCATCGCCGCCATTCGCAGCCTGGCTAAGGATGTGGACATTCCCGGCGGCCTGCGTGACCTCGGCGCCAAGCTCAACGATATTCCGATCCTTGCCACCAATGCCCTGAAAGATGCGTGTGGTTTGACCAACCCACGGGCGGCGGATCAGCGGCAGATCGAGGAGATTTTCCGCAGCGCGTTCTAAGCGGTTTTGCGGCCCGGCGCGAGCCTCACGCAGAGCATCGCGCCGAGGGCCAGCAAGGTGCACAACAACGACAAAGGCCAGGCCTGCTGACTGGCGATCAGGCTGGCGATGCCGCCAATCACGGCGGCCATCAACTGATGAATAAAACCGCTCAGCGCCATCGCGTAAGCACCGCCGACCGGTGAACCGTCGTTGGCCAGCGACAGGCTGATCGGGTAATTCAGCGACTGGCCGAACACCGCAAAGCAGTAAGGCAGCCAGAACAGCAGCGCCGCCGACGTCCCCGCCACACTCCCCAGCAACATCACCGCACTGCCGGCCAACACCAGGCCTACGCCCAAGGTCATCAGCCAATGCTGACCGGTGCGCAGTACAAAACGATTAACCCCCAGCGCCCCGAGAAAATACGCCGCGCTGATCGGCCATCCTAATAATCCGTATTCCACAGCGGACCAGTTGAACGGACCTTGCAGAATCAGCGGCGCGGCGGTGTTGAACGCGATGATCACCCCGTAACCGAGGCCACCGGCGAGGGCCGGCAGCAAAAAGGCGCGATGACACACAATGCGCCGGTAGCTCGACCAGCTCGATGCCGGGCTGCTCTCGTCGGTCAACACCGGGAACGCAACCCGCGCCACAATCCCGGCCATCACCAAACTCACCGTCCCCAGCCCATAAAAGATCGCCGGCCAGCCCAATGCGACCTGGATAATCGACCCCAGGTACTGGCCGATCCCCAGCGCCACGACGAAGGAAATCGAAATCCACGACAACGCCTTGGCCAGCAGGTCACCGCGAAAACTGTCGCGAATCAGTACCCGGGCCATCACCGAAATCCCACTGGCGCCAATGCCCTGAAGCAGCCGGAAAAACAGGAAGGACTCCAGCGTCTGGCCCAAGGGCAGCGCCAGATTGCTCAAGCCATAAATGCCGAGCGCCGCCAGCAACACCGGCTTGCGCCCGATGCGCTGGCCCAGGCTGCCCCAGAACAACATCGGCAACGCCATGCCGACCAGGTACACCGCCAACCCCCACGACACCTGCGACGCCTCGGCGGACAAATGCCGGGCAATCTCCGGCAATGCCGGCAGGTAAATGCTCATGCCCAACTGGGCGAGAAAAACCGTGCTGCAGGTGACGAGGAGGGTGGTGCGGCTTTTCATGGAATCATCCGTGGTTTTCAGTGGCTGACGTCCCAGTCGTGGGGGCGCAACGGATCAGACGAATCGCCATGTTGCTGCCGTGCTGTCCGGTTTGAATCAGGCTGTCAAAGAGCTGGATATTAACTTGAAGTTTTTCCTGCAACGCGGCGAATTCCCGTTTGTGTATCCAGACCTTACCGAACGCAGGGAGGGTATTGAATCGGCCGATTCCGGCAGGTTTGAGTGTTACAAGAGATTTATGTGTAGGGCGATGGCTCGCGAGGCTGTAGGCAAAACCGGTGGTGCCGCGATTCTTTGATTTTCAAGAAGACGCAATGATTGCCTTGGCCGGCGCATCACCGAATTGAATCAACACCACCGCGCCAATCAACAAAACCGCGCCTAACACCCTGGGTAGCGTCATTTGCCGTTCGACCAATCCAAACAGCCCGAAATGATCCAGCGCCATCGACGCCACCACTTGCCCCGCCAACGCCAAAGCAATAAACCCCGACGCCCCAAGCTTGGGCAGCAGCATCAGCGCCAGTGAAATAAAACACACCCCGAACGCCCCGCCAGCCCACATCCACAGCGGTGCCTTGCTGATAAATGCCAGCGACGGCAGCGGCAAGCGCAGTGCCAGCATCACCGGCAGCAACACCGCGATACTCACCAGCAAGGACGCGAACGTCGCCCACAATGGATGCCCCAACCCGCGCCCGAGGTTGGCGTTGATCGCGCTCTGAAACGGCATCACTGCCCCGGCAATCACCGCCAGCAGCAACAGGCCGGCCCAATGCAATGTACTCATGCTCATGTCTCCAACAGGTTTTGCTGGACTGTAGGGTATTCGTCGCGCAGATTTAAATTCCGTTTTGCTATCCGGAACATGCATCAGATGAATGATCTGCGGCGCATCGACCTCAACTTGCTGGTGATCCTCGACGCCTTGCTCAGCGAGCAACACGTGACCCGCGCCGCCGAGCGCTTGCACCTGAGTCAACCGGCGGTCAGCCATGCCTTGGCACGGTTGCGGGATTTGCTGGGTGATCCGTTGCTGGTGCGGGCCGGCGCCAGCCTTGTGCCGACCCCGAGAGCCCAGGAGTTGATCGCGCCCCTGGCCGAAGCCCTGGCTCAGGTGCAATCGCTGCTGGCGCCCAACACCTTCGCCCCGGCCACCGCCAAGCGCACCTTTCGCCTGGCCATGTCCGACTACGGCGCCGCCATTGTCCTGCCAGGGCTGATCCGCACCTTGCGCCGTGAAGCGCCGGGCATCGACCTGCAAATCAGCCACGCCAGCCGCGAAGGCATGCTCGATGGCGTGCTCAATGGTGACATCGACGTCGCGGCCGGCGTGTTCCCCGAGTTGCCGAATGAATTGCGCAGCACGCCGCTGTTCGACGAGCACTACGCCTGCCTGATCGACCGCAACAGCCTGCCCGCCGACGGCACGCTCGACCTGCCCACCTACCTGGCCCGTCCCCACGTTCTGTTGGAAATGCGCGGCAGCGGCACCCCGGAAATCGAACGGGCGCTCACCGCCCTGCGCGAACGCCGCCGCGTGGCCATCAGCCTGCCGCACTGGAGCGTTGCGCCGGAACTCATCAGCGGCACGGACCTGATCCTGACCGTGGCGTCCCGTGGTTTGCGCAACATCGATGAGCAAGCGCTGATCGTGGTCCCGCCGCCGTTTCATATTCCGTCGTTTACGTTTGTGCTGGCCTGGCATAAACGGCGGGGTGGGGATCAGGCGTTGAATTGGTTGAATGGGCGGATTGAGGAGGGGATAGTGCGCGCCTGAATGCATCTGATTTTTTTTGAAACACACAGGGAGCAGGTAATGACAATGAAGTCCGGGTTGATCGGATGTGCGGCGCTGTTCGGTTTGGTGATGGCGTCGCAGGCGTTTGCCGCGTGTGAGAAGCCACCGTTTTATGGCGATTTCGGCTATTCGGTGTGCAAGGACTGGCCAGCGTATCCGGGGCTGGCGATTACGGCGTTGTCGCAGTTTGAGTCGGGGTATTCGGCAAGTGATTCCGGCCCTGACGGCAAATATGAGCTGGATCTGGCCGTCGTGTCGGCCGGTGATTCGAAGCCGCTGGCGACCTATCACCAATCAGCCGCTTTTGAGTCGGATGCGATTGCCTTCGAAGATCTGCAACTCGATACCGCCCGATACCAGCTCACGCCTGAGCTGCGAGCCTTTGGCGTGCGGGCCACTTTCAAAGGTTCGTCGCGGGTCAATCCTATGGATGAAACACTGCTCTCGCTGTACGTCAAAGAGGGCAAAACGTTGCGTCCGGTGATGGATCGACTCATCACCTATCAGTACGGCGGCGAATGGGATGGCAACTGCGCCGGCCAACGTTTTGAAATCACCCGGACGCTGGAAATCGGCAAAACCCGTTCCCATGGCTTCGCCGACTTGATCGTCAAAACGGTGACGATGGAAACGGTGGGCAAGGGCAAGGGCGAAGCGTGTGAATCCAGCTCCGTGACCGCCAAACCGGTGCAGACGACGCTTCGCTATGACGGTAAAAACTATGTGTTGCCGGGTGACTTCAAGGGCGTTTGAGCACTGCGCATTAATCAGGGAAGACCATGAAGATCACACAGAAACGGCTGAACTCGGTCGCGCTACTTGGTTTGATTACGGTTGCTGGTCTGGCGCAAGGGGCTTGCGAAGAAACATCCTCCGGCGAGCAATCATTCACCCTTTGCAAAGTCTGGCCGGCGTATGACGACCAGACCATTGTCGTTACCTCGACCTTCAAGCCGGATTCCGCTGACGCCAACAACGATGACGGTAATGTCGATCTGGAGTTGGCGATTGTCCATTCGTCCAGCTCGAAACGCCTGGCCAGCTACCGTAAGAAAGACGCCTATTATTCCGACGCCGTGGCGTATGAAGGGCTGGCCATCGATACGGCGCGCTACAAGTTGACGCCGGATGACCGTGCCTTTGGCATTCGCTCGAGTTTTGAGCACAACTCAAGTGTCAGTCCTTACTACAAAACTGAGTTGGCCTTGTATCTCCGCGAGGGCGATAGCTTGCGCCCGGTGTTGGAAGGATTAGTGATTTCGACGGGCCGGGGCGAGTGGGACGGCAACTGCGCGGGGCAGGGTGAAAAAACTCAAAGAACCCTCGATATCGGCAAAACACTGCATAACGGCTTTGCGGATCTGGTGGTGACTTCCACGGTGACGGTGACCGAAAGCGTTGTCGTCGGCGAAGCGTGCAAAGACACGTCCAAAACGTTGAAACCGACCCGGATCACCCTGAACTACGACGGTAAACGCTACGTCGTCCCGGAAGCACTCAAAGGTTAATCACCCATGCTCACCGGCCTCAACCACCTGACCCTGGCAGTCACCGACCTGAACCGCAGCGTGGCGTTCTACCAGAACCTGCTGCAACTGCGCCTCGACGCCCGTTGGGACAACGGCGCCTACCTGTCGCTGCCAGGCCTGTGGTTGTGCCTGTCCCTCGACCCGCTGCGCCACCCCGAACCCGCCCCCGATTACACCCATTACGCCTTTAGCGTCAGCGCCACCGACTTCCCGGTGTTCGTCGAACAGCTGCGCGGTGCCAACGTAAAAGAATGGCGCGACAACCGTAGCGAAGGTGCGTCGTTCTACTTTCTTGACCCGGATGGCCACAAGCTCGAAACCCACGTGGGGGATCTGGCTTCGCGGCTGCAAGCCTGTCGGCAGCGGCCTTACGCGGGAATGAAGTTTTTCGACGATCAGCACTGAGATAGACTGGCGACCATTCGCCCAAACGCTTCCACAGGACTTTCCATGACCCCATCGCTGCTAATGGCCGTGCTCGCGTCCGGCTTCATTTATGGCATCACGCCCGGCCCCGGTGTGCTGGCGGTGTTCGGGATTGGCGCGGCGCGGGGGCGACGGGCAGGGGCGGGTTTCCTGTGCGGGCATTTGCTCGGCGATGTGGTCTGGTGCAGCACCGCGTTGATCGCGATTGTCGGCGCCCGGGAAATCGGCAGCACCGCGTTCGATGTGTTGGGCGTGCTCAGCGGCTTGTACCTGTTCTGGCTCGGCTTGCGCGCCGTTCGTGCTCGCCGCAGCAGTGCCGAAGTACCGCAAGGCCCGGCTCGGCAGCCGTTCTGGCACGGCATTCTGTTTGGCCTGACCAATCCGAAAGCCTACCCGGTGGCGGTCGCGACGTTCACCGCGCTGCTGTCGAGCCGCGCCGAATTGCTCCATTGGTCGATGCTGCCATGGCTGATCGCCCTGAGCTTTATTGGCGGATTACTGGCATACGCTATTCTCATTGGCATTGTCGGTGCGCGGCAGGTGCGCACCTTGTATCAACGCCATGAATTGTTGATCACCCGGTTGTGCGGGGTGATGTTTATCGGTTTTGCCATTAATGCCCTGGCCCACGCACTGCCGGGGCTGGTGACGAACAAGGCTTGAGGCTGACCACAGGGAGGGGGCAGTCGCACCATCACCGCTCAGGGATGTTTTCTTATCGCTGCATTGTCGGACACGCTCCCTGCACCATGGACACCAGAAATTCCGCGCCTTTGGCGAGCTACATCGACCTGCTGCTGGACGCCGTTTGTGCGGTGGATAAACAAGGTCGCTTTGTATTTGTCAGCGCGGCCTGCGAGCGCATTTTCGGCTACACCCCTGATGAATTGATCGGTCAGCCGATGATCGATCTGGTGCACCCCGCCGACCGTCAGCGAACCCTTGATGCGGCGCGGGAAATCATGGGCGGCGACCCCAAGCTCAACTTCGAAAACCGCTACCTGCGCAAGGACGGGCGGGTGGTGCATATCCTCTGGTCGGCGCGCTGGTCGGAAGTCGATCAACTGCGCATCGCCGTGGCCCGGGACATCACCGAGCGCAAACAGGCCGAGTCGCGACAAGCGGCGTTGTACGCGATTTCCGAAGCGGCCCATGCGGCGGAGGACTTGCTGGCGCTGTTCAAACGCATCCACACGATCATCGGTGAATGGCTGCCGGCGCTGAATTTTTCCGTCGCGTTGTACGACGAACACTGCGCGCAGCTGAATTTTCCCTATCACGTCAATGACCATGAGCACTCGCCAGAACTCCCCGGCACGGTCACCGGGCGGTTGTGCGCCGAGGTGATTCGCAGCGGTTTGCCGATTCTGCTGACCCCGGGCCAGGATGACCTGCCCGAAGGCTTCGAAGGGCTGGTGGCGGGGCAGGAATCGCCGTGTTGGCTCGGCGTGCCGCTGAACTCGCAAAACGGCACCATCGGCGCGCTGATCGTCAAAAGCGTGGCCGGCGGCGAGCGCTATACCGAGCAGGACAAAGAACTGCTGCAATTTGTCTGCGCCCAAGTGGCGACGGCCATCGAGCGCAAGCAATTGCACGCGCGGCTGCAACGCATGGCCCAATACGATCAACTGACCCAGTTGCCCAACCGCGAGCTGCTCCGTGACCGGCTCAAGGCTTCGCTGGCCCAAGCCCGTGCGGAGGGCGGACACATGGCGTTGCTGTATGTCGATCTCGACCGTTTCAAACAGGTCAACGACACCCACGGCCACGCGGTCGGCGACATGCTGTTGCAAGCGGTGGCCAATCGGCTCAAGGGCTGTGTCCGCGATACCGACACGGTGGCGCGGATCGGCGGGGATGAATTCGTGGTGTTGTTGCACAGCATCCATGCGTCGGAAGATGCTGAATGTGTTGCCGGAAAAATCCGTCAGGTACTGGCCCAGCCCCTGCGTCTGGACGGTCACAGCCTGAACATGCAAACCAGCATTGGCGTGGCGCTCTATCCCGAGCATGGCACCGAAGAAAAGCAGTTATTCCGCCACGCCGATGAGGCCATGTACGCGGTCAAACGGCTCGGGCACCGGCCGTTAGGTGTCTGAAAATTCGCCACCGTTCGTCGCAAGATCCCGTAGTTTTTCTAAACCTTTAGCCTGATTGGAATTCTCATCCTATGCGGGCATCTGCTTGCCGCAATCATCACCAAGAGGAAGAGAATCATGCCTACTTCAAGAAACTCGAACTCGGGAAACTTCGCCAACGATCGAACGAAGGCGTCTGAAGCCGGTCGCAAGGGTGGCAAAACCACCACCACGACTGTCGAGAAAGACCCTGCGAAAACCGACATGGGCCGCAAAGGTGGTCAGAAATCTCGGTAGTGGTGAAGGTTGTTTTGATTGAGCGACGGGGGCGAAAGCCCCCGTTTGAATTTTTTCAGAAGGAGGGCGCGACCATGAGCCGGATGGCCACCCGTTTACGTTATGCCAGTCTTGCCACGTTACTGGGCCTGTTTGCCAACAGTGCCTATGCCCAGTCGCCTGCCGAATTCATCAACGATGCCTCCGCCAAAGGCATGGCCGACATCGAGGCCAGTCGCCTCGCGCATCAGAAAACCGAGTCCAAAGAGGTCAAGGATTACACCGTCGTGGTGATCAATGACCTGACCACCGCCAACCAGCACCTGGCGAAAATCGCCAAGAAGCTCGACTTGCCGGTGGCCCCTCGCGAAGAAGTGATCGACAAGTCCAAAGCCTTGATCCCGGACGTGAAGGACGGCCCGACCTTCGACCAGGCCTACGCCGCCAGCCAGGTACAAAGCACCCAGGCCGCCATCGCCCAGATCGAGCAGGAAGCCCAGACCACCGACGTGCCGGAAATCAAAGCGTTCGCCGAAGAAACCTTGCCCAAACTGCAAAACCATTTGCAGATGGCCAAGGCCTTGCAAGCCAGCCGCTAGGTTGTCTGTCTATTCGCGAGTGGCCTGAACCACTCGCGAATGCTTCATCAGCACTTGTTCAGATCCTGTTTGTGCGGGTCGCCACTGGACGTCTGGTCCAGCGTGAGCGTCTCGTTTTCGCCCAGCGCCCGATATTGTTTTCTCAAGTCTTCGAGTTCCTTGAGGCTCTTGCCGTCCAGCCCCAACATGGCGTTTTGCGCATCGGTGGTGGCGCGCAGTAACTCATCAATTTTCAAATGCAAAATATCGTTGTCACGGTTCTGCGTGTTTTGAATCACAAACACCATCAGGAAGGTAATGATCGTCGTCGACGTATTGATGATCAGCTGCCAGGTATCGTTGTAATGAAACATCGGCCCGGTCATCGCCCAAATGATGATTAACGCCACGGCGACCACAAACGTTTTCGGACTGCCCGCCCACATCGAAAGGGTTTGGGACATTTTTGCGAATTTCATTTCCGTGCTCCTTATAGGGATGCGCCTGACGTTCAGACAACGACGGCTTGCTGAAATTTCTTTTTACAATTTAGCTCGATGTGAACATCAAAAGATCGCAGCCTTCGGCAGCTCCTACATTGGAATACGTCCGGCGTAGGAGCTGCCGAAGGCTGCGATCTTGGCGATTTTGAGGGGGTTAGCAGCGGGTCAAAACGCTGTTCTTGGGCGGAATCTTTCTTTGTGGCGGTTTGTGTCTAGTATCAATGGCAGTCAAATCGCCAGCATGCGAGATCACGGATCGAAACCAAGAAAGAGGCTACTCATGGAATTCTTTGAAAAGTTAACAAGCCTAGCTGCCAAGGTTCGTTTGCAAAGCGCCGCAATCAAGACTGAAGAGGCCACCAAAAACGCCTTCGTGATGCCATTTATCAGTACGGTGCTGGGCTACGATGTCTTCGATCCGACTGAAGTAACTCCAGAGTTTGTTTGCGACGTTGGAACGAAAAAGGGCGAAAAGATTGATTACGCCATCATGAAAGAGGGCGAAGTTCAGATACTGATAGAGTGCAAAAAAATCGGTGAGCCGCTGCACATCAATCATGCCTCTCAGCTCTTTCGCTACTTTCATGTCACCAGCGCTCGCATCTCCATCCTGACCAACGGCCAGGTCTATAAATTTTTTACGGATCTCGATGCACCGAACAAGATGGATGAAAAGCCGTTTCTGGAGCTTGATCTTTTGGACATCGATGAATATTCCGTTCCGGAGTTGATCAAGCTCACCAAGTCAGCATTCGACGTCGATTCGATCATCAGCGCTGCAGGTGAATTGAAGTACGTCAGCCAAATCAAAAAGGTCATTGCGGCGCAGGTCAGCAAACCGGATGACGACTTTGTAAAAGTCTTTGCGTCCCGGGTGTATGACGGAGTCATAACTCAAAAAGTGCGCGAGCAGTTCCATGAACTGACGAGAAAGGCCGTTGTACAGTTCCTGAATGACCAAATCAATGATCGACTCAAATCGGCCATGAGTGGTGCTATTCAGCCTGCATTGGCCTCCCTGCCCGTTTCCTCCAGCAGTACGGAACAGCCTGATGTACGAGATGAGTCAGAGGACAAAGTGTTGACGACGCTGGAGGAGCTTGAGGGCTATCACATTGTCCGTGCAGTGGTTCGTTCTGTTGTCGATGCCAAGCGTATTGTTCAACGAGACACTCAGAGCTATTTCGGTATTTTGCTAGACGACAACAACCGAAAGCCGATTTGTCGCCTGCACTTCAACCGCTCGCAGAAATACATCGGGATTTTCGACCAAGAAAAAAATGAAGTCCGACATCCCATTAATTCGATAGACGATATTTACAACTATTCGGATGATCTGAAAAAGACGGTTGGTTTTTACGATTAAGAACCTGCAGCATCAAAAAACCGGTCCTTTGAGGCCGGTTTTTTATGAGATCTGCTTGCCGATCCTCAGAGTTTTGCCGCGAGCAATCAATCGAGTTCAGCCAATAGACAGATATGACCTGTTACAAAATCAGCAGGCCAGGCAGGAGTCTGGTGGTAACAGGGGGCATTTTTTGCTGATTCACTCGATCTCCAGGTGCTGTAAGGCCTGAGGAGGCAGCATGTTGTTGCGTTATATGGCTTTACTGGCGGTCGTTGTTGCCGCTTCTGGTTGTGTGCAGGAACGGGTCGTTCATGACCGTCGTCCGGTGCAGCGTGAGTACGTAGAAGTCGTCGCGCCGCAGCCGCCACCGGAACGCGTTATTGAAGTCGAGCCCGTGGGGCGGCAGGGTTACGTGTGGTCCCGTGGCTACTGGCGCTGGGAAGGTGGGCGGTATGTCGCGGTGCATGGCCATTGGGTGCCTGAACGGCCGGGTTATCGCTATGTGCATCCGCACTGGGAACAGCACCGCGATGGCTGGCATTGGCAAGCCGGGGGCTGGGTCAACTGACGACGACCGCCATAAGTCGGATAGGGCTGACGCGCGAGTCGAGGTATCGTAGCGGACCGGTTGTCGGCCACGGCCAGGACAACCCTTCGACAGGAGAACGCAATGAGTTGGTCCGCCAAACAATACGTCGCTTTTGAAGATGAGCGTACACGCCCGGCCCGCGATTTACTCGCGGCCATCCCGCCCGTGGACGCGCGCTCGGCCATCGACATCGGCTGCGGGCCCGGTAACTCCACCGAGTTGCTGGTCGAACGTTTCGACAATGCCATCGTGCGCGGCGTGGACAGTTCAACTGACATGATCGCCGCCGCCCGCAAGCGCTTGCCGCACGTGCAGTTCGACACCGTTGACATCGGAACCTGGAACGATAGCGGCCCGTTCGACGTCATTTTCGCCAACGCGGTGTTGCAGTGGTTGCCCGATCACGCAACGTTATTGCCGTCATTGGCCGCCCGGTTGACCAAGGGCGGCAGCCTGGCGATCCAGATGCCCGACAACCTCAACGAAGCGTCCCATCGCCTGATGCGCGAAGTTGCTGCCAATGGCCCGTGGGCCAGCAAACTGGCGGACGCCGCCGGGCAACGCACGGAAATGGCCAGTGCCAGCGCTTACTACTCGATGCTGCGGCCGCACTGTAAGCGCGTCGATGTGTGGCGCACGACTTACCATCACCCGCTGGCGGGCGGTGCGTCGGGCGTGGTGGAGTGGTTCAAGGGGAGCGGGTTGCGGCCGTTTCTCGATCCGCTGGATGAGGGCGAGCGGGCGGAATATTTGCAGCGGTATCTGGCGGCGATTGAACAGGCTTATCGGGCGCTGGAGGATGGGACGGTGCTGCTGCCGTTTCCTCGGTTATTCATCGTCGCGACTCGTTAATGGCTCCCCGTGCATTGAGCTTACGACTGCTTCGCATCCGAAAGGGAGGCGGCACTCCGACGAGTCCCCGCGCCACAGAGATAAGTCGCCATGAAATAAAAGCGGGCGCCCCAAAAGGCGCCCGATCTAACCGTCAGAACTACTCCGCATCCATACGTCGAGCAATCACATCCAGCACATCGCAACCGTCGCGCAAAGGCACGCAGCAGAGCAACGCAAAGTCGCTGAGGACCACTGAATCGGAAGTAATGTCGCCTCGCATCGCGAGGTTTTCGAGGAGCTGCGTCACTGCCCGGATTCTGTAGCTGGCGGTGCTGAGCAGGGAGTGCAGCGGTTGGGTGGTGTTGACGAACAGGGAAGGTAGATCGTCGGCGTTGCTGGTTAAAGCCATGTATTCGTTCATAAAAATCACCATGTAGTTAAAAGGTCGCTACCACTCAATTTGTCGCCAAACAAATGGGTGGCAGCTGTACGCGGGTTGGCGAACCGGACATGGTAAAACCGGCAGATCCTAGGATCTCCCACGCACAGCTACCAAAAAATAGGCAGCTATGTGCGTTCAGAAGCGCTCCGAAATTGATGGAAAGCTTCTGTAACCATGTCGCCGAGTCGCCAAACCCGACACGCCATTTTGGCGTTCGGTGACTATAGGCTTCATGGTGAAAACGCAGCAATCCGCAAGTCTACGGACAATTCCTAGAGTAGTGTAGGACGTTGCTTTTTCGAAAAAACGACTGAGAACGAGAGAGCGGCTTAGGGGAGTAGGGTGCGAACAGTGAGCAAAAAAATTACAGAGTTTTATAAAGACCTGAGCATTCTATTCACTGGCGCGGAAAGCTCTCAAGCATGTCACCCACCCAGGTCCAGCTATGGTGCATATTCAGGATTCAATTGAGTAACGCGATGAAGATTGAATTTCGAACAAAAATCTATCTTGGCGTGGTCCTGCTGATGTTTTCCACGGCATGCCTTGCCGAGTCCTGTGAAACGATCCTTGCAGCACTGAAGCACGAGCGTCACTTAACGCAAATAAAACAGATAGTAGATAAACAAAATACTGAATATCGAGATGGCCCGAATATCACGCTGTCCGTAAATTGTGCGCTCGGTAAACCAAATGTTTACGTATTGTGGGACGGCCCAAATCCCGATCAGCAGTTTTACGAGTTGGTCGGTCGCGTTGGCAGTCTGGTTTCGTCGCGATCTGCGGCTGACGTCGTTAAGTTTTCGAAGCAATGCCGTCAGCAGGCAATTCAGGATAGTGGAGAGGTTGCAACGGTTGAACAGAGAGGGTTGGCGATTGAATGCCAGGCGTTTGCCCGAGACGGTGGTGGAACGAATATCTCGGTGTTTGCTGAGTAGCGCTCCCCAAATCCCAGACACAAAAAAACCGGCCACTTGGACCGGTTTTTTTTATTTCTACATCCCCCGTCAAAAACCTTCAACGTGAGACCAAAATTCGATTGGAGCGGGTGAAGGGAATCGAACCCTCGTTATCAGCTTGGGAAGCTGGAGTAATGCCATTATACGACACCCGCTCAGAGCGGCTGACTTTGTACCAGATGTGCGCGCGGATTTGAAGTTTTTCTTTATGTGCGCTGCATTTAGCACGGGTGACACGCAGGCTTGGACCGTGTAATGGCCAATCGCGGGCAAGCCTTGCTCCTACAGATGCGGTGGGGCGCAGGCTTGCTCGCGATGACGCTGTTTCAGATTGCCAGTGCATGGTGGTCCTGGACGTAGTGGTAACGCGGTCGGCTGGCGTACTGCTCAGGTTTCAGAAAGCCCAGCAGTGCGTTTTGGCTGTCTCTGCAGGCGGCTTTGTGTTCCATGTCGAGAAAGTGCCCGGTGGCTTGCAGGGTGCTGAAGGTGGCGTGTTGCACGTGGTTGGCGAATAGCCGGGCGCCGTCGGCGGCGGTGTATTCGTCCCATTCGCCGTTCATGAACAGCACCGGCACGTTGATTTTCTCGGCTGCCTTGAGGAAGCACTGACGATCGCTGTGCAGCAGGTCGCTGATGTGGAAGTGCATCTGCCCGTATTCGTGCTCGGCCAGGCTGCTGACGTGGCGATAGTTGAAGCGTTTGAACAGCGACGGCAGGTGTTTGCCGATGGTGCTGTTCACCAGATTGCCGACCCGGTCGCCGTCGCGGCTGCCGAGGTAATCGACGCCGCGCTCGAGGTAGTCGAGCATGTGCGCGTTGATCTCCGGCGAGAACGAGCTGATCACGGCTTTTTCGATGCGCCGTGGCCGTTGGGCGAGGGCGACCAGGGTGGCGGCGCCGCCCCAGGAAAACGACAGCACGTGTTCGGCGGCGAAGTGGTCGATCAGCTCCAGCAGGATCTGCCCTTCGACTTCCTTGGTCAGCAATTTCTCATGCAGGTTGTGGGCTTTTGACTTGCCCGCGTAGGGCTGGTCGTAGCAAACCACATTGAACTGCGGGTGCAGGTTTTTCACAGTTTGTGCAAACGACGCAGTCGTGGCCATCGAGCCGTTGACCAGAATAATGGTCTTCTCTGCGGCGTCTGCGCGATAGAACTCCGTGTAAACCCGGTACTGACCCTGTATATCCAGCACAGCGATTTCTGGCCTCATGTCATAAGACTCCTGGCAAGCGGGTATGCGCGCAAATGAGATTGCACGAGCTTTGTGACAGGTAGGCATACGCCTGGAATTTGGAGGCCCATGTCGATCCGTACAGCAGGTCGACGGGTATTGTTATTGGCGGGCAGTCTGCCGGTGGAATGCGGAACCTGAGGGTTCTCTGCCGGCAAAAAGTTTCTTAGAAGTATGTTGTGACTCGTCGGTCACAATTTGGCCGACGTCCTGATTCAAGCAGGGGAGAAGCCGTCGCGCAAGTGTCATTCGTAAATTGTTCGACAACTTCTGCTGAGTGGTCGTGCGCTTAGATCAATTGGATCTCTTCGGTGCGCAACTCGCGGTAGTCGCCCGGTTTTAGCGCGTTATCGAGCACCAGCGGGCCCATGCTTTCACGGTGCAGGCGCAGCACCTTGTTGTCGAAATGGCCGAACATGCGCTTCACCTGGTGATACCGGCCTTCGACGATGCTCAGCCGCGCCGACTTCGACCCAAGCAGCACCAGTTCGGCGGGTTGGGTCGTCAGGTCTTCGAAGGCGAAGTACAGGCCCTCGGTGAACTTGATCGCATACTCCGGGCCAATGTCTTGCTCGGTCTCGACGTAATAGACCTTCGGTAGTTTGGTCTGCGGCTGGGTCAGGCGGCGCGACCAACTGCCGTCGTTGGTGATGATCATCAGGCCGGTGGTGTTGAAGTCCAGGCGCCCGGCGATATGCAGGTCATCCTTGTCCGGTTCATGGATCAGGTCGAGCACGGTCGGGTGTTGTGGGTCGCGGGTGGCGCTGACGCAACCGGGCGGTTTGTTCAGCATGAAATAGCGCGCGGGTTTGCCGACTTGCAGCACCTCGTCATCGACTTCGACGCGGCTGAACTCCAGCACTTCGCTATGGGGATCGCTGACGACTTTTCCGTCAATCCGCACGCGTTTTTCCACCAGCAACAGGCGAACCTGCTGACGGTTGAAGCGCGGCAGGTTGCTGAGGAAACGGTCTACACGCATGGGTTAAAAATCGGACATGAAAGGGCTGCGCATCTTACGTGATCGGCCGTGCGGCTGCTTGCAGCTGCGCCTCGACTTGCGCGCAGCGCGGGCACAGGCAGGAAAGATCCCGCAGTTCGACGGGCAGCGCTTCAAGCACTGCCGGGTCGATGCTGACGCCGTAGCACCAGCAGGCGCGGTCGGCGGTTCGTGGGTCGGCCAGGCTGCAGTCGTTGGGGGCGCCGCAGGCCGGGCAGAGGTCAGGCTTTTTCATCAACGATTATTCATAAACGGAGTGGGGCATTTCCACGCAGGTGCGGTTGCGGCCGGCTTGCTTGGCCCGGTACATCGCATGATCGGCCCGGGACAGCAGCGTGTGCAAGGTTTCATCCGGTTGCAGGGTGGTCAGGCCGATGCTCACAGTCAGCTGCAAGTCTTTGCCGTTGTAGACATAACGCTGTTTTTCCACGTGTTGACGAATTTTCTCGGCGATTTTCTGACCGGTCTCACCGTCGGTGTCCTTGAGCAGCACGATAAATTCCTCACCGCCCCAGCGGCAGACGATGTCGGAATGCCGCAGGCAGCTTTCCAGGTCCCGGGCAAAACCGATCAGTACCTGATCGCCCGCGAGGTGGCCGTAGGTGTCGTTCAACACTTTGAAGTGGTCGAGGTCCAGCAGCAGCGCGGTCAGCGGTTTCGGTTCGCGCTGGGCCTCGTGCATCGCCTGGGCTGCCAGCAGGTCGAAACCCCGGCGGTTGGGCAGTTCGGTGAGGCTGTCGAGGGTGGCCTGGGCCTGGATCTTGTTCTGGTAGCGATGGATCACCCGGTTAAGCAGGGCCAGCACAATCAAGGTGATGGCCAGGCAGATCAGCAGGTTGAGGTACAGCGACTGGCGGATTTCACTGAGGGCGCCATCTTCGCGTTTGTCGACGAACAGGTACCAGTTCAGCTCGGGAATAAACCGCACGTTGAGGAAATGGCCCTGGCCCTGGGTGGAATATTCGTAGCTGCCGCTGTGGGGTTTGGGCAACTGGCTGACCAGGCCTTTCATACTCGCCAGTTCACCCAGGCTCTGGCCGGCCCGCGCGCCTTCGGGGCCGCCCTCGGCGCCAGTCAGTACTAGCCGGCCGAAGGTGTCGACGAAGTACACGCTGCGTTGATAGCGTTGCTGGTACTTGTCGATCAGTTTGATCACCGCGTCGACGGTCAGGCCGACGCCGGCCGCGCCGATGAAGCGTTTATCGTAGTCATAGACTTTGTAGTTGATGAAGAACGTCAGGTTGTCCTTGTTGGCCAGGTCCGGGTCGACGTTGATCTCGTAGGGCTCTTTCATGTCGCGAACGCGGAAATACCAGGCGTCCCGCGGCTCGTCGATCTTGATCTGCTTGAGCACGCCTTTGGCGTGGTAGTAGGTCAGGCTGCTGTTGGAGATGAAAAACGCGGTGTAGGCGCCGTAATGGGTCATGACCTCGTTGAGGTAGCGGGTCATCTGGTCGGGGTCGTGCTCGCCGTTGACCACCCAGTCGCGCATAAAGGTGTCGCGGGACATCATCGAGGAAATCAGGATCGGTCTGACGAGGTCTTTCTGGATTTCCGAGTAGACCGTGTCGGATGTCAGCGGCAATTCGGTGTTGACGATGTTGTCGCGAATCGACGCTCGCGAGGCGTAGTAGCTGAGAAAGGAGGTGGCGAGGAAACCGGCCCCCAGCAATGCGATCAGCGTGAGGACCAACGAACGTTGGGAATACAGTGGCGAGCGAAGCGGCATGGTGGTTCCGTTGGCAGTGACCCGATGGCAGCATTCTAGTGGCACCGCGCAGAAATAACTGCTGCATTTGTGCTGTGATCAGGCATGAGATTTCTTTCGTCCGATATGGCCTCTTCGCGAGCAAGCCCGCTCCCACAGGGGAATGCATTCCAATGTGGGAGCGGGCTTGCTCGCCCCCACAGGATTTGTGTCAGCCAAGGCTTTTCAGATAAGCACGCCACCCGCCAAAACGACTGATATCCACCGCGCCTTCAAGCCCGTAAGCCTCACAAATAAACCCGCTTTCCCAGCGCCCATCCGCCAGTTGCACCTTGCCCAACCCCAGCGGTGCCGGAATTCCGGTCAAAAACGAGCCCAATTCACTGCTTGGCAATTCCCACACTTCAACAGCAATTGCCACGCCACAATCCTTCACCCGCACCATTCCCGGACGAAACGGCGGCCCGCCGGCCAGCGCATACAACTGATAATCCTCCGAACTGAATGTCGTCTCGACCAACCGCCCGCCACGTTGCTTCAACTGCCAGTTCAACGCCAACCCCTCCAGATGTGCGCCGCACACCACCAGTCGGGCGCGATCATTCCGGGCAGCGCTGCTCGGCGCTGGCGAGGCCAACCCTTGATGGCGTTGCAAAGCATCCGCCACGCTCAACAAATACTGATCGGTAAACGCCCGGCCAAACAGCGTCACGCCCCAGGGCAAGCCATTGCCCATGAAGCCGCTGGGCACGGCGACGGCGGCGTAGTCGAGCAGGTTCATGAAGTTGGTGTAGTAACCCAGTTCCGAATTGCGCAGCACTGGCTCGGCGGCCAGTTCCGCCAGGGTCACGGGCCGGCCGATGGTTGGCGTGAGCACGCAATCGAGGCCGTCCAGCGCCTGGTCGCACAGGGCTTTGAGGGCTTGCAGTCGATACTGCGCGCGGAAGGTCTGCACGCCGCTCACCGCCGGGGCTTTGGCCAGCACCGCGCGAATCACCGGCAGCACCGCTTGCGGGTCTTGCTCCATCAACTCGCCGGCCACGCTGTAGCGCTCGGCGACCCATGGCCCTTCATAAAGCAACCGCGCGGCTTCGAGGAACGGCGTCAGATCAAGTTCCACCGCTTCGCCGCCCAGGGCTTTGAGTTGGTCGATGGCATCGCCGAACAACAGCGGGCCTTCGGGGCAGCCGAAAAACTCCAGATCCTGCGCACGGGGCACGCCGAAACGGAAGGGGCGCGGCGCACCGAATGCCGAGCCGTCATTGAACGACGGATTGCTGCGGCTGTAGGCGTCCCGGGGATCAAGGCGCGCCGTCAGCGCCAGTAACTGACTGGCCTCTCGCGCCGTAGAAGTGAACGTCGTGACGCAATCCAGCGTGCGACACGCCGGCACTACACCGCCCGTGGAGATCAAGCCTTTGGTGGCTTTCAAACCGACCAGATTATTCAGCGCCGCCGGCACTCGCCCCGATCCCGCCGTGTCCGTGCCCAGGGAAAAACTCGCCACGCCCAACGCCACCGCCAACGAAGACCCGGCGCTGGAACCGCCCGACGGATACTCCGGCAACACGCTGTTGGGGCACGCGCCATAAGGCGAGCGGCTGCCATTGAGCCCGGTGGCGAACTGATCGAGATTGGTCTTGCCCAAGGGAATCGCCCCCAGCGCCAGCAACTGCTCGACGATGGTCGCCGAACGCTCCGGCAGATAGGCAAACGCCGGGCACGCTGCCGTGGTCGGAATGCCCGCCAGGTCGATGTTGTCTTTGATCGCGAACGGCACGCCGTACAGCGGCAGGCTATCGATATCGCGGCCATCAAGCGCGGCGAGGTAGGGTTCCAGCTCCTCGACACTGAGCAAATGGATGAACAGGTGATAGTCGGTATTCAGCGCCGCAGCCTTGTCCCGCAGGCTCAGCAGCAATTGCCGAGGCGTGGTCTGGCCGTCGCTATAAGCGCTGCGCAGGGCGTCGAGTTGCAGATTGAAATTCATGGTTCGATCCTTTTCAAAATGAGTTCAGTCGAGGTCCAGTACCACGACCCGCTGCCCGGCGCGCACCGCCGAACCCGGTTGCACACGAATCTCTCGCACCACCCCGGCCATCGGCGCGAGCAGTGGGATTTCCATCTTCATCGACTCCAGAATCACCAGCACATCCCCGACCGCCACGCGGCTGCCGACCTCCACCGACACCTGCCAGAGGTTGCCCGCGATGTGGCTGTCGACACTCTGTTGACCGCTGGCCAGGGGCGCGTCTTCGGTGGCTTCGGGGGTCAGTTCTTCACTGTCGAAATGTGCCTGGCCGCTGGCGATCCAGCGTTCCCGTTCGGCGTTGAACGCGCCTTGTTGCCGGGCACGAAACTCGGCGATGCTCTCGGCTTCTTTGGCCAAAAACGTCTGGTAATCCGCCAGGTTCAATTGGCTGTGTTCGATGTTCAATTCGAAGCGGCCGAGGGGGAAATCCCGGCGGATGCGCAGCAACTCGTCGGCGCTCACCGGGTAGAAACGGATCTGGTCAAAGAACCGCAGCAGCCATGGTTTGCCGTCGAACGCTGCGACTTCCCGGTAGCGATTCCACATCTGCAACGTGCGCCCGACAAATTGATAACCGCCGGGGCCTTCCATGCCGTACACGCACATGTAGGCGCCACCGATGCCCACCGAATTCTCGGCGGTCCAGGTGCGGGCCGGGTTGTACTTGGTGGTCACCAGCCGATGGCGTGGGTCGAGCGGGGTGGCGACCGGTGCGCCGAGGTAAACGTCGCCCAGGCCCATCACCAGGTAACTGGCATCGAACACCG
>Ga0302175_10000208_pt1 | contig 23212 bp, 19 predicted proteins | sample I_Fen_N3_3_FD_198791 | JGI IMG/M metagenome (GOLD analysis project Ga0302175, IMG submission 198791) | Peat permafrost microbial communities from Stordalen Mire near Abisko, Sweden - I_Fen_N3_3 | ecosystem: Environmental > Terrestrial > Soil > Wetlands > Permafrost | place: Sweden: Abisko... | reverse complement strand
TAACTAAACGACCAGACTTGCAAACATAGACTCGGGCTTTTCGCAAAAGTTCTCCCCCTCCAAGCAAGTTTCCTGCGGGCTCTGATTTGGCACGCACGAAAAGCGCAGCTCGGGATAACCCGGCTGCGCGAATAATCTTGTCATCGGATTCGCCGGCAAGGACCCAACAGCAGATCCCGCGCTGAAGCCGACACTGTCCCTTGATTCAGGCAACCAGCTATTGATCTTGGGCCTTTGGCAAAAGTTCCAAATATTTATAGCCGGGTGTAACCGACATTGTGCAACCGTGAAGAGAAAAAGACTGTTAAATCCACGATACAGTCGTCTTGTCGCCGAACCGGCGAAAAAAACATCCGACGAAGCGTCCGGTCTTTTCCGTCACAGTAGTTTCACAATGCCATGTAGGCCCGGCTATTGTGCCGCTCCCCCCCTCTATATACTAGTGGGCTGTGTGGCTGCCTGACTCGCCGATCCAGGTGTCTTGCGCCAACCCCGACCCGGGTCGCTTTGAGCGGAATCCTGAAATGAGCCAACAGTTTCAACACGATGTTCTGGTGATTGGCAGCGGCGCTGCCGGTTTGAGCCTTGCGCTGACCCTGCCCGGTCACCTGCGCATCGCCGTATTGAGCAAAGGCGACCTCGCCAATGGCTCGACTTTTTGGGCTCAGGGCGGCGTTGCTGCCGTTCTGGATGACACCGATACGGTTGAATCCCATGTCGATGACACCCTCAATGCCGGCGGTGGCCTGTGCCACGAAGACGCCGTGCGCTTTACCGTCGAACACAGTAAAGAAGCCATCCAGTGGCTGATCGACCAGGGCGTGCCGTTTACCCGCGATGAACAATCCGGCACCGAAGACGGTGGTTTCGAGTTTCACCTGACCCGAGAAGGCGGCCACAGCCATCGGCGCATCATCCACGCCGCTGATGCCACCGGTGCGGCGATCTTCCGGACCTTGCTCTTCCAGGCGCGACAACGGCCGAATATCGAACTGCTGGAACAGCGCGTCGCGGTGGACCTGATCACCGAAAAACGCCTGGGCCTGGAAGGCGATCGCTGCCTCGGCGCCTACGTGCTCAACCGCGCCACTGGCGAAGTCGACACCTACGCCGCCCGCTTCGTGATCCTCGCGTCCGGTGGCGCCGCCAAGGTCTACCTCTATACCAGCAACCCCGACGGCGCCTGTGGCGACGGCATTGCCATGGCCTGGCGTTCGGGCTGCCGGGTGGCGAACCTGGAGTTCAACCAGTTCCACCCCACCTGCCTGTATCACCCGCAGGCCAAGAGTTTCCTGATCACCGAAGCCCTGCGCGGCGAAGGCGCACACCTGAAGCTGCCCAACGGCGAACGCTTCATGCAGCGCTTCGACCCACGGGCCGAACTGGCGCCACGGGACATCGTCGCCCGGGCCATCGACCATGAGATGAAGCGTCTGGGCATCGACTGCGTTTACCTGGACATCAGCCACAAGCCCGAAGCGTTCATCAAGACCCACTTCCCGACGGTGTACGAACGCTGCCTCGAGTTTTCCATCGACATCACCAAACAGCCGATCCCGGTGGTTCCGGCGGCGCACTACACCTGCGGCGGCGTGATGGTCAATCAACAGGGCCGCACCGATGTGCCGGGCCTGTATGCGATTGGTGAAACCAGCTTCACCGGCCTGCACGGCGCCAACCGCATGGCCAGCAACTCGCTGCTGGAATGCTTCGTCTACGCCCGTTCGGCGGCGGCGGACATTCTTCAGCAGTTGCCGCAAGTGTCGATCCCCACCGCCCTGCCCGTCTGGGATGCGAGCCAGGTGACCGACTCCGACGAAGACGTGATCATCGCGCACAACTGGGATGAACTGCGGAGATTCATGTGGGACTACGTTGGCATCGTGCGCACCAACAAGCGCTTGCAACGGGCGCAGCACCGGGTGCGGCTGTTGCTCGACGAAATCGACGAGTTCTACAGCAACTATAAAGTCAGCCGGGATTTGATCGAGCTGCGCAACCTGGCCCAGGTGGCCGAGTTGATGATTCAGTCAGCTATGGAACGCAAGGAAAGCCGCGGCCTGCATTACACCCTCGACTACCCGAACATGCTGCCTGAAGCCCTGGACACTATTCTGGTGCCGCCCACCTACGTCGACTGAACCTCAGCCGAACCCGCAGGCGTCGGTGCAGATCCGCCGCCTGCGAGTCACGCGGTACGCAAACCGTCCGGACCCAGCGCTCGCCCCGCAGACGAAACCGCAACACCACGACCAACGGCAGCGCCAGGCTGTCAGGCCGTAGCTGCGCCGATTGCCATCCCCGCGCCTGACTCCACAACTGCCAGCCATCGGCATCGCGACGCAAGCCGCGAATGGCCAGCGGATGTGTCAGCAAAATCTGTCGCGGCAACACCCGGACGCCATGGGCCAGGCACAGCAAAACCCCGAGCAGGCTGGCCCAGAGCGCAATAGAAAGAAGAAACAGCGAACCCAGCGCGAACAGCTGGGCCAAAACGTACGCCGCCAGCAACTGCCGTGAGGCATGCCAGCGGCATTCGAACGTATTACTTGGGTTGGACACGGTCCAGGATCATGCGAACCATGCGCTGCAACTCAGGGTCTTCCGATTCGGCGCGTTCCATGAACCAGCCGAACATGTCCTGATCTTCGCATTCGAGCAGCTTGCGGTAGCAATCGCGGTCGACGTCATTGAGGTGCGGGTAGACCTCTTTCACAAACGGCACCAGCAACACGTCTAGCTCAAGCATGCCGCGGCGGCTGTGCCAGTAGAGGCGATTCAGTTCAACATCTTCGACCATGGAGCGCTCCTCAAATAGGCGGCAAGTATACAGCCCAAAGCCTGAGCGAACAGTCGGCTTTGGTCGGCCCCCTCAGACCTTTTGTGAACTACCCATTTCATGGGCGCCCCCTTATGATGTCCCCCAGACTCTTTACCCTGCGATGACCCATGGCCGATTCTGCTTTTTTCTGCACCCTGTCCCACGAAGGCGTTCTTGCGGTCCGCGGCGCGGATGCCGGCAAATTCCTGCAAGGCCAATTGACCTGCAACCTCAATTACCTGAGCGAAACCCAGGCCAGCCTGGGCGCTCGTTGCACGCAAAAAGGCCGGATGCAGTCGAGTTTCCGCATTCTGCTCGAAGGCGACGGCGTGTTGCTGGCCATGGCCACCGAGCTGCTGGAGCCGCAACTGGCGGACCTGAAAAAGTACGCGGTGTTCTCCAAATCCAAACTGACCGACGAAAGCGCTGCCTGGGTGCGCTTTGGCCTCGACCATGGCGATGCGGCACTGAGCAGACTCGGTCTTGAGCTGCCGGCCGACACCGACAGCGTTGCACGCAACGACGGCCTGATCGCGATTCGTGTTTCGCCGGAACGCGCCGAGCTTTGGGTCGCCGCTGATCAAGCGGACGTCATCAAAGGCAAGCTGTCCGCCCTGCTGGCCGAAGGCGAGCTGAATCAATGGCTGCTGGGCCAGATCCGCGCAGGGATCGGCCAGGTCATGCCGAGCACCCGCGAGCTGTTCATCCCGCAAATGCTCAACCTGCAAGCCGTCGGTGGCGTGAGTTTCAAAAAAGGTTGCTACACCGGCCAGGAAATCGTCGCGCGCATGCAGTACCTGGGCAAACTCAAGCGTCGCCTGTATCGCCTGCAACTGGATGGCAGTGAACTGCCGGAGCCGGGTACTCAGCTGTTTTCGCCGACCCACGGCAGTTCCATCGGTGAAGTGGTGCTTGCGGCACGCGGCGCCCAAAACATTGAACTCCTGGCCGTGCTGCAAGCCGAAGCGGCAGAAGGTGGCGACATCCACCTGGCAGCGCTCGAAGGCCCGGCGCTGCACTTGCTCGACCTGCCCTACGCGCTGGATCGCGATAAAGAAATCCAGCGTTAACAGCAGTATTTTTTTGCAAGACCCTAGAGAACAGAAATGAGCGAGCTGGCGGAAAAGGTCCAACAGGATTTGGTTGAGGCCATCGATAACGATGACCTGGTTCTGCCAACATTACCGGAAGTGGCCCTGCAAATTCGCAAGGCTGCTGAAGATCCGGAAATCAGCGTAAGCACCCTGAGCAAAGTGATCGGTCGCGATACCGCGCTGTCGGCGCGCCTGATCAAAGTGGTCAACAGCCCGTTGCTGCGAGCGACCCAGGAAGTCACCGACCTGCACACTGCCATCACCCGGCTGGGCGTGAACTACAGCAGCAACCTGGCCATCGGGCTGGTGATGGAGCAGATTTTCCACGCTCGCTCCGAAGTGGTGGAACAGAAAATGCGCGATGTCTGGCGCAAAAGCCTGGAAATCGCCGGGATCAGCTACGCGCTGTGCCGCAGTTACACTCAACTCAAACCCGATCAGGCGGCCCTCGGCGGGCTGGTGCATCAGATTGGTGTGTTGCCGATCCTGACCTACGCCGAAGATCACTACGAACTGCTGTCGGACCCGGTCAGCCTCAACCATGTGATCGACCGTATTCATCCGCTGCTCGGCGATAAACTGCTCCGCGTCTGGGAGTTTCCGGAAATGCTGGTGAAGTTGCCGGGGCAGTATCTGGATTTCAAACGTGATTCTGCGCGGGTCGATTATGTCGATCTGGTGCAAGTGGCCAGCTTGTATTGCCACAAGGACACCGACCACCCATTGGCTCGTATCGATGTACTCAATGTGCCCGCGTTCAAGAAGCTGGGGATTGATATCGAGAACGAGGCGATGTGCAGGGATCTCGAAGAATCGCGGTCGATGTTTTACTGAATATGAACACGCTCCCTGTAGGAGCTGCCGAAGGCTGCGATCTTTTGACGTTGATCCTGGCGTCTGAGCGATGGCTGTAGATCAAGATCAAAAGATCGCAGCCTTCGGCAGCTCCTACAGGTAATACCGACGTCTCTTACTCCCCCGCAATAAAACTCACCCTCACCTTCAACCCCGCTGTCTCCCCGTCGTGCAGGCTGATCTGCGCCAAATGCGCCCGACAAATCTCACCGACAATCGCCAAGCCCAGGCCTGATCCCGCGACCTGTTGATTACGCCGGTAGAAGCGCTCAAACACCCGATCACGCTCTTCCAGGGGAATCCCGGGGCCATCGTCCTCAACCTCCAGCACCGCTGGTGCCGTCACCCGCAGGATCACATTGCCCCCCGGCGGTGTGTGAGCCAGGGCGTTGTCCACCAGGTTGCTCAGCAATTCATTCAACAACGTCGGTTCGCCCCGCAGCCACACCGGCTCGTCCGCCTCCAGCGCCAGTGCTACGCCGCGAGCATGGGCCAGCGGCGCCATGGCCATGCCCAGTTCACGAGCCAATTGGCTCAAGTCCAGCAACTGGGCGCCACCCTCGGCAATCGCCCGTGCGCCGTTTTCCACCCGTGCCAGCGAAAGCAGTTGATTGGCCAGGTGCGTCAGGCGATCCGTGCCCTGGGCAGCAGTTTCCAGGGTGCTGCGCCAGGTTTGCGGTTCGCTGGCACGCAGACCCAGTTCCAGTCGCGCCTTGAGTGCCGCCAACGGGGTGCGTAACTCATGGGCTGCATCAGCGATGAATTGCGCCTGACGCTCAAACTGCCCGCGCAGGCGTTCGGTAAAGTGATTGAGCGCCCGCACCAGCGGCCACAACTCACGCTGCACTTCCACGAGCGGCAACGGCCGCAGATCGTCGGACTGGCGCTCTTCCACCGCCGTACGCAGACGCTCCAACGGACGCAACGCCGCGCTGACCGCAAACCAGACAATCATCAACGCACCAATCGCCAGCATGCCCAAGCGCAGCAAGGTATCCGCCGCCAGACTGCGCGCCATGCGCACCCGCGCCTCATCGGTCTCCGCCACGCGAATCTCGGCCATGCCATTCATGTTCGGTTCGATCACCGCTTTAAGCAGGCTCACCACCCGCACGTTCTGCCCCTGATACGTGGCGTTGTAAAAACGCGCCAACGCCGGGTAATCGTCGGTGCGCGGCGTGCCGGGCGGCGGGCCGGGGAGGTTTTCGTAGCCGGAGATCAGCTTCTGATGGATGTCGTTGACCTGGTAATAAATCCGCCCGGCGCTGTCATAGGCGAAGGTGTCGAGGGCGACGTAAGGCACGTTCGCACTGAGACTGCCGTCGCGCTGGGACAGGCCCGCCGCAATGGTCCGCGCCGAGGCCAGCAAAGTGCGGTCATAAGCGGTGTCGGCGGCTTCGCGACCGTTCCAGTACGCACTCAAACCACTGGCCAACATCAACACCACCAGCAACAACGCCAGGTTCCACAGCAACCGCCAACGCAGGCTGCTGGGCTTATGCATCGCGGCTTTCCAGTAAATAGCCGAGGCCGCGGAAGGTCACGATGGCCACCGGTTGGCCGTCGAGTTTCTTGCGCAAGCGGTGGACATAGATTTCGATAGCGTCGGGGCTGGCCTCTTCGTCCAGACCAAACACTTGGGAGGCCAGTTGCTCCTTGCTCATCACCCGGCCGGGACGGGCGATCAGCGCTTCCAGCACCGCTTGTTCGCGAGAGGTCAGGGTCAGCAATTCTTCGCCGAGGGTGAAGCGTCGGGTGTCCAGGTCATAGGCCAGCACGCCGCAGGTTTGCTGACGTTCGCCGCCCAACACACTGCGCCGCAGCAAGGCTTTGACCCGGGCTTCGAGTTCGGTCAGTTCGAACGGTTTGGCCAGGTAATCGTCGGCGCCCAGGTTCAGCCCGTGAACCCGATCCTTGACGTCGCTGCGGGCGGTGAGCATCAGCACCGGCAGGTTTTTGCCCCGGGCCCGCAGACGCGCCAACACTTCGAAACCATCCATGCGTGGCAGGCCGACATCGAGGATCGCCATGGCGTATTCCTCGCTGCTCAAGGCCAGGTCGGCCGCCACGCCGTCGTGCAAGACATCCACGGTCAACCCGGTGCTCTTGAGCGCCTGGGCAACACTTTCGGCGAGCTGCAGATGGTCTTCGACGAGCAGGACACGCATGGATTTTCACCTCGTTCAGGGATGGTCGACGCCATTCTTTGGCGCGGAGTTTACAGCCGCCACCGCCGCTGTGAAGCCCGAAAACCGTGAAAGTCGGCTGAAAGGTTAGCGAAAGGTTGGCCCGTTACAGTCCAGCCACGGACAGTCTCGACTGCCGTTGCTATTGCCACTAGCAAGTACGAAAAACGCCACGAAGCGTTTTCGCCAATAAGAACAATAACGGAGTACTTCACGATGCTGTCCATGCAGCCCCAGGCTCGCCCGCCTGTTCGTTTTTCCCGTCTCAGCCAGACCGCCCTTGCCAGTGCCGCCGCCCTCGCCGGCTTTTCGCCGTTGAGCCAGGCAGCCTTCTTCGAAGACAGTACGGCAACGCTTGAAACCCGCAACATGTATTTCAACCGCGACTTTCGCGACGGCACCAGCGCCCAGCAATCCAAGCGTGACGAATGGGCCCAGGGCTTCATGCTCAATCTGCAATCGGGTTACACCGACGGCACCGTAAAATTCGGCGTCGATGCGTTGGGCATGTTGGGGATCAAGCTCGATTCGAGCCCCGACCGCACCGGCACTGGCCTGTTGCCGACCCACGATGATGGTCGCGCCGCCGATGAATACTCCAAGCTGGGCCTGACCGGCAAAGTGAAGATCTCCGCCACCGAGCTGAAAATCGGCAGCCTGCTCCCCGAACTGCCGATCCTCAAGCCCAACGACGGACGCATCCTGCCGCAGACCTTTGAAGGCGGCATGCTGACGTCCAAAGAGATCAAGAACCTGACCTTTACCGGTGGTCGCCTGGATAAAGCCAAGGACCGCGACAGCACCGACTTCGAGGACATTGCCCTCAACAACAAGAACAGCCGCTTTGCCGGTACGGCCGCCGGCAAGCACTTCGACTTTGGCGGTGTGGATTACAAGTTCACCGACAAAATCACCGGCAGCTACCACTTCGCGCAACTCGATGAAGTCTACAACCAGCACTTCCTCGGCGTGGTCGCCTCCCAGCCGTTCGGCCCGGGCACCTTCGGCACCGACCTGCGACTGGCCATCAGTGACGACCAGGGCGCGGCCCGTGGCGGCAAGATCGATAACAAATCCCTCAACGGCCTGGTGAGCTATGCCTTGAGCGGGCATAAATTCAGCGCCGGTTATCAGCACATGTCCGGCGACAGTGCGTTCCCGTATGTCGATGGCAGCGACCCGTACCTGGTCAACTTCGTGCAGATCAACGACTTTGCCGGCGCCGAAGAACATTCCTGGCAGGCGCGCTATGACTTCGACTTCGCCAGGCTCGGCATCCCCGGCCTGAGTTTCATGAGCCGTTACCTGAGCGGCGACAACATCAAGCTCAAGAACGGCGACGAAGGCAAGGAGTGGGAACGCAATACCGAGATCAAATATGTAGTACAAAGCGGCGCGCTCAAGGATGTCGCCGTGCGCCTGCGTAATGCCACCTACCGCTCCAACTACTCCGCTCGCGATGCCGATGAAGTGCGTCTGCTGGTGAGCTATAGCGTTGCACTTTGGTAATTGATTGAAATGCCGAAACCCAAAAAGATCGCAGCCTTCGGCAGCTCCTACACATCCTTACAACAAAAAATCTGTGGAGAATCGAATGAATTTATCACTGCGTAAAGTTGCTCTCACCGCCAGCGCCCTGCTGTTCGCCGGCCAACTGATGGCCGAGCCCAAACGCCCGGAATGCATCGCCCCGGCCTCCCCCGGCGGCGGTTTCGACCTGACCTGCAAACTGGCGCAAAGCGCGCTGGTGAACGAAAAACTGCTGACCAAACCGATGCGCGTGACCTACATGCCCGGCGGTGTCGGCGCGGTGGCGTACAACGCGGTGGTCGCCCAGCGTCCGGCCGATGCCGGCACGCTGGTGGCGTGGTCCAGCGGTTCGCTGCTGAACCTGGCCCAAGGCAAGTTCGGTCGGTTCGATGAAACCAACGTTCGCTGGCTGGCCGCCGTCGGCACCAGCTACGGCGCCATCGCCGTCAAAAGCGATTCGCCTTACAAGAATCTGGACGATCTCGTTCAAGCGCTGAAGAAAGATCCAAGCAAAGTGGTGATCGGTTCCGGCGGCACCGTCGGCAGCCAGGACTGGATGCAAACCGCGCTGATCGCCAAGGCCGCCGGGATCAACCCCCGTGACCTGCGTTACGTGGCCCTCGAAGGTGGCGGTGAAATCGCCACCGCCCTGCTCGGCGGGCATATCCAGGTCGGCAGCACCGACATCTCCGACTCCATGCCGCACATCCAGAGCGGTGACATGCGTCTGCTCGCGGTGTTCGCCGACAAGCGTCTGGACGAGCCGGAAATGAAGGACATCCCGACCGCCAAAGAGCAAGGCTACGACATCGTCTGGCCGGTGGTTCGCGGTTTTTACCTCGGGCCAAAGGTCAGCGACGAAGACTACGCCTGGTGGAAAAACGCCTTTGACAAACTGCTGGCCTCCGAGGACTTCGCCAAGCTGCGCGATCAGCGTGAACTGTTCCCGTTCGCCATGACCGGCCCGGAGCTGGACACCTACGTGAAGAAGCAAGTCGCGGACTACAAAGTGCTGGCCAAAGAGTTCGGCCTGATCCAGTGATCGCCTCTGTCTAGCGGCTGCGGCCCCGTTTGCGCAGGGCCGTGGCACAGGAGTTTCCCATGCTCTTACAACGCATTTTTGCTTCGGTGCTGTTGCTGGCCTGTATTGGCCTGGCGCTGATGGCATGGCCGTATCAAGCGGCTTTTTCCTACGAACCGGTGGGGCCTCGGGCCTTCCCGCTGTTGATGCTCGGCCTGATGGGCCTGGCGCTGTTGTACATGGTATTTCGTCCCGCACCGATCAAGCACAACCCTGACGAGCCGCCGCTGGACCGCGAAACCCTGAGCAAAATCGGTATCTGCGTGGTGCTGTTGCTGGTGTTCGCGGGCACCTTCGAACCCCTCGGTTTCATCGTTGCCAGCACGCTGATTGGCGTTCCGATGGCGCGTTTGTACGGCGGCCGCTGGCTGCCCAGCGCGGTCATCATCAGCTTGATGGCCGTCGGCCTCTACTTGCTGTTCGACAAGGTGATGGACGTGCCGCTGCCGTTGGGCGTGCTCGACGTTCTGGAGAACTGATATGGATACGCTTGGCTATTTGGGACAAGGGTTTGGCGTTGCGCTGACCCCGTACAACCTGGTGACCGCGCTGTGCGGTACCCTCATCGGCACCGTGGTCGGCCTGTTGCCGGGCCTGGGCCCGATCAACGGCGTAGCGTTGTTGATCCCGATCGCATTCGCCCTCGGCCTGCCACCGGAGTCAGCACTGATCCTGCTGGCGGCGGTGTACCTGGGTTGCGAATACGGCGGCCGGATCAGCTCGATCCTGCTGAACATTCCCGGCGAAGCGTCCACCGTGATGACCACCCTCGACGGTTACCCGATGGCCCGCAAAGGCTTGGCCGGTGTCGCGTTGTCGCTGTCGGCGTGGAGTTCGTTCATCGGTGCGTTCATCGCGACCTGCGGCATGGTGCTGTTCGCCCCGCTGCTGGCGAAGTGGGCGATTGCCTTCGGCCCTGCTGAGTATTTCGTGCTGATGGTGTTTGCGATTGTCTGCCTCGGCGGCATGGCCGGTGATCGACCGCTGAAGACCTTTATTGCGGCGTTGATCGGTCTGTTTCTGTCCAGCGTCGGGATCGATGCCAACAGCGGCGTATACCGTTTCACAGGGGACAACATCCACCTGACCGACGGCATTCAATTCGTCGTGTTGGTGCTGGGCCTGTTCTCCATCAGTGAAATCCTCCTGCTGCTCGAAAAAACCCATCACGGCCAGGAAGCGGTCAAAGCCACCGGGCGCATGATGTTCAACTTCAAGGAAGCGTCGGCGGTGTTCGTGGTGAACATTCGTTGCGGCGTGCTGGGTTTCATCATGGGCGTGCTGCCGGGTGCCGGCGCAACGCTGGCCAGCGCCGTGGCCTATATGACCGAGAAACGCATCGCCGGCGCCAAAGGCACGTTCGGCCAGGGTGACATGCGCGGCCTCGCCGCCCCGGAAACCGCCATCGGCGGCGCCGCGTGCGGTGCACTGGTGCCGATGTTGACCCTCGGTGTGCCGGGCTCGGGCACCACGGCGGTGATGATCGGCGCTCTGTCGCTGTACAACATCACGCCGGGGCCGTTGCTGTTCCAGCAACAACCGGACATCGTCTGGGGCCTGATCGCCTCGTTGTTCGTCGCCAACATCATGCTGGTGATCCTCAACATCCCGATGATCCGCATCTTCACCCGCATCCTCGCCGTGCCGAACTGGGCACTGGTGCCGGTGATCGCAATCATTACCGGGATCGGCGTCTACGCGGTGCACGCCACCACGTTCGACCTGTTCCTGATGATCGGCATCGGTATCTTCGGTTACATCCTGCGCAAGATGGACTTCCCGTTGTCGCCGGTACTGCTGGGCTTTATCCTCGGCGGCTTGATGGAACAGAACCTGCGTCGCGCCCTGTCGATTTCCAACGGCGCGCTGGAGATCCTCTGGTCCAGCCCGATCACCTTCGGTTGCTGGGTATTGACCGCGATCATGCTGCTGATGCCAATCCTGCGAATCTGGCGCAAACGTTCGGCCTCTAGGCGCGCTATTGCCGATGTCTGATCGTCCCTTCAAAACCTGGTGGGGAACCCCGCTGGTCGGCCTGCTGGGTGGTTACCTCGCCAGCCAGGTCGGCTGGCCGCTGCCGTGGATGGTCGGCTCGTTGCTGGCGATCATCCTGGTGCGCTGCCTGACACCCTGGCAGTTGGCGGAAATCCCCGGCGGGCGTAAATGCGGCCAGTGGATCGTCGGCATCGGCATTGGCCTGCACTTCACCCCGGTGGTGATGGAGCAGGTGTTGAGTCACTTCGGTTTGATCTTCTTCGGCGCGTTGGTCACCAGCCTGTCGGCCGTGGTCGGGGTCTGGTTGATGCGGCGTACCGGGGAGGATCGCGCCACGGCGTTCTTTTCCAGCATGCCCGGCGGCTCCGGGGAGATGGTCAACCTCGGCGCGCGTAATGGCGCGGTGCTTAGCCGGGTCGCGGCGGGGCAAAGTTTGCGGGTGCTGGTGGTGGTGCTGTGTGTGCCGGCGGCGTTCAAGTATTTGCTCGGGGACGGCACACCCATCGGCCATGCCACGGAGGTTGATTGGGGTTGGCTGGCGATTCTGTTCCCGGCGGGCGCCCTGCTCGCCTGGGTCTGGCAGCGGTTGCGTCAACCCAATCCGTGGCTGTTCGGGCCGTTGCTGGTGAGTGCGGCGGTGAGCATCGGTTGGGATCTGCACATCGGCTTGCCCAACGGCGGCAGTCAGATTGGCCAATGGCTGATTGGCAGCGGTCTGGGCTGTCACTTCAATCGGCAGTTCTTTCGGCGGGCGCCATCATTCATGGGCCGGACCCTGATTGGCACGGCACTGACCATGTTGATCGCCACGGCGGCGGCGCTGGGCTTGAGCGCGTTGACGCATCTGGATTTGCGTTCCCTGACTCTGGGCATGATGCCCGGCGGGATTGCCGAGATGAGTCTGACGGCGGAGACCCTGCAATTGTCGGTGCCGCTGGTGACGGCGATGCAGGTGATGCGGCTGTTGTTTGTGTTGTTTCTGGCGGAGCCGTTGTTCAAGTATTGGAATCGGATGCCTGAGTAAGACGAAGGACCGAGCCGTTTTCTTCGCGGGCAAGCCTCGCTCCTACAGGGTTGTGTCGAATCCAAATAGTGTGATCGACGCAACCCTGTAGGAGCGAGGCTTGCCCGCGAAGCTTTTAGACCGGTGGCAACCGCCACTCAATCGGCGTTTCGCCATTCTGCTCAAGGAATTTGTTGGTCCGACTGAAGTGCCCGCAACCGAGGAAGCCGCGATAGGCCGACAGCGGCGACGGATGCACCGAGGTCAGCACCAGATGCTTGGTGGCATCGATCAGCTTCTGCTTGCTCTGGGCATGGGCGCCCCACAGCATGAACACCAGATGCGGTTGCCGTTCACTGACCACTTCAATGATCCGGTCGGTGAAAAACTGCCAGCCTTTGTCCTTGTGCGCATTGGCGTTCGCGCGCTCGACGGTCATGGTGGTGTTGATCATCAGTACCCCCTGATCAGCCCAGCTTTGCAGGTAGCCGTGGCTCGGGATGTCGATGTTCAGGTCGCGTTTCAACTCTTTATAGATGTTCACCAGCGACGGCGGCGCGGGCACGCCCGGTTGCACCGAGAAACACAAGCCATGGGCCTGGCCCGGGCCGTGGTACGGGTCCTGGCCGAGGATCACGACTTTGACCTTATCCAGCGGCGTGGAGTTGAGTGCGTTGAAAATCATCGGGCCTGGGGGATAGATTTCCTTGCCCGCCGCCCGTTCCTGTTGCAGGAATGAGCGCAACTCTGCCATGTAGGGCTGGTCGAATTCAGCACGCAGTGCCTCCTTCCAGCTCGGTTCGAGTTTGATACGGTCGTCAGCAGTCATGGTCATACCCGGCAGAAACAATGGGGCGAACCCTAGGAAACCCCAACCCCCTTGTCAATTGATCTGACGCAGATCCGGCACTTTCCTACATTGCGATCATACTGAACGCTCAAATTCCCGATCGAGGTCACGATGAATCTGCACTTCGAAGAACTCACCGGCACCAACGGCGCCCGCATCGGCATCGCCAGCCTGGATGCCGAAAAGTCGCTGAACGCACTGTCTCTGCCGATGATCAATGCCCTGCGCGACCAGATGGACGCCTGGGCCAAGGACCCACAAATCGTCTGCGTTTTACTGCGCGGTAACGGCGCCAAGGCCTTCTGCGCCGGCGGCGAAGTACGCAGCCTGGTCGAAGCCTGCCGCCACCATCCGGGGGAAGTCCCGCCCCTGGCCGCGCAATTTTTTGCGGCGGAATATCGGCTGGACTTCAAGCTGCACACCTACCCCAAACCGCTGATCTGCTGGGGTCACGGCTACGTCCTCGGCGGCGGCATGGGGCTGCTGCAAGGGGCGAGCATCCGGATTGTCACGCCGAGCAGCCGTTTGGCGATGCCGGAAATCAGCATCGGTTTGTACCCGGATGTCGGTGCCAGTTGGTTCCTGTCACGACTGCCGGGCAAGCTCGGGTTGTTCCTCGGTTTGACCGGCGCGCACATGAATGCCCGGGACGCGATTGATCTGGATCTGGCCGACCGTTTCCTGCTCGAAGAACAACAAGAGGAACTGGTCGAGGGCTTGCTGCAATTGAATTGGCAGGAACAGACCGCGATGCAACTCAACAGCCTGCTCAAGGCCTTGCAACAGGAAGCCGTCGCGCAGATGCCCGAAGCGCAATGGCTGCCGCGCCGCCAGCAGATCGACGAACTGCTGGATGTCAGCGACGTGCGCTGCGCCTGGAAAGCCATCAGTCATTTGCGCGACCACACGGATCTGCTGCTAAGCCGCGCCGCGAAGACCATGACCGAAGGCTCGCCCTTGACCGCTTATCTGGTCTGGGAACAGATCGCCCGGGCCCGGCATCTGTCGCTCACGGAAGTCTTTCAGATGGAATACACCTTGAGCCTCAACTGCTGCCGTCATCCGGAGTTCAGTGAAGGGGTACGGGCGCGGCTGATCGACAAGGATCAGAAACCGCACTGGCACTGGCCCGACATTAATAACGTGCCGGATGCGGTGGTGGAGGCGCATTTTCATAAGGTCTGGGAAGGTCGGCATCCGTTGGCGGATTTGTCGGATTACTGAAATCCGGGCATAAAAAAAGCGGCGCTCAATGCGCCGCTTTTTTGTACCCGCTTAGCGGTGGTTACCCCGGCCATCGCGACCGTCATGATCGCCACGTCCACGTCCATGGTCTCGCCCATCACCACCCCGATAATCATTGCCCCAACCGCCGCGATTGTGGCCATCCCAACCGCCTCGGTCATGGCCTTGCCAGCCACGGTTCTGGGACTGGTAGTAGCGCGGCTGCGCCTGGTAATAACGCGGCGCCGAGTAGTAACGCGGGGCCGGTTGGTAATAACGCGGTGCTGGCTGGTAGTAGCGTGGAGCCGAGTAGTAGCTGCCACCGCCCGAGTAGTAAGCCGGCGCGGGGGACGAGTAAACCTCAGAACTGTAGTAGCTGCCTCCATCTCCGTAGGAATAGGGAACGCATGCACCAAGGGAAAAACTCAACACGACCAGCAGAAGAATTCGGCGATACATGGCGGCCTCCTGGACCGCGAGTGAGCCACACCAGCGACGCTGGCAGGCGACAGCCAATTGTTGGCGACTGTCGAAAGATCAGACATCGATTTCGGAATCTGGTGCGATCCTGAAATACATTGAAACAAGTAGCCGATGAAAGGTTTTTCATCTTCGTCATAAAAAACGGCGCGTCCTTCAATGGAAGCGCCGTCGTGATTAATGACGACCGTAACGGCCGCCACCGTGGTAATAACCCGGTCCGTGTCCGCCGTAATACCCGTGGCCACCGTAGTAATAGTAGCGATAGCGACCGTAATACCGAGGGTACGAATAGCCGTAGTAATAAGGCGAATAGTAGTAACCGGGGTAGTAATACGGCGTGGCGTACACATCGGCGGTACCGGCGTAGTAATAGCAACCGGACAACCCCAAACCCAACAACCCACCCAGCAGTAATCGACGAAGCGTTTTTGAGTAAACCATGGCGGCCTCCTGAAAGACCCGCGACAGCAGCCGGCACAAGCCGACTCACATGGGATTTGACTGTAAAACCGGGACCAAGTGCGCGCCGGTGAAAACCTTCGGATCAGCGGCCCATTGCGGTGCGCCGATGCACCATCACAAGGCAATCCACTGCCCTCCTCCTGCCAGTCAATCAACCTCACACCCCGGCCCAGAGCCCTTGCAGCGAATTGGCACGGCTCTCGCTTTAGTAAACCCGTGCAGGAGTCATCACAGGTTCGCGGCACCACAATTTGCAATGGCTGACTAGGGTTCCGGCTCGCTTAGGCGAGTGGCTGGTCCGAGAGTTGGCGACCTCCAGTTGAGGTTACACGGCGGGACAAAAGCCCGGGAGACAAGCCACCGTTTACGGTGCCGCGTGCCTCCTGTCCGCCCTTATCAACTGGAGAACCATCCCATGACCCGACTTCGTTTACCCGCCCTGCTGGCCGCTGCGTTTGCAGCCTTCGTCAGCGTCTCGTCCCACGCCGCCCAGAAAGACCACTTCAGTGTGTGCTGGACCATCTACGCCGGCTGGATGCCCTGGGAATACGCCGGCAGCCAAGGCATCGTCGACAAATGGGCGAAGAAGTACGGCATCAAAATTGACGTGGTGCAGCTCAATGACTACGTCGAATCGATCAATCAATACACCGCCGGCCAGTTCGACGGCTGCACCATGACCAACATGGATGCGCTGACCATTCCGGCGGCGGGTGGCGTCGACAGCACCGCGCTGATCGTCAGCGATTTCTCCAACGGCAACGACGGCATTGTGCTCAAGGGCGAAGGCAAAAAAGTCGCCGACCTGAAAGGCATGGACGTCAACCTTGTGGAGCTGTCGGTGTCCCACTACCTGCTGGCCCGGGCCCTGGATTCCGTCGATCTCACCGAGAAAGACTTGAAAGTGGTCAACACCTCCGACGCCGATATCTCGGCCGCTTTCAACACCGACCAGGTCAACGCCGTCACCACCTGGAACCCGATGCTCTCGGACATCAAGGCCAAGCCCGGCGTGACCGAAGTGTTCAACTCCAGCCAGATCCCCGGCGAAATCATGGACATGATGGTGGTCAACAGCGCCACCCTCAAAGACAACCCGGCCCTGGGCAAAGCCCTGACCGGCGCCTGGTTCGAAGTGGTCGAGTTGATGAACGCCAAGAATGCCGCGAGCAAAGCGGCGCTGGAACACATGGCCAAAGCCTCGGGCACCGACCTGGCCGGGTTCCAGGCGCAACTCGACACCACCAAGCTATTTGCTACGCCGCAGGAGGCCCTGGCGTTCTCTACCAGCAAGCAACTGCCGGACACCATGCGCAAGGTCGCCGAGTTCTCCTTCCAGCACGGCTTGCTGGGTGAAGGCGCCAAGGACACCAGTGCGGTCGGCATGGCCTTCGCCAACGGCGTGACCAGCGGCGACAAAGGCAACCTCAAGCTGCGCTTCGACCCGAGCTACGTGCAGATGGCCGCCGACGCCAAGCTGTAATCAGGAGGACCTGGCCATGCGCCTGATCAATCGCCACCCGGATCGCCCGAGTCGCTTGCTGTTGGTGATCCTGCCGTTCGCCCTGGTGCTGCTCGCCTACTTCCTGGGCTCGGCCGAGCGGCTGACGGACAACCCTAATGACAAGTTGCTGCCCAGCGCCGTGCAGATGACCGACGCGGTGAAACGCCTGGCGTTCGTCGCCGACAGCCGTACCGGCGAATACCTGCTTTGGCAGGACAGCGCCTCCAGCCTGCGACGGCTGGCGATCGGCCTCGGCATTAGCGCGTTGGCCGGGTTGTGCCTGGGCATGGCGGCCGGGACGTTGCCGTTGTTCGGCGCGCCGTTGTCGCCGCTGCTGACGGTGCTATCGATGGTGCCGCCGCTGGCGATCCTGCCGATTCTGTTCATCGTCTTCGGCTTGGGCGAGTTGTCGAAAGTGATGCTGATCGTGATCGGCATCACCCCGGCGCTGGCCCGTGATCTGGAACAACGCGCCCGGGAAATCCCCGTCGAGTTGCTGATCAAGGCCCAGACGCTGGGCGCTTCAACCTGGACGCTGATGCTGCGGGTGGTACTGCCGCAATTGCTGCCACGGCTGCTGATTTCGTTGCGGCTGATGCTTGGTTCGGCGTGGTTGTTCCTGATCGCGGCTGAAGCCATTGCGTCTACTGACGGCCTCGGCTACCGGATCTTCCTGGTGCGCCGCTACCTGGCGATGGACGTGATTCTGCCTTACGTGGTGTGGATCACCCTGCTCGCCTGGCTGATGGATTGGGGCTTGAAGCGCCTGACCCAACGGGCCTTCCCTTGGTACGAAGGAGCTCGCGCATGAGCTTCATCACGGTGAAAAACGTCTGGCAGCAATACGCCGATCAAGTGGTGCTCGAAGGCCTGAACCTGAGCGTCAACGAAGGGGAGTTTTGCACCCTTGTCGGCGCCTCCGGTTGCGGCAAATCAACCTTCCTGCGTTTGCTGCTGGGTCAGGAAAAAGCCAGTCGCGGCGAGATCCTGCTCGACGGCCAAGCCCTGGCCAGTGAACCGGATTCCAGCCGTGGCGTGGTGTTCCAGCGCTACTCGGTGTTCCCGCATCTGACGGTGCTGGACAACGTCGCCCTCGGCCTCGAATTGCCGCGCTCGCCCTTACTTGGCCGCTTGTTCGGCAGCGCTAAAAAAGACGCCCGGGAACAGGCTTCGGGGCTGCTGCACAAAGTAGGCCTCGGCCACTCGCTGGACAAGTACCCGGCGCAGCTTTCCGGTGGCATGCAACAGCGGCTGGCCATCGCCCAGGCGCTGATCATGAAGCCGCGCGTGTTGCTGCTCGACGAACCCTTCGGCGCCCTCGACCCGGGCATCCGCAAAGACATGCACCACTTGTTGCTGGAGCTGTGGCGCGAGACGCAACTGACGGTGTTCATGGTCACCCATGACCTGTCCGAAGGCTTCACCCTCGGCACCCGTTTGCTGGTGTTCGACAAGGTCCGCGTCGACCCGCACGCCCCCGGCGCCTATGGCGCCCGCATCACCTACGACATCCCTTTGAACAGCGACCGCCGCGCCAATCGCGCCGCCGTCGATGCCTTGCCGGCAGAACTGGCAGGCACGCTTCGCACCGCTTAAGAGGATTTTTCAAATGACCGATTCCACCCAACTGTTCCCGCCCTTCGCCGAAGAAATGCTCCCCGGCGGCGGCCACCGTTCCTTCGTATTGAAACGCGGCCAATTGCTGCGCCTGACCGACCTGCGCGGCGGCGCCAACGTCAGCCTGACGCTGCTCAACGCCAACGAAAAAACCGAACGCCTGAACCTGCCCGATAGCCTCAAATGCCAACACACCGCCAAGCTCACCGCCGGCCATTGTTTGTACTCAGACATGGGCCGCGTATTGGCGGCGATCACCGCCGACACCTGCGGCTGGAGCGACAGCCTCGGCGGCGTGCTGTGTGCTGAAGAGGTCGCGGAAAAATACGGCACGGGCCGCTATCAGGAACTGCGCAACGGCTTCTTCCGCAACGGCACCGACAACCTGCTGGTGGAACTCGGCAAGTGGGGTTTGGGCCTGTCGGATTTGCTGATGACCCTCAACCTGTTCAGCCGCGTGAACGTCGATTACGCCGGGCGTTTCCACTTCGTCGAGGGCAATTCCAGGGCCGGCGACTACATCGAGTTGTACGCGCCGATGGACACCCTGGTGGTGCTCACCGCCCTGCAACATCCGATGGACCCGTCGCCGGACTACGCGCCAAAACCGCTGAAGCTGAGCTGGATGAACGCTGACCCGAGCGTCGCCGAACACTGCCGCACCTCGCGCCCGGAAAACGAGCGCGGCTTTATCAACACTGACCGTTTGTTCGCCTGAGGATCGCTGCCATGTCACTCGCCATCGCTACCACCCAAAAGCAGCCCGAAACCGCGATCTACCGCGCCACCATCCCCGCCGGCGAACCCTGGCTGATGGAGGTCAAGGCCGGCCAGACCCTGCGCATCCTCGACCTGGAAGGCAATCAAGCGGTCGACACCTTGTTCTACAGCGTCGCCAACCCGAAGGAACGCTACGACGTGCAACGCACCCTGCGCCGGCAGAACAGCGTCTACCTGAGCACCGGCAGCGTGCTCTATTCCAACCTCGGCCAACCGATGCTGACCATCGTCGCCGACACCTGCGGGCGTCACGACACCCTCGGCGGCGCCTGCGCGCAAGAGAGCAACACCGTGCGTTACGCGTTGGAAAAACGCTACATGCACAGCTGCCGCGACAACTACCTGCGGGCCTGCGTGCATGACGGGCGACTGGGCAAAAGCGACATCGGGCCGAACATCAATTTCTTCATGAACGTGCCGGTCACGGCGGACGGTGGGCTGACCTTTGAAGACGGGATTTCGGCGCCGGGCAAGTACGTGGATTTGCGGGCAGAGATGGATGTGATCGTGCTGATTTCCAACTGCCCGCAATTGAACAACCCATGCAATGCCTACAACCCGACCCCTGCGGAGCTGCTGGTATGGAACTGAAAATAGCGCGGTTGCGTAAATGGCTGTTCGCCTTGTGCCAGGCCCGCTCCGGCCAGTGCATTAAATAACGTCCCCTGTAGGAGCTGCCGAAGGCTGCGATCTTTTGATCTTGATCTTCAAAGATCACAAGCACGATCAAAAGATCGCAGCCTTCGGCAGCTCCTACGCGGGGTCGGTGTGAATTTCGGTTACCCGGGACGGCCCGGGTGCATCTCGAAAAACTGCGGGACGGCCCGCATCCCAGGTCGAGGCTGATGCGTTATCGCCTCCGGGGGTTTTGCCATGTTCGAAAAAGTCCTGATTGCCAACCGTGGCGCGATTGCCTGCCGCATCCTGCGTACCCTGGGTGAATTGCAGGTCAGGGGCGTCGCCGTTTACTCCGAAGCCGATGCCGCGAGTTTGCACATCCTGCAAGCCGACGAAGCCCACAGCCTCGGTGAAGGCGCGGCCGCTGGCACCTATCTGGCGGTGGATAAAATCCTCGCCATCGCCCAAGCCTCCGGCGCCACGGCGATTCATCCCGGCTATGGATTCCTCTCGGAAAACGCGGCGTTCGCCGAAGCCTGTGAAGCCATTGGAATTGCCTTCATCGGCCCGACACCCGAGCAGTTAAAAGTGTTCGGCCTCAAGCACACCGCCCGCGCCCTGGCCAAGCAACACGGCGTACCGATGCTCGAAGGCACCGAGTTGCTCGACAGCCTCGACGCGGCGCTGATCGCCGGCGAACAGGTCGGCTACCCGGTGATGCTCAAAAGCACCGCCGGCGGTGGTGGCATCGGCATGCGCGTGTGCCGCAGCGCCGCCGAATTGAGCGAATCCTTTGAGGCGGTCAAACGCCTGGGCCAGAACAATTTCAGCGACGCCGGGGTGTTCATCGAGAAGTACATCCAGCGCGCCCGGCATCTGGAAGTGCAGGTGTTTGGCGACGGTCGTGGCGAGGTGATTGCCCTCGGCGTGCGCGACTGCTCGGTGCAGCGCCGTAACCAGAAAGTCCTCGAAGAAACCCCGGCACTGAACCTGCCCGAAGGCATGGCCCAAGAGCTGTGCGCAGCGGCAATCAAACTGGCCAAAGCGGTGAATTACCGCAGCGCCGGCACGGTGGAATTTGTTTTCGACAGCGAAGATCAGCGCTTCTATTTCCTGGAAGTGAACACCCGGTTGCAGGTGGAGCACGGCGTCACCGAACAGGTGTGGGGCGTGGACCTGGTGCGCTGGATGATCGAACTGGCGGCCGGTGATTTACCGCCCCTGAGCGAGTTGCGTCGCGGCTTGAAAGCCGAGGGCCATGCGATTCAGGCGCGGCTGTATGCCGAAGATCCGGGCCGGGATTTCCAGCCGAGTCCTGGCCTGCTGACGGCAGTAAATTTCCCTGTCGCCGACGGCAAACGCCTGCGTATCGACACCTGGGTCGAGGCCGGATGCGAGATCCCGCCGTACTTCGACCCGATGATCGCCAAGGTCATCAGTTGGGCGCCGACCCGCGAACAGGCGCGCGCGAATCTGCATCAGGCACTGGGCGACAGCTTGTTGTACGGCGTGGAAACCAACCGCGATTACCTGCGGCAGATTCTGCTCGATACACCGTTCGCCAGTGGTCAGCCGTGGACCCGCTGCCTGGAAGGTCTGGTGTATCAGGCCAACACCTTTGAAGTGCTGAGCGCCGGTACGCAAACCAGCGTTCAGGACTATCCCGGTCGCCTCGGTTACTGGGCGGTCGGCGTGCCACCGTCGGGGCCGATGGACAGTCGGGCGCTGCGCTTGGGTAATCGTCTGCTGGGCAATGATGAAGGCGCTGCGGCGCTGGAAATCACCATGAGCGGGCCGTTGCTGCGCTTCAATTGCGAGGCGGTGGTGGCGGTGACCGGGGCGGTGATTCCGCTGACGTTGAACGGTGAAGCGGTGCCGATGAACACCGCGTTGCTGATCCCGACAGGTTCGACCTTAAGCCTCAGCACGATTGCCGGGGCCGGCGCCCGCAGCTATTTGTGCCTGCGTGGCGGGCTGCAAGTCCCGGATTATCTGGGCAGCAAAAGTACCTTCACCCTCGGGCAGTTTGGCGGGCATGGCGGCCGGGCGCTGCGGGCCGGAGATGTGTTGCATGTGCCGGTTTTGAGCGATCGCAGTGTCGGTGGGCAATTGTCTGAAATCGCCGAGTTGCCAGCGGTGCGGCAGATTCGGGTGATCTATGGCCCCCATGGCGCGCCGGAATACTTCACCGAAAACTACATCGGCACCTTTTTCGCCACTGAGTGGGAAGTGCATTTCAACTCCAGCCGTACCGGCGTGCGATTGATCGGGCCCAAGCCAGAATGGGTGCGGGCCGATGGCGGTGAAGCCGGGCTGCACCCGTCGAATATTCATGACAATCCGTATGCGATTGGTGCGGTGGATTTCACTGGGGACATGCCGGTGATCCTCGGGCCGGATGGGCCGAGCCTGGGCGGGTTTGTGTGCCCGGTGACAGTGATCGAGGCGGATCTTTGGCAGTTGGGGCAGCTCAAGGCCGGGGATAAGGTGCAGTTTCTCCCTGTCGATCTCAAAACCGCCCGAGACCTCGCCCTGAAATGGAATACCCCCTGTGGGAGCGGGCTTGCTCGCGAAAGCGGTGTATCAGCCCCATTAATATCGACTGACACGACGCCTTCGCGAGCAAGCTCGCTCCCACAGGGGATTGGGTCGCCTGTGGTATTGGATATCGGTCAGGGGGATACGCGGCTGGTTGCGAGGTTGTCGGGCGATACGCATCTTCTGCTGGAAATCGGCGCCCCGGAACTCGACCTGGTCCTGCGCTTCCGCACCCACGCCCTCATGCAGGCGCTCGAAACCAAACACCTGCACGGCGTCATCGACCTCACCCCCGGCATCCGCTCCCTACAAGTGCACTACCAACCCGAGCAACTGCCGCTGGCCGATCTACTCGGCATCGTCGCCGGCGAATGGGACGCCGTGTGCGCCGCCAAAGACCTGCAAGTGCCGTCGCGCATCGTCCATCTGCCGCTGTCCTGGGACGACCCGGCGTGCCAGTTGGCCATCGAGAAATACATGACCACCGTGCGCAAGGACGCGCCGTGGTGCCCGAGCAATCTGGAGTTCATCCGCCGCATCAACGACCTGCCCAACCTCGACCAAGTGCAGC
>Ga0302175_10000207_pt1 | contig 23250 bp, 27 predicted proteins | sample I_Fen_N3_3_FD_198791 | JGI IMG/M metagenome (GOLD analysis project Ga0302175, IMG submission 198791) | Peat permafrost microbial communities from Stordalen Mire near Abisko, Sweden - I_Fen_N3_3 | ecosystem: Environmental > Terrestrial > Soil > Wetlands > Permafrost | place: Sweden: Abisko... | reverse complement strand
ACACCAGAAGGCAAAGAGGTGCTATTTAGGGAGGCCATTCTGATTGAAGAGTTAAAGAATGAGATCCTAAGCAATCCATTTTTTCTTGAGTGTAACAGTGATGCCAGGAAGGAAATAAAGAATGGCGCTTGGAGACCAAAAGGTGGATGGTACACCGTTACTGGCCAAACCGATATTCACGAAAAATACTTTAGCAACATATACAACCACTTAAGTTGCCACTCGCACTCCAGTTATATAAGCGCACTGCAAACCAGAGATGCATCCACCATCGAAGACCAACAGATGCTTGTCCGAGCGTCGTGCCAGAATCTATGCTTAATTCTGGCGCACTTTTTATTCTCGTATGTCGAATTATTCCCAGAATCCAGAAACTTATTAGAATCTGACGCTTCACTTTTTAACATTGCTTCTAAATGGCGCATTCAGAAAAAAAACATCTCATTTTACTACGACCAACCCTCCCCCCCTGTCTAGAGTCAGATTTTTCGACTGTGCTTTATTTAGCAAGCGGGAGTGAGCATTCCTCTAAAACTACAGTGTTATAGTTTTCAACTGTGCCGCTAGAACCCCAGCCATCAAGGCCCTGGCAGAGAACGCCGCCGCATCGGTGGGATTCGGAGTTGGACCTGGTAAATGCGTGTGGGCGGCTAGTTGTGTGTTCATCTGCTGCAACAGGTCGAGCGTGTCGCAAACCACTTTGAACAGATTCACCCCTTCGGACCCGATCCAGTTTTTTGGCGCCTGCATCTGCTGACTGATCCCGGTCAAGCTTTTTCGCAACCCCTGAATCCGCTCCTGCATGTCGCCACCCACCGTGGCGTTGTGCTTCTGCCCCACCACCAGGTTCAAGTCGCGCCCGGTCGCCTGGTGCAGATCGTCTACCGCCGCCAGGCTCGCGGACCCGCCTGACATCAGCTTGAGCGCGCCCAGCGCTTCGATCGTCTTCACCCCACCTACCGTCTCGGTCGAATGATCGTCCACCGCCTGCGTGTGGCTCTGGAACTGCTCGCGGTTGTTCAAGGCCTCAACCTCGCGCTCGATCGCCTTGTCCTGGATCTTGCCATCCGTCTGGCGCAGCCAGTTGCCGTCGGCATCGACGCGCTGCTGGCAGGCTTCGCTGTGTTGCCACACCTGATCACCCTTGGGCACCTTGGGCATGCTCAGGCCGTGCGGGAGAATCGTTTGAATGTAGGGCTTGTTCGGCAGGCCATAGGCAAAGCACACCACCACTTGGGTGCCTTCTTCCGGAAAGGCATACATGCCCATCTCTTCGCCACCGGTAGGCAGCGGCAACGGCACGCCGGCGAGTTGGGGCATTTGCGGATCGGGCTCCCCGTCCGGACCGAGGACCTCGATGTCCACGGCATAACGCGGCCGGAAGTCGTCACAGACCCCCGCGCCGGCCGGGGCGTCGGCCACGGCGACAACCCGGGCAAAGCGCGGCAGGTGGTAGCCGCCGGTCAGTTCAGGGAATTGGCGCTCTACAGCGCGTCGGATTGCGTCTTCCATCGGATGGCCATCTGGTCATTGGCGAGGGCCACGCTGGTGATGCGCTCGCCTTGGTTGATCGTTGCACCTGGTCGTAACCCCGGAAGGGCCGCGACCATCGCGCTTTGGTTGCCCTGGTAGCCGTCGAACAGCTCCGTGGGGATCTGCAGCGGCGTCCGGGCGCCGAAAAAACTGTCGGCCCAACTGCCGGCGAACACTTCGCCGTTGCCCAGCTGGTGCCAGGTGAAGTCGGGGATGTTGAATACCCGGGCCAGGCTGTCCATCGCCTGATACCCGGCGGCCAGGCTGTAAAAGAACGGCGCCTTGACGCTGGCGTAGGGTCGATCGGGAATGCGAAAACGCAGGCCCGTCTGTTCGCTGACCTCGGCCAGCACGGCGCGCAGATCGACGTGGCGTAGGTTCAAGGGCAGCGGGTTGGCCAGAACGGCAGCCAGCTCGCGGCAGAACAACACCTGCTCGATGGCGTTGGCGGCGGTGCAACGTTCGACGTAGCCGATGAAGTGGCGCTGCAGCGTGCCGTCGTTGTAGCCGATGTCCAGAGTCACCAGGCCTTTCACCGCGACTGCGGATTTGATGGTGAAGGTCGCCCGGCCCGGGCTGGTGGCATCCAGTCGAACATCCTCTTTGACCAGGGCGATCGGCGCGCCATTGATGGCCAATACTTTGTGCAGCTTCATGGCTGCTCACTCCCGCCGAGCCACTTATCCACACGGCCCAGCACCTTTTCGAAGCCGCTCAGCGCCGGGTCAGCACTTGATCCGCTGCCGCTCCCATCACCGCCCTCGCCGACCGCGCTGCCCGGGGCACCTTGAGCATTGACCTTGTTGCTGGCACGCCGGCCTTCGACCTTCTCCGGATTGGACTCGCGTTCGCTCAACGTGAACTGGACCAGCCAGGCGCGCAATGAATCGTCCTCCCGGGCGCTGATCCCTTCCGAAAACTCGACCTGGCGCACGCCGAAGGTCGCGGCCGTGTCATTGACGACGCGGTACAGGTGCAACTGACCACCGCTGGCCGTGGATTCGGCCAGGCGCATCAGGTCGGTCATTTGCGCGCTGTCCACAAAGGGGATCATCAACGAAATCGTCAGCGTCTTGGGCTTGAAGCCCTTGTGGGCCTTGTCGGTGTTGCTGGTCTGGCCCGACATGTCGCCGCTTTCGATCCGCAGGTTGGCCGTGACCTTTAGGTTTTTGCCCTGGACCTTGTGGCCATCGAGTAGCAACGTCATAAGCCCACCAGCTCGCGAACAAAGCTCAGACCCGCCTCAGATCCCACCAGCAGTGCGCCGGCACACAACACCCATTCATGCCCCGGGGCCTCACCTTCCAGCAGCGCACGGCGCAGCTCGGTGGCGTTGCCCGGGCCGATCAGGCGAGCCCGCATGCTGCTATCAGGGTTTCCCCCAGCCAGCAGCGCTTTCAGGTCGGTCAGTTGCTGGTCGCGGCCCTTCTGCTGCGCCGCTTTGCGGGACGCCAATGCGGCCAGATCCCCCAGCGGCGAGCTGTCGGCCGCGTAGCTTTCCAGCACGGCCAGTTGGCCGGCCATAGACTGCTTGGCGGCTTTGACCACTGTGCAACGCTCCAGGGGCAGAGCTTGCCAACGCGGCAAGATGCCGGCGCTGGGAATCTCCCACTTTTCCGTTTCCAGCTTCGACAGGTGCCGCGCTCGGCGCTCGGTGCGCACCAGGTCCGGCATCGGCAGCAAGGCGTTGAAGCGCGCCAGGCTCTCGGCCAACTGATCCAGGCGCGTGGCCAGGAACAACAGGCACAGCGCGTGCTGCGGTCCATCGGGCCGGCCGGTGTCGCTGACGTCCACCAGTTTGCCCGCCAGTTGCTGCAGCAAGTTCGGCGCAGACAGAAAGCGCTGGTAACCACGGCCCTGGCCGATCCCACTTTGAAACGGTGTCACCACCAGGCACGCCGGGGCGGCGCCCATCTGATTGGCGATCGCGGCACGGCCGGCCGCGATCGCGCCCTGGGCGGCGGCACCGACCGGCCCCGGGTTGGTGCTGGCCTTGCCGTTCAGATCCGCCAGGCGTTTGGCCGTGCTGACCAGCTCGCCGCCGGCCAGCGTTTGCGCCGCCGCCAGTTGGCCCATCCATTGGGTCGCTTGCGCGGGCCAGCGCATGGTCACCGGTGACCAGTTCACGTCAGGCATTTGGCAGCACCAGGGCAGGTAATTCGGCGACCAGCTCAGCGCTGGTCGGGGCTTTGCGCTTGTCCTGCTCGATGGCATCCAACTGCTCATAGCAGTAGGCCCAGCACAGCGAGCGCCAGGTCCGGAACGCCAAACCATCGGCCTGGAACTTCGGCACCGAAGGCTCCTCGGCGTAGGTGATCGCGTCTTTAAGGTCTTGGTAGCCGGCGGTCTTGGCCGTTTGATCCAGAAACCGTTGAACGCTGGCGACGTAATCGGACTTGCGTTGCTCCCAGGTTGGCGGGGGCGGTTCAACGGCCACGGGACGGCCTTTCACCGTTTGAATGACCTGGCCCCGAGCCTGGGCAGCGAAGAGCGTCTGGTATTCGCTCAAGGTGATTTCCAGCAGTTCGCCGGCCGGTGGCAGGCTGCAAGCCGGATTGGCAATGGCGACCAGGGGCGGTGTGGCCTTGGGGTCTTTCATCATGATCGATGGCGGCTCAGTGGGTCCGCCTTCGACGGCCATCCAGTTAGGATCGGAAACACTGATCAGCGGATGTTTCCACTTAGGATCAGTGACCAGGACGGTGCGGTCCCCGTGGGCCCGGGTGTCATAAAAGCCGGTAGTCGGTGCATGAAAATAGATGCTCATGGTCAGTAGCCAGTGGCCTCCCAGTAAATTTCATCGGGTGAATCGAAGCCGCCGGAAATCACCGAGAACTGTGAATTGCTCACAATCAAGGTGTTCGTGCCCGTGTGCGTATCGGCGTAGAAAACACTGGTCCTGGACGCGACCAGGGACAGGCAGCGGTTGGGGAATACGATCGGAAAACTGCGATGGGTCACGGTGTCCGAGGCCCCTGCGGTGAGGCCCCATTGCCTGATCAGTCCCGTCTGTGCGCACTTCCACCAGCCGTTCGTGCCGAGGTTCGCGGTGTTTTTCAGGACCGCTCCTGGTACGTCCGGTGTGGCCTGGGGCAAGTTAGTCAGCCCCGCCGCGTTCCCGCTGTAGACGCCGGCAATGCGCAGGTGTCCGCCTTCACTGACGGTCAATGCGCTGTTCGTTCCACCGACGTGCAGGGAGACGTTGACCGGAGTGGTCGTGCCTCCCCCGGCCCACACGTCCATCGCCGCCAAATGGCGTTCGTCCCACTTGCTGGCTTTCCACAACAGGTACGCGTTGTTGTTTGATGGGCAATCAATCTGGACTGCCGGCATGCGGGTCCGCCAATCGATGTACGCGCCGCCCATCGGTGGGAAATCGAAACGCGCCGTACCCGACAAATTGCCGCCCGAGAGCGGCAGCTTTGAGCTGTCCGTGATAGCGATATTGGCGCTGCCGTCGAACGCCACACCGTTGATCTGCCGTGGCGTGGCCAGCTTTGTTGCGGTGGCGGCGTTACCGGAAATGCCAATGGCATAGGTGCCGCTCAACCGTGCACCAGGAACGATCCCAAACGCTAAGGAGTTGGCATTCAAGCCACTCAACTGGCCCCCATCACCGAAGTACGAACCCCTGACAGTGAGATGCCCATTACCGTCCAGCGTAAAGGCTGAAGCGGACGCGCCCACGTGCATGACCACCGTCGGTACCGAGGACGATGTTCCGCCGGCATAGACGTCCATCGACGCTAAATGGCGCTCGCTCCAGTTGGTGCCTTTCCAGACCGAGTAGGCGGCTCCGTTGGCTGGGCAATCAATTTGAATCGCCGTCTGGCGTTCCTGCCAACTGGCAAATGGGCCGCCGATCGCCGGGACGTTGAAACGCACACCACCAGCCATCATCCCGCCGGCCAGGGGGAGCTTGGAACCATCGGTAATGTTGATGCTCGACGTGCCATCGAAGGCCACGCCATTGATCTGTTGCGCCGTCTGCAGCCGGCCGGCCGTGCCGGCATTGCCCGTGACGTGGATGTCATAGGTCCCCGACAAGCTGACGCGAGGAACGGTGCCAGCCGTGAGGGTGCTGGCATTGAGATTAGTCAGGCCCGAACCATCACCGGACAACGGCCCCGTGATCGCCACGCCGCTTTCCGTGACGCGCACGCCATTGCCCGTGGCATAGCCCTCGGCGCCCAACCCCATGTACAAAGACTTGAGGGTTGTAGACGAGCCGTAACCGCCCATGCTGCCCACGACTTTGCCACCCGAGGTAAAGGTGAATCCTCGCGCCCAACCGAAGCCAAGATAATTGTCGGTCAAGTAGCCCACGTTACCGACCATCGTGCCGCCATTCACCGGCAGCTTGGTGTTGTCCTGGACCGTGATGTCTTGCGAGCCGTCGAAGGAAACGCCATTGATGGTGCGGGGGTTGGCCAGCTTGGTGGCCGACCCCGAGCGCAGATCCGGGTAATGCCCAACCTTGGCCGCGAAATGATCCACCAGCGGCCCGTCGATCGGCGCAACGGTGCGCAGGTCGGTGATCACATTGGCGTTGGCCAGGTACGCCAAGGGCACGCAGTAATGCCAGGTGCCGTCAGGGTCCAGGTAATCGACCTGGTTAGGATCAAACCCCACTGTCCAGCTGGCCACCACGTCGTTGAGTTGACGCCGAAGAGAGACGTTCAGAAATACCGGGGCCGGCAACGCCGGCGGCGCGATCGGCAAGGCACTGGCCAGCGCCACGCGGATGCCTTCGACATACGCCAGCCCGGGCTTGAGCTGATAACCGGCGGCTACCTTTTCCACCTGCAGGCCGCTGCGGAAGAAGCAGGCACGACCAAAAACGTCACGGTTGCTCAGGCGCTCGCGCTCATCGATGCCTTTCAGGCGCACGGTGAAGTCATGCTGCCAGGTGCGGGCATCAATGGTGATGCCCGTCAGCGCCTGGGCCCCGTCGAACACCACCAGGATGTTGCGGGTCACGTTGTTGCCCAACTGCAGAGGCGGGATGTTCTTGCGCTTTTGCTGCAGCGGCACATAGGCCACGGCCAGCAACACGTTCTCGGCGGTTTCCAGGCCGATCCAGTTCCAGTCAAAGTCCCCGACATCACTGCCCAACATGGCGCTGTACACCACCTGGTTGGGGTTCACAAAACCAATGTTCTGTTCCGGGATCGTGTAGCTGTGAACAATCTGCGCCGCCGGCGGCTTCGCAGCCGCACGGTTGACGGCGGCGTTCGGGTTGAGGCCTGGCACGTTGGCAAAGACAAAACGCACGACGCTCAGACGTTGTTGCGCGCCCATTTTCTGGGCGATCAGGCTTTCACCTGCAAGGGTAATACTGGCTCCCATGGGGGCTCCTACAGGCGGGCGATCAGCGTTTGCTGATCGTCGTTGAAGTCCACCGCGACGATCCGCAGCGATACAGGGGTGATGGTCACGAAGTCATAACGCCGGCAGGTGCGGCCGTACTGCTGAATCAGCACGCGCAACAGCTCTGGGTTTTGCGACAGTTGGGAGTCGGAAAGGCGCAGCATGACCACGTCCCAATCCCGTTCCGGCATGCGCTCATCAATCTCGACGTAGCCCACGCCCAGGCGCTGCAAAATGCGCTTGAGCCCCGCTGTGCTGCCGGCGTCCACTGCGTTGATAAAGGCGTACTTGACCCGCAAGCGGTACAGGCTTTCCGGCTCGTCCTTGAAGCGGCTGATGTCCCGTTGCCAAGCCAGCAGATCGAGCACGGTCAGGTGGCAGGTCTCGGCGTCCATCTGCAGCAATGGCCATTGCAACCAGCCTTCGACTTTTTCCCACCAGGTCTGGCTGGCCGCCTTGAGCTTGGTCAACTGCGGGCCGTCCAGCCAGAACGGCAAATTGAGTTTGATCATGCCGGCACCACCTGCAGGCTGCTGATCCTGGGAATGGTCAGCTCTGACACGATGTCGGCGTTATCAAAGTGCAACGACTCGATGCCGGCGAACTGCTGGTGGAGTTCTTCGCCCAGGCGGCTAAAGGAAAACCGCGACTGTGGATAAGTCAGCGTCGGCTGATAGTCACCGGTGCTGCTTTCGCGGAAAGCGGCCCGAATGAACAGCGAGACTTCAGCCTGCAGCTTGTTGCGCTGCTCGGCAGTCAGCAGCGGACGCGGCCACAGGGTCAGACGTAGCGCGTGTTGGGTTTGCGGCATCACCATCACCAGCAGGTCATCGCCGTGGCCATGGTTGCCCTGGTCGCGGATATGGGCGTTGATTTGCTGCAGGTAGGTCGCCGCCGGCACGTCCGCGTCAAACAGCACATAGGCGTTGGCACTGCCTGGGCCCCGGGGGGCGCCATGTAGGAAATACACGCCGTCCGGCCGCACGCCCGGGAAGGCCGAAATCATCGCCCGATACACCGCGTCGGTGTGCCACTGGTTGACCGCCGAGAACTGGTTGCGCACCCGCAAACGCAGCTGATCGTCCGGCTCAGGATCTGCACCTGGTGCGAGCAACCAGCCGTCCGCATTCACCACCTGGACGATACCGGGGATGGGCACCGGTAGGATCGCGTAGTAACCCGGGGCCAAGTTGTAGCCGCTGCCCATCTCCTGGGCTTCTACCGGGACTTCCAGCTGCATCAGGCCATCGGCAAAGGTCGCGGCCTGAGTGGTGACCAGTTGGTAGATATGGCCATTGATCGCGGCCGACTGCACCAGGACGCCGGCGGGCATCTCCAGCACGCCGCCGGCGACGTCGCGGGTAAACAGCAATGTGCCCCGGGCCTTGGTCGCACCTTTGCGCTCGACGTTGACCGCCCAGGCCAGCATGTCCAGCCACTTGTCGCGAGCGGTTTTCACAAAGAAGTTGGGCAGGATCGTGTCGCTGATAAAGCTGATCAGCCATAGCACCGGCTTGGTCACGAGGGCGGTGATCACGCGCCAGAACGGCGAATAGGCGCTGGTGTTGCTCATCTTGCTGCCCTGGGCGATCACTTCCTTTTCCCAGGCCTTGCGTAACCCTTCCTCGGTAGTCGGAATCCCGGCGTCGGCCAGCGCCTGCTTGAAATCTACGTCGCTCACAGCGTCACCTCGATGTCACCGAATTTCAGGGTTTTGGCGGTGACCAGGTACTGACCGGGGCGCACCTGGTTAATCAGTGCGGTGCCCGGCACCAGGCGTTCGTCGGCCTCCACCAGCAGCTCCAGTTGCTGAATGCAGTCGCGTTGACGCAACGTGCTGCGCTCAGCGACCAGCGTTACCAACAACCCGCTTTCACGGATCATGTGTGCGATGTCCTGGGCGATGCTGGCCCGGTCATCGATCAGCAGCGGCTGACGGGACGGGTCCAGCACCAGGTCGTTGTCGATGATCAACAGGTCGATGTACTCGCTCATCCCCCCACCGCCATGGCCAACATGCCTTCCAGTTCCAGCGGGTTCATTTGCTTGCCGGTGTGAATGTTCACGGTCTCCACATGGGTGCCCTTGTTCTGGGTTTGGTTGTTGTTCTGAATGCTGTTCAGCAGGCCGCCCCGGGGCACGGCGTTAGGCCGCGTCGGTGACAGGCTGGCCACCGCCCCGTTGATGCGCTGCTGACTTTGTTCGGCCTTCTCGGTCGGTGCCGGAGCCAGGACCAGAGCTGGCGGTTGGCGCGGTGGTTCCGGGATCTTGAGTTGCGGTCCGATCGGCGCCGGTGTCTTCAACGTTGGCGCGGCCACCAGGGCCGGCGCGGTGCGCGGTGACGGCGCGGCTGCCAGGGGTTGCGCGATCGGCGCCGGGGTGTTCGGGACCGGGGCCATGACCAATGCCGGCGGCTGTGCCGGGGGCGCCATGGCGTTGAGCATTGGCATGACCGGCGCCGACGCCTTCGGGGTTGCCGCCATCACCAGGGGCGGTGCCTGGATCGGCGGTTGTGGCGGGCTCACCAGTTGCGGCAGCAATGGCGCCTCGACCTGCGGCGCGGTGATGTTGGGCAGTTCCGGCGCCGCCGGCATGTCGCCAAACGCCGCATCGATCTGCACGCCCGGGATTTTGTTCAGCATCTCGATCAAGCCATTGATGGCCTGTTTAAAGATGTTGACGATGCCGTCCCACGCCGCCCGGGCCATGCCCGACCAGCCAGCCATGGAGTTGAACCAGTCCGACAGCGCGGTCAGTTGGGCGCTGACCCATTTGAACGCCTCGCTGTTGAGCAGCGCGCTGGTCCATTCATCCCAGTAGATGATCGCCGCCGCGACGGCCGCGACCAGTGCAATGATGCCGATCACGATCCACGCCACCGGGTTGGCCAACATGGCCGCGTTGACCAGCCAGATCGCTCCTTGCCACAGCAGCATGCCGGCCTTGGCCAGCGCCATCCAGGTGAACATCAGCACCAGGCCCGCGACGAAGGCCACCACCATGACGGTGTGATATAGGAACATGGCGATGCTGCGAAAGCCGGTCCAGGTCAGCACGTTCCACACGGTCACCAAGCCCAGCCAGACCATTTTTGAGATGCCCACGGTCAGCGTGAGCAATGACAGGGCGGCCACAATGCCAAACACCGTCAAGGTGGCGATGCCGATCACGCGGGTGATGTTCGGGAACAGTTGGGTCCAACGGGTCAGGGTGCCGGCGATGGCCACCAGGCGATCCATCAGCGGCGACAGGATCGGGATCAACGACTGGCCGAAGGCAATCCGCAACGCCTGCACAGCGGCGCCGAACTGCTGCCATGGGTCCACCATGGCTTTGGCCATGCGCTCGGCATTCTCCAGGCCGCGCACCTTGCCCAACTGCTCCATGCCGTTGCGCAGCCGATCGGTGTCTTTGGCCAGTGCGCCGATCACCTGGGCACCTTCTCCGCCGAAGGCCTCCATCAGCTTGGTGCCGGCTGACGCGCTGGTCAGGTCGCCCAGCTTGCCCTGGAGCTTGTCCAGGATCTGCAGCATCGGCAGCACCTTGCCTTCTTGGTCGGTGAACTTGAGTCCCATTTTTTCGGAAGCGGCGCCGAGGTTTTCAAAGAACGCCTTGTAACGTCCGCCGGCATCGCCGCCTTCCATGGTGCTGCTCAGCGAGCCGATCACGGCGAACTGCTCGGCGATGTCCACGCCGCCGGCAGTGGCGATCGCCCCGACTTCCTTGAAGGCGTCTTTTAGCTGGGCGCCGTCGGTGCGGAACAGCTGGACTGCCAGCGCCGTCTGGCCGGCCATCGTTTCCACCCACTCGGTTTTCCCCATCGCGTCGGCCTGCCCCTTGAACAGGTTGTACATGGTGCCGACGTATTGCCCCATGGTTTCAGCGTCGGACCGGGTGGCTTTGGCCAGCACATCCGAAGCATTGGTGAACAGGGCCAATTGATTGCCCGTCAGCCCTTTAATGGCGCCTTCGATGGTCGTCGCCGAGGCGACAAAATCCCGGGCGTTCTCGCCGTAGGCCACCGAGAACTCCAGGGACTTGCGATTCAGCGCGTCCAGCGCTTCTTCGGCCACACCCAGCGATCGAACCTCGCCCAGGGCGCGGTTCATCTCCAGCGCCGGTTCCAGTGATTCCGTGATGGCCACGCCCGCGCCTACCATCCCGCCCAGCCCGAGCCCCATCGTCTTGATGTTCTTTTCGCTCTGTTCGGCGAGGTCGGAAAAGCCCATTTTCACCTTGCCCAGAGGCGCGGTGACCTTATCGGTCAGGCTCAAAATGAAGGCCAGGCGGGCGCTGCGGTCAGCCATCTGTGTTTATCCGTTCAGTGCGTAGGCGATGCCGTTGGCCACGGAGATTTCAAACCGTCGCCAATATTCGTCTTCCAACCATTTGGCCGTGCCCATCACCTCAGTGGTGGGCTCGGCCCCTGGTAGCCAGCGGCTGGCCAGGGCCACCAACTGGCCCAGGCCGTTTTCGGTCAGTCGTTCGGCGTGAGCGAGGGCTTTTTTACGGTGATTTCAACGTCCGGGCCGTACTCTTCCAGCAAGGCGCCGGCCAGTTGCATGACCAACACCGGGTTGCCCAGCTGGGCCTTGAGGGTGGCGCGCTGCTCCTGTTTCACGGTGGTCACCAGCAGGTTGTTAGCCGGCGAAACCTTGTTGGTCTGGGTGACGGCGTTGAAGTACTTGGTCACGTCCTGCGGGGTCAGCTCAAAGGTGAATTCCTTGTCGCCGACTTCCAGGGTGATATCGCGTTTATCGGTCATGGGTGGTGCTCCGTTCAGGGATAGAAAAATGGGATTACGGTCAGCGCGGGCAGACCTGGCGCGCATGGTCTTGCAGGCCCAGGATCATTTGCTTGCTCAGGGCAAGCTGATCTCTGAGGGTGAAATAATCCGGTCGAGCGTCTGCTGCGAGTTCGGCGGTTCCTGCATCAGCCAAGCCGCCGGCGCCGGTGTTGGCGGACATTGCGGAGCTGCAGGTGGCGGCGATGCGCAACCGCTGACGGCCAGCGTCAACAGCGCGGCGCAAATCGTCGTTTTCAGTGCGTACATGGTTCAGTTCCTGGGTACGTTTCAGATCGATCGCGTCACGGTCGGCCAGCATCTGGCCGCTGAGGCGCGCCGCTTCGCGCAGGCTGGCCGCCTCGGACTGAGCGCTGTCACGTTCTTGGCGGGCGGTGTCGCGCTGGCTTTCCAGCAGGTCGAAACCCAACCAGGCCACCAGGCACAGCACCACGGGAAACCAGGCGCCACGCAGCATCACAAGCCCCCCTTGCACAAATCCGCTTCAGCCAAACGCCGCGCATGCAGCCCCCGGACAAACTCCTTTTTGCCTTGGGCATTGGTCACAAAGGCCCAGACAGGGGTTTTGCCATCCGCCGCCCAGGCCAGGGCCTGGCACCCGTCCGCAATGCGACCGGCGTTGATCAAGCCGACGGCGCGACTGGCGCAGGTGCTCGGCACGCCGACGTTATGGCTGTGGCTGGTCAAGGCGTCGAAGGTGTTCTGGCCCACTTGCTGGTTGGTGATGCAGTCGGCGAGCTGCAATTGCCCTTTCTGGATCACCAGCTGCTCTACCTGGTCGCAGCGAGCGGCGGACCAGTAGTCACCGACCACGACCGGAAACGGGCTGGTGTAACGGGTGATGCCCTTGCACACGGTCGGCAGTCCACGGGCCAGCTTGTCGGCGTAAACAACGTTCTGGCCGTCGCCTTCCCAGGTGCCGAGAAAGAGCATCAGCGAGGAGCTGGCCAGGGCGATGGCGCCGGCGGCGATCTTGCCGCGCAGGCTCATGGGAACCACACCCGCAGCAGCGCCGGCACGGCCATTTGCAGCACCGCCCCGACCAACGTCAGGATGGTCAACAAGCGGCCTACCTTGGAGCCGATCACGTTCACGGCTACGGTCAATGCTTGCTGGCCGACGTTGAGTTCAGAGAGCTGACCCGCCATGTGTTCAAACTGCTGTTCCAGTTTGGTCACGCGTGTCGGCACCGTTTCATGGCGCTCCTCGATGTCACCTAAACGGTGCTCGACCACCGCCATTTGCCGCTCAAGGCGTCCGAGGCGTGCGGCTTCAGATGCGGGCTCGGCAGATTGTTGAACACTGTTCATCGGCGGTCGCTCCGCTCGGCAATGGATTGGCACGGCGTGCAGCGGATGATTCCGCCCAGGGCCTGGCGTTTCTCCGGAATAGGCTTTTCGCAGTCCCGGCAGTGTGTGCGGCTTGGCCCGATCGGCCGCGGCTGGGCCAACTGGGCGGCGATCGCCTGCTCACGCTGGCGTTGCTCCAGCACCTGGGCGCGGTCGAACGGGCAGACCATCAGCTCAGGCCCTCGATCTCGCTGGCATCCAGGTACGGCACACCGTTAATGCGGATAAAGTCCGGACTGGTGACGTCGAACGGCACCTTGTGCTTGGTCTTTTCGCCGCCCTTGGGATCGATGCTGAGCAAGCTCGATACCTTCAACTTGCAGCCGAACGCCTCGATGCGCAGTTCTTCATCGCCGGCCTTAGCAAAGAACACCGAATCGAAGGGTTCGAGCTTGCGAAAGCTGCCGGCCGTGCGCGCCGCTTCGATCAGCAGATTGAAGTTGGTCGAGTCCAGCTCCAGTTCACCGGCCGCCGCCACGTCGCCGTCAACGTAGCCGTCAGGCACGCCCCGGGTTTGCGCGGTGGCGCTGTTGTCGGTGATGTCCAGGGTGCAGCTTTCGACGTGAATCAGCAGGTCGCCCAGGTTCACGTCAAAGTTTTTGCCGCCAATACGTGACATGCGGGGTTACTCCGAATCGTCGTTGGAAAGGTCCAGGGCGATGTTCGCCGTGAGGTCTTTCGGGCAGTTGTGGGGTTTGAGCTTGATGTAGGCCTCGACGGCGGTTTTGCTCTTCCAGACCAGGACGATATCGCCGTCCTTGGGGGACTCGATTTCACCTGGGAACACCTCGCCGGCGAACTTCACCGACTTGGCCATACGGCGCAGCGGGGCCATCAGCGCGTTGATGTTCACGGCCATGCTGTTGGGGGTGTTGTTCAAGCGCCGATCGCCGACGCGGCGGATCAGCAGCGGTCGCACCTGGCGAGCGGCCTTGTCGGCCAGGCGCAGGTACTCGATCACCTGGTAGTCACTGCCCGGGGTGTCCAGCAGGTTGCCGTCGCCCCAGTACACGCCCGGGTAATCGGCATAGGTCTGGGAGACGGAGAAACGCGCCTTATCCAGCTCAGCGCGGATTGAGGACGGCAGCGGCACGCCTTCGGAATCGACGGGAACAGGCCCAAGGCCCAGCACGGGACCGGTGGCCACGCGCATCGGGCTGTCGGCAATACTCACCGCCGCGTTGGCCAGGCGACCGGCCAACACGCCCAGGTCATTGCCGTGCAGCTGCGGCACCACCATCACCCGGTGCGCGGCAATGCCGGCGGGAATCGCCTTGTGTGCGACCAGGTATTCCGCCCAGCTCTGGTAAGGACTCAGCGACAGGCCCGCCGAGGCCGCCATGACAAACGCGCGACGGCCAAAGGTGTCGTTCATCGATACGGCCGCATCATGCATGGCCGACAGTTCAGCACCGGTGGCCACCGGCTTGGTGATCACCACGCCTTCGACCGAAAAGCCCTGCTGCTGGGACATTTGCAGGGCCTTGGTCCACTCGCCATCTGCAGCGATCGGCGCTGCCACACAGGCCCAGCGATCGCCACCGTTCAAGCGTGCGGCAGTGATCTGGGTTTTCAGGTCGCTGGCCGGCACGCCCAGGGCAGCATCCAGGTCGCTGTCGGTGTTGAGGGTGACCAATTTGCCGGTGTTTTTCGGACCGGGACCGATGAACAGGAAATAGCGTTCGATCTCAGTCACGGCGCCTTGGCCCAGATTGAGATTGTTAACGCCGACTTTGCCAAGTGCCATGCTGTGCCTCGTTAGCGGGGTGAAGTTAGGATTTGTTGAAAGACCTGGTTAACCAGCTCGCGGGTTTCATCCCCGGTTTCCACGCCGAGGAACTGACGTTTGGGCAGGGTGATGTCCCAGCTTTGTGCGCCTGAGGTCTCGGCTTGCTCGTCGCTCAAAATGCGGATCAGCAGACCGGCCCTGGCGTAATTCACGTGTTCTTGAATCCACGCTACCGACGGCCTGGTCAGTGCCTTTTTGCCTTTCTGCCGGGTGCTGAATCCCAACCGGCGCAGGCGCTTGGCTTGCTTGTCAGTGCAGGCGATACCCGGCGGGACTTTGTTCCAACGCTTCATCTGCGCGGCGGTTCGGCGCTCGCTGACGCCGTTGTGCTGCTGTGAGGCGACCCAACGGGTCAGCGCGTTTTTCCAGCCCAGCTCCGCTTCGTCCGAACTGACCCGCGTGACCTGCAGTAGCTTGGCCAGGCCGGCTTCCATCTTCTTTTTGCCCTTGGCCGACCCCTTGCGATCAGCGAAAGGCGAGCCGTCCAGGTTCTTCTGCTCACGCACCCGCTTACGGCTCATCGAGCGCACGCGCTTGGTGACGTTGTTCAGCAACCGCCGGCGCAGTTGGGGCCGCAGTTCAAGCAACGCCAACTGGGCGTCGACGCTGAGCAAGCCCCTGACATCGAGGTCGCACGGATTAGCGGCCATCGCTGCCCACCTCGCCGTGTTCAGCGACCCACAGGTCAAACGGGACAAAGGCCCAAGTCTTGCCAAAAGCCTCGATCTCGCCGGCTGGGTCTTCGGCCAGGTACTGCGGCTCGACGAATTCCAGCGTGATGTCCACGTCGAACAGGTCGTTATCCAGCGGTTCCACGGCGAACAGCGGCGCCGGCAGTTCGTGGCGATCGCGATCGGTGTCGTTGTTCTCCAGCCAACTGCCGACCAGGGCCATCAACCGCCCCGGGTGATCGGCGAAGCGCTCCAGCACGATCGCGACGCGATAGCGCATGTCGGCCATGTGCATACCGGCCACGTCCGGCTTCCACACCAGTTCCAGCGTGACTTGTTCGGTCCAGCTGTCGAGCTGCTCGGCGGGCACCAGCTGGCGTTCCAGCAGGTAGCGCGTGAGTGCTTGCAGCTTGATCACAACAGCATCGCCGTGATGCGGCCACGGCCCTGCAGCGAGCGGACGGCCTGCTGGCTGAATTCCAGAAAGGTTTCGCCACGCTCGGGCAGTTCTTTGCCAATGTTTTCCGCGCTGTCGCGACGGTTCACGGTGGCGAACTGGGTCAGCAAACTGGCCTTGGCGCGGCAATACACGGCGCGCTTGTACGTCGCTGTGTGAAATGTGCGCTCCGGCAGCACCATAGGGTCCGCAGATTCCACGGTGGTGATGCCGACGTTCTGCCATTGGTGTTTGCGCTTGGCCAGGTCACGATTGACCTCGATCATCGCGGTGCTCAAATCAGTGACCAGCATGTCCACCAGGTACTCCGCCGGCAGGCGGTAACCCTTCTGAAACTCAGTCACGGAGAGGTTCGGCCAAAAGCCGTCGTTCTCTATCGCCTGTTCCACAAAGGTCGTGGGTTTCCCGGAAAAGCTGCTCATTGCTGGCCACTCAAATAGGGGCGGGAAAACTGTTTCAGTGGGTCAGGGCCATAAATGGCTGGCTCACATCCACAGTTTCTCGCCGGGGGGGGTAGTCGGTTATTCGGTGGCTTGTTCAGCCAGTTGTTTTGCCAGGGCCTTGCGGGCGCCATCCAGGCGAGTGCCCACACCGATGGCGGCGTGCAGTTCCGTGGCGCGCTCAAAGTGATTGATGGCGTTCGCCCACTCCTTGGCGGCCATGGCACGGATGCCAATCAACTTGTGGTACTTGGCCGGGATCTGCTCGGTCAGTTGCCATTCGCCATCGACTCGCGGCAGCAGGTCGGAGACATATGGTTCAGGACTGCGATTGGCCTTTTGTTCGGCTTCGGCCCACTCGATCACGGCATCCGCCACGAAGGTCGGCACGTCGCGCCGGAACCGCTCGGGCATGGCTTGGCCTTGGTCCATGGCGAAATCTGCCAGGTCCAGACCTGCTTCGAATTGCACGGTGTCGAACAGCCAGACCAGAACCTGCATCACTACCGAGTTCGGGAAATTCAATCCGGAATCGCGGTAGCGCTGCACGTAGTCCAGGTACTTGGGCAGCAGTTCGTCGCGCTTGAGCTGCTGACGCAGTTCCCGGCTGTTGATCGCGCTGATGCGCTCCAGATCCTGAGCCAATGCGTCTTCCATCAGCTTGAGGTGCTTTTTGCCGTTGGCGGGGCTGGACAGCGCGGTGGTGGAGGAATACACCACCGTCTCGGCACCGGCAGCCGCTGGCCCTTCGGCTTGAACGCGGCGCTTGTGCGCCAGTGCCAGGCTCATCAGATCAGCTCCACGTTTTCAGCGGCCGCGAATTTCTCCAACTGCTCGATCACGTAGCCCTCGTTACGGCCGTTGTAATCTTCAACGCGGGAGCGTTTCGGATTTTCCAGCAGGTGACGACGCCAGCTGCTGTCCTGGAAGTAAATCGACAGGTTGTCCCAGCTGGTGACCACCACGGCGTTGACCGGAAAGTGCGGCACAGTGAAGGTCGGCAGACCGCCGTAGGTCGCAATCACCTGGGCGCTTTCAATGCGCTCTTTCTCGGTTGGTTTGCCGGCCTGGTTGGAATACAGCTTGGCCTTGTCGGCGGCCAACAAGTCGCTGCCGACGATCGCTACCAGGTCGCCGCCGTCACGGAACACGGAGCTGATCATTTGCTTGGTGTCGTGCACCAGGGCATCAAGGTTTTCGTAATCACCGCCGGCACCGAGGGTGATTTTTCCAGCGGTCTTCCCTTCGTGCAGCACCTGCTCGGGGATCTGTTCACGCGCCAGTTGCAACCAACCTTTGTTGACGTCCTCCAGCATCGGGTGCGCAGTCAGATCCGTCTGGATCGCGGCGGTAACACCGTGCCAGCCGATCATGATGCGATCGAGGGCGATCTGCTTTTGTACCGCCGCCGAGTAGCGATCGGCGAAGTCCGGGAACTTGGCCCAGCTGTCGATCTTGGCGAATGGCAAGCCAACGTCGGACTCGGTGGCGAACAGTTCGTAGCCCAGACCGTTCAGGTCGGAAACGTCTTTGGCTTCGCGGTCGGTGGTCTTGGTGTTGGTGCGGCTGGTCACCGGGCCGTTCACACCGAACATGACCTTTTGGCCTTTGATTTCAGTGACCGGTACGACGTTGATGCGCTCAAGAAAATCGGCGCGCTCGGTGATCTTGTCGTTCAGTTCCTGAGCAATGCTCGGCTCGACGTTGAACTGACGAGAGACGTCCACGCTGTAGGTTTCGCCGATCGCTTCGCGCAGGGCGGCGTACTGCTTTAGAGCGCGGTTAGACAGAGATTGTTGGCTCATATCACAGCACCCGCTTTTTGATATCGGCAGGACCGGTGGAGAGTGGCAAGTGGCGACCCTGAGGGGTGTTCGCCAGTGCTGAGAATTGCTGTTGCAGTTGCGCCAGGCTGGCCAAAACAGCTTGGTTGCCGAACGGTTGGCGGCTGAGGTTCTTTTCTTCCTCGGCCGTGGTGACGATCGCATCGACCGCCGTTTGCACCTCATCGATTGGCGCCTGGTCCGGCTCCTCCTCAGTGACAATCGGCTCAATCAAGGCTTGCAGGCCGGCGGCCACAATCATCAATTGTTCGATCAGGGCCTTAACGGCCTTGGCTGTTGCTTCATCCATTGGGGGTTTGCTCTCGGTGGGGGTTTGCGGGTCTGCAGGGGTTTCTTCGAGACCGAAGCGCTTGAACAGCCCGGTGAACATGCCCAGGAGCTTGGCCAATTCGCCTTGTGGCTGGTCGTCGCGCAAGGGGCCAAGCTCAAGGGAGGCGGCGAAATACGCGGCCTTACTGGTCTTTTTCGAGAAGTAGAGTTCTTGGGTGCCCAGGCTGGCAGGTTCGTCAGTCACCGCCAGGCCGGTCAGGTAGGCCTTGCCGGTGTTCGCGAAATTCGGGGTGATCTCGATGCTGGTGAACAGCTTTTCGCCCTGGTCGTTGAGCCACAGCAGTTTGTCGTTGGGCTTCAACTGCGCCTCCAGGGCGATTTGGCCCGGGACCAGATCGTCGCCCTCCTCCACAAGACGCACCGCGTACACAGTGCCGTGAGAGCCGTACCAGCGTTCGTGTTCGCACCAGATCACCGCCGTGTAAGTGGCGGCTTTGTAGGTCTCAGCGATATCGCGCAGTTCCTGGGGAAGGATCTCGCGGCCATCTACGGTCGGGCCGCTGGTGGCGACACGTTTCCAGAACGAAACAAGGGAACGGGGCATGGGCGATAACTGCGCTCAATCGGTGATTTGAGCCGCCACGATAGGCACCGGCAGACCACCAAACAAACGGTTCACTTCTGCTCTGGTCCTATATCACCGATCTAGGTAGAACACGGATTTTAACCCCGCGTTTCCCACCTTTTCGCCGCATAGACTGCGGCCATGCCATACGCCCCCGAACTAAAAGAAGCCGCTAAACGCCTCTATTTACGCCGCTGCAAGCCGCGTGAAATTCAGGCGCAATTGTCCCTGCCCAACATCCGGATCATTTACTACTGGATTCGCCAGGGTGAGTGGGACGACATGCTGTCGGACGAAGAACCGCTGACCGCCATCGGCCGGCGAATCACCCTGCTCCTGGACAAAACCACATCGCTGTCCAAAGGCGATCTGGACGAGCTCGACCGATTGACCACCGTTCGCGAACGGTTGTTAAAGCAGTCGGCGAAACCGGCGCCGGCGTCGATCGGAGATCCGCCAGCAGATGATGGCCAGCGCCGAGATGGTCAGCGCAAAGACCGAAACGATCGCAGCGACAAGGGCGGGAAGAAGCGCGAGAAAAAAGCCAAAAACGAAGTCGGCAACCTGACGGAAGTGGACTTTCTCGATAAGTTCATCAGCAAAATGTACGGCTACCAAAAGGAACTGTTTGCCGCCAAACAGAACCCGCTGACAAGCCGAATTCGCAACATCCTGAAAAGCCGCCAGGTAGGCCTGACTTACTACTTCGCCGGCGAAGCGTTCATGGACGCCGTGCTCACCGGTGACAACCAGATTTTCCTGTCGGCCAGCCGCGCCCAGTCCGAGATTTTCCGCAGCTACATCGTGTCATTTGCCCAGGAGTGGTTCGGCCTGGAGCTGACCGGCAACCCGATCGCGCTGAGCAAAGACGGCAAGCCGTGGGCCGAGCTGCGTTTCCTCAGCACCAACAGCAGCACCGCCCAAGGTCACCATGGGCACGTCTACGTCGATGAATACTTCTGGATTCGCGACTTCGAAAAACTGAACACCGTCGCCAGTGCCATGGCCACGCACAAGAAGTGGCGCAAGACCTACTTTTCTACACCCAGCGCCGTATCGCACCAGGCCTACCCGTTCTGGACGGGCGAGAAGTTTCGCAACAGCAAACGCAAGAACGCCAAGGACCCGTGGCCCAGCGAAGCTCAGTCTGCGGCTGGCTCGCTGTGCCCGGACGGGCAGTGGCGCAAGGTCATCACCATCCTAGATGCCATTGCCGGCGGCTGTGATCTGTTCGACCTCGAGCAACTGCAGCTGGAGTACGACGAAGACAAATTTCAGCAGCTATTCATGTGCAAATTCATCGACAGCACGCAGAGCGCCTTTTCGCTGGTCGATCTGGAACGCTGCTACTCCGATCAGTCGCTGTGGACTGACTACGACCCCGACGACCCACGCCCGTTCGGCAACAGCCCGGTCTGGATCGGTTACGACCCCAGCCGCACCCGCGACGACGCCAGTTGCGTGGTCATCGCCCCGCCGCTGGAGGATGGCGCGAAGTTCCGGATTTTGGAAAAGCACAGCTGGCGCGGGCAGTCGTTCAAGTACCAGGCCGAGCAGGTCAAAAAACTCACCGAGCGTTTCAACGTGCAACACATCGGCATCGATACCACTGGCATCGGCTATGGCGTGTTCGACCTGGTGCGCGATTTCTATCCGCGTGTGACCTCGATCCATTACAGCCTGGAAACCAAAAACACCCTGGTGCTCAAGGCGCAGGACACGATCCAGGGCAGCCGCATCGAATGGGACGCCGGCTGGAACGACATCGCGCAGGCATTCCTGACGATCAAGCGTGGCACCACCGGCGGTGGCCAAGTGACCTACAGCGCGTCCCGTACCGATGCGTCCGGTCATGCCGATATCGCCTGGGCAATCATGCATGCCCTGGCCCACGAACCCCTCAACACCAATAAGCAGCGGCGCAGCCGCTACACACTCAGCGGATCAAGCACCAATGGGCAAACCAGTAAAAAACCAGCAGCCAAAAACAGCACCAGGTCCGATGCGGGCGTTTTCATTCGGTGCGCCCGAACAGGTTTTGACCGAGAACATCGGGCATTACCTGGGCGTGTTCGCTACCCACGACGGCAAGACCTACACGCCGCCAGTGTCGCGCCTAGGCCTGGCCAAACTGCTCCGCGCCAACGCTCACCACGGCGCCATTCCCGGGTTCAAACGCAACCTGCTGCTGCGTGAATTCATCGCGTCTGAGGGCTGTTCGGTTCAAACCATGAGCCGTGCCGGCTTGGATTTCATGGTGTTCGGAGAGGCTTATTTTCTGCGCAACCGAAACGCGTTCGGCCAGGTGCTGCAGATGGAGCACCTACCGACGATCAACATGCGGGTCAGGATTGGAGGCGGGTTTGTGATGCTGCTGCCGGACGGCAAAGAGGTCGAGTTCGAAGAACACGAAGTCGAGCACGTCATGAACTACGACGTGGAACAAAACATCTACGGCGTGCCCGACTACCTGGGCGGTATGCAGGCGCTGTTGCTCAACGAAGCCGCCACCCTCTTCCGCCGCCGCTACTACAGCAACGGCGCGCACGCGGGTTACATCTTCTATACCAACGATCCAAACCTGACCGAAGAGGATGAAGAAACTCTGCGCGACCAGATCAGTGCGAGCAAAGGTGTGGGTAACTTCCGGTCGATGTTCGTGAACATCCCGGGCGGCTCTGAAAAGGCAATCCAGATCATCCCAGTCGGTGATTTCCAGGCCAAAGACGAATTGGAAAAGGTGAAGAACATCACCCGTAACGACGTAATCGCTGCCTGGCGGATGAACCCGGCGCTGGCCGGCATCATTCCGGAAAATAGCGGCGGTTTCGGTGACATCGAAAAGATTGATCGCGTGTACACCAGCAATGAGATCCGACCGATCTGCCAGCTATTCAACCAGTTGAACGACACACTACGAGAAGACAGGCGATTCACCTGGAAAAAACAATCAGGTGCAGTTGATAACCCTGCATCATCTTCATAGCTCAGAGATAACCACTATAGATTGTGGCAATATGGTGGCGATTGAATGCCCTGGGGAGGGACACAATGCGAGTTGAATGCAAGTGCGGACACAGAGGACGAATCGCTTCACGAGAAAAGTTTTCCGTGGATTTCGTGAAGTTGTACTGCCAATGCCTGGACGCAAAGTGCGGGCACACGTGGGTTGCGGAATTGACGTTTTCGCACACGCTGAGCCCGTCGGCTCAGTCGTTCGAAAGGATGCTGCTCGATCGTTTAAAGGAGATGCCCAGGGCGAAACAGCGGGAGTTGTTCGATCAGCTTGGCGCTGCTTGATGCTACCGACAAGCGCCAGCCGCAAAAGAGCCGGCGCGTTCCTTCAGTGTTGAGCCAAGTAGATCAGTCGATGTCAGAAGGTTCAGCAAGATAGCCGGCAATGCGCCGTACTTGTTTACGGTCTTTTTCAGGTATCTGTCGGTACAGCTTGATAAGACGGACTTCTAAATTCGTTAACTCCAGCCATTCACAACCAACCGAGTCGCGAAAACTGCTTTCCAATTTCTTGCGTTCCAACATGCGTACTGCTCCGTTATTGCATTTGCTGAATCGACGTTATTGGGCAGAAATCGCCCCCCCTTACGCAGCAAATTCATTGGAGATACGCATCTTGTTACAAGTTAATTGGACTGTTCGTCCGCCTCAGCAGCCATGGACCTAACGATCCGCCGCACAGTTTTTTGATCATCAGCAGGTAAGCGCCTGAACTGCTCGACCAGATCTGCTTCTGCAGGGTCAAGTCCCTGCCCAGGTGGAGGAGTTCGATGCCCAGAAAGCACGTAACCCGCGTCAACCCTGTGCTCCGTCAATGCGGATACATAGCGCAGGTCCAGTGAATTGGCACCTAACTCGTAATTTTTTTGAGTCCCACGGCTGACTCCCAACAGTGTCCCGAAATCCGTTTGGTTCAAACCTAAGCGCTCGCGCTCTTCTCTTAGGCGATCACCTACTCCGTCAGCTATGAGCATTTTTTTATTCACCACACTTGACCTGATTAAATATTTGACCAAGAATCGCCACAGACAAACAGAAACAACCACAAACAAACAGAGTAGACATGATGCCCGCCACCATTAC
>Ga0302175_10000205_pt1 | contig 23277 bp, 17 predicted proteins | sample I_Fen_N3_3_FD_198791 | JGI IMG/M metagenome (GOLD analysis project Ga0302175, IMG submission 198791) | Peat permafrost microbial communities from Stordalen Mire near Abisko, Sweden - I_Fen_N3_3 | ecosystem: Environmental > Terrestrial > Soil > Wetlands > Permafrost | place: Sweden: Abisko... | reverse complement strand
CCGTGACGTCGTCCCGTCCACGGCAGAAGTCGCGGTGCAAAATGGTGGCAATCACGGCGGGATGGCGGTGCACCAGGCCGGGGTAATCTTGCAGGTTCCAACGGGACTGCAGGCCGTCGCTGTACATGATCAACAGTTGTCCGTTCACATGAGCATAGTCAAAGGGCTGGGCCTTCCGGTATTGGCCGCCGACGATGCCTGGATGAGAGGCCAGGCCTCGGGATTTGTCCGGGGCGATCAGGCTCGCGCCGATATTGCCGATGCCGATGAACTTCAGCGCGTCACCGTCGAACTGCGCGATGGCGGCGGCGCCGCCCCGGGTGCCGGTCATGGCGTGATGAAGGTCTTCAAGCAACACTGTCGAAGAAGCAAACGGTGTCAGGGCGAAGGCTTTTTCACCGGCGCGGGCGGCGCGTTCAGCTTCCTCGCCATGGCCCAGGCCGTCGATCACCAGTGCACTGATGCATGGCCCGTCAAACGCCAAGCGCCAGACATCGCCGCAGGCCGGGTCATTGTGCAAGGAGTGCTGGCTGACGCCGATACGCCGGTCCGGTGCCTTGTCGGTGCGCGGGTATAGACGCGTCAGCAACACGGCGCCCCTTGAATCAGCGTAGACATCGAAGACTTCCGTCTGCCGCGACACGGCCCCGAGTCCGATGCCTTGCGTACCGCCGGTGGAAAAGCCATCGGTCAGGCAGGCGTGCAAATCAAAGCCACCGGCACGGTCCACTGCAATGATCTCGATCCCCGTGCCTGAAACCCGGGGCAAGGTCCGCAGGTGCAGTTCACCGCGCCCGGCGTGTTTGAGCACGTTACTGGCCAGTTCAGTGGCCACCAATGCCACGCGCCCGGAATCGGTCACATCGAAGCCGTTTTGCTCCGCGAGTTTCTGCGCAGTGCGCCGGGCGTGACCGATCTGACTGCTGTCTTCGATCGGCAGGACCTGCGTCAAGGTGCCGTCAATGTTCATGTCCATCGGGTAATCGTTATGCGAGTGCCTTTGCCAGGCTCGGTTTCCAGTTCGAACTCTTCCACCAGGCGCTTGGCCCCGGTCAGGCCCAGCCCCAGGCCGCTGCCGGAAGTCCAGCCATCGGTCATGGCCAGCTTGAGGTCGGGAATGCCTGGCCCTTCATCACGAAAGACCAGGCGTAACCCGGTGCGGGGAGGCTCGTCGAGAATCTGCCAGTCCATGTCGCCGCCGCCACCATAGACCATGGTGTTGCGCGCCAGCTCGCTGACGGCGGTCACCAGTTTGGTCAGGTCGATCAGGCGCATGCCGCACTCCTGAGCCAATTTGCGCGCGGTCTGGCGGGCCAGCACCACGTCTTGCTCGATCAGGATCGGTTGGCTGCCGCTGCTGCGTACGGTCATTGTTCACGCACCCGCTCATGCAACAGCTTCATGCCACGCTCGACGTTCAGCGCGGTGCTGACGCCGGGCAGGGTCATGCCGAGTTCAACCAGCGTGATCGCCACGGCCGGCTGCATGCCCACCAACACGGTCTGGGCGTCCATGATTTTCGACAGGCCGGAAATGGTCCCGATCATCCGGCCGATAAATGAATCGACCATGTCCAGCGCCGAGATATCGATCAGCACGCCCCGGGCCGAAGTTTTGCTGATGCGCTCGGACAAGTCGTCCTGAAGGGTCAGGGCCAATTGGTCATGCATGTCAACCTGGATGGTCACCAGCAGAAAGTCGCCCATTTGCAGAATCGGAATCCGCTCCATCACCTCATACCGCCTTGCTGACGGTCAGTCCCAGCCGGGTCAGGGCCAGTTTCAGCGCATCGGCCAGGTTGGCCTTGGTGACCACACCTTGCAGGTCCAGGCCCAGGTGCACGATGGTTTGCGCGATCTGCGGACGTACGCCGCTGATGATGCAATCGGCGCCCATCAGGCGAATGGCGGTGACGGTTTTAAGCAGGTGTTGCGCCACCAGGGTGTCGACCGTCGGCACGCCGGTGATGTCGATGATGGCGATTTCCGAGCCGGTGTCGACGATCCGTTGCAGCAGCGATTCCATCACCACTTGGGTGCGTTGCGAGTCGAGGGTGCCGATCATTGGCAGTGCGAGCACGCCGTCCCAAAGTTTGACCACCGGGGTGGAAAGTTCGAGCAATTCTTCTTGCTGGCGCTTGATCACCGCTTCGCGGGACTTCTGGAAGGTGTGGATGGTGTGCATGCCTAGGGCGTCGAGCAGTTCGGAGATTTCCCAGAGTTGCTCGGCCAGCAGCGCCGGATCGTCTTTGTACTGCTTCTGCAGCAACGAAAACAGCGGGCCTTTGAGGGCAAAGATGAAACTGGCAGTTTGTTGCGAGTCGTGGCCGAGCAAGGCGCGGCTGTGGGAGAGCTTTTCGAGAAACTGGCGAATTTCGTCCCAGCCCGGTGCGGCGATGTTCTGGCCGTTGCCGTGGTCCAGCCCGGAAGTGATCAACTCAAAGAACTCTGACGTCTGCTGCTTCAGGTCATGGTCTTTGAGGTTACGCGTGGCACCACTGGCCTCGAGGCTGTTCGTCCATTCGGCAACCAGTTGCACCTGGTTTTTTTTCATTGCATCGAGTGTGCTGCTTTGCAGTGCCGCCATGTGCCTTGACTCCCTGGAAGTGTTGGGCCGATTTCCCAAAAATTGATCGGCGCAAATCAGTGACATTTGCCGTACGAAATAGTTGTTCGCCCCCGGCAGGATATTTTCATCCTTGGGCAACAACTCTAGTAGGCGCTGCCCAAGGCTGCGATTTTTTGATCGTGGCGCTGGTTGGATTGTTAAAGATCAAAAGATCGCAGGCTTCGCCAGCTCCTACGGGGGGCGTTGTTTTGTTCGAGCGGGGATTACGGCAGACAAAAAAAACCGCATCCCTGGATGCGGTTTTTTTGGTGGAGGGGTTACTTGCTCGGATGCGCGGCTTGCAACGCTTTGGCCGCGTCCAGGTGCTTTTGCAGCGCCGGCAGCATTTTCTGCGCGAAACCTTTGAGTTCGGTGGCGCCGGGGGTTCGGTCGTCGGTGACTGTGTCGGCTTCTTTCTTGAACAGGGCGATGGTTTCTTCGTGGGCCTTCACCTGGTTGTTGGCGTAGGCCGCGTCGAACGACTCGTCACGCAGGTCGAGGATTTTCTCCTTAGCCTGCTTCACCAGCGTCGTGCTGTCCGGCACCTCGATGTCATGCTTTTTCGCCAGGGCGGCCAGTTCATCGTTGGCCTTGGTGTGATCGGTGATCATCATGTTGGCAAACGATTTGATGTCCGCCGATGAGCTTTTTTCCACGGCCAGTTTGCTGGTTTCGACTTCGGCAATGCCGCCGGCTGCGGCGTTGTCGACAAAATCATTGGAAGTGGCGGCGAATGCGGTGCCCATGCTGCTGCTCAAGGCAACGGCCAGGGCGAGGTGGCGCAGGGTGAATCCGTCCATTGGTTATTCTCCACAGAGGTTTTCATGGGCGATCACAGGATCGTTGAACAGTGGAGGCTGGAGGACGACGAAAGGTTTGATCGGGTATGCAAAAGGACGACGAACGGACACCGCTGGTCTGACAGGAGGTCGACAGAACCGGGTAACCGAGGCCATTCTGATAATTGGTGAACGCAATTGATCGCGTTTGCTACCGATCAACAAACGGAGGTGTTCCATGCCGGTGCCACACGACCTTTATCAGGACCTGAAGATTTCAAAGGAAGTTATCCAGCAAAAACGCACCAAGGACCCATTACTGGATTCTCTGATCAACAAGTATTCGCAAGCGGACGCCGAAGTGGTCAAGGCTGAAACGGCCAAATCGGATGCACCCAGCGATGACGCCCTGAAAAAGCTCAAGGAACAGCGATTGCTGGTCAAGGACAAGATCGTCAAACAACTCCAGGCGTCGTCCTGAGTCGCCGACCATCGGTGACTGAATAATTGGAACGGCGTCAGATCCCGGCACCTCGAACGTACAGAGTCTTTCCATCCATGACTCGCGCAGAGGTGCCTTCCATGAATCATCCCCGATCGTCCAACGAAAAATTCCCCAGCGAAGAGCAGGGCGGGTTCGATCCCATCCCGACTCATCCGGAGCCGTTGAGCCCGCAGCACAATACCGTTGAGCCTGAAGAGCCGGATGCCGAAGACATCCCGGATGATGAAAAGGGCAAGCCGGTAGAGCCGGTTGAGAAATCAGAAGCCTGAGATCAAAAGATCGCAGCCTTCGGCAGCTCCTACAGGTTGATCGAAATTCCCTGTAGGAGCTGCCGAAGGCTGCGATCTTTTGATCCTGATGCGTTAACGCAACGCCTTTTCCAGCGGCAACCGCGCCATGTGCTGCGCCTTCAACGAACCGAAATACAACCAGTCCCCATACTCGCGCACAGTGGTGATCGGCGAATAGTTGCCGGGCCCGGCATCCTGCAAATTGGCGATCACTTTGCCGTCCAGATCCAGGCCCAGGGCGAAGGCGCGTTTCTCCACGGGTTTGGGCAGTACGGTCATGGCTCGCACAATCATCTTGCGCACGAACGGGTGGGGTGCCGTGGCATCCAGCAGTTTGTTCCGCGGCGCATACAGCGCTACCCAAAAACGGTTTTGACCGTTAAAGGCCAGGTTGTCCGGCAACCCCGGCAAGTTGTCGATAAACAGGTCATGGGTCCCGGCTTTCGGCCCGGTCAGCCAATAGCGGCTGATGCGATAAGCGCCGGTTTCGTTGACCAGCACAAACGCATCGTCGGGCCCCAGGGTCACGCCGTTGGCGAACTCCAGTTTGTCCAGCAACACGCTGGTCTTGCCGGTCTGGAAGTCATAACGCAGCAACCGACCGTCACCGCCGTGCTCGATGATCGCCTCACCATCCTTGCCATAACCCCAACGACTCGACGCATCGCTGAAATAGGCGTAATGCCCCGGCTTGTCGATGGCCACGTCATCGGTAAAACCGAAGGGCACGCCATTGGCCAGGGTGGTTAACGGAATCAGACGACCCTGGGCGTCGAGGGACAGCAAGCCCTTGACCCCGTCGGCAATCACCAGCAAACCGTTGGGATGCCGGGCCAGCCCCAATGGCCGACCGCCGGTATCGGTCAACACTTTGCTGACCTTGCCGTCGAGGCTGGTGCGAATCACCCGACCGTCGTGCAGGCCGGTGATCAAGGCATCGTTTTCCAGCAGCAAGGCCTCGGGCCCGTCGATGTCCGAGGCGCCCACGCGCTCCACGTCTTTAAGCTTCTGATTCTCGGCAAATACACCGCTGGCCAGAGACGGCGCCGGTGCCGGCGTCCAGGCCACCGGTTGCACCTTGGTCGGCATCAGCAGCAGGAAGGCGGCAATCGCGACGATAAGCAGCAGTAACAACCTGAAGACGGACCTCACGCGCTCACTCCTGCCGGGGCGAGGTGTTGTTGCGCCATGGTGCGCAGCGCCAGCAATGACGCTGCCGACTCGTGATCGATGCGTCGCTTGAGCAGCAATTGATTGGCGATGCGCATCCCGAGGCCGCTGAACTGATACTCAAGGGTGCGAACAAACCGTGTGCTGTCACCCACCGCCTCGCATTCGTAAGTCACCACCAGCGACAAGCCATGATCGCCCCGGGCCTGGGCGCTCCAACGACGGCCCGGCAAATACTCCTCGACCTCCCAACTCAAGTGCCCGTCACGCCCGCCAGCCCGGATGTCTTCCTCGAACCGCGAGCCGGCATGCAGCGGACCGCTTTGGCCATCGACCTTGAGCGAGGACGGATGCCACTCGGGCCAACGGGTCACGCTGCTGGCGTAGGCGAGCACGGCAATCGGGTTGCCGGCGATGTCGATCTGGTGCTGCATGCGGGTCATGGGCGTTCTCGTCGGGTGCGGGTTGGCGTGCTCCGGTTCCCAGTACAGGGTGCCGAACAGGGTGTCCATCAGTGGAAACACGATATTGAAGTTGCGTTCCTGCATCAGCTCGCGGCGGTGATGCAGTTCATGCAGGCGGCGCATCTGGCGAATCCACGGCAGCCGGGTAATCGGGTTGTGTGGCGGCAGATGCTCGCAGGCGTGGAACACTTCATAGGTCAGGTAGCCCAGGACCATGCAGCCGCCGAACAACCCGGCGACGTTGGCGTTTACCTGCGAAATCAGCCACCAGAGCGGCAGGGTAATGATCAGCGTATGCACCACGATCAACCAGGCCGGAAACAGAATCACCCGCCAGTCCCGGGCGCCGTCATAGGTCATGTGGCCCGGGGCGAAAAAACTGTGATGGTCGCCGGCATGCCGGGCGTAGAACATCCGCGCGAAGCTTTTTTTATGATGCCCGAGGTGGCGATGCACCATGTACACGCCGAAGTTGAAGAACAGCAGCATCAACGGCACGGCCAGCCATTCCAGCGGCCGGACCTGCTGCACCGTGCGCCAGAACTCGCCGATGGCCAGGAGGCCGAACAGCAGCACGAAGGCGCCATGCAGCCAGGGATTGTAGAAACGATGAATGTCGGCTCGGTATCGGGCGCGGAACGCTTGGGTGGTCTGCCTCACTGCAATCACCTGTGATTGTTGTTATCCCAGCAGATTAGCCGATCCGCCCGCAGAGGCCCGGTGAACCTTGAGGACACAAACGCCAAACGAGCCTCTCGATGTGCTCAGCCCAACGGGTTCCAGCGCTGGGACCAGTCATCGTCGTTCTTGATCACTTCGCGCAGCAGGTCGAACGCGTGTTGCAGGGTCGCTGAATCCCGGTCCCGGGAGTAAACCAGATACGTCGGGTAGCTAAATTCCGGGGCCTTGGCCACGGCTTCTAGAACGCCGCTTTCCAGGTAGCTTTGAACCACGCGGGTGCGGAAGTAACCGCTGCCGCCGTGTTCCAGCAGGTACTGCAAGGCCAGCGGCCCGAGGTTGAAACTCAGTGCAGCCTTGGCCTTTTCCGGCAGGGCGGCGTCGTGTTGGCGACGGAAATCCGGGCCCCAGTCGATGTACACATACGGCTCGGGTTGGCCGGCCAGGCGCACAAGGATCAGCTTTTCTTCCAGCACCTGCTCCACTTGCAGGCGCGGCCAGTATTCGGGCTGGTAGACCAGCGCGGCGTCGAGTACGCCGAGTTCCAGTTGGCGCAGCAGGTTTTCACCATCGCGGATTTCCATGCGCAGGGCGTGGCTGGGAATCTTCTCGCGCAACTCGGCGGCCCAACTGAGCATCAGCGGATTGCACAGGCTGACTTCGCCGCCGATGTGCAACACGTCGCGGTAGCCTTCGGGCAATGGCAGGTCGCGGCGGGCGGCCTCCCAGGTTTGCACCAGTTGATTGGCATACACCACAAAGGCCTCACCGTTGGGCGTCAGACGGGCCCCGGCGCGGTTGCGCACGAACAGGGTGCTGCCCAATTGGCTTTCGAGTTTCTGTACCCGGGCGGTGATCGCGGTCTGGGTCACGTGGAGCTTTTGCGCAGCGGCGGCGAGGCTGCCGTGGCGGACGATTTCCAGGAAGGTGCGGGCGAGGTCGATGTCCATGGGCTGGCCGAGGGTGGAGGTGCACGCATTGTAAGAGCCTCTGCGGCCCACTGATACCGTTTGACCTAAAGCGATACACCCTGTGGGAGCGGGCTTGCTCGCGAAGGCGGTGTGTCATTCAACATTGATTCGACTGATACACCGCGTTCGCGAGCAAGCCCGCTCCCACAAGGGACCTCAGCGTTCAAGCGTCAGGTGTCAGAGTTTTCACATTCCCACCGCGCCCTGCGCACTACACTGCAAGCGTCTCCCGCCTCCAACGGACCACCCCATGCCGGCAAAACCCGCAGCCACTCTCCTTGCCACCCCCGAAGGCCAGCGCCTCGCCGGCAGCGAGGCCCAGGACTGGCGCGAGTGGGGGCCTTACCTGAGTGAGCGCCAGTGGGGCACGGTGCGCGAGGACTACAGCGCTGATGGCGACGCCTGGCGTTATTTCCCTCACGAGCACGCCCGCAGCCGCGCCTATCGCTGGGGCGAGGATGGCCTCGCGGGGTTTAGCGACAAGGCCCAGCACTGGTGCCTGGGCCTGGGCTTGTGGAATGAACGCGACCCGATTCTCAAGGAGCGTCTGTTCGGCCTGAACAACAGCGAAGGCAACCACGGCGAAGACGTCAAGGAACTGTATTTTTTCGTCGATGGCGTACCGAGCCATGCCTACATGCGCATGCTCTACAAATACCCCCAGGCCGAATTTCCCTACGCCGATCTGGTGGCGGAAAACGCCCGCCGGGGCCTGGCCGATACCGAGTACGAAATCCTCGACACCGGCGTGTTTGAGGATGAGCGCTATTTCGACATCACCGTGGAATACGCCAAGCACACGCCCGACGACATCTTTATGCGCGTCACCGTGCACAACCGCTCCGACCAACCCGCGCGTTTGCAGGTGTTTCCGCAACTGTGGGCACGCAACACCTGGAGCTGGGTCGCCGACGGGCAAAAGCCGAGCCTTGTGCTCGACGGTCATCAGGTGCTGGCGCGGCATCCGCAATTGACCGACCGCCAAGCGACGGCCTGGGGCGAGACCGATTGCGCCTGGTTGTTCTGCGAAAACCAAAGCAACTTTCCCAAGCTCGACGGCGTGCCGGCGCAAGGTCCGTTCAAGGACGGGATCAATAATTTTATTGTCGACGGCGCCGCTGATGCCGTGAGCCTTGAACGCGGAACCAAAGTCGCGGCGCATTTCATCCTGACCTTCGACGCCGGCCAAACCCGCAGCGTGTTCCTGCGCTTTGCCCCGGCCGGTTCGCCGCAGGTCAACGCCCGGACCTTGTTCGAACGCCGCCGGGCCGAAGCCGATGGTTTCTACGCCGCGCTGCAACGCGGCATCACCGACGCCGATGCGCGCAATGTGCAGCGCCAGGCCCTGGCCGGTTTGCTCTGGTCGAAACAGCTCTATTATTTCGACGTCAATCAATGGCTCGACGGTGATCCCGCGCAACCCGCGCCGCCACCTGAACGGGCGCACATTCGTAATACCCATTGGCGGCACCTGTCGAATTTCGACATCGTCTCGATGCCCGACACTTGGGAGTACCCGTGGTACGCCTCGTGGGATCTGGGCTTTCAAGCGGTGGCCTTCGCGCTGATCGATCCGGGGTTCGCCAAGCATCAATTATTGCTGCTGGTCAAAGACCGTTTCATGCACCCCAACGGCCAGTTGCCGGCTTACGAATGGCGCTTCGACGATGCCAATCCGCCGGTGCACGCCTGGGCCTGCTGGCGGGTCTATCAGCAGGACAAGGCGCTGACCGGTGTCGGTGACATGGACTTTCTCGAACGGATTTTCCACAAGCTGCTGCTGAATTTTTCCTGGTGGGTCAACCGCAAGGACGCCGAGGGCCGCAACCTGTTCCAGGGCGGGTTTCTCGGGCTGGACAACATCGCGTTGTTTGACCGTTCTGCGCTGTTGCCGCCCGGTTATCAACTCGATCAGGCTGATGGCACAGCATGGGTCGCGGCCTATGCACTGGACTTGATGCGCATCGCTTTGGAGCTGGCCAAGCGCAACAGCGTGTACGTCGACATCGCGGTGAAGTTCTTCGAACACTTCCTCTACATCGCCGGGGCGATCAATAAAATCGACTCTGACGCCGAAGGCCTGTGGGACGAGCAGGATCAGTTTTTCTACGACGTGTTGCACCGTCCCGACGGGGTGAACGAGCCGCTACGCTTGCGCTCGATTGTCGGCCTGATGCCGCTGTTTGCCGTGCAGGTGCTGGAACAGCACGAACACGAAGGTTTGCCCGGTCTGCGCGAACGCTTGCTTGGCTTTATGCGTCATCGCCCGGACCTGGCCAGCCTGGTTTCACGCTGGACCGAGCCGGGAGAAGGCAATCGCATGTTGCTGGCGCTGCTGCGGGGTGAGCGAACCAAGGACTTGCTCAAGCGCATGCTGGATGAGGGCGAGTTTCTCTCGCCGTTTGGCATTCGTTCATTGTCCAAGGCGTTCGCCGGGCAGCCTTTTGGCATCCGCATTAATGGCGACAGTTTGTGCGCTCGTTACGAACCGGCGGAATCCGAATCGCGGCTGTACGGCGGCAACTCCAACTGGCGCGGGCCGGTGTGGATGCCGATCAACTACATGCTGATCGAGTCTTTGCGCGAGTTTCACCGCTACTACGATCAGAATTTTTCGGTGGAATACCCGACGGGTTCGGGGTTTCTGGCGTCGCTGGAAGACGTGGCGGACAGCTTGAGTCAGCGTTTGACCAAGCTGTTTTTGAGGGATGAAGAGGGCAATCGGCCGTCGATGGCCGGCTATGCGCAGTTGCAGGCCGACCCGGCGAGTCGCGATCTGGTGCTGTTCCATGAGTATTTTCATGGCGAGACCGGGCGCGGGTTGGGGGCCAGCCATCAGACTGGCTGGACCGCTTTAGTCGCGTTGCTTTTACAGCCTTAGATCAAGATCAGAAGATCGCAGCCTGCGGCAGCTCCTACGGGGGATTGCGTTCATCTGTAGGCGCTGCCGCAGGCTGCGATCTTTTAACGGATCAACCCGCCAACTCAACTTCCGGAACCACCGCCCACTCAGCCACCAACCGCGCCGGCGTGCCACACGCCTTGCGCTTGAACACAAAATTACGGCACTTCTCGGCGAACTGTTTGCGGTTCTGCACCATGTCCAGATGCATCTCTTCCAGCTCCGCATTGCGGCAATGCTGCATCAGTTGCCTATCGCAGCGGCCCTTGCGTTCACGCACGGCGGCATACGCCGGATCGCTCAACGCGCCATGGGCCCGTTGCAGCAACCACAAACCGAATTCATCGGGGCAGCGCGGGCCAATCTCCTGAACCATGCCCAGTTGCAACGCCTGGGTCGCGCTCACGGGCAGACAATCTTCGGTCAGCTTTTGCGCCATCGCCTGACCCACGGCGCGGGGCAGGCTGTAGGTCCAGTATTCGGAGCCGTACAGGCCCATGGTTTTGTAGTGCGGGTTGAGCACAATTTCGGCGCGGGCGAACACGATGTCGGCGGCCAGCGCCAGCATCACACCGCCGGCCCCGGCACTGCCGGTGAGGCCGCTGATCACCAGTTGCCGGGCCGTCAGCAGTTCCTGGCAGACGTCATCAATCGCCTGGATATTCGCCCAGGCTTCCAGCCCCGGGACCTCGGCGGCTTGAATCACGTTCAAGTGCACGCCATTGGAAAAACTGCCGCGCCCGCCCTTGATAAGCAGCACTTGCGTGTCCCGGGCCTTGGCCCAGCGCAACGCCTCCACCAGCCGCTCGCACTGTTCGGTGCTCATTGCGCCGTTGTAGAACTCAAAGGTCAGTTCGCCGACTTGCCCGGACTCGCGGTAGCTGATCGGTTGATAGGCTTCGATGCTGAAAGGGTTGGCTGCGATTGACCAGTCGAGGGTCGGCACTTCCTTCAATGCTTGCGCGAGCACATGCCGGGCCGGGCGCTTGAAGGTTTCTTCGCCGGGCAGCGGCTTGCGGCGCAACGAACCGATCCACAGGCTGAAATCCCCGGTCGCCACCAGCACTGCGTCGTCGTGCACCGCCAGAATCTGCCCCGGCGTACCGTTGCGCGAGTCCAGATGTGCGTCATACAGGTAGAACTGAGCACCGGCCAGGCTGGCCAACACACCGGGCTGGCCGTCGGCGGCGTCGATGCAGCGTTTGATGAAACGCGAGCAGTCGTGCCAACTGAACGTGCGGTCCGCCTGCTTCATGTTCGGCTGCAAACGCCCCAACACCGGGTGCCGGGTGTCCGTCAGCGGCACCGGCACGAAACCGGCGATGAATTTTTCCACGACTTCGCGGATGCACAGCATCGCCGCATCGCTGACCCGTCCGTTGTACAACTCGGATTTGCGCAGGCCTTGGGGCAGGTTGAACTCGCAGGTGGCCCAGACCGGCCCGGCGTCCATTTCTTCCACGGCTTGCAATGCGGTCACGCCCCAGCGCTCCAGCTCATGGGTGATCGCCCAATCCAGGGCACTGGCGCCACGGTCACCGACGATGCCCGGATGGATGATCACTACCGGGCGCAGCGGGTTACTCCATAGCTTTTGTGGCACCCGGTCCTTGAGGAACGGGCAGATCACCAGGTCGGCGCCGGACTGTTCGATCTGTTCGCAAACCGCGTCTGGGTCGGTAAACAGCACCACGCTGGGCGAATGGCCGGCCTGGCGCAACGCCAGCCAGGCCCGTTGGGTCAAGCCGTTAAACGCGGATGCCAGCACAATGATCTTCAATGAACGCATGATTGACTCTTCCTTGAGAATGTTCAGCCACGGCTCCCAATGAGCCGTCCCTGGCTTTCGATGGAAGCGCGATGGTAGTGAGTGCGCGGGGGCGGGGACCTGACCGGGGTCAACGCATCTACTGGTGCGTTCGTTTGTAGGGGCTTGAGATCAAAAGATCGCAGCGTTCCGCAGCGCCTACAGAGATCATGCAGGCGCTGCGGAACGCTGCGATCTTTTGATTCTAAAAGGCGAAACAGGAGCAGCCGAACGCGCCCCAGAACCCTTGGAAATCACTGACCGGCGCCGACGACAACCGCGCCCGTTCGTGACTATGGGCATGCACCGCACACGCGCCCACGCACTGGTGAACCTGCGCGGTCAGCGGCGCCAGGGGGTTCCAGTGCCCTGGCACCTTGGCCACTGGCGACCACTCGGGCACCACCGGGATTGGCGGCGGTGAGAGTTTGTCGAATTCGACACTGCCGTAGACGATCTTGCCATCGACAATGGTCAGAACGGACTCGATCCACTTGATCGCTTCGTCCTCGATGTGGAAGTAGTCCGCCGACAGCGCGATCAAGTCCGCCAGTTGCCCGACCTTGATCTGGCCTTTTTGCCCCTGCTCGGAGGAAAACCAGGCGCTGCCGTGGGTGAACAATTCCAGCGCCGTGTCGCGGCTCAAGCCTTGCGGGTACAGTTCGAGGCCGCCGACGGTGCGGCCACTGACCAGCCAAAACAGCGAGGTCCAGGGGTTGTAGCTCGACACTCGGGTGGCATCGGTGCCGGCACCGACCGGGATGCCTTCGGCCAACATCCGGGCAATCGGTGGCGTGTGTTCGGCGGCTTTGGCGCCGTAACGCTCGACGAAATACTCACCCTGGAACGCCATCCGATCCTGAATCGCAATGCCGCCGCCAAGGGCTTTGACCCGTTCGATGTTCTGCGGGGTGATGGTTTCGGCGTGGTCGAAAAACCACGGCAAGCCGTCGAACGGAATGTCGCGATCGACCTTCTCGAACACGTCGAGCATGCGGCTGATGGATTCGTTGTAGGTCGCGTGCAGGCGAAACGGCCAGCGCTGTTCCACCAAGTGGCGCACCACCGGTTCCAGTTCGTCTTCCATGGTGTGCGGCAGGTCCGGGCGCGGTTCGAGGAAGTCCTCGAAATCCGCCGCCGAAAACACCAGCATCTCGCCGGCGCCGTTGTGCCGCAGGTAATCGTCGCCCTGATGCAGGGTCACGTTGGACGTCCAGTTCTTGAAGTCGCTGAGTTCTTCTTTCGGCTTCTGGGTGAACAGGTTGTAGGCGATGCGCACGGTGAGCTGCTTGTCGTCGGCCAGTTGCTGGATGACTTGGTAGTCGTCCGGGTAATTCTGATAACCGCCGCCGGCGTCGATGGCACTGGTAACACCGAGGCGATTGAGTTCGCGCATGAATTGGCGGGTCGAGTTGACCTGATGCTCCAGCGGCAGCTTCGGCCCCTTAGCGAGCGTCGAGTACAGAATCATCGCGTTCGGCCGCGCGATCAGCATGCCGGTGGGGTCGCCATTGGCATCGCGCTGGATTTCGCCACCCGGCGGATTCGGCGTGTCGCGGGTGTAGCCGACGACTTTCAGCGCCGCGCGGTTGAGCAGGGCGCGGTCGTAGAGGTGCAGGACGAACACGGGCGTGTCCGGTGCGGCTTTGTTCAGTTCTTCAATGGTCGGCAGGCGTTTTTCGGCGAACTGGAATTCGTTCCAGCCACCGACCACCCGCACCCATTGCGGCGTTGGCGTGCGGTCAGCCTGGTCCTTGAGCATGCGCAAGGCATCGACCAGCGACGGCACGCCTTCCCAACGCAGTTCCAGGTTGTAATTGAGGCCGCCGCGAATCAGGTGCAAGTGCGAGTCGTTGAGGCCGGGGATCACCGTGCGCCCGTGCAGGTCGATGATCTGCGTGCCCGGACCTTGCAGGGCCATGGCCTGGGCGTCGCTGCCGACCACCACGAAGCGTCCGTCCTTGATCGCCACGGCGCTGGCCTGGGGTTTCTTGCGATCGACGGTGTGCAGGCGTCCGTTGTAGAGAATCAGATCGGCCGGGGCGTCGGGCATGGTTTTACTCCCTGCGAAAAGTGGGCTGACCCAGGCGCCGACGGCGCCTGCCGAAAGGCCTTGCAGTACGCGGCGGCGATTGAATCCGTCGTGGTCGTCAGGTGGGCTCATGGCAATGTTCTCCGCGTGAGCCTTCATAAAGAAGCCGGATTGAACAGCCGATGTCTGACGCATGCGGCCAGAAGAAATATAGACGGCAAATGCGGGGGCGGCCTGTTTTAACTGCCGGGCAGATCGGTTAGATTCCCCGCCCGCCCAAACAAGGATGTAGACAATGATTAAAGTCAGTAACCCGAAAGGTATCTTGATTGCGGCGCTGATCGCCCTCGGTCTGGTCGGGATTTATCAGTATGCCGGTCAGGGCAGCAAGCTCCCGGACACCTTGATGATGAGTACTCGTATCTCGGAAGAGAGTGAACCCTCGTACGATGCTACGAAATGGTTTCGCAGCGGGATGTATGAGCCCGAAGACGCCTTCGGTCACTTCAATACCCATCGGATGAAGCGCAGCAAGCCCATCGTCCTGACGGCCAAGTACAACGAATTCCTGGTCCAGGCAGCCATTGATTCGTTGAAGAGCAATCACCCTGGCGTGGATACCCAGGTGCTCTTGATGACATGGCCGGTGCTGACCCGGCGTGTGCGTTACATGTACAGCCTTTTTATCAGTCCGGATAAGCCGGCGGATCTTTACGAGCTGTACCTGCAAGTGAGCGACCGCAGGTTCGTCATCAACCTTCAGCTAGACGATGAAGGTGTGCTCAAGTTTGACGGCGATGACGTAGAGGTCGGTTACGACGACCCATTGTTTGACGAGCACACCAAAGTCTTCGAAGAAATGGACGACGCCGGCACTCGCTGAGCAGCGCACCCCTGTGTAGGAAATGCCGAAGGCTGCGATCTTTTGATCTTGATCTTTTTCGGTGCCGATGAAGATCACAAGCAAGATCAAAAGATCGCAGCCTTCGGCAGCTCCTACGTAGAAACGACGAATCCCGCCATATAGACGGGATTCGTGTGCAGCCAGAGAGGCTCCCCGTGCGGGGAACCGTCATCTTACGAAGGGAACAGCTCGGACAGTTTCATCGCCAGCATCATGTCGCCTTCAGCGCGCAGTTTGCCGCCCATGAATGCCTGCATGCCGTCGGTCGAACCGTCAACGATGCCTTCCAGAGTCTCGCCGTCCATCACCAGAGTGACCTGGGCGTCCGGGTTTTCGCCTTCTTGCAGCTCGCAAGTGCTGTTTTTGACGATCAGCGAGAAGTTCTTGGTGTCGTCGATGCGGAAACCGAATACCAGGTCCAGACCGGCAGCAGCGGCTGGGTTGAACTTGGCTTTCATTGCTTGTACGGCATCAGCTACGGAGGTCATGGTTCGATCCTTTCTTGGGTAATAAGAGCTGGGTGATTACAGCAAGGGTCACATAATCCGGACTCAGCGAAACGTGATGAGTTCCGGGGCCTTCAGCAGTTGCAGGTGCGCATGACTGTTGAAGGAAGCCAGGGCCACCTCGCGACCACGAAATTTCAGTTGGTTGAGCGAGGTGTTGACGATTTGCCAGTTGAGCTCAAAGGCCTGTCGGGCAGGCATTTGCGTAATGAGGTGGAGCAGGGCGGTGATGGTGCCGCCGGAGGTGAACACGGCGATTTTCTGGGTGTTGTCGGCTTGTTCGAGAATACGGTTCAGCCCTGCCTGCACACGCTCGACAAACCCCAGCCAGCTTTCCAGCCCCGGTGTGTCGTAAGTGCCGGCCAGCCAGCGCTCGATGATCAGGGCGAAGATGCGCTGGAATTCAGCGCGGTTTTGCGCAGCGTTACGCAGGATCTCCAGCGCCTGTGGTTCGTCATCCAGCATGGCCGGGAGCAGGGCGCGAATCACCGCGTCGGCATCGAATTCGTTGAAGGCGCAATCGATCTCCAGCAGCGGCACCGGCAGGCCCACGGCGGCGTACTGTTGCAGCGCACTGTTGGCGGTATGTTGCTGGCGGCGCAGGTCTCCGGACAGGCAGCGGTCGAAGCTGACACCCAGCTCGGCGAGGTGCTGGCCGAGGATTTCTGCCTGACGAACACCGGTCGGCGACAGGACGTCATAGTCGTCTGCACCAAAGGAGGCCTGGCCATGTCGAATCAAGTAGATGCTGCCCACGTCCGCGTCATCCCGGTACGTTGAAGGTTTGGCGAGGTTATGAGGATGGCAGTGAGCTGTCAATGAAAAAACATACGCTTGTTTGAAATGCCCGTTACAGGCCTGTTGCCAGAGGTTTCACGGCTGGCCCCAAAGGCGGGGCATGGGTATGCTGGCGGCATCCCGCGCGCGTTTTATGCGGCGCATTGTATTGAAGGAGTCCTGTGTGGAGTTTTTTGCCGAGTACGCCAGTTTCCTGGCCAAGACCGTGACCCTGGTGATCGCCATTCTGGTGGTCCTGGCGAGTTTCGCGGCATTGCGCAGCAAAGGTCGACGCAAGTCGGCCGGGCAATTGCAGGTCAGCAAGCTCAATGATTTCTACAAAGGGCTGCGTGAGCGCCTGGAGCAAAGCCTGCTCGACAAGGACCAGCTCAAAGCCTTGCGCAAATCCCAGGCTAAAACCGAGAAAAAACAGAAGAAGAAACCCGAGGCCAAGGGCCGGGTATTCGTGCTGGATTTCGACGGTGACATCAAGGCTTCGGCCACCGAAAGCCTGCGCCACGAAATCACTGCGCTGCTGACCCTCGCCACGCCCAAGGATGAAGTTGTGCTGCGCCTGGAAAGCGGCGGCGGCATGGTTCACAGCTACGGGCTGGCGTCCTCGCAACTGGCGCGGATTCGTCAGGCCGGCGTGCCGCTGACCGTGTGTATCGACAAGGTTGCCGCCAGCGGTGGCTACATGATGGCTTGCATCGGCGAGAAGATTATCAGCGCACCGTTCGCCATTCTCGGTTCCATTGGCGTGGTCGCGCAGTTGCCCAACGTCAACCGCCTGCTGAAGAAACACGACATCGACTTCGAAGTGCTGACTGCCGGCGAATACAAGCGCACCCTCACCGTGTTTGGCGAAAACACCGAGAAGGGCCGGGAGAAATTCCAGGAAGACCTGGACATCACCCATGAACTGTTCAAGAACTTCGTCTCCCGTTATCGCCCGCAACTGGCCATCGACGAAGTGGCCACCGGTGAGGTCTGGTTGGGCTTGGCGGCACTGGACAAACGGCTGGTGGACGAACTCAAGACCAGCGACGAATACCTGGCCGAACGCGCCAAGGGCGCCGAGCTCTACCACTTGCACTACGCCGAACGCAAAAGCCTGCAAGAGCGCATTGGCATGGCCGCCAGTGGTTCGGTGGATCGGGTATTGCTGACTTGGTGGAGTCGCCTGATTCAACAACGCTTCTGGTAAAGCCGTCTGCGTAACCCGGTCACGTTAAAGTGATCGGGTTTTTTATTGGTCTTTTTTAATGTCTGCATAGTTGAAGATTTTTGGGTGGTATATATGTATGGCTTGAGTTTGTATTGTTGATTTGTTGGGGGTGGTATTGATCAGGAATTGGAGCTTTTAATTGAAAGTTCCGTCCTTAGACTGAAGGCTCTTATTGTGAAAAGAGTTTCTCATTCATGTCTTCCAATTCAACGCCGTCTTCCGCTTCCATAACAAGCGGTCAAGTTTCCATTGAAATGACGTCTGAACAGCAAGGCGTTTTCTACGAATTTTTCAAAGGCGTGGAGATTCCTTCATGGCTTGCCCAGGCCAGCAGCGAGGCCCGCGACGCACTACGGGCCAGTGTCATCGCCAGCCAGCGGTCTCGCGCCGAAGCCCTCACGGCAATGATCGCCCTGAAAGCCCCACAACAATTCTGCGAGCCCTTGTTGTCCCAGGCCATGGCGGAAAAACTGGGTGAGCCTCTGGATATTCGGGGCGTCGTTTTCCAGCATATTCGCTCCACGTCCAGTCTGTTCGGGTTACGTAAAAAACTGGTGTTGCCGATTGATCGCGATTTGTTAATCGCGGCGTGTGAGAACTTCGAGGCCAATGAAACCCTTATTGAAAACTACGATGATAAATCCCTTATTTATCAGCCGGAACGCATTAACGGTACGGCCAATAAAATCCTGGCGATTAAACCCCATGAGTTTGCACAACTGTGTCGCACGCTGGACTTGGGCAAACATTATCAAACGCACCTCAATAGTGTATTTGAACCTTACATAGATACCGGCAGTGTACGTAAGGCCTGCATGGCTCACTCCCAACGTTGCCTCGATGTTGATCGTCATTTGGCGTTGATGAAGAAACACATCAGTGAAAAGGTGTTTCGGATGTTAGGCGAGGTGGTGGAGAAAAAGCCGTCGATCAAACTGGACTCGCACACCATCGCCTATAAGCAGATAGAGCTGCTCGGCCACAAGCTCCACGGCGCCATGCTGATCGTGGCGGTCAGTGACGGGTCCTATAACGGCAATCCCTGTGTGTTGTATTTGCCTGGCGATACCACGCAACCGCTAAAAGAGTACGTTTCGGTGAGTGCGCTGGAGTTCGACCTCGGTGTGCGGCTCAGCCAGGAATCGTTCGAAACCGCGCTACTGCGGTTTGTCTTGCTGGCTGATCGGGCCGGGTTACACGCGGCACTTGCGAGCCGAGGATTGCGAGCCGGCGCGCAGTTTTTGCCAAGCTCCCAGCGTGCCTCCGTCCCGGTAACCGCTCATTCCGTGTCTACCGATCTGTTTGCCGAGTTGTACCGTCAACGTGTCGAGCATGTCATGGCTGATGGGCGATTGCTGGTGGTGCCCACTGACGAGGCGGACGAGAAAACCCGTCTCGCCAGGCTTGAAACCTACAAGACGATTGGCCTCGATATCGCGTTCTTCAGTATTTCGTTTATCCCGGTGGTCGGTGAGGTCTTGATGGCCCTGACCGCTGTCGAGCTGTTGCTGGGCGTTTATCACGGGATAGAACGCTGGTCGGCGGGTGAGCAGGAGCAAGCGGCGGATTATCTGTTCGACACGTTGGAGAATTTCCTGGTGATGGCGGCGCTTTCTGCGGGGGCAGGGGCCGTCAAGGGCACCTTCAAGACTGTCAGGGGCTCGAGCTTCGTGCAGAACTTGAGGCAGGTGCGGCTGGCGGACGAAAAGCCCCGCTTGTGGAAACCGGACCTGGCGCCCTATCGCCGCAGCATCAGCCTGCCGGGCTGGGTGAAGGCAGACGAACGCGGCTTGCGCTGGTTCGACGACCAGGCGTACCTGGCGCTGGGCAAGGACCTCTATGCGGTTCGCCCGCAGGCCGATACCGGGTTATGGGAGATCGAGGGCACCCGGATCAAGGACGGTTACGCGCCGAGGCTCGAAACCAACGATGTCGGGGCGTGGCGCCATGATTCAGAGCTGCCCGGGGAATGGGATCGCCTGACACTCTTCCGTCGGCTGGGTTACTCGGAACGTGACATTCCCGATCCCCGGGCGTTGCAGATTCTTTCGGTCAGCGCCGTCGATGAGCGTGTCATGCGCCGGGTCCTGATTGATCGGATACCCCCGCCGGCGATGTTGATCGACACCGTTCGACGTTTCGCGGTCGATCAGACGGTCATCGCTTTCATTGAACAAATGAAGCTGAAGCCGTCAGCGCCAATGGCCGATGCTGATTTGCAGTTGCGACTGGTGACGACGCTCAAGACCTGGCCGGCCCAGACCGCGATCAATGTCGTTGACGGCGGCGGTGAGTCGTTCAGCCGCTTCACGGCCCCGGACGTCGAGAGCACGAAAAAAACCATCACGCTCAGTCTGGAAAAGGTCCGCACAGGGCAGTTTTACCCCGACCTGCTGGCAGGTCTGAACGCTACTGAACGTGAGCGGCTGTTGGATTCGCCAACGAAAGTTGCGGCCGAACAGATAAACGCGCTGATCGAGAAACTGGCCGAGCAAGCCGATCGCAAACGCCTGGCGCTGTTCAAGTGGATTTATCAACGGGGCGCGCCGGTGAGCTCGGGCCGTACCGCGCCGCTGCGCGATGGTTTTTCCGACCTGCCGATCAGCGTGCTCGATGAGTTGGTCCGCTATGCCGACGCCAGTGAGCTGGACGAACTGGACGCCGGCAAAGTCCCGCTGCGTCTGGCGGAAGAGGCGCGCCGCTTCCAGCAAGTGGTGCGGGTCAACCGGGCCTATGAAGGGCTTTATCTGGATGCGGCCGGCGGGATCGACACGGATCGCCTGGTGTTCAGCGCACTCAAGCATTTGCCCGGCTGGAAAAGCGACCTCTATGTGCGAATGCTGGAATGGTCGTTTTATACCGATGAGTCCGCCAGCCTGGGCTCTGAAAACTCGACGCAAAAGCTCCTGATGAATGCGCACCCTGACCGATATGACGTGCTGGACGAGCATTACAACGTGGTCAGCTATTTGCCGGGACGCACGCGGGCAAATTATTTCCAGGCGCTCTGGGAAGGTTTGTCGCAAGCGCGCCGAACGGCTTTGGGGGTTCAACTGGAAGACCACGGCGTGGCGCTGAGGGCGAAAATCACCGCCCTGGTGCTGGCCCGCCGGGCGTCCGCCGAGCAGGCATTGGGCATCCGGCCGCCACGTCCGGGCTACGTTTCGCCCATGCGCCTGGCCGACACCTTGCTCGGCAAGGCGTCGGGCGGGATGCCGACATTCGCGACGACCTCGTCGGCTCGATCTCCCGGGCTCATTCGTCGTGCCCAGGAGCTGTATCCCACTCACTCGCGGGAGCAGATCGATACGTTTTTGGCCGGCCTGGGCCAGGTTGACGTGCTGGTCTTGAGAAAACTGGAAAGTCTGCGCCTTGAATACCTCACGATCAGGCAGGTGCTGGAAAACTGGATCAAGCGCGATAGCTGGTCGCAGATCGGGGACGGGCCTCGGCGCAAAGTCTCGACGCTGGCCAAGACCCGCGCGGCCCAGGAAATCACTCGCTGCTGGCGCCGGGAAACGCCGAGCTCGCTGACCCTCGACGGCCGGCTGTATGAGTTGACGCTGCCGCCACTGCCCTTGGGCGACCTGCCGTTGATCATGGGTGACTTCAGCCATGTCGGGGTGCTGTTCATGGATCGGGTCGGGGCCAGCAGCGGGCTGAACAGCTTCCTGCACAACTTCAAATACCTCCGGCACCTGTCGTTGATCGGCAACGGCTTGACCCGACTCCAACAGGCCATTGGCGCGATGTCACGGCTGGAGCGGCTGAACCTGAGTGAAAACCAGATTCAACTGACCGACGCCTCGGTCACGGAACTGGCCGGGCTGACACGGCTCAAGCAGTTGAACCTCAATGCCAACCCGGCGTTGTCGCGGGTGCCTGACGTGTCGCAAATGCAGCAGTTGCAGCGTCTGGAACTGCGCGGAACCGGCATCAGCCAATGGCCTGGCGGCGCCACCGGGCTGGCGCGGCTGGAGCTGCTGGATCTGCGTGACAACCGCATCAGTGTGATTCCGGAGGATGTCTTTGCGGCCTCAGGCGTCTTGAACCAAGGGACCAACATCAGCGGCAATCCACTGACGTCTGAAACCCGGAAACGGCTCCTCTCGTTTCAGCAAGCCAGCAACATCAGCCTCGGACTGATAGCGCTGGGGTACGCGGAGGGGGTGCAAGACGTGTTGATGGATTCGGCCATGAGCTCGACCTGGTTGACCGGCGCGACGGAAATCGACGTTGTGCAGAAACGAACCCTGTGGAGTTCGGTGTACGCCTACCCTGATTCCCGACCGTTTTTCCTATTGCTGAGCCAACTGCGCTACACCGCGGATTTCCGCATGGTCTACCGCTCGCTGAGTCAGCGGGTCTGGGACGTGATGGAGGCCGCCGCCGAAGACAGCGCCTTGCGCCGGACGTTGTTTCGCATGGCTGATGTCGGGCAGATCAGCGCCGATGGTTCGTCCCTGTTGTTCAGCGATTTACACGTGCGGGTGTTGTGCTATCGGGCCATGAACGCTGCGAGGGTGACGGCCGGGACCCAGGAGGCTCAGTTGGCTCAGCTGTTGCGCGGTTTGTACCGCTTGCAGGAAGTCGAACGGTTCGCCGTGAAAAATGTCATTTCCCGCTCGCGCACCGGGCCGGTCACGCTCGATCAAGCCATGCAAATCAGCCTGGCTTATCGGGTGGGGCTGGCCGAACGCCTGAATCTGCCCGCGCAGCCACGGGACATGAACTTTCGCCTGGACGTCGAGGTGATTCCGCAAACCCTCGACTGGGTGTTCGCCGAAGTGGTGAAACTGGAGCAGACGACGGCTTTGGCGGACTGGATGACGCGCCAGGAGTTCTGGACTCAGTACCTGGAGGGGGCTCATCGAACGGCGTTCGATGAAACGGTGATCCGCGCGGCGATGTCCTTCGAACTGTTGGGCGATCGGGTACATCTGACCAGCGAGCAGTTCACGCAGCAGATGGGCGCCATTGTCGACAACTACGTCAATGAGCGTGCGGCGCTGATCAAACGGCTGACGGGCGAAGCCCTGCAACGAAACCCCGGCCTGGCGTTACCGGCGCCCGCCGACAACGAGAACAACGTGCTTTAAACCGGCGAAAAAAAACCTTGAGCACCGGCATCGCTGCCGTGGCTCAAGGTTTTGTGTTTCGCGCTGACGGATCAGCGACGACGGAACAGCGGCAACGGTTCGTCGGTGGCAGCCTGGTACGTCACCGAGAAGTCCTTGAGACCTTCAAGGGCTTCGTACGGATCTTTATCGGCGCGAATGGCAAAGGCGTCGAACCCGCAGCGGTGCATGTAGAACAACTGATCGCGCAGCACATCGCCAATCGCTCGCAGCTCGCCTTTGAAACCATAACGGTCACGCAGCAGGCGGGCGTTGGAGTAGTTGCGGCCATCGGTGAAGGCCGGGAAGTTCAGGGCGATCACCTGGAACTGGTCCACGTCCTCACCGATTTCCTCGGCTTCTTCATCGGCGTCCAGCCACACGCCCAGGCCGCCATCGCGGGCCTTGAGCATACGGCCGTGTTCGCGCCATAGCGCCAACGGGACGATCAGGTCGTCGCAGTTGCTGATCTCGTCGATGTTGAAATCCTTGGGCAGCAAGTGCCAGGTTTCGTCGACGACCTCGTTGTTCTTAATGATT
>Ga0302175_10000204_pt1 | contig 23372 bp, 21 predicted proteins | sample I_Fen_N3_3_FD_198791 | JGI IMG/M metagenome (GOLD analysis project Ga0302175, IMG submission 198791) | Peat permafrost microbial communities from Stordalen Mire near Abisko, Sweden - I_Fen_N3_3 | ecosystem: Environmental > Terrestrial > Soil > Wetlands > Permafrost | place: Sweden: Abisko... | reverse complement strand
GGTTGATCCGTTGCGCCTGGACGGGATGCTGGCGCTATACCTGGGCGTGCAACTGCTCCCCCAAACCGACTAAAAACGACGCCCCCCCCGTAGGAGCTGCCGAAGGCTGCGATCTTTTGATCTTGTTTTTAAAGGGCAACGTCAAAAGATCGCAGCCTTCGGCAGCGCCTACAAACGCCTGGCATTTGTAGAAATGAACAATAAACGCCACACCCGCTTGTGCAGCGGACAGGCGTCATCGCTCCGGGCAACTGGCAGCATGGATGCATTGGAACTGGAGAATACTCATGAAAATCGTCATCGCCCCCGATTCGTTCAAGGACAGCCTGAGTGCCCAGGGCGTGGCCGATGCCATTGCGCTCGGGTTGGCGGAGGTCTGGCCGGATGCACAGTTGGTCAAATGCCCAATGGCCGATGGCGGGGAAGGGACGGTCGAGTCGATTCTGGCGGCCTGCGCGGGTGAATTACGGCGCACCGCCGTGCGTGGTCCGCTGGGCGCATCGGTCGAAGCCGTCTGGGGCTGGTTGCCGCACAACCACACGGCAATCATCGAAATGGCCGAGGCCAGCGGTTTGCAGCGGGTGCCGCCAGTGCAGCGCGATGCGTGCATCAGCAGCACCTTCGGCACCGGTGAACTGATCCGCGCGGCGCTGGATGCCGGGGCGCAACGGGTGATTCTGGCGATTGGCGGCAGTGCGACCAATGACGGCGGCGCCGGGGCGATGCAGGCCCTGGGCGTCAAACTGTTCGACGTTCAGGGAAAAATCCTCGCTCCCGGCGGTCTGGCCCTGGCGCAATTGGCCAGCATCGACCTGGGCGAGATGGACCCACGGTTGAACGCGGTGCGCTTCGACATCGCTGCCGACGTCAACAATCCACTGTGTGGCCCCCACGGCGCCTCCGCGATTTTCGGGCCACAGAAAGGCGCCTCGCCGGAACAGGTCCAGCAACTGGATCAAGCCCTGGGGCATTTCGCCGATCTGTGCGCTCAGGTTCTCGATAAAGACGTGCGCGACGAACCGGGCAGCGGCGCGGCGGGCGGCTTGGGCTTCGCGGCCAAGGCGTTTCTCGGTGCGCAGTTTCAGGCCGGTGTCGAAGTGGTTGCCGAACTGGTCGGGCTGGCTGAGGCCGTTAAAGGCGCGGACATGGTGATCACCGGCGAGGGCCGATTCGATGCGCAGACGTTGCGCGGCAAGACACCGTTTGGTGTGGCGCGAATTGCCCGGCAGCAGGGGGTCCCGGTGATTGTCATCGCCGGGACCTTGGGCGAAGGCTATCAGGCGTTGTATGAACATGGGATCGATGCTGCATTTGCCCTGGCGAGTGGGCCGATGACGCTGGAGCAGGCGTGTTCAGAGGCGCCCCGGTTGTTGCGTGAAAGGGCAACTGACATTGCGCGGGTATGGCGGATTGCAACTCACCAGGCCTGATCCTTCTGGTGCGGCGAGAAAGCTTTTTGTGGCGAGGGGACTTGCCCCCTCGCCACAAAAAATCGTGTCCTCGATGGCATGAGTGTTTCACCGCTGAAACACTCGTAACCTCTTGAAATATATTTCTACTTCCCCCGCAAAAAACCTCAAGTCCAGCCGATAACCCTTTTAGGCGCACCCAAACCTATTTCAACAGGTGCGCCCAATTGATCCGGCCGGCTGCCTGCTCGCCTGACAGCAATCACGGCACGGATGCTCGACGCTCACTCACCCGAGAATCATCCTATGTCCCTGCGTAATCTGAACATCGCGCCTCGAGCTTTCCTCGGTTTCGCTTTCATTGCTTTGCTGGTCATTGTCCTGGGTGTGTTCGCGGTGAATCGGATGTCGATCATCCGCCAAAGCTCCATCGACATGGGCAGCAACCAGTTGCCCAGCGTCAGTTTCCTGGGCAATGTCACCGAGAACGTGCTGCGCATGCGCATTCTGTCCTTCCGGATTCTGGTGAACCGCGAGCCTGCGAGTTTGCAGGAAGCCGAAACCCGCATCACCGTGCTCACTGAAAAAGCCCGCAAGGCCCAGGCCGACTATGCCGCGTTGCCGGCCGGCCCAGACGAGGCCGCGCTGTATAAAACCTTCAGCGCCACCTTCGACAGTTACATGCAGGCCCAGCGCGAGATGATGGACCTGTCGCGCCAGAACAAAACCGATGAGATGCGCAGCCTGATCAACACGCGTATCAAGGACGGCACCGACCTGATGGGCGAGGAACTCAACAAACTGATTGCGCTTAACAACGATGGCGCCAAAGCGGCAGGGATTGTCGCTGAAGAGAATTACCACACCGCCGTCAACGGCATCATTGCGGTCTCGGTGATTGCCGCGCTGATGACCGTGTTGCTTGCCTGGCTGTTGACCCGCAGTATCGTCTCTCCGTTGAACCGCGCCGTTCAGGCTGCTGAAACCATTGCCGGCGGCAACCTGAGCAAAGCCATCGAAGTCGACGGCAATGACGAGCCGGCTCGCTTGCTCGGTGCGTTGGCGACGATGCAAACCAACCTGCGCAACACCATTGAGCAAATCGCCGGTTCGGCCACTCAGTTGGGCGCCGCCGCCGAAGAACTCAGCGCCGTCACGGAAGAAGCTTCGCGCGGTCTGCAACAGCAGAACAACGAAATCGAACAGGCTGCCACGGCGGTCAACGAAATGACCGCCGCTGTCGAAGAAGTCGCGCGCAACGCAGTGTCGACGTCCGAAGCCTCGAATCAATCAACCCAGGCTGCCCGCGAAGGTCGCAACCGCGTGGTGGAAACCGTCGACGCGATCCAGACCATGACCCATGACGTGCAAAACACGGCGGTGATGATCGAAGGCCTGGCCGCTCAGGGGCGTGACATTGGCAAAGTGCTGGACGTGATCCGCGCCATCGCCGAACAGACCAACCTGCTGGCGCTCAACGCCGCCATCGAAGCCGCCCGTGCCGGTGAAGCCGGACGTGGTTTTGCCGTGGTGGCGGACGAAGTTCGGGCACTGGCCCATCGCACTGCGCAATCGACCCAGGAAATCGAAAAAATGGTCGCCGGCATCCAGAACGGCACCGGCGAAGCGGTGTCCTCGATGCAGCAAAGCAACCAGCGCACCCAAAGCACTCTGGAAATGGCCCGCGCCGCCGGTGTGGCGCTGGAGCAGATCACCCAATCGATCCACCTGATCAACGAACGCAACCTGGTGATCGCCAGCGCCTCGGAAGAACAGGCCCAAGTCTCCCGCGAAGTGGACCGCAACCTGGTCAACATTCGCGACCTGGCGACCCAGTCCGCCGCCGGTGCCAACCAGACCAGCACCGCCACCCACGAATTGTCGCGTTTGGCCTTGGATTTGAACGCCATGGTGGCGCGTTTTGTAATTTGAGATAGGGTTGAGTCTGGAACACGCGCGACAGGAGAAGTACATGCGCTATTCAGCCCTGACCCAACGCATCGCCGGTGACGGAGCGGCAGCTTGGCAAATTCATGATCGAGCGCTGGAGATGCGCGAGCAGGGCATTGATGTACTGCTGCTGTCGGTGGGCGATCCGGATTTCGATACGCCCAAACCGATCGTCCAGGCTGCCATCGACAGCCTGTTGGCCGGCGATACGCATTACTCGGACGTGCGCGGCACCCGGTCGCTGCGCAACAGCATCGCCAGCCGTCATCGGCGACGCAGCGGTCAGGCGGTAGATGCCGGGCATGTGATCGTGCTGCCGGGCGCACAATGTGCGGTGTATTCGGTTGCGCAATGCCTGCTCGATCCGGGCGATGAAGTGATTGTCGCCGAGCCGATGTACGTCACCTACGAAGGTGTGTTCGGCGCCTGCGGGGCGAAAGTTGTGCCGGTGGCGGTGCGTCCGGAGAACGGTTTTCGCGTCGATCCGGCGGATGTCGCGGCACTGATCACGCCCAAGACCCGGGTCGTTCTGCTCAACAGTCCCAACAATCCATCCGGCGCCAGCCTGTCCTTGCCGATCTGGCAGGAACTGGCGGCGCTCTGCGTTCGTCACGATTTGTGGCTGATCAGCGATGAGGTCTACAGCGACTTGCTGTACGACGGTGAACACATCAGCCCGGCCAGTCTGCCGGGCATGGCCGAGCGTACGGCGACCATCAACAGTTTGTCCAAATCCCACGCCATGAGCGGTTGGCGGGTCGGCTGGGTGATCGGCCCCAAACCCTTGGCTGAACATTTGGTGCATTTGTCGTTGTGCATGTTGTTCGGGATTCCGGATTTTGTGCAGAACGCCGCGCAAGTCGCGTTGGACGCGGACCTGCCGGAAGTGGCGCAGATGCGCGAGGAATATCGCCAGCGGCGGGATCTGGTCTGTGCGCGTTTGAGTACGTGCCCAGGCATTCGCCCGATCAAACCCGATGGCGGGATGTTCGTGATGGTCGATGTGCGTCAAACCGGGTTGTGCGCCCAAGGGTTTGCCGAACGCCTGCTCGAAGGGTATGGCGTGTCAGTGCTGGCCGGCGAAGCGTTCGGGCCGAGTGCGGCGGGGCATATCCGGATCGGGTTGGTGGTGGATCAGGTGAAATTGGCCGATGCGTGTCGGCGGATTGCGCGGTGTGCGGCGGATCTTCTGGAAGCGCGGCGGGCTTGATGGGGGGACGCAAAAAGATCGCAGCCTTCGGCAGCTCCTACGGGGTGTACTCAATTCCCCGTAGGAGCTGCCGAAGGCTGCGATCTTTTGATCTTCAAGCCTTCCAGGCTAAAACATTCACCAAATTCACCGGCCGCTCACCCGCCAACGCCATCAGCAGGTTGTCTACCGCACATTTGGCCATCGCCTCTCGGGTTTCATGGGTCGCCGAGCCAATGTGCGGCGTCGCCACCACGTTGTTCAACTGCATCAACGGTGAATCCTGATTCAACGGCTCACGCTCAAACACATCCAGCCCGGCCGCGCGAATCTGCCCGTCGCGCAAGGCCTGGATCAACGCCGCTTCGTCCACCACTTTGCCCCGGGAAATGTTGATAAAAATCGTTTCCGGGCGCATCAAGGCAAACTGATCGGCGCCAATCAAACCCTCGGTTTCAGCGGTCAGCGGTAAGGTCAGGCAGACAAAATCCGCCTGTTGCAGCAGCTCCGGCAAGCTGCGGTATTGCGCATCAAAACGCTGCTCCACCGCCGGTTTCGGCGAGTGACTGTGATAGATCACCGGCATGCCGAAACCGAAATGCCCACGCTGGGCCAGCGCTTCACCGATGCGCCCCATGCCGATGATGCCCAGGGTTTTGCCATGCACGTCAGTACCGAATTGCGCCGGGCCGATGTTGCGATTCCACTGACCGGCGCGAACCAGATTGGCCAGTTCGACCACCCGCCGAGCGGTGGCCAGGATTAACGCGAAACCGGTGTCGGCGGTGGTTTCGGTGAGCACGTCCGGGGTGTTGCTGAGCAGGATGCGTCGCTCGGTCAGGTAATCGATGTCGTAGTTGTCGACGCCTACCGAGACGCTCGCGATGGCTTCCAGATTCGGCGCCAGGTCGAGCAATTCAGCGTCCAGCTTCAGACTGGCACCGAGCAGGCCCTGAGCCCTGGGCAGGGCGGCGCGCAACTTGGCGAGGCCCTCGGCATCCAGACTGTCGATCAGCGTCACGTCGGTCTGCTCATGCAGGCGAGCCATCAGCAGCGGCGAGAGTTTCTTGTACAGCACAACCTGCTTTTTCATCGTCATCGTCTCAACTTCTATTCAAGGGTGAGCCGCCACCGGGCGTTTCACCGGGGCTTTGGCCACGACCCGGTCACTGGCGCCGGGCTTGAGGAAAATCGTCAGCACCACCGACAGCATCAGCGCGCCGCTCATCAACAGATACGACGCGCCGGGCGAACCGGTGGTGCTGTTCAGGTAACCGACCAGATAAGAACCGCCAAACGAACCGAGGGCGCCCATGCTGTTGATCAGCGCCATGGCGCCACCGGCCACGTTGGCCGGAAGGATTTCCGGAACGATCGCGAAGAACGGCCCGTAAGGCGCGTACATGCAGGCCCCGGCGATCACCAGCAAGGTGTAGGACCACCAGAAATGTTCAGCGCCCAAGGCGTAGGAGCCGTAGAACGCAATAGAGGCGATCAGCAGCGGTGGCCAGACGAAACGTTTGCGCTTCTGCAATTTATCCGAGCCCCAGGACACCGCGAGCATGCCGATGACTGCCGCCAGATAAGGCAGCGCCGAGAGCCAGCCAGCCTCGACCATGTCCATTTGCAACCCCGCCTTGAGGATCGACGGCAGCCACAGCACAAAGCCATAAACACCAATGCTCCAGCAGAAAAACTGCAAGGCCAACACGATGACTTTCGGCGAGCGAAAGGCTTCGGCGTAATTCTTCACCGCTTTGATTCCGACTTGTTCGGCGGCGAGAGCGCTTTCCAGATCGTGTTTTTCCTGGTCGCTGAGCCACTTGGCCTGGGCCGGACGCTCGTCGGCCAGGCGCCACCAGATAAACGCCCACAGGACTGCCGGCAAACCTTCAACGATAAACATCCAGCGCCAACTGAAATGCTGCACCAGGTAACCCGAAACCACCGACATCCACAGCATGGTCACCGGGTTGCCGAGGATCAGAAACGTGTTGGCGCGCGAACGTTCGGCACGGGTGAACCAGTGGCACAGGTACACCAGCATCGCCGGCATCACCGCCGCTTCGACCACGCCGAGCATGAAGCGAATGACGATCAACCAATAGGCGTTGGAGACGATCCCGGTCAGGGTGGCGAGGCCGCCCCAGAGGATCAGGCTGACGAAAATCAGCTTCTTCACGCTGTGTTTCTGCGCATAGATCGCGCCCGGCACCTGGAAGAAAAAGTAACCGAGGAAGAACAGCGCACCGAGCATCGACGACAGGCCCGGGGTGATCATCAGGTCGGCGGCCATCCCGGAGGCGGCGGCGAACCCGTAGTTGGCTCGGTCCAGGTACGCCAGGCTGTAGGTGATAAACACGATGGGCATGATGTACCACCAGCGGCGGGCGGCGAGTGTTGCGGTTTTCATGATGGTGCTCCTGAGCTTGTTGTTTTTGTTGCAGCAGGTAACGAATCTTTGGTGACTGTGCGGGCCTCTTCGCGGGCAAGCCTTGCTCCTACAGGGATTGGGGCATGTCCGTAATCGATGGTCGACGCCTGTCCTGTAGGAGCAAAGCTTGCTCGCGATCGGCGCCGGCAAATTCGGCAACCATCTCAAGCCGGGTCGGCAACCCCTCCATATCCCCGCGACTCTGCACCGCGCGGCTGCCAATCCAGTTGGCGCGCTTCACGGCGTCGGCAAAGCTGTGGTTTTCCAGCAAGGCGCTGATCATCCCGACGGCAAAGCCATCGCCAGCGCCCACGGTATCGACCACGGTTTGCACGGGCACACCCGCGACGAAACCCTGATCCAGGTGCGTACGGTAATAGGCACCGTGGGGCCCAAGTTTGATCGCCACCGCTTCCGCGCCTTGATCGAGGTAAAACGCCGCGATGTCCGCCGGGTCCTCGAAACCGCTGAGCAAGCGACCTTCGCTCAATCCCGGCAGCACCCAGTGGGCGAGGGCGGCGAGGCGGTTGATTTCGGTAATCATCTGTTGTTCGCTGGCCCACAGGCTCGGGCGCAGGTTCGGGTCGAAGGACACACTGCGCCCGGCCTCGCGCATGCGGGTCATCAGTTCGAACGACATCTCACGGGCAGTCGCCGACAGCGCCGGAGGAATCCCGGTGGCGTGCAAGTGCCGGGCGCTCAATAGCGATGGAGTAATCGATTGCAGCGACAAGTGACTGGCCGCCGACCCGCGACGGAAGTACTCGACCACCGGATCGCTGCCATCGTCGGTGCGCGACTTGAGTTGAAAACCGGTGGGGTACGCGGGGTCGGTCTCGACATGGTGGCAATCCAGGCCTTCCTTTTCCAGCGTATCGATGACGAAGCGACCCAAGGAGTCAGCCCCGACCCGGCTCAGCCAGGCAACGTTGAACCCCAGCCGCGACAAACCGATGGCGACGTTGCTGTCGGCCCCGGCGATGCGTTTATGAAAGTGGCCGACGTCGGCCAGGTCACCGTTCTGCTCGGCGACAAACATCGCCATGGTTTCGCCGAACGACAGAATATCGAGCTCAGACATGGGCGCTCTCCAACCGTGATTGACCGAGGCGGGCGAGAGTGGCGACGTGTTCGGTGGTCAGTTGCACCAGGTCATCGCCTTGCAGCGGATATTCAGCGGCCCGCATGATGCCTTGGGCCATGTGCCGCAGCAGTTGTTCCCACAAATGCAGGTCGGCGGCGCCGGGCGGTATCGCCACGAGTTTGCCGTCGGCGCGGCGGGCCACCGCTTTGCAATGCACGTAGCCGACATGCCGGCCGAGCAACCGCGCGGCGTTGGCGGCGGACTGGTCCTGCCATTGCCAGTTGCCGATGTCGAAGGTCATTTTGATCGGCAGGTTGTGCTGCTCGATTTCATTAAAGAAGCGCTGGAACGGTTCGATGCGCCCGCCATGCAAGGTCTGGTCGTTTTCCACCAGCAACTGCACCGGGCTTTGGCTCAACTGCCGGGCCAACGCCTGGAGATCGTTGTTGTCGGTGAAATAACCGAGGGAGACTTTCAGCCATTTGGCGCCGAAGGTCTGGGCGCGTTGCAGGGTGACGAGCAACTCGGGATTGGGTTTGGATTGTCCGGCCAGCCACAGCTCCATCGGCGAGGAATACACGCTCTCCAGCCCTTGAGCCTGCGTGGCGTCGGCCAATTGCGCCGGGTCTTCCACGGTCAGCAATTCTTCACGCCATTCGATGCGCGTGGCGCCGGCGGCGGCCAGTACATCGATGAAACTGCCTTGGCCGCGTTGGCGGACCAGGTCGGCGCCGTAGCTCGACAGGCTGATGGAAACGGGTGGTTTATTCATTGTTATCTACCTCTGAAACCGGTTTCATTTTTGTTCAAAAAAAGGGGTGATTTGAGCGCCACCCCTCTGTAGGAGCGAGGCTTGCCCGCGATGAGGCCCTCACATTCAACGCAAATCTCCAACCGTCGATCCACGCACAACCAACCGCGCCGCAAAATCCAGCGTCCGCACGGGCCCGACATCCCCGCGCAGTCGCTTGAGCAAACACTCAAACGCACTCGCGCCAATCTCCGCCGTGGGCTGGGCGAGAGCGGTAATCCCGCTGCCTACCAACGGGTACCAATCCAGGTCATCGAGGGCGATCAGGCCGATGTCGTCAAACAGCTTGCACCCCAATTCACGCAACGAATGGGTACTGGCCAGCGCGGCAATGCCGTTGGCACAGAACAATGCCTTCGGGCCTGGGCCGGGAGTATCGAGGAAGGTTTTCAAGCGCGAAGTCAGGTCGCTGCCCGTTTCCACCACCGCACCTTGCAGCGCTGTACGCTGATCGATCTGTGCCTTGAAACTGCTGACCCGCTCAATCCTCGAACTGGTGCCGTCAAAGGGTTCAGTCACCAGCAGCACATCGCGATAACCGCGTTCTTCGAGGTGGGCGAGGGCCATTTCGACGGCGGCCGGGTTATTCAGCCCCACGAGGTCGCTTTCGAGCTGCTCAACCTTGCGGTCCACCAGCACCAGCGGCATTTCCCGGTGCAATTCGCGCAGTTCATCGCGGTGATGCCCCAGGGTGTTCACGATCAGGCCTTCGATGTTGTAGGAGCGCAGCAACGCCAAGTGCTGACGTTCCTGCTCGTCATCGCGGTCGGTGTTGCACACCACCAGGCTGTAGCCGTGCTGACGGCACGCAGTTTCCACGCCATGCATCACGGCAATTGAATAAGGGTTACGGATATCGGCCACCAGCATGCCGATCAGGCGGGTGCGCCCGCGTTTAAGGCCACGGGCCATCTGGTTGGGGCGGTAGCCCAATTCGCTGATCGCCTGCTCGATGCGCAAGGCGATGGCATCGGAGAGCAGGGCACGGTCATCGCCGATGAAACGCGAGACGCTGGCCTTGGAGACGCCCGCGTGTTCGGCGACATCGAGCATGGTCACGCGGCTGCGCTGGGCGGCGGAAAAAGTGTTCACGGTCTGAAACCTTCTTATTGGATTTATTAGGCCCCGCGCGTTGGCGCTACGCTGAAACCGGTTTCAGGAAACACCAAAACCAAATCAGCCGTCAAGTGAATGGTTGATTGTCTTGCCATCGACACCGACCGGCGGCCATCACAGCAACACACTTAGCCACGTCGAGCCCAACAACAGCAGGGCCATCAGCCGGTTGAAACGCTGCATCGCCCGGGGCGAGCGTAACCACCGCGAGGAACCCGCCCCCAGCAGCGCCCACACACTCAGGCACGGCAGGGAAATCAGGAAAAACACCAGTGACAAGCAGGCCACATGCACCAGGCGCTGCTCCCCGGCCCCGGCGAACACACTGACGACAGCCAGCGCCATCATCCAGGTTTTCGGGTTGATCAGTTGCAGGCTGGCGGCGCCGAGCATGCCGAGCCGTGCTTGGGGAGCTTGGGTATTGATGGTCGGGGCGGGGGCGAAAAAAATCTGCCAGGACAAATAACTCAGCCACGCCACACCGGCCCACTGCATCGCGGTTCGTACGCCGGGCAGCGAGGTCAGCGAAGAACCGGCGCCCGTACCGACCAGCAACACGATGGTCGCCGCGCTGGCGCAGGCCCCGAAGATAATCGGGACCGCCGCAGACAAGCCGTATCGGGCACTGTTGCTCAGCACCAGAATGTTGGTCGGGCCGGGCGTGATCGAGGCCACGAACGCAAACAGCAGGAAGGGCAGTAACGTCGGGAACGAGGACAGCATCGCGGGCAAACTCCAGTAAAGATCAACGAAACCGATCTTCACAATCGCGAGGCTTACCTGTCTGGAAGATTTGAGCAGCGCTTGCGGTACGTCGCCGGGGTCAGCCCATAGGCCCGGACAAACCAGCGTCCCAGATGACTCTGATCGGCAAACCCCAACTCCATGGCCACTGTCGCCGGTTGCGAGCCGCTGGCAAGCATTCGTCGGGCCTTGGACAGGCGCAGTTGCACCAGATAGGCGTGGGGGGCCAAACCGTAGGCAGCCTTGAAGGCGCGGGTCAGGCGAAAGCGATCAACACCGCTTGCGGCGGCCAGTTGATCCAGACCAATGTCGAGGTGCGCATTGGCGTGCAGATAGTCCCGGGCCTTTTGCGCCACCAGCGGCAGACGCGGGTCCTCGCTGTAGCGGATGCGCCAGTGCAGGTGACTGGTCAGGCGTTCGAGCAAACCATCGAGGGCCGTCTGGCGGACGATCTTCAACTCGCCGCTGTGCAACGTCTGGAAGGCCAGGCTGGTGGCCAGGGCCAGTTGTGGGTCGGCGGTCAGGGTGTTGGCGAAACTTAATTGGCTGTTGGGCGGCGCGTTTTCGAACAGCGCGGACAACTCCCGTTCCAGCCATTGCGGGTCGAGGTAGAGCATGCGGTAAGTGAAACCGTCCTCGGTGGGCGCTTCGCCGTCGTGGATGTCGCCGGGTTCCAGTAGAAACACCTTGCCCGGCGTGCTTTGGTGCCTGGCCCGCCGGCAATTGAATTGCTGCACGCCTTGCTCGGTGACGCCCACCAGGTAACTGTCATGCCAGTGGGGGTCGTAGGCGTGGCCCTCGAAATGCGCGCGCAAGGTTTCGATGCCGGTGTCGGCGTCCTGGGCCAGGTCGATCCAGTTGTGCGGGGGCATGTTGCACCTGTGAGGCGGATTACCGACTTATTTAACGCCGGCAATGCGACGGATGCCTAGAACGTTTGTGCAGCCCTCTAGCTGAACAGCCCCGCCGCGATGTTGATTGAAAACCCGAGAATGGCCGTGTTGAACACAAAACCGATCAACGATTGCGCCAGCACAATCTTGCGCAGCCCTCGGGTGGCCACACCGACATCGGCGGTTTGCACGGCCACGCCGATGGTGAACGAGAAATACAGGAAGTCCCAATAGTTGGGCGTAGTCAGGCCTTCGGCAAAACGCAGCGCCGGTTCCTTGCCGTCCCAGGTGTAGAACAGCCGGGCATAGTGCACGCTGAAGATCACCCCGATCAGCAGCCACGAGCCGATGACGGTGGCGGCGGTGAAGGCGTAATGCAGCAGTTTGCGCGAGGTTTCCAGGTCTTTGCTGCCGGCCAGTTCGAAGGTGATGGTCGCCAGGCTGGCGATCGCCGCGATGCACACCACAAACAGCACCAGCCCGGCGTTTTCATCTTCGATTTCGGCCAGGCGTTTGACGTCCGGCGCTTTGGCGCGGGTCGCCAGCCAGACCATCAACACCAGGTATGTCCAGACCCCGGCGTTCCAGCCGATGAGGATTTTACTGATGACCGAATCGGCCGGGGCCAGAATGCCTACCGCGATGCCGAGGGTAGCAGCGGCGGACAGGCGAGGGTGGGTGCGGGCGAGGAGCGGCATGAGAACTCACAGAAACAGAATTCCACCCACCATAGCTCAGGTCACCGGGCTTTTGTAGGAGCTGCCGAAGGCTGCGATCTTTTGATTTTGGATTTGATTTTTAAAATCAAGATCAAAAGATCGCAGCCTTCGGCAGCTCCTACGGGGGAATGGGTCATTACTTTTTGTGGCGGGTCTTGACCAGCTTCATCACCACCACAAAAAACACCGGCACAAACAGCACCGCCAGGGTCGCGGTGATCATGCCGCCGATCACCCCGGTGCCGATGGCTTGCTGGCTCGCCGAACTGGCCCCGGTGGCAATCGCCAGGGGTACCACGCCGAGGATGAACGCCAGCGAGGTCATCACAATCGGTCGCAACCGCAGGCGTGCGGCTTGCAGCGTGGCGTCGATCAGGTCGTGACCTTCGTCGTACAGGCTCTTGGCGAATTCGATGATCAGGATCGCGTTCTTCGCCGACAACCCGATGATGGTGATCAGCCCGACCTTGAAGAACACGTCGTTCGGCATCCCGCGTAACGTCACCGCCAATACCGCGCCAAGCACGCCGAGCGGAACCACCAGCAACACCGAGGTCGGAATCGACCAGCTCTCATACAGCGCCGCCAGGCACAGGAACACGATCAGCAGCGATAACCCGAGCAGAATCGGCGCCTGACTGCCGGACAAGCGTTCCTGCAACGACAATCCTGTCCATTCCTGGCCCAGGCCTGCCGGGCCTTGCGCCACCAACCGTTCGATTTCGGCCATGGCTTCACCGGTGCTGTGGCCCGGTTTCGGTTCGCCGGAAATGCTGATCGCCGGATAACCGTTGTAGCGAGTCAACTGCGCCGGGCCTTGGGTCCATTTGGCCTGGACGAAGGCGGACAGCGGGACCATTTTCCCGGCGTTGTTGCGCACGTGAATCTTCAGCAGGTCCTCGACCTGACTGCGCTGATCGCCTTCCGCTTGCACGACAACCCGCTGCATCCGCCCCTGATTGGGAAAGTCGTTGATGTAGGTCGAACCGACGGCCGTGGACAACACGCTGCCCACGTCGGCGAATGACACGCCAAGGGCATTGGCTTGCTTGCGGTCGACTTCCAGTTGCACCTGCGGCGCTTCTGCCAGGGCGCTTTCGCGCACGTTCATCAGGATCGGACTTTTCTCCGCTGCCGCCAGCAATTGGCTGCGCGCCTCCATCAACGTCGCGTGGCCGAGGCCGCCGCGATCCTGCAAGCGGAACTCGAAACCACTGGAGGTACCGAGGCCGTCCACCGGCGGCGGCAACACCGCAAACACCACGGCGTCCTTGATCTGGCTCAGGGCGGCGTTGGCACGGTCGGCAATCGACGTGGCCGAATCGTCGCTGCTGCGCTCGGACCAGTCCTTCAACGTGGTAAACGCCAGTGCCGCGTTCTGCCCGCTGCCGGAGAAGCTGAAACCGAGAATCACTGTGCTGTCGCCGACGCCGGGTTCGGTGGCGTTGTGCGCTTCGATCTGCTCGACCACTTTCACCGTGCGGTTCTTGCTCGCACCGGGCGGCAGTTGAATGTCGGTGATGGTGTAACCCTGGTCTTCCACCGGCAGGAACGAGGAGGGCAGGCGACTGAAACACAGGCCCAGCCCGATCAGCAGCACGCCGTAGATCAGCAGGTAACGCCCGGTGCGTTTCAGCGCATAGGCGACCCAGCCCTGATAACGCACAGTCAGTTGTTCAAAACGTCGGTTGAACCAACCAAAGAAACCGCCCTTTTCGTGATGCTCGCCTTTGGCAATCGGCTTGAGCAGCGTGGCGCAGAGGGCCGGGGTCAAGGTCAGGGCGAGGAACGCCGAGAACAAAATCGAAGTGGCCATGGACAGCGAGAACTGCTGATAGATAACCCCCACCGACCCCTGCATGAACGCCATCGGAATAAACACTGCCACCAGCACCAGAGTGATGCCGATGATGGCGCCGGTGATCTGCTTCATCGCCTTGCGCGTTGCTTCCTTGGGCGACAGGCCCTCGGTGACCATGATCCGCTCGACGTTCTCCACCACCACAATCGCGTCGTCCACCAGGATACCGATGGCCAGCACCATGCCGAACATGGTCAGCACGTTGATCGAGAACCCTAGCGCCAGCATGGTCGCGAACGTACCCATCAGTGCCACCGGCACCACCAGCGTCGGGATCAGCGTGTAGCGGATGTTTTGCAGGAACAGGAACATCACCGCAAACACCAGCAGCATCGCCTCGCCCAGGGTGTAGACCACTTTGGTGATCGAGACTTTGACGAACGGCGAGGTATCGTACGGAATCTTGTATTCGACGTTGGCCGGGAAGTAGCGCGACAGTTCGTCCATCTTCGCCCGCACGGCGGTGGCGGTACTCAATGCATTGGCCCCGGGCGAGAGTTGCACGCCGACGGCGGTCGAGGGCTTGCCGTTCAAACGGGTGCCGAACTGGTATTCCTGGCTGCCGATTTCAACCCGCGCCACATCGGCGATGCGCACCGTGGAGCCGTCAGGATTGGCCTTGAGCACGATGTCGGCGAACTCTTCGGGCGTGGACAACTGGCCCTTGACCACGATGGTCGCGGTGATTTCCTGAGTGCTGCGGGTTGGCAGGTCGCCGATGCTGCCGGCCGAGACCTGGGCGTTCTGCGCAACAATCGCCGCATTCACGTCGGCGGGCGTGAGGTTGAAACCAATCAGTTTCTGCGGGTCGATCCAGATCCGCATCGCCCGTTCGGCGCCGTATAGCTGCGCTTTGCCGACGCCGTCCAGGCGCTTGATCTCGTTCATCACGTTGCGCGCCAGGTAATCGCTGAGCGCTACGTCGTCGAGTTTGCCGTCATTGGAGGTCAGGGTGATCAGCAGCAGGAAGCCGGAAGAGACTTTCTCCACCTGCAAACCCTGTTGGTTCACCGCTTGCGGCAGGCGCGACTCCACGACTTTGAGGCGGTTTTGCACATCGACCTGGGCCATTTCCGGGTTGGTGCCCGGTTGAAACGTGGCTTTGATCGTGGCGCTGCCGAGGCTGCTCTGGGATTCGAAATACAACAGGTGATCGGCGCCGTTGAGCTCTTCCTCAATCAGGCTGACCACGCTTTCGTCGATGGTTTGCGCCGAGGCGCCGGGGTACGTGGCGTTGATTTCAATCTGCGGCGGCGCGACGTCGGGGTACTGCGCCACCGGCAATTGCGGGATGGCCAGGGCACCGGCCAGCAGGATGAACAACGCGACCACCCAGGCAAACACCGGACGGTCGATAAAGAACTGCGGCATAAAAAAGCGTCCTGCTTACTGACCAGTCGCCTGGGCAAGTGGAAGAGGGGTGTCGTCGATCTGGACTTTCTCACCGGGCTTGGCGTGTTGCAGGCCTTCGATGACGATGCGATCGCCCGGTTTCAGGCCGCCGGTCACGATCCAGCGATCGTTCTGCACCGCGCCCAGTTGCACCGGTTGCTGGCCGATGCGCTGCTCGGCGTCGAGCAGCAGCACTTGGGCGACACCGGCGCTGTCACGCTGGATGGCCCGCTGCGGCACGCTGATGCCTTGCTGGTTGACCGCTTGTTCAACGCGCACACGCACGAAGCTGCCGGGCAGCAAGTCGAGGTCCGGGTTGGGGAATTCGCTACGCAGGATGATCTGGCCGGTGCCCGGGTCGACTGTGATGTCGGTGAACAGCAATTTGCCCGGCAGCGGATAGAGGCTGCCGTCATCCTGAATCAGCGTGGCTTTGGCCTGGCCTTGGCCGACTTGCTGCAACTGGCCGGAACGGAACGCGCGGCGCAGGTCGTTGAGTTCACGGGTCGATTGGGTCAGGTCGGCGTGGATCGGGTTCAGTTGCTGGATCAGCGCCAGTGGCGTGGTTTCGTTCTGCCCGACCAGCGCGCCCTCGGTCACCAGCGCACGGCCGACGCGCCCGGAAATCGGTGCGGTGACGGTGGCGTAACCCAGGTTCAGCTTCGCCCGCGCCACGGCCGCTTTATTCGCGGCGACGTCAGCGGCGGTCTGCCGGGCATTGGCCCGGGCGTTGTCGTAGTCCTGGCCGCTGATGGCGTTGCCTTCGATCAACTGCGAATAGCGCTGTTCCTGCAATTTGGCCTGGAATGCATTGGCCTCGGCCTTGCGCAGCGCGGCTTCGGCACTGTCCAGGTCGGCCTTGAACGGCGCCGGGTCGATGCGAAACAGCACGTCGCCCTGTTTCACGTCACTGCCTTCGCGGAAGGTCCGTTGCAGTACGACGCCGGCCACCCGGGCGCGGACTTCGGCGATACGCGGTGCGGCAATCCGCCCGCTCAATTCGCTGCTGATCGACAGGGGCCGGGCTTCGATGGTTTCGACCCGCACCGTCGCCAGGGGCGCCGCTTCTTCGGCGGTCGAGGACTTGTCACAAGCGCTCAGTGTCAACGCCAGTGCAATCAGGCTGAGCGTGGCAAGCAGATTCTTTGACATGTGAATACCCCAATAATGACCCCCGGCATCCTACGGGGAGGCGACGAGGGTAGCGGTGAAGCTTTGTAGGCGCTGTGTGAAATTGTGTAAGGGTTTTACGCTTAGACGTGCGAGGGCGTATATCCTTTGCCGCTTGATTCATTTTGCGACTGTCAGATCGCCTTCGCGGGCAAGCCTCGCTCCTACAGGGGATGCGATACCTCCGTAGGAGCGGGGCTTGCCCGCGAAGAGGCCGGACCCGTCGCCACCGAACTTTCTGGAAACACCCCATGCCCAACATCCTTCTGGTCGAAGACGACACCGCGCTCTCCGAACTGATCGCCAGCTATCTGGAGCGCAACGGCTATTGCGTCAGCGTGATCAGTCGCGGCGACCAGGTGCGCGAACGTGCCCGGGTCAATCCGCCGGACCTGGTGATCCTCGACCTGATGCTGCCGGGCCTCGACGGCCTGCAAGTCTGCCGCCTGCTGCGCGCGGACTCGGCGACGCTGCCGATCCTGATGCTCACCGCCCGGGATGACAGCCACGACCAAGTGCTGGGCCTGGAAATGGGCGCCGACGACTACGTCACCAAACCCTGCGAGCCCCGGGTATTGCTGGCCCGGGTGCGCACCCTGTTGCGGCGCAGCAGCCTCGGCGAACCGCAAACCGCCAACGATCGCATCCTGATGGGGAACCTGTGCATCGACTTGTCCGAGCGCACCGTGACCTGGCGCGAGCAATTGGTGGAGCTGTCCAGCGGTGAATACAACCTGCTGGTGGTGCTGGCCCGGCATGCCGGCGAAGTGCTGAGCCGCGACCAGATCCTGCAACGCCTGCGCGGCATCGAGTTCAACGGCACTGACCGCTCGGTGGACGTGGCGATCTCCAAACTACGGCGCAAATTCGACGACCATGCCGGCGAGGCGCGCAAGATCAAGACTGTGTGGGGCAAGGGTTACCTGTTCAGCCGCTCCGAGTGGGAATGCTGAAGCGATGTTCAGAATCCTCTTTCGCCTGTACCTGGTGACGATCGTTTCGTACAGCGCGGCGATCTACCTGGTGCCGGATGTGGTGATCAAGCTGTTCCATGAGCGCTTTGTCACCTACAACCTTGATTATTCCCGTGGCTTGCAAACCCTGATCGTCAAACAGTTTCATGCGGTGCCGACGGATCAGTGGCCGGCCCTGGCGGCGGAGATGGACAAGGAGTTCCAGCCGCTGCACATCCTGCTGACTCGCAACGACGACGCTGAACTGACCCCGGATGAACAGGCGCGCTTGCAACGGGGCGAAAACGTGGTGCGCATCGGCGATTGGGGCTGGCGCACCCTGGCCGTGTCTCCGTTGAACGAGCAGAGCGTCGTGCAAATGGTGGTGCCGCCGGACCCGCTGGACGTCAATTTGCTGTACTGGAGCATCAACGTGCTGATCGGCGCGACCATGCTCGCGTGCCTGCTGCTGTGGCTGCGTCCGCACTGGCGCGACCTCGAACGCCTCAAGGGCACGGCGGAACGCTTTGGTAAAGGTCACTTGGGCGAGCGTACGAAAATATCCCCTAACTCAAATATCGGCAGCCTGGCCAACGTGTTCGACACCATGGCTGGCGATATCGAAAACCTGCTGAATCAGCAACGGGACTTGCTCAACGCGGTGTCCCACGAATTGCGCACGCCGCTGACCCGACTGGATTTCGGCCTGGCCCTGGCGCTCTCCGATGACATGCCGGCCCCGAGCCGCGAACGCCTGCAAGGCTTGGTCGCGCACATTCGGGAGCTGGATGAGTTGGTGCTGGAACTGCTGTCCTACAGCCGCCTGCAAAATCCGGCGCGGTTGCCGGAGCAGGTGGACGTGTCGCTGGATGAGTTCATCGACAGCATTTTGGGCAGCGTGGATGAAGAGCTGGAGTCCCCGGACATCGTGATCGACGTGCTGCTGCATGGTCAGTTGGAGCGCTTTTCCCTTGATCCACGGCTGACCGCGCGGGCGATTCAGAACCTGCTACGCAATGCCATGCGCTACTGCGAAAAACGCATTCAGATCGGCGTGCAAGTGTGCGCCAAAGGCTGCGAGATCTGGGTCGATGACGACGGAATCGGGATTCCGGAGGATGAGCGCGAGCGGGTGTTCGAGCCGTTTTATCGATTGGACCGCAGCCGTGATCGGGCCACTGGTGGATTTGGTCTGGGCCTCGCCATCAGCCGCCGCGCCCTGGAAGCCCAGGACGGGACGCTGACAGCCGAAACCTCACCGCTGGGCGGGGCGCGGTTTCGGTTGTGGTTGCCGACACCGGCCTGATTCCAGTATCGGCAACAACCCATGCCCCCTCGCCACAATCACAGTGGAGTATTACTCCAGTATCTCGGCGGATTGAATCAGCCCAACCCCTGCCACCTGCATCCGCTCAATCGCCGCAGCCAGCGACCCCCCGAGATCAATTGCCCGGCAGGCATCCAGAATCACAAACGTGTTAAACCCCGCCGCCCGCGCATCCAGCGCCGAAAACATTACGCAGAAGTCCAGCGCCAGCCCGACCAGATAAACCGTATCGATCCCGCGCTCCTTCAAGTACCCGGCCAACCCGGTTGGGGTGGTGCGGTCGGCCTCCAGAAACGCCGAATAACTGTCGATGTCCGGATTGCAGCCCTTGCGGATGATCAGTTGGGCGTGGGGCAAGTCCAGGTCCGCGTGCAACTCGGCGCCGGGCGTATCCCGCACGCAATGGACCGGCCACAGCGTCTGCTCGCCGTAAGGCAGTTGAATCACCTCGAAAGGCTTGCGGTCCGGGTGGCTGGCGGCGAAAGAAGCGTGGCCCGGCGGGTGCCAGTCCTGGGCGATGACTACCTGCTTGAACTGGCCGCCCAGTCGATTGATCAACGGCACAATCAAGTCACCTTCGGGCACGGCCAACTGGCCGCCGGGGATGAAGTCGTTCTGCACGTCGATGACCAACAACGCCGTGCGTGAAGCGTTAAGTGAGGGATGTGGCATGGGTGGGTTCCTCCCTGGATGTCAGGCGCCAAGCTTAGTGAAGATTAGTGTCATGCGCTCAGCCGGCCTCGCAACACCTTGGCCATGTCCTCGAGATCCGTCATTGAGTTACGCCCGATCAGCATCCAGGCGTGCTCCAGGTCAGCCCAGTACACGATGTTCATCTCATGCCGGCGTTCCTGGGCAAAGTGCCGGCTGCCGTTGTTGGAACGGGTGACGCACAGCGCCATCGGGCCGTGGACCGGGTCGAGGTAGGTGATCTGGGCGATGGGCTTGCCGTCGTACTCAAGGATTTGCGCACGTTTGAGCGCAAGGTTCGGCAGCGCCAGTTGCGCTGGCGCCAGGGTCAGGCCCAAACGGGCGTCGATGGTGCGCAGTTGCGCACGTTGGGCCGCTTCGTCGTTGGGCAGGTGTTCCAGGGTTTGCGGTACGTAGAGCGACATGTAGTCCGCCACCAGTCCACGCCAGTTGCTTTTCTGCTGGCTTAATTGCCAGCCGAGAAACAATCGGTCCGCCACCACGCTGCTCACCACCAGACCGGCGGCGGCCGCCAGAAACCAGCGCCGGCTCAGGGCTGGACGGGCAGGGCTGGGCAAGGTGTCGAGCATGGCTTGCAAACGCTCCATCGGCGCTTGCTGCCCCAATTCATCGTAGGCGTGCTGGAACGGCAGGCTGCTGCGGGCCAGCCATTGCAGGCGCAGGCTGAGCGTCGGGTCTTCGTCGATGGCGGCGTCGATACGGATGCGCTGTTCGGCGTCGAGCTGGTCGTCGAGGTAGGCCACCAACTGTTCATCCGACGGTATTGTCGGTGGTGAGTGGTCGTTCATCGACGTTCTCCCGTGGTTGGGTTCGGTACGGATTGCAGGGGCGGGTACTCCGCGAGTTTCAGGCGCGCGGTGGCCAGTCGGCTCATGACGGTGCCGATGGGCACTTGCAACACCTCTGCCACTTCGCGGTAGGACAAGCCTTCGACATACGCCAGGTACACCGTTTCGCGCTGGGTTTCGGGCAGGGCATCGACGCGTCGGATCACCTGCGCGGCCAACACATGGGTTTGCGCCGCGTGCTCGCCGTCGAACGACAGCGCCTCGTCGGCGTTCACCAGCCCTTGCCCCAGACGTACGCGACGGGCACGCACTTCATTGAGCCAGATCGAGTGCAAGATACTCAGCAGCCAGCGATCCATGCGCGTACCCGGCACAAATTGCCCGGACCGTTCGAGCGCTCGCACACAGGTGGCTTGCACCAGATCTTCGGCCACATGCCGTTGCCGGGACAGCAGCAAGCCGTAGCGCCATAACCGCGCCAGATGCTGGCCCAACTCTGTTCTAAATGCCTGATCGCTGGCGATGGCGACCTCCGTCCGTTCGGTGTGTCAGGTTTTTGATGAATCGTTGATGGCTTCGGCCAGGTCCTGGTATTCCTCGCAGGTACTGCCGCAGATCGATTTGATGTGCTGCAACTGCTCTTGCGCGAGGTCCAGGCGACCCTTGATCACGTAAGCCTCGCCGAGGTATTCGCGAACTTGCGCGTACTGCGGATCGAGTTTGACCGATTGCAGGTAATAGCCGATGCCTTCGTCGGTGCGGCCCAGTTTACGCGTGGCGTAGCCGCGATAGTTAAGGGCCTTGGCGGTGTTCGGATTTTTCAGTGTGTCGAGCAGTGCCAGGGCCTCTTCGTAGCGACCGTCCTTGGCCAAGCGAAAGGCGTAGTCCACACGGTCGTTGTCCGGCACCAGGCTGCTGGTTTGCAGCACGCACTTGTTCGACTTGCTGTCGAACACCTGACCTTTGGGGCAATTGGGCTTGGCCGGTTCGTCATCGTCGCCGTGGGCGAATGCCTGCATGCTGGACAAGGCCGCGACCAGCAACAGCGGGGCGGTGAAAGCGGCAAAACGGATGTTCATGAGTGAAACTCCATTTACAGAGAAACAGGATACAAACGCTGGTATCTAGAGAACACCGGGGGCCGGGTTTTTATTCGATTCAGTACGAATCGCGCCCCGGCAGCATCCGGCGCAATGTGCCGTCCCGCAGGCCGTAATGGTGAATCAGCGCCATCACCGCGTGTACCCCGGCCAGAATGATGATGACCCAAGCCACTTGCTCATGCAGACCGCCGAACACCGACTTCATGCTTTTATCAAAAGTCATCAGGGTTGGGACATCGAACAGCCCAAAGAAGTTGAACGGTTCGCCCTGGGCCCAGCGAAACAGAAAACCCAGCACGATCTGGCTCAACAGCAGCAGATACAGCGCCAAATGGGCAGTTTTAGCGGCAATGTTCATGACGCCTTTATTAAGCGGCGGCAGTCGGCGGCCACGGGACAGGCGCCAGAGCAACCGACCGATGACAATCACCGCCAGCAGGATGCCGCAGGATATGTGCACCGATTGCAGCCCTTTGCGCAGCGGCGTGCCCTTGGCCAGTTGATCCCAGATCAGTGCACTGGAGAACAGGAAAATCACCAACGCGGCGGTGAGCCAATGCAGGCTCATGGTCAGGCGATCGTAACGTGTCGGAGTGTTCATGGGCTTTCCTTATGGGCGATGGGCAGTGAACACCGCTGTGTGAACAATTATTCATTTCTTTGTGCGGTTCTTTGCACGGAAAGCATTAAGCCAGGCGCTATGCTCGACAGCATTGATGTGTATCGGGAGAACTGCCATGAGAGAACACATTCACCATGCTGCCGCCGATGGCTACAAAACCGGTGCCGACACCTACGTGCGCGGCCGCCCGGATTATCCGCCGCAAGTGGCCGATTGGCTAACAGGCACATTGGGCTTGAATGACGACAAAACCGTGATCGACCTCGGCGCCGGCACCGGCAAGTTCACCGCCCGGTTGGTGGCTACCGGGGCGCAGGTGATTGCCGTCGAGCCGGTACCGGAAATGCTTGAGAAATTGTCCGCCGCTTATCCTGATGTGCTGGCGGTCAGCGGCACCGCCACCGACTTGCCGCTGCCGGATGCTTCGGTGGATGTAGTGGTTTGCGCCCAGGCCTTCCACTGGTTCGCCAGCCCGCAAGCGCTGACTGAAATAGCCCGTGTGCTCAAACCGGGTGGCAAGTTGGGCCTGGTGTGGAACCTGCGCGATACCCGGGTCAGTTGGGTGCCGAAACTGGATGCGATCGTCAATGCACTGGAGGGCGATACCCCGCGCTTCTACACCGGTGCCTGGCGCCTGGCCTTTCCGCACAAGGCGTTTGGGCCGTTGCAGGCGCAGCATTTTGGTCATGAACATACGGGGTCGCCGGAAGATGTGATTTTCAATCGGGTGCGGTCCACCAGTTTTATTGCGGCGTTGCCCCAGGCTCAGCGAGACAACGTGGATGCGCAGATGCGGGCGCTAATCGAGAGTGAGCCGGCGTTGCGGGGCAAAGATGTGATTACGGTGCCTTATGTGACGGCGGCGTTTGTGGCGGTGAAGGGCAGTTAAATCGGCAGTGCGGCCCTTCGCGAGCAAGCTTCGCTCCTACATAGGGATGCGATCCCCTGTAGGAGCGAAGCTTGCTCGCGAAGAGGCCCGCCCAGAAAACAGAGAACTCAAGCCAGTCCCGCATTTGGCCGAACCACTGCCTTATACCACCCGCGATGCCTTGTTATAGTTCCGGCCTCATTTTCTGCCCGGTCAAGGATCACTGCC
>Ga0302175_10000202_pt1 | contig 23530 bp, 16 predicted proteins | sample I_Fen_N3_3_FD_198791 | JGI IMG/M metagenome (GOLD analysis project Ga0302175, IMG submission 198791) | Peat permafrost microbial communities from Stordalen Mire near Abisko, Sweden - I_Fen_N3_3 | ecosystem: Environmental > Terrestrial > Soil > Wetlands > Permafrost | place: Sweden: Abisko... | reverse complement strand
CAAGTCTATAGAGTAATAGAGTGTGTTGCCGATTTTCGTGTCTTCGGCTAAATATTGATATGTTTTTCTGAATGGCCCTACTGTGCTGGGAGCGCCAGGTCCGTTGTATATATTCCCTGCGCTTTCATAAATGTTATTGGTGCCGTGCGCGATGTAGGTTAATCCGACGACTGTTTTAATTCCTCTTGAATTTCCGAGTAACGAAGCACCCGTTTGAACTTGCATTGCTCCCGCTAAAATACCAATACCATTTTGAGTATAAAACATCGCTTTGGATGATAGTTCCGCATACTCATCTCTGATACTCTGCAAGCCCTGTCGTGCGCTGATTAAGCCCTCGTCAACCGCTTGGATAATCTCGTTGGCAAAAGAAGAGATAATCGAACTAAATTTAAGCTGTAAAAAGCTATCGTACAAATGTGTGGCGCCAAGGGTACATCCAAACGCGACCAAATCTGACGCCGCTTTCGTCACATCGTGAATATCGCAAGTCTCCTCATTCATCTTCATTCCCCCACGTGCTGTACGCGCATGTTCCGGCCTGGATATGCGTCCAGCTGATGTCTCGATAACGGAGGGAGACGATTTCCTGGGGTTGTGAGTCGTTCATGTGGATGGCGTGAGGGACTTGAACGTTTATCAGGGCGATCTTCGCGCCTCTAAGTTGGATTTTGTAATATTTGTCCTGGCCGCCGGCGGGGGATGTTCGATAGAAGTGGAGGGTGCACTCCATTTCTTCGCGCTCATGAAGTGCGCTGGCGAGTAGCGGTGAGGACTTGTCGATGTTCTTGGTGATCATGAGTGGCATGTGCTTGCCCCGATCGCTTGAGACGCTGCCGTCGCCTTCTGTGAGCATGTTGTGGGAAACGGCGAGGACCATGATTTCATCTTCATGGCCGATTTGGCATTTGTTGCCTATTGAGTGAGTGCCTGAGCAGCCAGCGGATATTAAACCTTGGCGTTTGCCAGTGATGCTCATGTAGCCGTGATTGGCCATCTCCGTTACTCCTTAGACTTTGGGAAGTTCTTTTTTGAGAGTAACAGCTGTTGTTTTGAGCGGATTATGTGGCGGCTATGCCTGTGAGCGAGTTCAGAACTTTCTTACGAGCTATAAAGAAAAGAGGCGATGGATACTCCTACCGTGACATTAGTGGTGCCATTTAAAAACCCGCAGTAATGCGGGTTTTCTTATTTTTGATATTGGTTACTTAGGTTCAGGCGTATCAAACCCGCGATGCTCAATTACCCGAAACACATCGCTGACGTCCTGGAGCAACACCCGGGCGATGTTGGTGACGGTGTTGATGTCGTTTTCGGCGTAGTCGGGGAGGCTGGTGCAGGCCATAAGGTTCAGGTATTTGAGGACGGCGTTGAGGCGTTCGCTGACGCAGTTGTGGAGTTCGCGCAGGGGAGCGTCGCTGTCGATGAGGAGGACGGGGTAGTCGGTGGCGAATTGGGACATGGGGGTGAAGCGGCGAGGCGGGTTTTGAGTAGTCATGGTGTAAATCCTAGTAAAAGAGGAATTGCCACCTTTCTGCTGCGAAACAAATGGGTGGCAGTTGTGCGTGGGTTCGCAGACCGGAGGATTTACACCAAGACCCGGCAGACCCGAAGGTCTCCCACGCACAACCGCCATGAAACATCATGCTGCCGGAGCGGCTGCATCATGCCTGACGGTACTTTGGTGTCAATCTTGAGGGCTGCGAAACCCTATCGCCCATTACTGTCGGCGACGGGGCGAATATAGGTGGCCACTTTGGGGCTCGCAACCGGAGGGTAGGACGCCTTTTAGCCCATTGTGATGATGGGGATTGGCAGCGCTTGAGGGCGAAGCCCTTGTAAACCGGGCGCTCGGAAATGTCTGAGGAAATGGGCGGCAGGGGATTTGGGCCGCTTCGCAGCCCGGTGGGAGCAAGCTCCCTCGCCACAAAGGGTGTTTTCCTACAAGGTTTTCAGACGTGACGATCGAAAAATTGCAGCCTTCGGCAGCGCCTGCACGGGATTCATTTCTTCATGATCGCGGTGAACAGTTCAGATTCCAGAAATCGTTGCAGCCACACCTGAAGCCGTGGATAAGGCGCCTGCCCGAACCATTCCCGATCCACATGGGCGAATTGCCGCACAAATGGCATCAACGCCACATCCGCCAGGCTCGGATGCCCGGCGAGCAAGTAGTCACGCCCCTCCAGCCGCTCATCGAGCCTGCGCAAGAACACCTCACCCTCGGCCCGGTAATGTTCCATCGGCTGCTCGGGGTAGCGTTCGGCGTATTTGTAGCGATTGAGGTGCACTTTGAAAACCTGATCGTTTTCTTCGATCAGTTCAGCAATCAGCAGCCTCCCGGCGGGGTCGTCCTTGAGCAACCAATCCTGCGGATCGTTCTGCGCCAAAGCCCAGCGCATGATGGCCAGGCTTTCATCGATCACCTGACCCGTCACCTCCAACACCGGCACCGTGCCTTTGCTCGACAGCGCGAGCATTTCGGCAGGTTTGGCCTTCAGGCTGACTTCGACGATCTGTACCTCAACCCCTGAATAACGCAGGGCCATGCGCGCCCGCATGGCGTAAGGGCAGCGGCGGAAGGAATACAACGTGGTCATTTCACCTCCAGGGTACTCAGGCCGTTGCCCTGACGGCGGACCTGAATCTGCACCGGAATCCGCTCGTGCATTTCCTGCACATGGGAAATCACCGCGACCTTGCGGCCCTGGGCCTGCAAGCCGTCGAGGGCGTCCATGGCCAGTTGCAGGGATTCCGGGTCGAGGCTGCCGAAGCCTTCGTCGATAAACAGCGATTCGATTTTCAACGTGCTCGATGCCATCGACGCCAACCCCAGCGCCAACGCCAACGACACCAGGAACGTCTCGCCGCCCGACAACGAATGCACCGAGCGCAGTTCGTCGCCCATTTCGGTGTCCATCACCAACAAGCCGAGCATGCTGCCGCCGCGTTTGAGGCGATAGCGCCGCACCAGTTGCCGCAGTTGCACGTTGGCGTGGTGCACCAGCAGGTCGAGGTTGTAAGCCTGGGCGATTTTGCGGAACGTATCGCCAGTGGCCGAGCCGATCAACGCACTCAGGCGCGCCCAACGCTGGTACTCGGTGTAAGCGTCGGCGATTTGCTGGGCCAGGGCCTGATTGGCGTTCTGCCGGCGTTGGTCCTCGGCCTGTTCGGCACGCAATTCGGCGCAGCGGTGTTCGCTGGCGGCAAACAGGTTTTGCAGTTCCGTCAGCGCGGTGGCCAGTTGTTCGGCGTCGAGGTTGCCGTTGTGTTGCGCCTGATGCTTGAGCAGGCGCTCATCGCGCTCCTGCAACAAGACCTTGGCCTGTTCGATGGCTTTTTCGCTGTGCTGCAACTGTTGGCGCAATTCGCTGAGCTGTTGATCGTCAACGCTCAGCAACGCTTCCAGACCACCGTCATCGAGCTCCGGATGCCGCGCGCGCCAATCGGCAATCTTGCTGCTCAGTTCGCGGTCTTCAGTTTCCAGGGCGTGCGAACGCTCTTGCTGCGCCTTGAGCTCTGCGGCCAATTGCACCAGCCGCGTGTGCACTGTTTGCAGTTCCTGATTGGCGGCGGCTTCGGCGTGACGGGCCTGTTCGACAGCGCGATCAAGTTGCTGCTGCCACTGTTCGGCGCTGGCGTGCGCGCCGAGCAACTGCGCGAGTTTCTGCTGGCAAGCCTGTTGTTGCTCGGCCAGCACGCTGAACTGCTGTTGCGCGGTGTCCAGTTGCTGGGCGCGGGTTTGCTGACGGTCCTGTTCTTTCTCCAGTGTCTGCTGGCGTTGTTGCTGTTCGCCGAGTTCGTCGCGCTGCTGGTCGAGTTGTTCCAGGCGCTGGGCGATCTGCCGGTCGAGTTGCATAAAGGTCTCGGCAGGCTCAGTGCGCAAGGCTTGCAGCGTATCGGCCGGCAGCAGTGTGCTGAACGCCGTGAGTTCTTCGTCCAGCCGTTGGCGATCATTGCTCAATGCCTGTTGCTGAGTGCTCAGGTGCTGAGTCGCTTGCTGGCTCGCCGTTTCGGCGTTGCGCAGTTGCTGGGCCAGGCGCGCGGCGTCTTGTTGCAGGGTGAGCAGGGCGGTTTGCCGTTGTTCGTCCTGGGTGATGCTCTGGTTTAGCTGACTGTTTTGTTGGGCCAGCCAGGCATCGCGTTTGACCGCGTCCTGATTCAGCAACTGAGCGGACAGCGGATGGGCTTCGACGCTGGGCGCCAGGCTCTGTTGCTGCGTGGCGAGGTGTTCCTGTTGTTGCAGCAACTCCTTTTGCTGGGCAATCAAACCGCCGACTTCAGCGCGCAGATCGGTGAGTTTTTCTTTCAGCAGATCGACGGCTTTCTGCGCGTTGGTCAGTTCGCTTTCGTCATGCCGGCCGAGGCTTTGCAGCAGCGCTTCGGGCTGATGATAAGGATGATCCGGGCTGCCGCAGACCGGGCATGGCTGATCGTCCTGCAACTGTGCGCGCAACTCTTCGACGCTTTCACTGCGGGCCAGGCGTTGGCGTTCCAGCAGTTCGCGGGTGACGGTCAGGGTTTGCTCGGCGACGGTCAATTCGGCCTTGGTTTTCACCCCGTCCTGGGTCAGGCGTTCACGTTCTTGCTGGGCGCTGAGCTGGCGTTGTTGCAGCTCGGCGCCGCGCTTGTCCAGTTCCTGTTGGCTGGCCCACAGGCGCGTCAGTTCTTCGAATGCGCGCAGTTGCTTGCGGTTGTCCTGCAACAGCGTGCTCAGCAACTGAATCTGCTCGGCCACGGCTTCGGGCTCGGCGCCGGCCTCTTTGTAGAGCACTTCCAGGTTCTGCTTTTGTGCGCTCAGTTCTTCAGCGGCGCGGGTGGCGTTGTGCTGCAGATCGGCCAGTTCGGCTTGGCCTTTGTTCAGGCGATTGCCGATCAGCATCAGTTGTTGCAGACGATCGCGGTAGGCGTTCCAGGCATCGCTGAGCGGCGCCAGATGAACGCTTTGCTCAAGCTCTCCGGCGATGCGTTGTAAACGTTCGGCGACCCGTTTTTGCTGGTCGAGCAACCCTTGAATCGTGCCTTGGCCCTGGGTGCAGGCCAGTTCCGCTTGATGCTTGAGGTCAGCGCTCAGGCTGGCCTCTCGCGCCAAACGGGCGAGGGTGCTTTGCTCCTCAAAAGCCTGGCGCAGCAAGGGCGCGCCGGCGCTGTGCTGGTTTTGTGCCTCGGTCAATGCGGCGTGGGCGCTGCTCAGGCTCTGTTCGAGTTGGGTCTGGCGCTCGGTCAGTTCTTGTTGCTGTTGCGTGTGTTGCTGAATCTGCGCGGCCAGCGGTGTGAGTTGGGCGGTGAGTTCGGTTTTGCGCGCAAATTGATGCTGCTGTGGCGCCAGTTGTTCCAGGCGTGTCAGCTTCAGTCGCTCGCCGGCCAGGCTTTCCCAGTGCTGCTGGGCGCTGTGCAGTTGCTCGGTGGCGCTCTGTTGCTCGTCCTGCAATTGGCGCAGGTCTTTGAGCCAGGTGTGTTGCTGCTCAAGCTGCTTGAGTTGCGCTTGTTGGGTCTTGAGTTGCTGTTGGGCTTCGTTGAAGCGCTCATCAAGCTCGGCGCGTGCTTCAGGGGACAGCGGCGTGACGCCGGTGGCCTGATCCTGCAACAGCTTGTGGGCTTCGCGGGCCTCTTTGGTTTTGTCGAATGCCCGGCGACCCAAACGGGTGTAGAGCGCGGTATCGGTGAGTTTTTCCAGCAGTTCGCTGCGGTCGTTGTCGTCAGCCTTGAGGAAGGCGCTGAACTCACTCTGGGCCAGCAGCACGGCGCGGGTGAACTGTTCGAAGTTCAGGCCCAGCGCGGCTTCGAGCTGCGCCTTGTATTCGCCTTTCTGACTGGCCAGCAGTTGATCCTGATCGATGTCCCGCAGGCTCTGGCGACTGGCTTGCAGCTTGCCGCCAGCCTTTTCCCGCGCCCGATTGGCCTCCCAGCGCGCCCGGTAGCGGCGGCCGTCGATGCCGACAAAATCCACTTCGGCATAACCTTCGCCGGTGCCGCGCCGAAGTAAGGTGCGCGGGTCGCCGGTGCCGATTTCACCGTCAGCGTCCGGCACTTTGGCGTCACGGCCGGTGTTGTTCAGGCGCGGCACGGCGCCAAACAGGGCCAGGCACAAGGCATCGAGCAAGGTACTTTTGCCGGCGCCGGTCGGGCCGGTAATGGCAAACAGTCCGGCGCTGGCCAACGGTTCGGCGGTGAAGTCGATCTCAAACGGCCCCGCCAGGGAGGCGAGGTTTTTCAGGCGGATCGCGAGGATCTTCATGGCTGTTCGCTCTCCATCTGCACGTCTTGCAACAGCTCGGCAAAGTCCTTGAGGGTTTGCTCATCGACCTCGCTGCCGTAGTTGTCCTGCCAGGCGCGGCTGAACAGTTCCTGGGGCGAGAGCTGATCCAGCTCAATCAACGTGGCACCGTCATCCGCCCCGTCCTTACCGCCGTTGCCGGCATATTCGGCGGCGATTCGCACCAGTCGCACAGCCTTGCCTTCCAGAGCGGTTTCAACCTGGTGACGCAAGTCCGGTTGCGGCTCGTCGAGGCGTACCCGCACTTCCAGCCACGGCTGGCGCTGGAGATCGGCGAGCAAGTCGATGTTCGGCAAGTCGGCCAGTTGCAGCAGGACGTCCGCCAGCGGCGCAGGGCCGATCCGTTGCAGATTGACGGCGCGCGGGATCAGTTTCGGCTCGACGCTGACCAGGGTTTCGCCGTCAAGGGTGACGTCGAGAATCTGATGCTGATAGTTGATTTCGGAGAACGACAAGGGAATCGGCGAGCCGCTGTAGCGGATGCGTTCCTCACCGTTGACCTTCTGCGGCTTGTGCAAATGACCGAGGGCGACGTAGCTGATGCTCGGCCCGAACAGGCTGGCGGGCAGGGCTTCGGCGTTGCCGATGATCAGGCTGCGCTCCGAGTCTTCCGACACCGAACCGCCGGCCATGTGCGCGTGGCTGATAGCGATCAAGGCCTGGCCCGGCGTGCGCTTGGCGTTGGCCGCTTCGATCAGCCATTCATGCACCTGGCCGATACCGCGCAAATAGTTATCGCCCAACTGCGCGCCGGTCACCTCGGCAGGTCGCAGGAACGGCAGCGCCAGGCACCAACCGGCAATCGCGCCGGTGGCATCGGGCAGCGGCAACAGCAGGCGTTCGGCGTCCAGTTGACCGTCATCGAGCCACAGCACTCGGCCCAACGCGTGGGTGCGCAAACGTCGCATCAACGGCGCGGGCAGTTCGATCCGCGAGCCGGAGTCGTGGTTGCCGGCGATCATCACGATGGTCAGCAACGGCTGCTGCTCGTGGGCGCTGACGATGAAATCGTAGAGGCGTTCCTGGGCTTTGACCGGCGGGTTGACCGTGTCGAATATATCGCCGGCAATCAGCAGCACATCGGGCTGGTCCAGCTTCAACTGGCGCAACAGCCACTCAAGAAAACAACCGTGCTCGAAATCGCGGTCCTGGCCGTGCAGGTTCTGCCCAAGGTGCCAGTCGGAGGTGTGGAACAGACGCAAGGCGTACTCCGTGGGAAATAAGGTGATGGCCGCGCGGGAAATGATGGGCGGCTAAAGGGGAGGGAGTTTACTGGCAAATACACTGGATGGCGCGACGGATCTGATCAAACTACAGGCCCGTGACCAAGTGGCATGCCTGTGGCGAGGGAGCTTGCTCCCGTTGGGGCGCGAAGCGGCCCCTGCGATCTGTTTGATAAAACGATTTATCCGGTACTGCGGCTGCTGCGCAGCCCAACCGGGGGCAAGCCCCCTCGCCACACAAGCGGTTTCAGCCGCTGAGTTTGCCGCCGGGGTTCAAGCGCTGCACCTCGGCAAAAATCTGAGTAATAGCTCGTCCCGGTTGACGTTTATGCAGTCGGCGAACCTGTTCGCTCATTCTGAGCAATTCATCACTTGGCTTCGCCCATTGATCCTTCGGCAACGGTTCGGACCATCGCTGCATGACGTCGGGCAACATCTTTTGGCCCATGGCGTTGATGCGGCGGATTTCCCATTCGGTGAGGTGGTTGGGGATCGTCCAGAGGGTCATCACGTGGTACAGGTACCAGAAAAACCCCGAAACTCGATTGCGTGAACCGTCGCGGATTTGCTGGTGCATGCGGGCGCGGGCGTTGCGGAAGGTGTGCAGGCCTTCGTGGGGCGGGTCGTCGGGGCCTTGCAGGTCTAGCGGGTCCTGGATGGATTTGAGGTCGTTGACCTCGTATTCCATGTAGCCGCGAATCGCTTCCCAGTAGCTGATGGCGATGGGCAGGCCGGCGCAGGGGAATTCGACGCTGGTGAGGGTTTCGCCGTGCTGGAAACCGATGCCCATGCCGTATTGGCGACGGACGCCGTACTGGGTGACGCCTTGGGCTTCGATGACCCAGGCGCGGAGGGATTCCCAGGGGACGAACAGCGGTTCGGTGGCGTCTTCGGGCATGAAACAGACTTCGCGGCGTTGACGGTTGAAGCGGGTGGGGATGATTTCGGCGCGTTTGTTGTGGTTGTGGAGCCAGACGCAGAGGCCGATGAATAAGGTGATGAGACCTGCTGTCGCTGCATATCCGTAACCTTCGTTGAATATGCCTTTCATTGAGTCCCAAATCTCTGCCGAGGCGTAACCAAAAACAATCCCGAGAAACCCGGTAAATAGTGGAAATAGGAAGGCAATCATAAAGGAAAGGGTGAATGGTCCTCCTAATACGACCTGCCATGAGAACACCTCCGGCGATCCCAACCCGAAGTCCATATACACCTCATTTAATTCCCCGATATGAGGACCACTAGGTGGCATCGGCGTAGGCAGCGGCAACGGGGCGAGATAGGTGATCTTTCCGCTTGGAAAGGGCTCGATATCTCCGGCTTTGCGCGGTTGCTCAAGGCGCGCTGCCGACACGGATTTATCCAGGTTGTTGGGCATGGTCTACCGTCTCCAGCAAATGGGTTTCAACCAGCAACACAGGAGGATGCTCGGTGACTGTGTTGCGCGGCAGCGAAGGAAAACGGCCTTCGCCACGAGGGTTGAGATGAATGATGTGGGTGCGGGAAATCCACTGTCCTTTGGCATTCAACACTTGCACGCATACTGCCAGTTCCAAGGTCTCGACCACGGGCGCCATTGGGTTATTACGATTCAGCGGATATTGCAGGCATAGAATCAGCGGGTCTGTTTGTACGACTTGCAGGCTGTCCGACACTTCATTGCTGATCACATCCTTGCGCTCATGGGCGGTACCGCGGGTGTCGAGCGGGCGGTAAAGCCGGTGGGCGCCGATGCCCAAGCGATGAGAGGGGTTACCACTTAATGGGGGCTGGAAGTCGCTCAGTTTCACCCGTGGTAGCTCTAGGTGGATATCGCTGGGCTTGGGGCGCAAAAACAGGTTTTTCAGCAATGAGTCATGCTTGATCAAGCCAAGATGTGCCGTCGGGGCGTGAAGTAACTCGCCGAGGTAATGTTGGTACTGATCCAGGGTGTAGTCACCGCGCTCATCGGTGTCCAGGCTCCAAGGCGTGGTTTTGAGCCATTTGTCGTGGGCGCTGATGTTGTAGCGGTTGAATAGCCAAGTGCCGCCGAATTCCAGTACGGTGAACAATGCCCCGGCCAGATTGACCCGGAAAAACACGGTGGAGAGGCGGGTGCCGGCGGCGGCCCAGGCGGCTGTTCGCGCTGCAGCGCTGCCGGCAGTCATCACTTTAAAACCGGCGTGCAAGGTATGGCCGAGACCATAGGTGTTAACCGCCACCATCCCACTGGCACCCACTGTGGCAAGAACCGCACTGTTTTGGGCCGCGCGGTTGCCGCTGCGAGTCGCTTGTTCCCAATTTTGGTGTTGGGTGTTGAGGCTGGACAATGAAGGCACAAGACCAAGGCCGTAGGTAAAGAAGCCAAGTCCCACATGTATCTTCCCCATCTGAACATGCACGCTCTCCAGGGCGTGATGTTGAGCGGCCAAGACCAGCTTATCGCTGCGTGCTTTCAGTGCAGTGTCTGCCAAGCCTTGAGCAGCAGTAAAACCAGCGGCTCCGGTAGCGGCGAGCGCAGCGAAGAAATCAGCACGTATCTTTTCGTTTTTGGTCTGCCTCATCATCTCTCGATAAACCACCACCAAATTCACCACCTGCGCCAAAAACACCAACAACCCAACCCCTTCACTCTTGATCAGTTCTGCCCTCGGCACGCTCTGCACCCCCTGCCGAATATTCATCAGCAAACTCCTCACCTCCTGCTGCTGCGCGGGTGGAAACACCACGGTCACCCCCGCCCGAGCCGGTGTGGCGCCGTAGGTGCGCACCGACCGATCAGGCAGTTCGGCAATCGGGCTCAGCGCACCGGCCAGTCGGCCTTCGAGTTGAGTCAACTGCGCCCGCACCCGAACGATCTCGGTCTGCAACTCCATCGCCCGCTGGGTCCTGTGGCCCGGCAGGTTTTTGTTATGGGTGAGCCGGTTGCGTTCTTGGGTCAGGCTTTTGAGGTAGGCGCGTTCGCTGAGCACGTCCTTGAGGTCGGATTGCAGCGCCGTGTGTTCGCCCGGGGTGGCGACGGTGAACGTCACGCCGGTGGTTTTCGCCGCATCGAGTATCCGCGCCGGCAGCGCTTTGGGCAGATGGCGGAACAGTTCGTCGAGGTCGGGGATTTTCCCATTCGCCAGATCGAAACCCTCCAGCGCTCGGCTCAGCCCCAGGTTTAGCGCCGGGCTGTAGCTGTGCTGCACCGCGTCGGCCATGGCGCGGGTGTGTTCGGGCATTTCGTCGAGGGCTGGCAGGTGCGGTTGTTCGATGGTTTGCAGGGTCTGCAACCAGTGCGGCAGTTTGCTGTACAGGCCGGTCCCGGCATTGGACAGCAGGCTGTATTGCACCAGCAAATCAGGCCGAGCCCGTAGCGGTAAGGTGTAAAACGCGGGGCGGGTCAACTCCGGGTGTTTTTCCAGATAACCCAGCATCTTTTCACTGGCATGGTCGCTACGGCAGATGTCTTTGACGCAGGCGTATTCGGCGGCGAAAACCTCGGCCAATTGCTGCGGTGCATGCGCGTCGTAGTACCAGGCCGAACGGTGATAGCGCCCGGCACACACCAGCTCCGTGCGGTCAGCGGTGATGCGTTCGAGCAGGCGGTTCCACCGGCCAAGGTCGGCGCGGTACTGAAACAGTTCGTCGTCCATGGCCTCGCGGTCGATGAAATCGTTGATCCCGCGTTTGCCGGTGAAAGTGGAGCCCTCGATCACGTCCTCGATGCGCTTGTTTTGCTCCTTGCCGAGTTTGATCAGGGTTTTGAGGTGCCGCTCAACGAAGTCGGCGGGAGCCATCGCAAAATGCTGGCGGGTGTAGTAACTGCGGTCCGCGTCGTCAATCGCACGCCTTTGAGCCGTGAAGTCTGGCGTGCCGCCCTGATACTTGAGCATCTCTTTGACGTCGGCTTCGGCTTGCTTGCGCAACTGCAGCAATTCCGGCGGTGTTGGTCCGTCGACAGGCTCGACCTTGCCGCCCTTGTTCAGGTAATCCAGCAAGGCTTTGCGCGTGTGCTCCCGAGTGGGTTCTGGCAACTGTTGCAGATCGCCCAACAGCGCGTTGACCGCCGGGTCGTCGCTGACATCCCCCAGTTTTTCAACATCCGCCGGGCTGAGCTGGCTCAAGGATTCGATGTAGCACGCCAGCAAATAATTACGCGCGTTGTGCTCGGCATTGCTCCAGGCATCGACCCAGCCGACCACGGCGTCTTGATACTCGCCCAGATCACGCAGCACGCCGAGGTCGTCCTGCACCACCAGGAACAGCGTGTCGTCCTGATACGCCGCGCGCACCCGCCCAAGAAATTCGCCGATGTGTGCCTCGCGAAAGCGCCGGGGGGTTTCCCACAGATACGGTTCGCGCTCGTGGGCGGGAACGTCGCTGACCTGCACCGTGGACAACAAAACGGCGTCCGGCGGCGAGTCTTTTTCATGCTCGGCACGGTCCTTTTCGGCTTGGGCCTGCTGGGCGGGGACCGTCGCAATCTCCGCCAGCCACTGCTTGGTTTGCTCGACCGTCAGCAAGTGCTCGCCACCGGTTTCACAGTTCACCGGGCCGAGGTCGACGGCTTGCATAAAGTGCTCGCGCTCCTCGCGGCTGTCGATGACTTGCGCGCATTTGGCGGCGGTCCACTGCACTTCGGCGAAGCACACATGCAAGGTGCTGCGCCGTGAAAAGATCAGAGCCGGGCGTTCTTCGATGGCCGTGCGTTGATCGCCATCAACCTTGGTGCCCTTGTGCAGCAAGGCGCTGACCACGCCGTTAAGCACGCGGTATTCGTGCAAGTGACCGGTGACGCTGTCGATCACATACAGCCAGCCGTCACGCAGCATGCGAATGCCCATTGGCCGGGTTTGCAGGGCATAGGGCAATTTCAGTTTGGCGCTGGGGTCAACGATCTTCTCCACCAGGCCATAACGCACAGGCAGAAGCTGCACGTGGGTTTGCCGCAAAGGGCAGGCGCCGGGGGAGCCGAAGGCGGATTTGGAGGCCGCTGCGGCGGCGAGATTCGCAGGATGGTTCATGGTCGGCCTCGTTCACTGGCCCATTGAAGGGCCATGTTTGCGGCCAGCGCGATACGCTCACCGATGGGTTGCAGGGAGGGCGTATGGAGCAAACGGTCGATGTGGGAATGCTGGTCCAGCGATGAACCGTCCAGCCATGCCACGACGTTGGCGTAATAAAACAACTCGGATTGGCAGCCCAGACCCAGCGCGTCGGCCTCGGCTTCCAGCTGTTCAAGCATCGGCCAGCGCTCGGCCACGGTTGTGCCGAGTGGGCGTTCGGGGAAGAACCTGAGCAGATGAGCGTCGAGTTCGAGCAATGTGCGACGCCGATCAGCGTGGTCCAGCGCCGCATTCTGTTCAGCACTCAAGCGATAGGGCGTCGGCAACTCAGGGCACTCGGCCAGCCGAGGTTGATGCCGCTGCCAATCCGCCGCGACGCCATCGGCGGTCACCACGCAGGACAACGGCCCAAACAAACGCTGATCGCTACCCCCGAACAGGATTCGCGCCACGGCGGCATCGGCCAGTCGCAGGAAAACCGGCAACCCCTCGGGCAGCTCAACCGTCAGCAGTTTGCGCAAGTGCTGGGCGACGTCGTGCGCCGAGGCTGGGCTGAACAGCAGCACGCCCCATTCCTCGTGCGCGTGCTCCAGATAGAACTGAACAAGCGGCTCGTCAGGTTGTTGAACGGCCACTAACAGCGGTGAGATATCCCGCAGCGCGGTGAACGACGGACAGTCATACAGCGCGATGGCGTTGGCGCCAGGGCTCAGTTGCTTCAGGCGCTCCGGCAAATCGCTGAGGGTCGCGCCATCGAGCAACACAAACGCCTGTTGCTCGTTCCACGGCAGATCGGCAGGTAAAGCGGTCGAGAAATTCATGCGAGGGCGGCCTCGCAAATCAGGCAGCGAGAACGGCGGGTTGAAACCAGCGCCTGGCGTTGTTGGGTGACGTCGAAGGTCAGCTTCAACAGCGGCACCGCGCCCGGCATCAACGGCTCGGCCGGCAAACCGTCGGCCGGAACACCGCCCTGCGCAATCGGCAGGTTGCTGAAAATGCCGTCCGGCCCCAGCGTCAGCCATTGCCCGCCGGCCTTCATCGTCAGGTGCAATCCACCATCGATGACGACGTGCTGCCCGGCGCTGATGTGAAGGTACTGGGTGGCGTTGAGTCGCTGACTGCTGACGCGGATGTGCTGGTCGCCCAGCACCAGCAGGTGATCGTCCTGTTTGAGCTCCGTGAGGCGATTGCCGTGGGTGAGGTGGTGTTCTTCGCCGCGCAGGTCGTGGCTGGCGATGCCGCCGACCACGACGGTGCGTTGGTTGTCGACCTGAATGCGTTCGTCGTTGAGCACGTGTTGCACGAAGTCCCGCTGGGCCCGCAGGGCAATTTCCTCTGAGCCGGCTCTGTCCTCGATGCGCAACTCGTTGTAACCGCCACCACCGGGGCTGCTCTGGCTGCGCAAAATGCTTTGCGTGTGCTGAGCGGGCAGATCCAGTGGCACGGGCGTCGCCGCATTCGGCAAGCAGCCGAGCACGTAGGGTTTGTCCGGATCGCCTTCGCTGAAGCCCACCAACACTTCCATGCCGACTCGCGGAATCAGCACGCTGCCATAGCGGTCATTCGCCCAACCAGCGGCAACGCGCAGCCAACAACTTGAGTGTTCGTTGCGTTGACCGTCTCGGTCCCACGCCATCTGGACTTTTACGCGGCCGTACTCATCGCAGTAGATTTCTTCACCGGGCGGTCCGGTGACCACGGCATGCTGATGGCCGGCCATTTGCGGTTTGGGGTGTTCAAGGGCCGGGCGGAAGATCACGTCCCACGGCGTGGCGACGAACTGGTTGCGGTAGCCCTGGCTGAAGCCATCGTCAGGATTGCTGTGCGTAATCGACTCTTCCAGCACCTGAGGCTGTTCACCCGCATGCTCAACCTCCGTCAGTAGCCACAAACCGTTGCAGTCGCTGCGCAGGTGTTCGATCAGGTCAACAAAGTGACCGCTGCGCATGGCGCTTTGATCGCTGCGCCCACGGGCCAGCCGGTAGTCAGCGCGATGGCGCTCCAACGCTCGCCTGGCCAGATGCTTGCCGCGTTCGCGCTCGGCGAATTGCCCGGGGAAGGCGTAGTCCTCCAAATGAGGCAATTGCGCGCCCTTGCTCTCGCTGTCGAGCGGCAGGCGTGGCTTTTTGAAGTTGTAGTCCCGGCGGCTGACGTGAGTGGTGCGGGTTTCCAGGCTGATCTGGAGGCGATCAATGACCGGGGCTTCGGCAACCATGCCGCTGCCTTGGGCATACGCCGTCGGGCTCTTGGGTTTCGGGAATACCGTCTGGTCGTCGCCGAATACCAACACATGCCCGGCGGCACTGTGCTGGAAGTGAAAGTGCAGCCCTTCTTCCTCGCACAGCCTTTGAATGAAGTGCAGATCTGACTCGGTGTATTGCACGCAGTAGAGTCGCGGACGGTACTCAGCGTTGAGTTGGAAGCGCCAGGTATCCGCTTGTATCCCGTGATCAGTCAGTACTTTGCCGATGATCTGCGGCACGCTCAGGTGCTGGAAAATACGTTGGTTGTGGCGATGCGCGAGGTAGGCGAGGCGAGGTGCCAGAGTGATCTGGTAGTGAGTCAGGCGTTTGCCCGAGTCGCCTTGCGCGACTCGATAGACCTGGCCGTGAATCCCGGCGTTGTCGGGGCCGAATGTCAGAAAAGCCGAGCGGTGTAGCAGCGACTCGAGATCCAGATCGGGTCGTTCGCTCACCAGTTCGAGTTTGACCTCGTAGGGCCGGTTCAGCGCCTCCTTGGCGCGGAACCTGAGGACCTGAAGATCGTAGGAAAACCCTGCAATGTCGAGTGTGAAAACACCTTCGTTCGCCGTTTTGAACATCCGCGCATCCCTGTGTCATTTAAGGCACAGGACTCTGCGTGAATCTTCGCGATGGCGAAGTCAGTCGATTCGATATCCTTTGTAGGGCATTTCCGTGAAGCAGAATCGCAGCCGGGCCGGCGATCTTTTCTGACAGCTACTTCGGATAAAGCGGCGGCAACCCGCTATCACCCACCGGGTCCTGAACCCGCTCGGCCAACGGGATCGCCCGGGTCGCGCGCCACAGGTCTTCACCTTGCCAGTGCTGGCCGGTTTCGCTGTAGAGCGCGCCGTTCAAACCGTCCAGTGCGTCCGACAGCGGCACGAAACGCGCCGCCATGTCGGCCAGGGTTTCCGGTTGTTGCCGGGCCCAGGCGTCGAGGGCCTGGCGGGTGGCGTGGGGATCGTTGGCCTGGCAGGCACGCTTGAGTTCGTCGAGCACTGTACGTGGGCTCGGGCCGGTTTGCGCGGCGCGCAGGATTGCCGGTTGCCAGCGAGCGCGCCACCACAGGCCGAAGCCGAGCAGGGTGGTGCAGGCGAAGATCACCGTGCTGAGTTTCCACCACCACAAGGCTTCGCTGTCGGCGGCGTAATTCACTTGCGCAGTGCCCGCCGGAGTGTCGACCACCAGACTCGGATTGTTCGTCACTTGCAGGGTTCGGGCCGGCAGGCTGCTGTGTTCCAGATGATCTTCGAAGGTGTTCCACCAGACCACATCCACCGTCGGTAACTCGAGGGTGCCGCTGTGGGCGGGCACCAGGGCTTCACGGTCCTCACGGCTGCCGATCAGGCCGCGTTCGCTGTTCTGGTTGCCCAGCACCGGTTGGTCCGGGTAGCGGCGCAAGCCGCTGATATCGGTGGCGGGCAATGGCGGCAGTTGCGAACTGGCCAGGCCTTCGGCTTTCAGGGTCAGGCTGCGGGTCAGGGAGTCGCCGACCTGGGCGTGATCCGGTTCCGGGTTCCAGCTTTCGCTCAGGCTCAGGCTGCGGGCAGGTAACCAAGGGGCGTCGGCCGGGTAGGTGGCGGGTTTGGCCTTGACCGTCAGCGGTATCTCGGCGGAGCTGACGCGCAGCAATTTGCCGGATTTGGGCCCTTGCGCGGAGGCGTCCTGGGCCGGTTGCGTGTCCACCAGCGTGGCGCTGAACACCTGCGTCGGGATGGTCAACACACCGCTGTGCTGGGGAAAGATCGCGTAGCGCATTTCGATCACGCCGTGGCGCAGGCCATTGATGACCTTTTCATAGGTGCGCGACTCGCCCAGTTGCTCGATGCGCGCATCGGGAATCTGCAACGGGGTCAGGCTGCTGTCGTCGTACAGCGACACCGAATGGTAGATGCGCAAAGTCAGGATCGCCTGGGCCTGCACGTACACGCTGGCCTGGTCGAGGCTGGCCTCGATGAACACCGGCGCCAGGGTGTTGGTGGTGTCCTGGGTTTCGCTTTCGACCACTTGAATACTGATCGGCTGACTGCGGACTTCGCCCAGTTGCAGCGACGGGATCTCGACGCTGCCGTTTTGCTTGGGCAACAGCGTGATGATCCAGCGTGTGGTGGCGCGGTTGTCGCCGTTGATCGTGGTCAATTGGTTGACCTGGCGGGTGCCGCGTACTTCGAACAGCGGTTCCAGCGGCGTCAGGTCGGGTTTGCCGAACAGCGTCACGTCGTTGGATTCCAGGGTCAGTTCGACCGTTTCGCCGGAGTTGAGGCGACTACGGTCGACGCTGGCGACCAGCCCCGCAGCCTGGGCCTGAACAGTCCAGAAAAGCAGGGCGAGCAAGAAAGCGGTGAAGCGGGTCATCGAGTTTTTCCCTGATCCTGATGTTGTTGCTGTTCGTACCAGAATTTGCGCCGGAGCAATTCGCCGGGGTCATCCGGAATCTTGCGCAGCCATTGCTCCAGCGCCTGGGCTTGTTCGCCTTCCAGGCTGTCGTTGGCCGGACGCCGTGGTGGCGTGGTGCTTTGCTCATCACCCAGTTCGCTGCCCGGTACCTCGTTGGCCCCCGGTTGCGGCGCGGCGGTGGACGACTGTTCGGTGTCTGGCGTGGCGGGTTGAGCATCGGTTTTCGGCTCGCCGCTGCTCGACGGTTGTGTCGCAGAGCCGGGTGGCGGGCCTTCGCTGGTCGTCCCGCTCTCGTCGCCTTCAGTCTTGTCCGGTTCAACCGCCGGCGGCGTGGCTTTCTGTTTGATCAGGCTTTCCACCAACGCCTTGTTGGTCAGCGCCGGACGCAAATCCGGCTGCCGCTCCAGGGCCTGGTCATAGGCATCCAGCGCGGCTTCCAGTTCACCGCTTTTGGCCAGGGCGTTCCCCCGATTGTAGTGCGCCCGCGCGTCGTTGCCTTGGGCGAAGCGCTCGGCGGCACCACTGTAGTCGCCGGCCTCGTAGAGCGCGACGCCTTGCCATTGTGGGTCTTCGAAGTGTTGCGCGGCTTCGGCCGGGTGTTCCTGCCTGAGCAAATGCAGGCCCCGTTGATCGGGACGCAGCCACAGGTCTTCAAAGTCGAACGCGTAGCTCGGTTGCGGCAGCAGAAACAGGAGCGGCAAGCAGAACAACCAGCCCCGACGCCCGGCAAAAGAGGCCAGCAGCAACAGCGGCAGCAACAGCCAGTAACCCTGATCGGCCCAGGTGTCGAGGCGCAGGGTCTGGCCATCGTTACGCAGGTTGCGCGGGCCGTCGAGCAGGCCGAGGGCGCCGAGGTCGGCATCGTCCAGCCTTGACGCGTGGTAGCGGCCGCCCAAGTCACTGGCGAAGGCCTTCAAGCCTGGATTGTCCAGGTGCGGCACCAGAATCGCGCCTTGGTCGTCCTTGAGGAAGCTGCCGTCCTCTTGAGCCACCGGCGCTCCTTCGGGGGTGCCGACGCCGAGCATCAGAAACTCCGTGGACTTGCCGTTCAGGGCCCGCTCAATGCCGAAGCGCTCCTGTTCGTTCAGGGACGAACCGATCAGCAAGATCCGGCCCTGACCGAGTGCACCCTGATCCAGCAGCGCCAAGGCCTTCAACACCGCCAGATCGGCGCGATGACCGGCCTCGGGCATCAACGAAGGCTTGAGTGCGTCCAGCAGGTTGCGGCTGGTGGACAAGTCATCCGACAGCGGCACCAGCGTGTGGGCACTGCCGGCGTAGACGACGATCGCGGTCTGGGCATCGCTGCGGCTTTGCAGCAGGTCGAACAGCTTGCGCTTCGCTTGTTCCAGCCGGGTTGGCGGGCTGTCGGTGGCGAGCATTTCCGGGGTCAGCTCCAGCAACACCACCAACGGGTCGGCGGGTTTCTGGCTGGTTTGTTCGACCCGTTCCCAACTCGGCCCGAGCAACGCGCCAATGGTCAGCACCCAGGCCAGGCCCAGCACCACCCACGGCAATTTGCTGTCATGACCTTTCCCGCCGCTGAGCAGCGCCGCGTGGAAGGCCGGCGGCAGAATCATCTGCCAGCGCCCGGCGCGTTTCTGCCGGTGCCAGAGTTGCCAGAGCAACCAGCCGAGCACCGGCAACAGCAGTAGCCACCACGGGCGGAACCAGTAAGGCCAGAGCGCACTCATCGGCGCCTCCGCAGACGCAGGCGTTTAAGCCGCTGGCGCCAGTCCGGCAATTGGCTTTGCAAAAACAGGTCCTTGCTGAGGAAGCGTTGCAGCGGGTTGTCCGGCCAGCGCTCGCGCACCACCAGCAACAGGCTCAACAGCAGCGCGAAGGCCAGCGGCCAGTGATACAACGCCTGGGCCGGGCGGGCCTGGGTCGGTTGCTGGGTCACCGGTTCCAGTTTGTCGAGGGTGGCCCTGATCGCTTCCAGTTCCTTGCCGTCACGGGCGCGGAAGTACTGGCCACCGGTGGCTTGGGCGATGGCTTTCAGCGCCGGCTCGTCGAGGTCCAGGCTCGGGTTGACGCCGAGGAAGCCCAAGGTACCGCTTTGCTCCGGGTCGGCGCCGATGCCGATCGGGTAGATTTTCACCCCTTCATTGGCGGCCAGTCTCGCGGCGGTCAGTGGGTCGATTTCGCCGCCATTGTTGGCACCGTCGGTGACCAGAATCAGCACGCGGCTTTGCGCCGGACGCATCCGCAAGCGCTTGAGGGCCAGGCCGATGGCATCGCCGATGGCGGTGTTCTTGCCGGCGATGCCGATCCGCGCTTCATCGAGCCAGACCCGCACCGTGCGCCGGTCGAAGGTCAGCGGCGCTTGCAGATACGCCTGGCTGCCGAACAGGATCAGGCCCACCCGGTCGCCTTCGCGGCTTTCCAGAAAATCACCGAGCAAGTGCTGCACCAGCGAGAGCCGGCTGACGTCTTCGTCCTGCCATTGCATGTCGGGGAAATCCATCGAGCCGGACACGTCCACCGCCACCAGCAGGTCGCGGCCACTGGCGGCAATCGGCAGCGGTTCGCCGAGCCATTGCGGGCGGGCGGCGGCGATCAGCAGCAACAGCCACAGCAGAATAAACGGCGCTTGCTGGCGCCAGGCCGGCAGATTGGCGCGGGCACGGCGGCGGGTCAGGCCTTCAAGGTCGCTGAGGAAGCTGACTTTAAGCGCCGGTTCGCCGCTGTCGGCCACCGGCAGCAGCACGCGCATGAGCCACGGCAGCGGCAGCAGCGCGAAGATCCACGGCCAGGCGAACTCAAACATGTTTGCGAATCCAGGTGTCGACGGCTTGGGTCAGGCCGGCGATGGCCTTGTCGTCGAGTTTGCATTCGGGTTTGTAGGCGCCTTCCACCAGCACCATCCAGCGCGTCAGGCCGGCGGCCGGGCAGCGGTTGTCGAGGAACGCCAACCATTTGCGGCCGTTGAGGGTGTGGCTCTGGCTGTAGGGGTAATGGTTGCGGCACAAACGTTTGAGTAAACCGTTGAGTTGCTGCAACCAGGCCCCGGCCGGTGCGCCGTCGTAGGGTTTGGGCATCTGCGCCAGTTCGACCAGGGCGGCGATGCGCACCGGGTCCAGCGGTTGTTCGGCACGCACGATGGGGCGTTTGTCGGGAATGAACCGGCGCAATTGCCACAGACCGAAACCGATCAGCGGCAGCAACAACAGCAACAGCCACCAACCCGGCGCCGGCGGCCAGAAACCAATGGGCGGCGGGGTCATCAGCGGTTGCAGTTGTTCGAGGCTGCTCATCGACCTTTCCCCGGTTTCTGTGGGTTGAGGTATTCGCGCAGTTGCTCGACCATCTCGCTTTGGGTGCTCAGGGGCATTAACAACACCCGCAGCTTTTGCGCGAGCAATTCCCAGTGAGCGATGCGTGCTTCGGCCTGGGCGCGGTAGGTCTGGCGCAGGTCGAAATTCAGCGTGTCGAGTTCCAGTTGCGCGCCACGTTCCGCGAAACGTAAAAGCCCGGCGGCGGGCAGGGCGTGGTCCAGCGGATCGGACAGCGGCAGCAGTAACAGGTCGCAATGGCGCGACAGCAGGCTCAGTTGTTGCTCGGAACCTTCGGTCAGTGCGCGTTCGTCGCAGATTACGATTACCAGGCTGCCAGGGCGCAACACCTCGCGGGCGCGGCGCAGGGCCATGTTCAGCGAATCGCGGTTCTGCTCGCTTTCGGTGTGCAGCGACTGGTTGACCCGCACCAGTCGGTTGAGCAATTGCAACAGGCTCTGCTTGCTGCGCCGGGGCTTGATTTCGTAGTGCTCGTTATCGCCGAACACCAAGCCGCCGATCCGGTCGTTATGCCCCAGGGCGGCCCAGCCGATCAGGCTCGCGGCTTGGGCGGCGAGCACCGATTTGAACATCAGCCCCGAGCCGAAAAACAGCCGACGACTTTGCTCGACCATGATGAAAATCGGTCGTTCACGTTCTTCATGGAACAGTTTGGTGTGCGGCTCCTGGGTGCGGGCGGTGACGCGCCAGTCGATGGTGCGCACATCGTCGCCGGCCTGATAGACCCGCACCTGATCGAAATCGACACCACGGCCGCGCAGCTTGGAGTGGTGCAGGCCGATCAACGGGCTGCGCTGGCTCGGCGTGGAGAACAATTGCACTTCGCGCACCCGATGGCGCATCTCGATCAGCTCGGCGAGGCTGACGCGGATGCCCGGCTCGGGCGGCAGGAGGGCGTTCATCGGGGTCAAGCGACGGCTACGACGTCGAGAATCCGCTGGACCACCCGGTCCTGATCGATGCCCGCCGCTTCGGCTTCAAAGGACAGAATGATGCGGTGACGCAACACGTCGAACAGCACCGCTTGAATGTCTTCCGGGCTGACGAAGTCGCGTCCGGCAAGCCACGCGTGAGCGCGGGCGCAGCGGTCGAGGGCAATCGAGCCGCGCGGGCTGGCGCCGTAGGCGATCCATTCGGCCATTTCCGGGTCGAACTTGGCCGGCGTGCGCGTCGCCATGACCAGTTGCACCAGGTATTCCTCCACGGCGTCGGCCATGTACAAGCCGAGGATTTCCTTGCGTGCGGCGAAGATTGCTTGCTGGCTGACCCGGCGTTCAGGCTTGGTTTCGCCGTTGAGGGCTTCGCCGCGAGCCTGTTGCAGGATGCGCCGTTCGACGGCGGCGTCCGGGAAACCGATTTTGACGTGCATCAGGAAGCGGTCGAGCTGGGCTTCGGGCAACGGGTAGGTGCCTTCCTGCTCAATCGGGTTTTGCGTGGCCATCACCAGAAACAGCGGCGACAACTCGTAAGTGCTGCGCCCGACGCTGACCTGACGCTCGGCCATGGCTTCGAGCAGCGCCGACTGGACCTTGGCCGGGGCACGGTTGATTTCGTCCGCCAGCACCAGGTTGTGGAAGATCGGGCCTTGCTGGAACACGAAACTGCCGGTTTCCGGGCGATAGATCTCGGTGCCGGTGATGTCGGCCGGCAACAGGTCGGGGGTGAACTGGATACGATGGAACTGCGCTTCGATGCCTTCGGCGAGCTCTTTGATGGCCTTGGTCTTGGCCAGCCCCGGTGCGCCCTCGACCAGCATGTGGCCGTCGGCGAGCAAGGCGATGAGCAAGCGCTCGATGAGTTTTTCCTGGCCGAGAATCTGCGTTGAAAGAAAGGTTCGCAGCGCAAGCAGCGCTTCACGATGTTCCATCGATGACTGTTCCTGGAAAGGGTGACCGAAGACGTTCGAATAACGCCAGGGCTGGGGGCGTTACTTTAATGCATCGCGGGGGGTGGCGACTAACGGCATTTTTCAGAAAATGTGCGGTGGGTGGGGAAGATCAAAAGATCGCAGCCTTCGGCAGCTCCTACACCGACTGCGTTCGGCGCAATGGCCATGCACCACACGGCCCCTGTAGGAGCTGCCGAAGGCTGCGATCTATTAGCGATCTATCAGGCGAGCTCGCTTATATAGGTGCCCGTGCCCTTGAGAATGTTCTGCAAGGTTTCTTCCACCTCAGCCAAATCACTGGCATCGGTGTTGTGAATGATTTCCAAAGAGTCATCACCATTGAGCGCATCGGCATCACCGGCTGCGATTTCGATCAGCAGGCGGGTAGGGCTGAGGGTGACTTTCACGCCGTCCAGGGTGGACGGCTCGCCGTCGAGGGTGATGTCCAGCGCATCCTCGTCCGGGTAGCGGGTCATCAGGAACATATCGCCCTGATCACTGTGGCAGCAGAGCATGGCCATGTTGTCTTCTTCGTCATCGCACGGGTTGACGATCAAGAGGGCGGTGGTCATTTGCATGGGGAATTCCTGGCTCGACGAGCATGGTGAAGACGAACAAACGGCGATTCTGCCAGCAGACGGGAATTTCTGCTCGTTTGAGTGTCAGAGCCCGTGTCGTGAACAACCGGTGTGTTGCTGGTCATTTCTGGCACGGATGTGCCGCAAAACCGGGCTTAAACCTCCCGTTTTGCCGCGTGGCTGCTAGTGTTGTCCGATGCACAAGGCGCAAGCTGCGTGCGGATGACCGAATATGTCGCAGCGCCGCAAGCACAGGCGTTGCCGCACTCGTTAAGCTGCGCATCGAATGGATACCCGTAAAGGCATTGTGCAATTCATCGTACAGTCGCTTTTGCCGATACCCATTCATGGAAGGTGAATGTGACCTGAGTGTCTCGTCCAGCTTCACCCACCTGTCTCCCTGTTTCCTCTGCCCGAGAATCAGGAACAGGGTGACGGATCGCCCCGAAAGGGGTTATGCACGCGACGCTTCCATCAATAACAAGCCCAAGCGGAGTACCACAGATGGCGTTCTTCACCGCAGCCAGCAAAGCCGACTTCCAGCACCAACTGCAAGCGGCACTGGCGCAGCACACCAGTGAACAGGCACTGCCACAAG
>Ga0302175_10000200_pt1 | contig 23612 bp, 20 predicted proteins | sample I_Fen_N3_3_FD_198791 | JGI IMG/M metagenome (GOLD analysis project Ga0302175, IMG submission 198791) | Peat permafrost microbial communities from Stordalen Mire near Abisko, Sweden - I_Fen_N3_3 | ecosystem: Environmental > Terrestrial > Soil > Wetlands > Permafrost | place: Sweden: Abisko... | reverse complement strand
TGAGCCGCGAGCCGATCATCACCGCCTGGTCGACGCCTGCGGCGGCGTTTTTGATCGTCGCCCTGGGGACCACGCCCTACGCCGAGGCCATCGGCGCCTACATGATTTCGGCGGCAGCGTTCGTGCTTTTGGGCGTGTCCGGTTACTTTGAGAAAGCCGTGCGGCTGATCCCGCCAGGTGTGGCAGCGGGCTTGTTGGGCGGCATTCTGCTGCAGTTCGGCATCGGTGCGTTCGCCAGCATGAGCGTCGACCCGCTATTGGTCGGCGTGTTGATCGGCGCCTACATCCTGTTCAAGCGCTTGAGTGCGCGCTACGCAGTGGTCGGCATTCTGGTGCTGGGGCTTGGCTTTTTGCTGATGCAGGAGCGCGTGGACTTCACGGGATTGGCGCTGGAGTTCGCGACTCCGGTGTTCACACGCCCCGAGTTCTCGGTCAATGCGTTGTTGAGCGTCGCGCTGCCGCTGTTTCTGATCACCCTCACGGGGCAGTACATGCCGGGCATGCTGGTGCTGCGCAGTGACGGCTTCAACACCAGTGCCAACCCGATCCTCAGCGTGACCGGGCTAGGTTCTCTGCTGATGGCGCCGTTCGGTTCCCATGCCTTCAACATCGCCGCCATCACGGCCGCCATCTGCACGGGCAAGGAAGCCTCCGAAGACCCGTCCAAGCGCTGGGTCGCAGGCGTTGCCGCGGGCATCTTCTACATCCTGGTGGGGATCTTCGGCGTGACCCTGGCCGCGGTGTTCATGGCCTTCCCGGCGACCTTCATCACCACCCTGGCCGGGCTGGCGCTGTTGGGCACACTCGGCGCGAGCCTGGCGAATGCCATGGCGGACGTGAAATCCCGGGAAGCGTCGCTGATCACCTTTCTGGCCTGCGCGGCCAATATCACCGTGCTGGGCATCGGCGGTGCGTTCTGGGGCCTGGTCATCGGCCTGGCAGCCTACGTCGTGCTCAATGGGCAGTTGCCGCGCCGTGAAAAGACGGCGGCCCCACAGGCCGAAACGGTTGCGACAACGTCTGCTGATCACCGTCAGACGGGGCACCACCGTGCGCCTGATGCCGCCGCTGACCTGCAATGACGCACAGATCGACGACATCGCCGTACGCATCACGCGCCTGCTGTCACCGACCGTTTGAATTCTTGACCAAGGACACTTTGCACATGTACGACTCGACGCTGACCCTGAACGCTTTCGACCCTGAGCTGTATGAATCCATTCAGAACGAAGCACATCGTCAGGAAGACCATATCGAGCTGATAGCCTCGGAAAACTATGCCAGCCCGCTGGTGATGAAAATCCAGAGCTCGGTGCTCACCAACAAGTACGCCGAAGGCTACCCCGGCAAGCGCTATTACAGCGGCTGCGAGTACGTCGACGTCGCCGAGCGGCTGGCCATCAAGCGGGCCAAGGCGCTGTTCAACTGCGACTACGCCAACGTGCAACCCCATGCGGGCGCCCAGGCCAACGCGGCGGTCTTCCTCGCACTGATCAACCCCGGCGATACGGTGATGGGCATGAACCTGGCCCAGGGCGGTCATTTGACCCACGGCAACCCCGCCAATTTCTCGGGGCGTCACTACACCATCGTGCCTTACGGATTGAACCCGGAAACCGGCTTTCTCGACTATGACGAGATGGAGCGAATCGCGCTGCAAGCGCGCCCCAAAATGTTGATCGGTGGTTTTTCCGCGTATTCGCGCTACAAGGACTGGGCACGCATGCGCAGCATTGCCGACAAGGTCGGGGCGATTTTCTGGGTCGATATGGCCCATGTCGCCGGGCTGGTCGCTGCGGGCGAATACCCGGACCCACTTCCCCATGCGCATGTGGTCACCAGCACCACGCACAAAACCCTGCGCGGGCCACGGGGCGGTTTGATTTTGTCCAAAGGTCAGGATGAAGCCTTCTACAAAAAGCTCGACTCCGCGGTGTTTCCCGGCGTGCAGGGCGGCCCGCTGATGCACCAGATCGCGGCCAAGGCCGTGGCATTCAAGGAGGCGCTTACGCCGGAGTTCAGCGTCTACCAGACCCGCGTGGTGATCAACGCCAGGGCCATGGCCGGAGTGTTGCAACAGCGCGGGTACAAAATCGTGTCGGGCGGCACCGACAACCACATGATGCTGATCGACCTGTCCGACAAACCCTACACCGGCAAGGACGCCGACGCTGCGCTGAGCCGTGCCTACATCACTACCAACAAAAACTCGGTGCCCAATGACCCGCGCTCACCGTTTGTGACCTCCGGCCTTCGCATCGGCACCCCGGCGGTGACCACCCGCGGGTTTGACGTGGAGACTTGCAAGCAAGTGGCTGGCTGGTTGTGCGACGTGCTGGACGCACTGGAAAACGGCGACAGCGACAAGGTCGGGCAGCGTGTGCGCGAACACGTGGTCGCGCTGTGCCGTCGTTTTCCGGTCTATCGCTGAGTCAGTAAGGGGGAGGGTGTCCGCGTGTTTTCAGCGGGCGCGATCACCCATGTGAACGCTGGATTTTTAGTGAATTCAGCGCGGCTCAACGTGGCGCCATGCATTAAAACTCGGTGATGACGGTGACGCCCGCCGTCTCAAACCGGTCCATATGGATCAATGCGTCGATCGACTGCTCCAGGCTGATGGTCTTGCCCACGAGTTTTTCAGGCGCCAGCTTGCCGGAGGTGATCATTTCGATCATGGCGTCATAGCGGTGCGCTTGCATGCCGTGGCTCCCGTAGATCTCAAGTTCGTGGGCGATGACCTTGCTCATGGGGATTGCCGGCGTGGCGTGATCAGCGAGCATCAGCCCCACCTGAACGTGCTTGCCGCGACGGCGCAGGTTGTTGATGGAGTTGAAGCAGGTGGTTGGGTGGCCCAATGCGTCCAGCGATACGTGGGCACCGCCCTGAGTGATTTCCAGCACGGCTTCTGCGACGTCCGCCACGCACTGGGCATTGATCGTGGCGACAGCGCCGAGCGCGCGTGCCAGGTCGAGTTTGTCCTGGGAAATATCGATGGCGATCACGTTCGCGCCAATGGCTTGGGCGATCATCACGGCAGACAGGCCTACGCCTCCGCAACCGTGAACCGCGACCCATTGACCGGCACTGACTTTTCCTTGGTCAACGACTGCGCGGAACGAGGTGGCGAATCGACAACCCAGGCTTGCAGCGGTAGCGAAATCCATGCTCTCAGGCAGCGCGACCAGGTTCAGATCGGCCTGATGGATACCGACGTATTCGGCAAAAGAACCCCAATGAGTAAAGCCTGGCTGGAACTGCGTGTGGCACACCTGCTGATTGCCGCTATTGCACTCGGCGCAGGCACCACACCCGCCCACGAACGGCACGGTCACACGGTCGCCGACCTTCCATTGCGTGACGTCGTTGCCCACCTCGGCCACGATGCCTGCCAGCTCATGACCCGGTACATGGGGCAGCTCAATGTCGGGGTCATGACCTTTCCAACCATGCCAGTCGCTGCGACATACCCCTGTGCCAAGCACCTGGATAACCACACCATGACGTTCCGGGGACGGGTCTGCCACGTTCATCAGGCGCGGCGGCTTGGAAAAGGCTTCGTAGACGACTGCTTTCATTCAAATGACCTATGTTTGGATGGGCGATGTGACGTTGAAGTGTCACGATCCAGGCATTTCCATTATGGATGAACCCCTTGAAATTACCCTTCAAGTTGCAATTGACGTCACCCGGAAATTGAAATTAACCTTCATTTTTAAGTCTTAATTTGAGGAGTTATTTCATGCTTGAGCAGCTTGATAAGGCGGACATTGCAATATCGGAACGTTTGCAGCGCGACGGCAAGCTGTCGAACGTCAAGCTGGCTGAGCAGCTGTCCCTCAGCGAAGCGTCCTGCTGGCGCAAGCAACGCCGGCTTGAAGAGTGCGGGGTTATCGAGGGATATCAAGCCATTCTCAATCGAAAGAAACTAGGGCTGGGCCTGAAGGCGTTTGTCCAGATCTCTTGCACCGATCACAGCGAAGAAGCCACGGCAACGTTTGAAAAGATTATTCAGGCGGCACCTCAGGTTTTGAGTTGCCATAACACAACAGGCGAGGCGGACTTTCTACTTGAGGTGGTTGCACGGGACTTGGACAGCTACAGCCGCTTTGTCGAAAAAGTACTCAGGAAGCTTCCTGGCGTTTCGAGTATTCGCTCGAACCTGTCCCTGCGAGAAATGAAGACTACCAATCGACTGCCCGTAGCCGAGCTCTTGAGTATCTGAGCGCTGCCCTGACAGGCGCTAAGACAATGCTGCAGATGGCCGACAAACTGACAGCCTACTCAACTAAACTGCACCAGAGCTGCTCCTGACAGCGCCTGGTGAGACGTCATGATTGCCCATACCCCCACGCTTTTTGCCTGCGTCGCCTTAGTGGCGACGATCATGGCGTTTTGTCTGATATTGGTCGGCCAGTTCAACCAGCGCGACGGTTTGCTGACCATTGGCTTTGGTTTGGCGGCACATGCCCTGGCTTACATTGGATACACCTTGTTCGGCCACGCCCCGTTGTGGTTGACCTATGGGGCAGCCAACACATTGCTGGCGGTGGCGCTGGCTTTTTATGGGGCCAGCATCTTTCGGATCGTTGAGTTGCGCGTCTCCTGGTGGCGGATATTTGCGCCTGCTGCCTTGATGCTTGCCTTGATGGCAAGCCTGATCGACACCTTGGAACCGCGCATGCTCGCCGCCACGCTGGTGTTGATGGTGCAATGCGCCTTGATCATCTATTGGACGCGCCGCTACATACCCGCTCAGGGGCGTGCGCGCATGCTGTTGATCATCGGATCAAGTATCAGCCTGATCGGCCTTGGCATGCGGGTGGTCGCCATCATCGGCGGGGGAGCCGCCGAGATGCGCTATGACGTCAGCAACCTCAAGCAAACCATCTCCGTCAGTATCGGCACGTTCACCGCGATGATGATCTCCCTCGGACTGGTGCTGCTGGCCAAAGAACGCAGCGAGTCGTTATTCCAGCGCCTGGCGTTACGCGACGTGCTGACCGGTATTCTCAATCGCAGAGCCGTGCTGGAACAGTTTTCCAAAGAGTTGGAGCGCGCGCGCCGAGACGCTGCCTACCTGGCCGTGGCGATGGTCGACATCGACCATTTCAAGCAGATCAATGATGTGTATGGACACCTGGCGGGCGATGAGGTGATTTGCCATTGCGTCAATCATCTCACCCAGCGAATTCGTGAGTCCGACAGTATTGGTCGTTATGGGGGTGAGGAATTCCTGGTGTTACTTCCCCGCACCCGCCCCGAAGACGCGGTGAAGGTTCTGGACGAATTGCGCGCATCGGTCGCTGATTCACCGGCTCGGTTTGGCGAGGCAACCATCTCGGCGCGCATCAGTATCGGAGTCTGCTGCGTGGTGCCAAACCCGGATGACACCACGGCCAGCCTGCTTGCGCGGGCAGATGCCGCTCTGTATGAAGCCAAGGGCCAGGGGCGCAATACCTTGTGTTTGGCAGCGCCGCAGGTGCATCGCGGGGAAACTGCCGCCATGGATATCATTGAGTATTGAACGGCAGGCCAAGGCGGAAATGATCAGATGAACAGCGTGCCTGAGGGAGCCTGGAGACTGTCCGGATCGCCAAAAAAAGATTTTTACTCACCTCTGGAAAGGTAGTTTCAGGCAGAAAAAATAAGTTATGCCCTATTTTTTTCCCCACCCGTACCGGGTGTGTGAGCGATAGCGAATGACGATTGCTGACAGAAAACCAAGCTGGTTTGGGTGACGTTTAGAGTCAGTCAAAAATTGTGAATTGGGGGGAGGAGTTCCTTCCAGAGCAACCGCGATTACGGCCTGGTGTGGATTTTCAATATCTACGAAATGAGGGGCGATTCAGTTCGATCCCCCGGCCATTGCGCAACACCAGCACGTAGGCGATGCCCATGTCCCGCTGCAAGTGGCTGGCGGCGCTTGGCGAACGCCGGCGCGGCGGCGATCAAGGCGCGGGTGGAGTCATGCTGCGGCGCGCCGAGAATCTGTCGTGGTTGCCCCTTGCTCCACCACTTGTCCCTGTCGCCTAGTCGTTGGATGTGCGCAACGTCATCGCCTGTCATAATCCGCCCATCTCACCCCAGCCCTCACACGGAGTCCATGCCATTCATGGTGCTGTTCAATCGATTGAGCGCGTTTTCGATCCAGGCGCGCAGGGCACTGAAGCTGGTGTGGGAGACGTCGCGTCCCTTATTCATAGGCCTGCTGCTGGCCACCATCGTTGCCGGTCTGTTGCCTGCGCTGGCCGCCTGGATCGGCCAGCGTATTGTCGATGGCGTGGTGCACGCGATGCAGATTCATGCAGCCGGCAGCCAGGCGCCCGTGTGGCCAGTGATGCAGTACGTGCTGGCCGAGGCGGGCGTGTTGGCGCTGCTGGCCGCCGCCCAGCGCGCGTTGTCAATGCAGCAATCGTTGCTGCGGGTGCAGTTGGGGGTGAAGGTCAACCTGATGATTCTGGAGAAAGCCCAGACCCTCTCACTCCTGCAATTTGAAGACGCCGAGTTCCACGACAAGCTGGTGCGCGTGCGTCAGGGCGCGTCGACACGGCCGCTGAGCCTGGTCACCAAGGGCCTGGGGCTCGTGCAGAACCTGATCGCGCTGATCAGCTTTGCCGTGCTGTTAGTGCACTTTTCGCCGTGGGCGCTGGTGATTCTGGTGGTCGGCGCCTTACCGGTGTTCTTCGCCGAGACGCATTTCTCGGGCAATGCGTTTCGCCTGTTCCACCGGCGCGCGCCCGAGACCCGTCAGCAGAATTACCTGGAATCGCTGCTGTCCCACGAGACCCATGCCAAAGAGGTCAAGCTGTTCGGCCTGGCGCCGCTGTTCCTCAAGCGCTACCGCGACAACGCCCGGCGCTTGTACACCGAAGACCGCCAGTTGACGGTGCGTCGGGATGCCTGGGGCTTTGCCCTGGGACTGCTGGGCACCGCGGCGTTTTATGTGGCATACGCCTGGGTGGTGCTGGACACCGTGCGCGGCCAGACCACCCTGGGACAGATGACCATGTACATCGTGCTGTTCAAGCAGGGGCAAAGCGCGATCACCGCCAGCCTCAGCGCGATTGCCGGCCTGTATGACGACAGTCTGTTTCTGTCGGACCTTTATGAGTACCTGCTAACCCCTGTGGTCGTGCCGAGTGGCCGCCTTACCCAGGGCGCGCGTCCCGGCGACGGTCTGCGCTGCGAGCACGTGGGGTTCAGTTACCCCGGCGCTGAGCGGCAGGCATTGACTGACATCAACCTGCACTTGGCGCCGGGGCAAAGCCTGGCCCTGGTGGGCGAGAATGGCTCGGGCAAAACCAGCCTGATCAAACTGCTCACGCGCCTGTATACCCCGCACGAGGGGCGCATTCTGCTGGATGGCAGCGACTTGCAAGACTGGGATGAACAGACACTGCGCCAGCGCATTGGGGTGATTTTCCAGGATTACATCCGTTACCAGATGACCGTCGGCGAGAACCTTGGAGTGGGTGACGTCGATGCGCTGAACGATGAGGCGCGCTGGCGCACGGCCGCCACCCAGGGGGTGGCCGCCGAATTCATCGAGCGCCTGAGCAGGGCCTACGGCACACAGTTAGGGCGCTGGCTTGGCGGCCAGGAGTTGTCGGGTGGGCAATGGCAGAAAGTCGCCTTGTCACGCGCGTACATGCGCCAGGAGGCGGATCTGCTGATTCTTGACGAGCCGACGGCTGCGCTGGACGCCGGCGCCGAGGCGGCGGTGTTCGAGCACTTTCGCGAGCACGCCAAGGGCCGCATGACGTTGTTGATTTCCCATCGATTCTCCAGCGTGCGCAATGCCGACCACATCATCGTGCTGGACGGCGGGCGAATCCTGGAGGAGGGCAGCCATCAACAGCTGATGGTAGCGGGTGGGCGCTATGCCGAGTTGTTCGATGTTCAGGCGCGGGGGTATCGCTAGGTCCCCGTCCAATCCGGCCAAGCGTATTGTTTCAAAGTTTTAGGCCAACATTCTCACCTCAAGCCCTGCGCGCCCCGACACAGCGCTGAAAGCCTGGCGCAGAACGCCCGACAATACCTCCAGGGTATCCCTTCAGACTTTATCCATATTGGACGCCCCCCCTACCCAGGCGTCAGCCTGAGCCCAATAACTATAAAAGAGCCGCAACCATGACCGTGCTATTGAGTGAGCGCAGCCAGATTTTCCAGGGCGCCGATGCCTACGCGGTGTCGGACTACGTCAACCAGCACGTGGGCAGCCACTGCATTCGCCTGCCTCCCAAGGGCCGGCCCCGGGCGAGTATCAGCCATCGCACCTTCGCCAGCCTGGACCTGTGCCGCATCAGCTACGGCGCACCCGTGCGGGTCACATCGGTGGCGCTGGAGACCATCTATCACCTGCAGATCCTGTTGAGCGGGCATTGCCGCTCCAGCTCCCGTGGCGAGAATGACGTGTTCGGGCCGGGGGAAATTCTGCTGATCAACCCGGACGACCCGGTAGACCTGACCTATTCCGCCGACTGCGAGAAATTCATCATCAAACTGCCGGTGCGCCTGCTGGAAAACGCCTGCCTGGAGCAGCACTGGAGCCTGCCGCAGGTGGGTATCCGCTTCGCGACGGCCCGCCACGCGCTCAGTGAAATGGGCGGCTTCCTGCCGTTGCTCGGGCTGATCTGTCATGAGGCGGAAAACGCTGCCGAGCCCCACATGCAGGGCCTTTACGAACGCATCTTGGCCAACAAGCTGCTGGCATTGCTGGGCAGCAACGTGTTGCGGGTGATCCCCCAGGCTGCCCACGGCGGTGGGTTTGAAGCGGTGCGCGAATTTATCCAGCAGCACCTGGGCGATGACATCAGCGTCGAGCAGTTGATGGCCGTGGCCAACGTCAGCGAACGTTCGCTGTACAGCCTGTTTGCGCGCCAGGTGGGGCTGTCACCGCGCGACTATGTACGCCGCTGCAAGCTCGAACGGGTGCATGCACGCTTGCAACTGAGCAGCACGCGCAGCGTGACCGAGGTGGCTTTGGACCATGGCTTCATGCACCTGGGGCGGTTTTCCGAGGCCTACCGCAAACGCTTCGGCGAACTGCCGTCGCAGACCTGGAAACGCCATCGTTAAGCGACGTGCGCCTGGCGGATAGCGATGTGCAGGCAGCGGATATTGACGCGCAGGGCGAACACGTACGGTGAGGGTGCCTGATACAAGAACAACGGAGGGCCCGCCCCATGATCAGTACACTCGACCGACTCGCCTGCCAATTGCGCGAGTCCGTACAGGAAGACCCCGCCACTGGGGTGTTCCGCTGCCGCCGCGACATCTTTACCGACCCCGACCTGTTTGCCCTGGAGATGAAACACATCTTCGAAGGCGGCTGGATCTACCTGGCCCATGAAAGCCAGGTGCCGGAGATCAACGATTACTACACCACCTGGATCGGCCGCCAGCCGGTGGTCATCACCCGTGACAAACACGGCGCGCTGCATGGCCTGGTCAACGCCTGCGCGCATCGCGGCGCCATGCTGTGTCGGCGCAAACAAGGCAACAAGGGCTCGTTCACTTGCCCCTTCCATGGCTGGACGTTCAGCAACGCCGGCAAGCTGCTCAAGGTAAAGGACGCGAAGACCGGCGCCTACCCGGACAGTTTCGACTGCGACGGCTCCCATGACCTCAAGCGCCTGGCGCGCTTTGAAAACTACCGCGGTTTCCTGTTCGGCAGCCTCAGCGATGCGGTGCCGGAACTCAGCGATTACCTGGGTGAAACCCGCGTCATCATCGACCAGATGGTCGACCAGGCTCCTTTGGGCCTGGAGGTGCTGCGCGGCAGCTCATCCTATGTCTATGACGGCAACTGGAAGCTGCAAATCGAAAACGGCGCCGACGGTTACCACGTCAGCTCCGTGCACTGGAACTACTCGGCGACCATGGGCCGGCGCAACTACGAAGCCGAAGGCACGCGCACCGTCGACGCCAATGGCTGGTCGAAAAGCCTGGGCGGCGTCTACGCCTTCGACCACGGGCATATCCTGCTGTGGACGCGCCTGCTCAACCCCGAAGTGCGCCCGGTGCACGCTCACCGGGAGGCCTTGGCCGAACGCCTGGGCCAGGCGCGCGCCGACTTTATCGTTGACCAGACCCGCAACCTCTGCCTCTACCCCAATGTGTACCTGATGGACCAGTTCTCGACCCAGATCCGCGTGGTGCGCCCCCTCGCCGTGGATAAAACCGAAGTGACAATCTATTGCATGGCGCCCATCGGCGAAAACGCCCAGGAGCGCGCCACGCGGATTCGCCAGTACGAAGACTTCTTCAACGTCAGCGGCATGGGCACCCCGGATGACCTCGAGGAATTCCGCGCCTGCCAGACCGGTTACCAGGGCGCGAGCACCATGTGGAATGACTTGAGCCGTGGCGCCAGGCAGTGGGTCGAAGGCGCGGACGAAAATGCCTTGGCCATGGGCATGCAACCGCAGCTCAGCGGGGTCAAGACCGAGGACGAGGGCTTGTTTGTGCGCCAGCATGCGCACTGGGCCCAAAGCCTGCAGCGTGCGATCGAGCGCGAACAGCAAGGGCTGATTGCCAGCGACCGCGAGGTGCAGCCATGAGCCTTGCCCGTGACCACCTGCTGGATTTTCTCTACCGTGAAGCGCGCCTGCTCGACGACCGACAATGGGATGACTGGCTGGCCTCCTATTCGCCCAAGGCCGAGTTCTGGATGCCCGCCTGGGACGATCACGACACCCTCACCGAAGACCCGCAGCGCGAAATCTCGCTGATCTACTACCCCAATCGTGACGGCCTGGAAGACCGTATCTTCCGCATCAAGACCGAGCGCTCCAGCGCCAGCACGCCCGAGCCGCGCACCGTGCACATGCTGTGCAACCTCGAAGTGCTGGCCGACGACGGCGTGCAGGTGGACCTGCGCTTCAACTGGCACACCCTCAGCCACCGCTACAAAACCACCGACAGTTATTTCGGTACCTCCTTCTATCGCCTCGACATCCGTGCCGAGCAGCCGCTGATCACGCGCAAGAAGGTAGTGCTGAAAAACGACTACATCCACCAAGTCATCGACATCTACCACATCTGAGGACACCGCCATGACGTATGCCATCGCCCTGAACTTCGAGGATGGGGTGACCCGCTTCATCGACTGCAAGGTGGGGGAAAAGGTGCTCGATGCCGCCTTCCGCCAACGCATCAACCTGCCCATGGACTGCTCGGACGGTGTATGCGGCACCTGCAAATGCCGCTGTGAAACCGGCGCCTACGACTTGGGCGACGACTATATCGATGACGCCCTGAGCGCCGACGAAGCGCAGGCGCGCCAGGTACTGACCTGCCAGATGGTGCCGCAGTCCGACTGCGTGATCGCTGTGCCGGTGCCGTCCAGCGCCTGCAAGACCGGCATTACGCACTTTACCGCGACGCTGGCCGGCATCACCCGACATGCCGATGCCGCGCTGGAGGCGAGTTTCGAGCTGGACCAGGCGCCGGTATTCCTGCCCGGCCAGTACGTGAATATCAGCGTGCCCGACAGTGGGCAGACACGCGCTTACTCCTTCAGCAGTCGCCCGGGCGACACGCGCGCCAGCTTCCTGATCAAGCACGTGCCCGGCGGGTTGATGAGCAGCTGGCTCGAGCGCGCCCAGCCGGGCGACAGCGTGGCGATCACCGGCCCGCTGGGGAGTTTCTACCTGCGTGAGGTGGTGCGGCCGCTGCTGTTACTGGCCGGTGGTACCGGCCTGGCGCCGTTCCTGTCGATGCTTGAAGTGCTCGCGCAGCGCCAGGAAACCCGCCCGATCCGGTTAATCTACGGCGTAACGCGGGATCAGGACCTGGTGATGGTCGAAGCGTTGCAGGCTTTTACCGCGCGTTTGCCTGACTTCAACTTGGTGACCTGCGTGGCTGATCCGCACACCACTCACCCGCGCCAGGGCTATGTGACTCAGCACATGGCTGACGAAGCCCTCAATGGCGGCGATGTCGACGTGTACCTGTGCGGCCCGCCGCCGATGGTCGATGCGGTGCGCGAGCACTTCAAGCAGCAGGGCGTGACCCCGGCCAGCTTCCATTACGAGAAATTCACCCCTAACGCCGTCGCCACGTGCGATGCCGCCTGAGGACTGCCCCATGACTCAACGGTTTAACAACAAGGTCGCGCTGGTCACCGGCGCTGCCCAAGGGATCGGTCGGCGTGTCGCCGAGCGCTTGCTGGAGGAGGGCGCCTGGCTGGTCGCGGTGGATCGCTCCGAGCTTGTGCATGAATTGCAGCATGAGCGAGCGCTGCTGCTGACCGCCGACCTGGAACAATACAGCGAGTGCGCGCGGGTGATGGCCGCCGCCACGGCCCGTTTCGGTCGCATCGACGTGCTGGTCAATAACGTCGGCGGGACCATCTGGGCCAAGCCTTTCGAGCATTACGCCGAGGCCGAAATCGAGGCCGAAGTGCGCCGCTCGCTGTTCCCTACGTTGTGGTGCTGCCATTGCGTGCTGCCCTACATGCTGGAGCAGGGCGAAGGCGCCATCGTCAACGTGTCTTCCGTGGCTACGCGTGGGGTCAATCGCGTGCCGTATGGCGCGGCCAAGGGAGGCGTGAATGCCTTGACGGCCTGCCTGGCCCTGGAGACTGCCGGCAGCGGGATTCGGGTCAACGCCACCGCGCCCGGCGGGACCGAGGCACCGCCACGGCGCATCCCGCGCAACAGCCAGCCGCAGAGCGAGCAGGAGCGCGTGTGGTACCAGCAAATCGTCGACCAGACCCTCGACAGCAGCCCGATGAAACGCTACGGCAGCATCGACGAACAAGCTGGCGCGATTCTGTTCCTGGCCTGCGACGAGGCTTCCTACATCACCGGCGTGACCTTGCCGGTGGGCGGCGGCGACCTCGGCTAAGGCTAATTCCATCTGCTGACACTGACTCACAACAACAATAAAGAGAGCACTGCCATGCGTAGCCATGATGTCCATTCGATTATCGATAATGCCCCGTTCAACCGCTTCCACTGGTTGATCGTGAGCCTGTGTGCCTTGCTGTTGATCTTTGACGGCTATGACTTGTTTATTTACGGCGTGGTCCTGCCGTCAATCATGCGCGAGTGGGGGCTGACGCCGTTACAGGCTGGCGCCCTGGGCAGCTATGCGCTGTTTGGCATGATGTTCGGTGCGCTGATTTTCGGCACCCTGGCGGACCGTTTCGGGCGCAAGAAAGGCATCGTGTTCTGTTTCACCCTGTTCAGTCTGGCCACCGTGACCAATGGCTTTGCCAGCAGCCCAACCGAGTTCGGTATTTGCCGTTTTATCGCCGGGCTCGGCTGCGGCGGGTTGATGCCCAACGCGGCGGCGCTGATCAACGAATACGCGCCGAAGAAATTCCGCAGCACCCTGATGGCCTTCATGTTCAGCGGCTATTCCCTGGGCGGCATGCTCGCCGCCAGCGTTGGGATTTTCATGCTGCCGGCCTATGGTTGGCAGTCGATGTTTTTTGTGGCGGTGATTCCGCTGCTGCTGTTGCCACTGATTGTTTACTGGCTGCCTGAATCCATCGGCTTCCTGATCCGCCAGGGCCAACAAGACAAGGCTCGCGCGCTGCTTAATCGGTTGTCGCCAGGCACCAGGATCGAGGTCGAAGATGCGCTGGTGATCGCCGATAGCAAAGGTAAAGGCGCCTCGGTGGTGGAGCTGTTCCGCCATGGCCTGGCGGTGCGTACGGCGATGATCTGGGTCGCGTTTTTCTGTTGCCTGCTGATGGTCTATGCATTGAGTTCGTGGCTGCCCAAGCTGATGGCCGGCGCCGGTTACAGCCTGGGGTCGAGCCTGTCGTTCCTGATCGCGCTGAACCTGGGCGGCATGGCCGGGGCGCTGCTCGGCGGCCGTCTGGGCGACCGCCTGAACCTGGTGAAAGTTGTGATCTGCTTCTTCGCCGCCGCCATGGTTTCGATCAGCCTGCTGGGCATTAACAGCCCGATGCCGGTCCTGTACCTGCTGATCTTCGTCGCGGGTGCCACCACCATTGGTACGCAGATCCTGCTGTACGCGGGGGCTGCGCAGCTCTACGGCTTGTCGATTCGCGCCACAGGCCTGGGCTGGGCGTCCGGCATCGGTCGCAATGGCGCGATTGTCGGCCCGCTGTTAGGCGGCGCGCTGATGGCGATCGAACTGCCTCTGCAACTGAATTTCATGGCCTTCGCCATCCCCGGCGCGATTGCGGCGCTGGCGATGACGGTATTTGCCCTGAATGAGCGGCGCACCCGTATCGCTATGCCCGACGCCGTGGCGCTGTGACTGCCAAATGCTCATGGGCAATGGTCCAGTGCGCAGCGCGAACTCGGTGGAGTGTGGTGTCGTACTTTGGCCACATACGCTGAAAGGACGTGAGCATGGAGGTAGGGTTGATCGGCCGAACAGCCTGCCAGACGATCCCTAAAGGCTGTCAGGGTCGCCAAAAAACATTTTTACTGGGCTCTAGCGCAGTATTTTCAGGTCGGAAAAACTAAAATATGCCCCCAGTTTTGCCCCCAGTAGCGCGGGATATGCGGGCGATCGAGATTGGCGATCTCTGAGGCGGAGCAGGGTGGTCGTCGATGGCTTTCAGGGTAACTCCTCATCGGATCTGGCGGGAGGGGGCAGGGCTCATCAAGGACCAGCTAATCCGCTCTTGGTCGAGAACAGCAAATTCGATCGGCTGTGTTCGACCTAATATTTGCATCCGCGTGATTGGTTTGCTGGGCTTGGAGGTGTCTACGAAACCAAGAGCGATTCACTTTGAGAGCAGTAGTCTTCCTCTTTTGTCCAAGGCTGACGCGAACTTTGAGGGAGCGGATTTACCCGCGAACGCCAACAAAGCAGGTGCCATTAACCTCGGCTGCTTTGGGCTAGCGTTTTAGCAATAATCGACAGCTAATTCCGTCGTCAGCCGACTGCGGTTCTCCATACAAGCGCATCTCCGCACTCACTCCAGCCTGTTTCGCGTCAGGACGTGTATCGCGCAATGACCCATTGCTTGAACATTCCGAAGGAGTGCTACGAACCTAAAACTGAAGCGGTCAGACCAGTCCTAATCGCGGCGGGGATAAACTCGGACCGAAAGACTATGGCCGATGCCATGTATGAATTGATGGTCTCAGACCTCCGGCCTGAGCTTGGACGCATCAAGGTGCCCGTTGAAGTCGTCTATGCCTGCGATCTGCTTTTCGGCGTAGAAGCGGCCCACGTCGATGCAATGTTCCGTAACGCCTATGCCTCTACCCCAAACATCAGCTTCAGGCGCATTGACGGCAGTTTTCACTTCATCATGCTTGATCAGCCAGAACTGTTCGCTAGTGCTGTCATCAGGTTCTTGAACCAGTGAACGGCGACGGAGTTGCTCGAGTGATGAGTCGCCGTAAAAGGGCACAGGATTCGTTGCCGTGCTTGCAGGTCACTGACCGTCTGCTCTTGGCGGGTTAGCGGCGGCCTGACTTCGACCGTCGCTATGCATGATCAAACCTCAGTCTGTTCCGCCATCTCCAGGGCGTCATCGACCTCAATCCCCAGATATCGAACAGTGCCTCCAGCTTCGTATGGCCGAGCAGCAACTAAACCACCCTTAGGATTAGTGATGCCTTCGTACGTCTCATTGTGTGAGTGCCATACATGGCTGGATCAAGGCCCACGCCTTTCACCGAGCCTTTGACGATACGAGCGTACTGACGAGTGGATAGATGGTCTGAGGTATGTAGCCGACTAGGAAAAAGGCAGTCCTCGCTGCGTAGTTGTGCCTGGTGTATCCAGGTACTCCACGCGGTACTCAGTCATAGGAACCTCACGGCCGGCTGACTCGCCCTGTAAGGGTGCTCTTGGCGTTAGCTCAGTGTCTGCGTGAAGAAGTCGAGCTCGATGCGAGCAATAGATGGCGGTACATTAGGGGGCCCTTGCGGATGGTTGTCTGAATGTATTTAAAATCGGGTTTTTATAATGGCCCATCGCCAGCCACCATATTTGCTATTTTAGAAACGAGCATGGCAGCTATTAAACTAAATTGACTTTAGACGCGAGCAGACTTTGTATATAAAATATTACTTCCAGAACTTGATAGTTTCGGTAGGAGTTTTCATTTTATTCTTTACCAATTGGTTTGGAGGGGAAGCATTCGTAGAAAGAACAAACCCCATTTTTTTAACGCTGGGTGTATGCAGTGCTTTTTTATTCCCTTTTTCGCGGATGATAATCGAAAAAACGGCGCTTCGCTTCACAACGCGAGAGTTCTGGAGCACCGGATTATTTACTGAATCACCTGGAAAAAATGGCCTGTATGCGATCTTTTATGTAGTCTGTACGATCTTAGCTGTTCCAATTTTTGGGATTTATCTAATTTATATGGCATTAAAAAAAGTGGCCTAAAAAGGCCACTTTCCCTCTTATCTTTTAAGGAAGAATTGCATCAAGTGCATCATTGAACTGCTTCACGTGCGTGTCATCAATATAAGCACTGACAAGTGCCATGATTAGCGCAAAAGCTACGATACCAACTGGTGTGGAGACGGTTACTCCGAAAGCAAAAGCAATTAGACCTGTAGCTGCACTGCCAGCAAAAAGTGTTTCCACTTTTAGTGCAGTATTATTCCAATCACCCGATGCGTAGCTTTTCTTCACCTCATTAACCAAATCATATACATCCAGTGCCTTTCCTACTGCACCAAACCCTTTGGTGAAAAGGTTGAGATTTTTTGCCAGCTCAGCACTGTCAAGTGAATCCAGAGCATTCACGATGGCTGCACGATCTGCAGCACTGAATTTCTTATCCAGATGATCCTTGTATTGCTCGAAAGCTTTCAAAGCTTCGTCAGCGCTTCGGAGTGTTTTACCCTTGGCGTTTTCAGCCAAATCTGTAGCTAACTTTGACATCTGGGTGCCGTATTTAGCACTGATTTCTTTGTAGAAATCAGCTGTGAATTTGATAGCCCCCTTTAACTCCTCTTCTTCTTTCGCTTTTTCTTCCTCCAATAGCTTCGCTTCAGCTTCAGCAGCGATACGTGCATCTTCTTCAGCTTTAGCAACACCAATAAGGGCACTAAGTGCGCTAGATTTATCAGTGAGAATTCGAATTTCTTCAGCAACAATCAAAGAGTTATACGCAGCGGTTGCAGCCGCGTTAAAAGAATCGAAATATACATCGGGATCTCCGGCTTTTCTTAGCCTGCCCCCAAAATCTACACCATTAGCTACTGGCTTCTTATCCAAGAAACCTCGCCCAAAAAAGGCATTTGCCTTATTAGCGTCTTTTTCAAGCTCTACCATTTTAATCTGAAGAAGGTTATCTATTAGAGCCTTTTCAGCATTCAATCCTCCCAGAGACAAATCACCTCCCTGTGCAATGGATTCGTTTATTTCAGCATCAAGTTGAGCGGGTAAATTAGGCATGTACGCTGTGTATGCATCTTTGATTCTTTGTTCCGACTCCGTCGCTATAATAATAATAGGAACTACAGAGCTATCTTGATAAAGATTAATACCGAGGTCGGTCAATTTAGTGCCCGGTACATAATCTTTATTCCATGTGCCTGGTCTCGGTACATACCCTCCGCCGGGCACAATCGGCGGCACCACAGGAGGTGGAAGCGGATCTGGTGTGACGATGATAGGGGGTAGCTCAATTCCATTTGTTGTAGACATTAAAATCTCCATGTGACCTGGCATTATTTAGAAATGCACAAATCGTAAATTTCAGCAGACCAAAAGCAGGCCGTGTCCTGTTTGTCTTCATAGACACCAGGCACATACACTGTACATAAAGCCAGTAATTCGCACAACGATAAAAATGCATTTACGCATATCATAAGTTATAAATCGTTTTAAATCATAAGCTTATGATCTAAAAGGCATGCTCCAATGCATTTTTCTGCGCCTTGACGTGGCTCTGGCTCATCAGGAAGGCCAACGCTGTTATTGCCAACGCAGGATTGACCCAGTTACCGAAATTTCACTGACCCAGGCTCTTACAATGTGAACCACTACCAACGCTGGATTTTGCCATCGGTGTTGGGTCAGCGTAGCATCGGCCACTGGGTCAATTCGTCGTCAGCGCCAACACTCAGCGCTTTCCGACGTCCTGTAGTTAAGCTGGATTGGCGCCCCCAGACTCCCAGCTGTCTCGATCTAGTGAAAGGATCAGAGAGGCATCAGCTATTCAGATTGCTTCGCACCAAGCTGGGAAAGGCGGCCTTCAATGGGCGAGAAGCTAACTCTGTCAAGTTGTTCTCAGTAAACATTCAACAAACCTAACAAATGAAGCGCGAATTATTATCAAAATCAACATCACCTATGCTTAGGGTAATAAATATAAAAATCAATCTATTTGAGCTGTGCTTGAGAAAAAAGCTCAATAAACATACTTGCCGGCCGATACCTTCCCTGATCAATGGCACGCCTCAAGGTTAACCAGATCTCCCCTATGAAGAGAAAGCTCTATGACTTGGTTTTTGAACTTGCGCCTTGCGGCAAAACTGTCCACATCATTCTTGATATGCGCATTTATAACTATCGCGATTGGGCTCGTCGGGATGAACGGCAACTCACGGCTGGGCGACGCGATTTCATCTGTATTTAGCAATAATATAACTTCAATTAACAAGGTGAATGAGGCCCTGCAGCAAGTAATTTATCACAATAGAGACCTATACTTGTTGCTGGCACAGAAAGCTGGTGGTGCAGCTGAGGGGGAACTCGCAACCACTCAAAAATCATTATCTGACCGCCAGCGTGCTGTAGAGAAAGCATTTGCTATTTATCGTAGTACCCCGCTGCGCGATGACGAAAAGGCCTTAGGTGATAACTTTGAACGGGATTGGCCTGCTTATATTAGAGCGGGAGAGCAGTTCGCCAATACTTTGATGTCGGGAGATTTGCCAAGGGCGAGATTGCAACTGATAGGAGACGTCAGCGATAAGTACGGTTTCGCTGAGAAAGAGATGCTAGGGATAATTGCATCTAACAATGATCAAGCGGACGATCTCCGAAGTGAAAGCGATGCGCTTATTGAAAGTTCTAAGCTAACGATGATTGTAGGTATGGCAATCGCGTTCGTCCTGGCAATGGGCCTGGGTGTTCTTATTACGCGACTCATTACCCGGCCACTCTCCTATGCAGTATCGGCTGCAGAGCGTATTGCAGGTGGAGATCTTACGCAACGTATTGACGCAGGTAGCCAGGACGAAACCGGGAAATTACTGTCCTCCCTTGATGAGATGCAGGCGAGCCTTCGAAGCACAATTCAAAATATATCCAGTGCATCAGATCAGCTAGCTTCGGCAGCAGAAGAGCTGAGCGTCGTAACGGACGAGAGCACACGGGGTCTTACTCAGCAGAACAGTGAAATCGAACAGGCTGCTACCGCTGTGAATGAAATGACAGCTGCGGTAGATGAAGTCGCTCGCAATGCCGTTTCTACAGCAGAAATATCGCAAAGAACCAATCAAGACGCCATGGCTGGCAAAAGTAAGGTTGGAGAAGCTGTTGTAGCGATTGAAGGAATGGTTGGGGAAATCAACTCATCGAGCTCGCAGGTTCAAGAGCTTGCTCATCAGACGAAAGAAATTAGCAAGGTGCTTGAGGTCATCAGGTCGATTGCTGACCAAACCAATCTCCTAGCTCTGAATGCGGCCATTGAAGCTGCACGAGCGGGCGAGCAAGGTCGCGGATTTGCAGTAGTAGCTGACGAGGTAAGGGCTCTAGCTCATCGTACCCAATCATCGACTATTGAAATCGAGGGGATGATTAACGCTGCTCAGACAAGCGCTACTTCTGTAGTAGAAACCATGACTAAGAGTCAGAGCCAGGCAAATAACACACGTCAGCTTGCGCAGGCTGCAGGCATTGCTCTGGAGTCAATCACGGAGGGTGTAGCTGCAATCACAGAACGCAACCTGGTTATCGCAAGCGCGTCAGAAGAACAGGCACAGGTTGCTCGTGAGGTAGATCGTAACCTCGTCAACATTCAAAGCCTGTCAGCTCAAACAGCTACAGGAGCACATCAGACAAATGCCTCGAGCCACGAGCTCTCAAGGCTTGCAGTATCCTTCAACCAGCTGGTAGCCAAATTTAAGCTGTAGATCCCGCAGGAAAGTGCGCTTTTGCTGGCGCACTTTTCACCCTACGTTACACAAGCACGGGATTGCCAATAGGTATAACTCAACTCGAACCGACCAAAGCGAGTCGGCGGGTGGCAATCAAAGTTCACTCAATTGTATACTTATGGCGCAGTCTTACCCTTGAGCTACAGGAACATCAGCATGACTGTACTCCAAACGATCTACTGGCAGCCTACGCCGCCTTAGCGCTACGCCCCCTCGCAATACCTCGTATCCGCCTGTTCCGCTCGCGGTGCGTTCTGCTGTATGCCCGGTTCTTACACCCAAAGCACACAGCCAAATAATCCTCAAAATATGAATTCGTATCGACGCGCTCGCCATTCGCCTAGTGTGCGTTCGGTGCATTGCCTTGGATATTCTGATGCTGCAATCACTCAAAAAAACGTGGTTCTCTAACGTTCGTGGAGATGTGCTCGCGGGAATCGTGGTCGCACTAGCGCTGATCCCCGAAGCCATCGCCTTTTCCATCATCGCCGGCGTCGACCCCAAGGTCGGCCTCTACGCCTCCTTCTGTATCTGCGCAGTTATCGCATTCGTCGGCGGTCGCCCTGGCATGATCTCGGCGGCGACCGGAGCGATGGCACTGCTCATGGTCACCTTGGTGAAAGATCACGGGCTTCAGTATCTGCTGGCAGCCACGCTGCTCTGTGGGGTACTCCAGATACTCGCGGGTTACCTGAAGCTAGGTTCGCTGATGCGGTTGGTCTCTCGCTCTGTGGTCACGGGTTTTGTTAACGCCTTGGCGATTCTGATTTTCATGGCGCAGTTGCCTGAATTGACCAACGTCACCTGGCACGTCTACGCCATGACCGCAGCAGGTCTCGGAATCATCTACCTGTTTCCATATGTACCGAAGATCGGCAAGCTGATTCCTTCGCCGCTGGTGTGCATTCTGACCCTGACTGCTATCGCGATTTACTTGGGGCTGGATATCCGCACCGTTGGAGACATGGGTCAGCTACCGGACACACTGCCTATTTTCCTGTGGCCTGAAGTCCCGATGAGCCTTGAAACCTTGCGCATCATTTTCCCGTATTCAGCAGCGCTCGCAGTTGTGGGCATGCTGGAGTCCATGATGACCGCGACTATCGTTGATGACCTGACCGATACCACCAGCAACAAAAACAGCGAGTGCAAGGGGCAAGGCGTTGCGAACATCGCGGCTGGGATTCTCGGTGGCATGGCCGGCTGCGCCATGATTGGGCAGTCAATCATCAACGTGAAGTCCGGTGGTCGTACTCGTCTCTCCACTTTGTGCGCAGGTATCTTCTTGCTGCTGATGGTGGTGTTCCTGGGGGAATGGCTCTCCAAGATTCCAATGGCGGCATTGGTTGCCGTGATGATCATGGTGTCCATCGGCACCTTCAGCTGGGATTCGCTGCGTAATCTGAAAGAGCACCCGCTGTCGACCAACCTTGTCATGGTCGCGACTGTTGTGGTCGTCGTGGCAACGCACAACTTGGCCTATGGCGTACTGGTAGGCGTGTTGCTGGCATCGCTGTTCTTTGCTAACAAAGTCGGGCATTACCTGGATATCAATAGCAGTCTTGAGGAGACTGAATCGCACCGGACTTATCGCGTTGCGGGCCAGGTTTTCTTCAGCTCCGCAGACAAATTCACCAATGTTTTCGACTTCAAAGAAGCACTCAATAAGGTCACCATCGACCTGACCCAGGCCCATTTCTGGGATATCACTGCGGTTGCGGCACTGGATAAAGTGGTCATTAAATTCCGTCGTGAAGGTGCAGAGGTTGAGGTATTGGGTTTGAATGAGGCCAGCGCCACTATCGTTGACCGCTTTGGCGTGCATGACAAACCCGGTGCAATCGACAAGCTCATGAGCCACTAAGGAGAACAACAATGACCCACGTAATGGCATGCATTGATAACTCACAGTCCTCACTGGCAGTCCGCGACTACGAGCAATTATGTTCAGGAGATGCGAATGACCATTGATTGGATCAACTTCACACCTTGGACTTCATTAGGCGGAGGGGCCTTGATCGGGCTGGCGGTGAGCTTGTTCGTTCTGGCTAATGGCCGCATCGCAGGGATCAGCGGCTTGCTTGGAAGCGTGATGCGATTTGATAGTGAAGGCTGGAGTGAGAAGGCACTGTTTCTTCTTGGCCTGCTGCTTGCGCCATTGTTATGGGGCCTGTTTACCGTAGTGCCAGATATCCAGATCAAGACAGAGTGGCCGGCCTTGGTTATTGCGGGGCTGCTCGTTGGCGTGGGAACTCGCTACGGCTCTGGCTGTACAAGTGGTCATGGAGTTTGTGGGATTTCTCGGCTGTCTCACCGTTCCATCGTGGCAACCTTGTGCTTTATGACCGCCGGCTTTGCAACGGTGTACATAATTCGACATGCGTTGGGAGCCTAAAGATGATCAAGTTGACCGCATTTTTTGCAGGGCTGATATTTGGCCTGGGCCTGCTACTGGCAGGCATGGCGAACCCCGTCAAGGTGCTAGCTTTTCTTGATGTGGCCGGGCATTGGGATCCGTCACTTGCACTGGTTATGGGAGGAGCAATCGCGGTGGCTGTGATCCCGCTAAACTGGGCACGCAAGAACAAGCAGTCCTTACTGGGTGCCCCCATGCAGTTACCAATGAAAAGGGAGTTGGATGCCCGCTTGATTGGCGGCAGCCTGGTGTTCGGTATAGGTTGGGGAATTGCGGGGGTCTGCCCTGGGCCAGCCGTCGCTATTCTGCTTACGGGGCACGGGCAGATCATCATATTCGTATTGGCCATGTTGGCCGGTATGTATTTTTTCTCTGCCTTGGAAAGCCAACGGAATTCTTGATGAGATGATAACCACGGTCAAACTTCAAACTTGATTCGGCTTTGTGGTTTTTCAGTTTTTGGAGGCTCGCTTGCTGACTCAACTCAATAACATCAAAGTGTTGAGGGGCTGTTTGATAAGCCAGAATCAAAGCAAGCATCAGAATAGTGAAGCCTACTAATATTGGAAATGAGCCCCACCAGAAGACGGTACGTCGGTTGCGCTGGTGTGTATTTATTTTGATAGCCTTTTTTAGGCCACCGTATTTCTCGTGTTTAAGAAATACGGTGGTCAATCAAAACAAACTTACCTAGTTATGACGGCTCCCACCACTGAATCGCCCGGGTTTCGTAGACACCTCCATGCCTTAAAATGAGGCCAATCAGGAGGTGCCATGAGCAACCCGCGTTATCCCGAAGAATTCAAAATCCAAGCAGTCAATCAAGTGACCGAAAAGAAGCTGCCTGTCGCTGAGGTAGCCGCCCGTCTCGGCGTGTCGACGCATAGCCTCTATGCCTGGATAAAGCGCTACAGCGAACCTCAAGAAGAACGGCAGCAGGATGATGATCAGCACGCTGAGCTACGTCGTCTGCGAGCGGAACTCAAGCGCGTCACTGAAGAGCGAGACATATTAAAAAAGGCCGCCGCGTACTTTGCCAAGGAGTGCGGCTGAAGTACGCCTTTATCAAGCAGCGCGCGGGCGACTATTCGATTCGACGGCTTTGCCTGACGCTGAAAGTCCATCCC